>X73_One_humped_Camel__coassemble_226_pt1 | contig 32603 bp, 33 predicted proteins | sample X73_One_humped_Camel__metabat2_low_PE_005 | metagenome-assembled genome bin X73_One_humped_Camel
CGTTATGGGTGTCAACATCGGTTACTACCACCTGCTCATTTTTGCGGTTCCCTTCTGAAACATAGGGAAGATTTCTCGGATTTACGATTGCCGGTACATTTTCTTCCCCGTATCTTAATCTGGCGATTCTTTTCGCACACGCTTCAATGGCAAATCCGCTTTTTGATTCAAAGCTGCTTACAAATACCATACTGGCTGTGATGCTTTCATCCATTTGGCTCAGCAAGAAATTATTTACCTTCCTTTTATAATTTGCAGCAAAATCACTTTCAATCAAATCTGTCAATTTCGAAAATTCCTCAAAAACGATTTGCCTGATCGTACCTTTCATGTATGTGCCTCCGTATTGTGTTACTTTGCCTTCTCCAGCATACTCACTACCTCAACGTGCGAACTACGAAGTATTATGCTTCGTGAAATATCTAATTTCCCCTTGGCTTCGGCTTATTAACTGCTTATCCTAGATTTCTTCAAACCTTTTCTGAATAACAGCGGCAGAACTAATAGAAAATATACATCCAAGTAATGCATAGTAATTATATCAAAAAACAGAGGATTGCAGACAGAAAAAATCAAGATACTTATTTTTAATAAGTTCTCGATCTATATTTTCTGGTGTTCTTTTATAAATTCTATGCACTCCAGTTTTCTCGTTACCTTCCATATATGTAGAAAATTTATTTTCGATAACATCAGTTACAATTTTCACCACACCATACTTTTCAGTTTCCTTGCTTTTGTCTGCTTTACCTGTACATAATAAGTATTGTGCCACTTCGCTATATTGTTCCATTATACTGGATAATGGCAAATCACTGCATCCCTTTCTGTAAACTGTAGAACATGCAATATCACACTCTTGCCAGCCCAAATCCAACATTTTTTCAGAGCTATCTGACCCATGGTGTGGAATCTTCATAATATGTATGTGTTTTCCAAAGAAATTAACTGGTATTTTTTCTATAGTAGCATCTTCAACGTCACCCGTCAAAAATATCCTTACATTTCCCAATGCCAAAACAAAAAAAACTGATCTGTCATTTTTTATAAATTTATCCATATAATTTTGTTTACGAATAATTTTAGAATTAAGTGCTTAAGATGTTATTTCCAAAGGAAAACCATCTATTTTCTTCGTACAGCATATTTGGCATATTGGCTCACCTCCATTCTATTATTTTACTACAAATCAGAATACCAATCTCATCTGATACCAAACTACATTTCCATGAACAGACTCTGAAATACCTTCGTCTACAAAACCGAACTTCGCATAGTAGTGCAGCAGTTTATCTTTGCAAGTCAGCACCAGACCTTTTCTTCCCTGGGCTTTTGCATCTGCAATTGCCTGTTTCATTAACGCTTCCGCACATCCCTGTCTACGATAAGAAGGGATTGTATTCACACCAAAGATCATCTGCCAATCGCCTGCTTCATCATGCATCTCAGCCTTTTCATACATTTCATCCGCCAGATCTGGAATACTTGTTACCATACCATCCACGAATCCAACCAACTTATCTTCATCAAATAATAACCAGAAATGATCAGCATAATGTTCCAGATGCCCTCTGAAATCTTTTTCTGTCGCCGCTTCCAAGGGAGGAAAACACTCTCTTTCTACTGCAACTAATGCTGCCATATCTTCCATTGTCGCTTTTCTAATCAGCATTTCTCTACATCTCCTAATACTATTCTTCATTTTACGATACCACAGCGGAAATTATTTTTCAATCACATCTCCATCTGTGGTTCTTCTTCGGGGCCAGTGATATTCACATACTCCCCAATAATATTTAACGCTTCATAGTAGTCCTTTGCTTCCTGTGTTACTCTTTTCGCCATTTCCTTTGCCTGTTCAGGCATATCATTTTCCCGCAAAGTTCTTGCTGCAATGCCAAGCAGATTGAAGATATTGCCATTCTGACCGATCAATTCACAGTTTGGTTTCTCAGGCTTACCCGTTTCATAATCCCATCCAAAGCGGTTGAACTTGAAATCACTGAGCCATGTTCCACCAAAGATATGATGGGTATTAAGCCTCCAAATAGCCAGCTTTCCAATATCAAGTTCCACATCCTTCATTTCAAATACCAGATGAGGAACGTCATCATAATCAAAGACATAGACCTCATCAAAACTGCTATCGTTTTTCAAAATTCCTTCCTGTCGCAGCATCTGATGGATGCCATCAATCCATTCGTTTAGATCACCACCACAGCCGGGGATTACAAGTCCTTCCCTGATATTTTTCAAATCTTCTATTTCAATCTTCTTCATTGCTCTACCTCCTCATAACCTTCCGTATGCATAAAAATGTTTGATCCAATAGGAACTACCCAAGTTCGCATAGCCAATAGGGTCGCCACAATGGAGCATCTGATTATCTCCAACGTAAATACCAACATGGGTCACAGGATTACTGCTCTGATATGTCCCTGTAAAAAACACCAGATCCCCAGGCTTCACTTCGTTCTTTGGCACCGGAATACACTTATTATAGATAGCCTGGGCAGAAGTTCTTGGTAAATTATGAACACCAGAATGGGTATAGACCCAACATACAAATCCGGAACAGTCAAAGCTTGTTTCTGGTGAACTGCCGCCCCAAACATACGGAAATCCTATGTACTTCGTTGCCTCGCTCATCAACTGTGCAAAAGTTTCGTCATTGAAAGCTTCACCGGGGATACCAATATTTTTTTCTGTTACTGTATAACCATATCGGATATACAAATACAAACTTCGGATTTCCTCTTTCTGTTGATCTGTAAACGCCATAGAAAGATAATCTTCCAGCTCTGAATATATCGCTTCGTCATCCTCGCAGCCATCAAAGCAATCCACATAGCCTTCATAGAACTCCTCGCCGAATTCAGATAAGTCTTTCGTAAAATAAAGGACATAAAAAAAGGACTTGACTTTGATTTCGTCAATCCCCTCCGCATCCATCTCTCCTATTGCTATTTCTATCTGATCAAGTGCCTCTATCATCTCCTCCATATAATCAGTCAGTTCCACTGATGCATCGCTTGGAATCGGACCGCCATCAAATACGATTTTAGCGATTTCTCTGCTGTATCCTGCCTCTGCATTGACAATCGAAACAATCGTCAAAAGCGGCAGCAGAATGACAACCACAATACCCACAACGGTAGATGCAAACAGCGTTCTAACTCGTTTATCGTGTGCCAGATCCAACGCCTTCTTCGCAAGGATCACTGCTGTTGCTGACAATTCGCATCCCCACTTTCCTTACATCATCTGCATATTTTCCTCCATGCTCTGCTCCTCTTCCAACTGAAAAGACTCCTTTAATTCTTGTACAATGGCGTATACTTCAGAATTCATCCAATCACTGGATTTCTTGAAATCAGAAATCAGTGTATCCTCGCCAGAAATACACTGGAGAAAATCTATCGCTCCAATCTCCATCTTTTCGATGCCTAATGCTTTCCAGTTGCTCTCTGGCAGGTTTCGGTAGGCTTCTACGGCATCATCCAGTCTTTCGTAAGATGTGACTGCAAGGGGTGCAGCATTCAGATCATCTACCACATAAAAATGATGGATAAAACGTTCATGGTATCGTAGGAACTCCACCTCATCCCTTGAAACCACCTTTTCTGCCTCCGAGATATGAAAACTAAACTGTTTCCCAGCTGAATCTTTTCCGTACAAAACCTGATCCCAATTCTGCCAGTCAACTTTCTGATCCTGCTCTACAAAAAGATATTCACCATCGTATAAATAAACGGTATCCCCGTCAATCAAATGGTCGATCTGTTCCACGATACGGATATCATTGGTATGTTTGATTTCCGTAAGAAACTGTGGCACATCCGTAAAACCAACGGAATCAACAAACAAAGCATCCACCTTTCTGCCATTATTCATTACAATCACATCTCCTACAGATAATGAATGTCCTTTAAAATCCTTTGGTCGCTCCAGATTGAACCTTCTGAAAATTTTCTCTGGATTATCGAACACCCGCAACGACGCAATATAAATCAGTTCATAATTTTCTCTTCTGACTGCCATATTGTGTTTTCGGAGGTAGTCCGTATTCATGAAATGATACTCAGACTTATCTTTTTTCAACTGATAAATCCCTACCAGATTTCTTCGTCCATGTAACAGATTTGCTTCTCTTATTTTCTTATCTTTCATCTAAATCTCTCCTTATAGCCCGCCAGCATTTCCAAATAGTTCTTCTTTATATTTCTGCGCTTTGATCACCAGATGATATACCTCCGAACCATGACGGAACACACAGATACCTTTAGTTGGTGTGCTGATCAAATCGAACAGGCAATCATCCAACCGCAGCATTTCAATATATTCCTTCTTGGAAATATTACCGGGATTGAACAAAAACTGGTGCGTTGGGATAGCAAACAGCGGTTTCGTCATTTCTTTTACATCCTGCCGATTAAAATCCTCAATATTCTGGCTGGCAATGACCACAGCACTATCCTTCTTTCTCACTCGTTTCATAGCATTTCGGATATATTCAATAGCAGTCAGGTTCGTTAAAAACAGATATAATTCATCAATAAATGCCGCTGTATTGCCTTTGGTCAGCAGCGCATCCGACATATAAGAAAGCACATTGAACAACATCGCATTTCGAATGGATGTATCAGCCTCCATGATACCTTTGACACCGAAACAAATAAATTTATCTGTAGTAATGTTGGTATGTCCATTGAAAAATTTACTGTCTGCACCAATACAAATGGATTTCAGTTTCAGGCAGAGGTTTCGTACCGTTTCTCTGGTAAAAATATTTCGTTTGCCGTCCTCATAACTGTTTAGGACATTCTCCGCATAGGCATACAGATCCGACAGGATTGGATAATCCGCATGTATCAGATCTGAAAGTCTAGTATCATCTGTAATCCCTTTTTCTCTATAAAGCTGCTCCAAAAAAATTTCCAGCACGTCGATTTCGGCACTGGTGAAATCCTTATAAGAACGGAAGAAATCCCGCAAGAAGGAAAGGTGCTTGGATACCACAGAACCTCTTTCTTCTTCCCAGAGTTTCGGTTCCAATACGTTAATGATGTACTCGCCGCTAGTTAGATCGATGTAGCAGCCTTCTAAATTCAAAGTCAGATCCACATACTCCATCTCCGGATTTAAGCAAATGATGTCCATACCACTTTCACGCATATTGCAGAGAAGTAATTTCATCAGATAACTTTTCCCCTGACCACTGTTGCCAAGGATCAGGATATTGGAGTTGGTCTTATCATCTGTTCTTCGCTGAAAATCAATGAATAGATTGGAGCCATATTTATCATGCCCGATATAAAACCCTTCGGGATCTGCCTTGCCACTGTAGTTGAATGGATAGAGATTTGCTGTACTGGAAGCAGGCAGTACTCGCTCAAACTGCTCTCCAAAGACATTATTTCCACAAGGCTGCGTGCTTTCAAAACCTTCTTTCTGTCTGAGAAACAGTTTATCCATTGAGATCTTGGAACGAGTCAGTTCTGCCTCCACATCTGCCTGCATTTCCTTCAGTTTTTCCAATGTCGGTGCAGAAATCTCAATAAAAACAGCGCAGTACACCAGAGGCTCTCGCTCTCTGTGCATCTGCGCAATTAAACTCATAACATCATTCAAATTGGACTCCGCAATGATCTCTTTCTGCATATCACCGGAAGATCTGTTCATGCGGTTTCTGCTGGAAGCATTGGCAATGATTTTTCGTTCTTCTGTCGGTGTCACATGTCTGGTATAGATTCGCAGAGTAACACCAGAACGATCACCCAAATGTCTAAGCAATGACTGCTCCTCCGTATCGGTAGGATATTCCCTGATTGCCCAGACGCTGCGGTATGTATTCCCACAAATATAATAGTCGGGGTAAAATCTGATCACCGATGGGCTGCAAAGATCCAAAATTCTTTCAGTCTTTGCTGTTCCTTTTCTTCCTCCGTTTTGGGAATATATACCTTATTCTTCTTCGTTTTGCTTATTTTCAAGCATATCATCTCCCTTCACAAAACGCTCACCGTCATAATCGTCAAAATATACCTGCGTGATATTTTGAACGAAATAAACAGCGTACAGTCTTTTGATGTCTTCCTTGTCTGCCAGCCTGGAAGTAAAACCGTTATCCTTCAGCAATTTTTCCATACGGCTGATCCCAGTCTGCACATCATTGGAATCAGGATTATAATTCCTGAACCGTATCACAAACAGAAATTCTCTTGCCGATGCCGTTTGGATCTGCACCCGATCCAGATGTGCCAAATCTTTCTGCAACAGTTCTCTCACCTTTCCGCTTTTTTCTTCTTCCATGCGCTTTTTATAAAAGTTTTTGTTATTATCGAAGTTCTCTCTTGAGTTGATGCAGGCAAGTTCAATGCCATCAAAGCCTTTCAGTATCTCCGTCAGGTGCATGACTTTTGATCTGACAGCCGTTTCTGACAATACGGCAATATTGTCCGGCTGCACCAGAAAATAAACCAAAAACTCCTCGTCATAGGTTTCTACGCCATTGGCTTCTATTGTCTTTGCACCAATCTCTGACCTGGTCGATTTCTTTTTTCCGAATCCAAATTTATTCATGATCAAGCCTCCAATAATACAGCTGCTGTGTTGTTACAAAAAATTGAAAGGCAAAGCGAATGTAGTCTGAGATATTCAGTTCATTGTCGATCCGCAGGGTCAAAAAGGCATAAACCCCAACAGCTACACCAGGCAGAACAAAATCAAAAAGTGCTGCCAAAGCCGCCGACACCACTGCGCCAATGATGATGACCAACATATCTCTCAGCGTCCATAAAAACATGGTACTTTTACCTTTCAGGTTATCAGGATAGATATACAATCAACTTCCTCCTTCCTCTAAAAGAAAAAGCCCTTAGATTTTCTCTAAGGACTTTCGAGTTCATATCGTTACATATTCAATTCTTTGATGTCATTTTTCTGTGACATCTCCTGCACAAAATTCTTCAGTTCTTCTACTCTGACAGATAATGCTTTACAGAGTTTTTCTTTACGGAAGTCATCCATAAAAGGATTTGCCGCAAATACTTCATTACAGATTGCTTCCAGCACATTCAATTTTTCAAGATTAAGCCAATCAAAAGTAGTTACCAATTTGATCTGCTCCGCATGGCTATTCTTAAATGTTCTACTGGCTGTATCTGCATTTTCTATATTAATTTTACTTGTAGGCTGGTTATACCACATAGAATTACCACAGTCGAAAATGGGTGCCATACCGATCCACTCCAGTGTTTCTGCATTACGCACAGCACCAAAATTATTATGATGACGATCATCATTGGCAATCAGGTAATCCACTACCAGCATTCTGTCGATACTTTCCTTCGCATTGGGGATTCCCAGATGTTCGCAACAATCCATGAAATGCTGATACTCAGAAATATGATTGGGTTTCTTCAACACTTTCATAATGCTACTGGCATTGACAAGTTCGGTATGTTCGTCAATGAAATCTTCACAAACACTATAAGGCATTTCATTTTCCCAGATCAGATGATATGGTACAAATTCGATGTTGCCAAGGGCTTCCATCACTTTGGAAGTGAACACTTCATTGAAAGGTTCTTGCTGGATCTGGCCATTGCCGCCTTTGATCAGATAGCGTTTGCCATCAGCAGCTTTCCATTTTTTCTTCAGACAGCCATCAGAAGTATTGTCCGGAGACATCAAATCCAAAACTTCACTATCAGGTCTGTTCCCAAACAAGGAGTTACCCACATCTTCAGAAAATTCATTGTTGAAAAAGTTTACTTCTTCCCAAGTGATTTTTTGCCCTTCCGGGCGAATCCAATACTGGTCAGAGAGGCTCAGCGCCAGACATTTTTCAACCAGCATCTGAGGCATAGAAACATCCATCAGCTCTAACGCATCTCTGATACCGGAGCGGTTCATAGGGATAGAACGGTTGAACCACCATTGATGCAACGCTTTACGTTCTACTTCGCCCTTCGCATTCATTGTGCCAAGTGGTGCGTGCTTCTGATCATAAATTTCTTCAATTTTTGTCAGATTGTATGTATCGTCATCAATCTCAATTTTCATAACCGGAACATTTTTATGCATCAATGTATATTTCATGTAATTCACCGCCTTTCAGCAAAGTCCTTTCATTGCTTATATTCTATTATAAACACCCCTATAAAGCAAATAAATTCGTTTTACATTGTTTTCATTGGGTTTATACTTTATTCTATTACTCTGCTGTTTCTATCACATAACCTTTTTGTTCCGCATCTTAACATTCTAAAAACATTGATAGATACAGTAAAAAGAGAACATCTGTCATAGATGTCCCCTTTAATGATTTAATTCTTAATTCCATATCCTGATATAAGAATTAAGAAAATATCTGTAAACTCTTTAAATTCATTGTAATCATGTGAATTCACTATTTCATAAAAAGTTTTTTTGACGTCCAAAACATCTTTAGCAAAATCAAACTTATCCAAGTTTTGATTTAAAAGATCAATTTTTCCAACAAACGCTCTATAATCTTTTTCAGAAATTATTTCAGCATTTTTTTGTTCTTCTAAAAATGATATAGATTTCTCATAGTCACCGCTTTTAAGATATGCCATTGATAATTTATCTATCACAAGTGTATTTTTCTGTCCATCATTAAAAATTTCTTCTAGAATATATACTCTATTATTAGGCGGTAATGAGGAAAGTAATGTCAAAACCTCCATTTGAGATCCTATAGGATTATCTTTAAAATATTTTATCAGTATTTTCTCTATAATATGTGTGGCTATTTCAATGCCTTCCAATACTTCTTCTGATAAAACAGTATCTCCAAAATGAGAACCTTTATTCCCAATTTTCCTTAGTTTATCAAAATCATCTTTAATTTTACAATCATAATGCTTTCCTATCGCCTGAATTTTATTGTTTAGGCTGTATTCATCCCATGTTTCGGCACTAATGTCAGCTACCTGTACAATTTTGTTTTTTAGAAGTAAATTTATTGCTCCCTCTAAATATCTTCTTAAACAATTTGCTCTTAAAACTTCTCGCAATTCGGGGTTAACAAAGTCATTATACTCTTCAAGCAATTCATTGGGAATTAATGGTGTAATCTCCTCCGATAAAATAGTTGCAACCTTTGTATGCATACTATCAACTCCATAAATATAGATTTCTATATTTATAATACTACTTGGCATTTCTTCACATTTCAACAAAAACATTATATATTTATGCAATAGAAGCATGTCTCACAAAATAAAGTATCTTCATTTGGGTGCCACTTAATTTTTTACAATATGCTTTGCCATATTCATAACCGACTGTGTGGAATAAATAGTACTCATCACATTAAACCTTGTGCTTGTATCCAATCCAAAGTTCTGGGCAATCCTTGGTACTTCCGTCGAAGAAAGCATCAGCCCGATGCCCAAAAGAACATTTTGGTTGTAGGTCACAAGCCCTGCTACCAATACGATGGTCTGAAGAAATGCAGTCAGACACAAAGCAATGACCTGCTTGCACCATTGGACAAATCCATCCGAATATCCTCTGGGTACAGAAAACATATATAAACTGCCTGTTGCCATCATTACCAGCAAAATACCTCCTCGTTTCAGATTTGCAAAAAACACTTTGACCACGGCATAACCAATCAGGATTACAAAAACAATGGATACCAGAATATTCGCTCCTGGCATTGTTAGGTTTCCAATTACCATCCCTGCAACTACTCCTAGTTTTCCTTCCGAAGCAGTTAATCCAGAGATAGCAGAAACCAGACTATCCGAAAGATTGATACAGAAAACATAAAGATCAACAGGTACAATCGTAAATAAACTTGCTGCAAAAAAGCCCTTGATGGCATTCATACATACATCCTGTAGATTTCCTCTGCCTCTCTGTGCCTCGATGGCTGTGTCAAATACTGCAACTACCAATCCAACGGCATACAGCGCCCAGGCAAAATAATTAAAAAAGAGCAAAATCGATTTGATCCAATCTAGTTCAAAGAGTTCTGCCCCCATCATATTTATCATGCTGAAAAAGTCACCGAAAAAGGTAATCAGCTTTCCATAGATCCAGTCACAGAATTGATCCAAGACCCCATCAACTACCAAATCTAAACCAAACATATTTCTTCATCTCCCCCTTTAGATACCAAGGATATTCCAGATATACATCGGCGCAGTCAATGCGAACACCAGACCGAAGAAAAGAATCGCTACCGGAGTAAACTCAAACTCCCCATGCTTTCGATATTCAAAATAGCTCATCGCCAGTTTTATGAAAAGCAGAATCGCCAGCACGCAATCTACCACCGGAAAAATAACATTATTCGTTACTGTTTTAGCAGCTTTCCATGTTTCCTCAATGGCTGTCGATACATTTCCTGATGTAGTATTCGCATAAGCTGGTGCAGCAAATATGATCTTCGTCATCAGAACAGAAATAACAATCGTCATTATTCTCAATTTCTATTTCATTTTCATACCTCCTCAACAAAGCTCATTTATACTCAATCTATTTTCCTTTCCTTAAAATCACTGAATAATAAAAGCCACCTCCAGTTTTTTGCTATTTTTCGCATCAAAAAAGAGCAGTCTTTAAACTGCCCTTTTCTCTTCACATCATTCCAACGCTTCCCACTTTGAAAAACCATACTGCATTTCGGCCAAAACGCATTTCATACAGTTCTTAATGCTCTCATACAAGCTAAAATCGTTACACTTAATCGTCATATTCGCATGAATCATATCGACCATAAAATAAATCTCACATGGATTATCTTGACCAATTTCTGCGTTAGCAAGATTCAAATAGCAATATAATTCTGTTTCATCCCACCCATTTCTTGTATCAATCTGTTGTTGAAACATTTTTTTGTCTAAACCCGAACATATCTCTGAAAAGTGGCCATCTACCATATGTAGTACAGTATGTTTTTCCGTAATTCTATCTGCGATTTCAACAAAAATCTTTGCCACATCAGGGTCAAAACTAGATTCTTCTGCTTCGAACAATGAAATTACATATGGATAGCCATTAACATATTCTGGCCAATCATAGTCAATAAAGTTTTCTTCCATCCAGAAAAAAGAGAGTTCATTTTTAAATTCTATTTTCTTCTTTTTAAAAAACATCATTACCTTCTCCCTTCTCTTGATTTTTGTTTTAGTCTAATTCCAAATATCAATAATATATCCTGCTAAATCTCCGCTATAACTTCCCGCTATGCCAAGTACTGTTGCCCCAATCAAACCACCTGCTATACCGCCTACTGCTGTGCCAACACCAGGCAAAGCAGAGGTACCAATAGATGCTCCAACCATAGCACCAACTTTCGCCCCTGCAGCTGAACCTGCCCAACTGCCAAGGATTCCAATAATTTCTGTTCCAGTGCTTCGCCCTAGTTTTCGATCTGCATCCTTTAAATCTGACTCTATTGTTTTCCCTAATGAAATTGTATCATATACCACTCCAGCAACCAGTAACGTTTTTCCACTTACTCTAATTACTTTTGCAGTATGGTCAAAATTTTTGAGCGCATCGTATGCTTTATTGGAGATTCCAAAATGATCCCATTTTTTTGCATTTAGTATCTGTTTCTCCGTTGAATCTGAGAATGCACTTACATTGATATGCGGAAAATCTCTGTTTTTACCATATGGATGCCTATCTAATCTCATAACAGGTTTTGTTCTATTATCTGCAATAAGTTGGAGGTATTTCTCCCCGTTTTTTGTAATTTTGTATCTTTGTCTAATACCAGTCAGGTCACTCTGTAATGGATCGATCCATAATGTAGACCATGTTAAAGACTTAAAAGAGGTTCTTGCCAAATATTCAAGAAACTGTGTTAACGCTTTAGATGTTTCAACCCCAAATACACCATCTTCTTTTAAAGAACTCCCTGTACCTCTAATGCCAAGACTGTTTAAATTTCTTTGTAATTGCAAAATATCACGTGGATTACCACCAACAAACCACATCAATACATCTACTTCTCTTTTTAAACCATAGCATGATACCCCAATCTTTTCAAGTTGCTCTATCGCTGTTTTCAGTGTTTCGCCATTTGAGTCTAAAACATAATCTCTATTCCTAATGCCTTTACTAATATCATCTTCAATTTCTTTGCAAATGCGATCAAGCTGTTTTTCGAGAACATCAGCATATCTTTTTGAATAGCTGTAAGAACTAGATCCTAAAGAGCTATTTCCGAAAGCCTCACTTAAAATATAACTATTATATTCTCTACTGCACATTTCTTTCCCATTGCCGCCAGTATATCTTCTGGGGTTACTATCATATTCACATTTCAGTAAAACATCTGACAAGAAATTGTCTCCTCGCCCCTGCTCTACATCCAATAAATATTCTAGTTTCTCTGAACTGCCATCTGCTGCTTTTATTACGCTTTCACTAATAGCTTTTTCAAGCAACCTTGTCTTCTCAGAACTTGAAACGCCAGAGTAGCTTCCATTTGTTACCTTTTTTGCCGACTTTTCAATTTCACTGAGCCTAATCCCAGATTTTAGCCTTGTCTCAGATGCAGATAAACTTAAAATTGACTCCGCTCTATTGGCATCAGAACAAGATCTAGTCCACATTTTACAAATCTCGTTCAGACCTTCGACAATTTTAATTGTCTCTTCTCTATCTCTCTCCTCAATAAAACTCATGATTCTTGCGTTTCTTTTTGCATCATTGTATACATCAGAAATTACTGAAGAAATATTGTCACAAAATTTTTTAATCCCTTCGTAATAGTGATGCTCCGGTGAAAAATCTATCACATCAGATAATCCAGAATCCTTATTAATTCTTTCAAAATACCTACTTTCTCCAACTGCATAGCCACAGTCACCAATTAACTCTCTGCTCATATTAACTCCTTTCCATATAACAAAAAGACATGTTCTATAGGAATAATATATATCTTTCCAGATATCAGAGAGTCTCAACATTATATTATTTCAGAAAAGAGCAGCCTTTCAGCTGCTCTTTTCAATCATTAGTACCCTGTTTTAGGAAGTTTCACTGCTAGTGTATCGATATTCCATACAGTTGTGTTCCATCTCGTCTTTGTAGACTCCCATTCATTGCCGTATCTCCCGCCGACATCAGCTCTATTAGTGATGCGATAATCTTTTGGCATGTTAGGCAGCACCTGACAATATACAGACATATTTTCTACCATCTTGAACCCAGGACTTGCCTTAGGGAATTCCAGACGAATATCCGTTACATATTCCCCATTTGCAAGACCAAGTACATTCGGATGAAGGCTATATTCATAGCTGTTCTTTGTCAGAAGGTTATCTGCCAGTGTTCTATAATCTCTATAATTCGTTTTATAAGTGATCTTATAATACATTCTTTCAGAGTATGTACCCGTTACTACTTTTAGAACTCTAGTTGCATCTGTTGGAATTCTATCATGGATATAGAAATTTTCCAGCACACCGGAAGATCCATTTTCCACTTCATACAGATCATATTTAATGGTCTGGCCAGGAGAAGCTGCATTAGGGCCTTTCTTCTGGATACTCAGATCCAGAGAGATACTGCTGTTCAGCACTTCAAATCTGACGATATCGCCGTTATGTCTGATTTCTACCAGAAGTTCTCTGGTGTTCAGTGCATAATAACTTGGTGCAGACACTTCTTTTACCACATAAACACCAACGGGCAGCCCCTTGGATGCTGCAACGCCATTGCTGTTGGAAGTGATCTTATCCACCAAATTGCCTGTAATGTTATAGACTTAAAATACAGCCCCTTCCAGAGGAGAACCAGCAGGCAGTCCTGTCAGTTCGTTGTATTCAGAAGATCGTTTTGTCACCACGATCTGACCAACTTCGGGGGTATTTTCCCATTCAATCTCTGTTGTTTTACCTTTCTTTACATAGAAAGTTTTCACTTCGTCATCTGCAATGTAGCCTTCTGCAGGCTCCAATTCCCGCAGTTTGTATTTCCCTTCAGGCAGTTCTTTGTTAATGTAAATATAGCCTTCTTCATCCGTTTCAAACTGACCAATTGGATCATTATCACTATCATACAGCAGGAATTTTACGCCATAGATGCCTTCCCCTGTCACAGAGTCAATTTTGTGGATCAGGATAGAAGACATAGGGTCGTTTTCCACTTTCAGCGTTGTTTTTTCCCCATCTCTAATTTTTACTTCTTTTGCTTCGCTATCAAGGATAAATCCTTTTGCTGCCTCCGTTTCTTTTACCAGATAACTGCCTTCTTCCAAACCTTCAATGACGATCAGACCACTTTCGTCAGTTTCATAATATCCAATTTCTTCGCCATTCAACTTTGTTACAAGAAATTCCACGCCTTCGATAGGTTTGTCATTCTTACTGTTTGTCTTTTCAATCACCAGACAAGAATAAGGCTCATTTTCTACTTCAACGATTGTTGCTTTACCGGATTTCACTTCTACCGTTCTGGGTTCTTTATCCCAATGGTAACCCTCCAGACCTTTTATTTCTGTGACAGTGTCATCTTCCAGATTAGAAATATAGATCATACCTTCATTATTTGTTTTGAATGTACCGATCTTTTCGCCGTTCAGTTTTGATACGGCAAAGGAAACACCTTCCAAAGGCGCATTGGTTTCAGAATCCGTTTTGATGATCTTGATGCCAGCCAAAGGACTATTTTTGAATTCCAGACGATAAGTTTTCCCGTCTGTGCCGATGTCAATCGTCTTAGGTGTATCATCCCTTACATACCCATCAGGTGCTTCCAGTTCTGTCGCAATATAACTGCCGGGTTTCAGGTTAGGAATCAGGATCTCACCATTATTATCTGTAGTATATTCCCCATTTGCATTCCCTACCACGGTACCGTCGCTGTCGGTTACTTTGAATTTTGCTCCAGCCAGAGGCTTATTGGTTTCCGCATCCACCTTGGAAATCAGCAGAGAGCCATAAGGATAATTCGAAATACTACCTCTACAACAGATGTACCATCCGCCTTCAGCCAAGCCTGCTGTTTACTGTTTTCAGAAAGCAGATAGTTTGCAGGAGGATTCACTTCCTCAATGATATACGCTCCTGCTTCCAGACCTGTAATTACGATGATGCCGCTGTTATCCGTAGTATATCTGCCGATGATCGTACCGGAGTTGCCAGAAATATCCTCAGATACTTTTCTTACCTCAAACACCGCTCCTGCCAGCAGTTCGGAAGTATTGGCATCGGTCTTTTTGATGACGATGCTATTGAGAGGATAGTTGGTAATTTCTTCACCGATAGTATACTCGATGCCGGATGTCACTTTCACAGTACTCGTACTGCCGTTACCAGAAGAAGTTGGAACAGATGCTTCGAAGTCTACATCATAGGCATTCTCCCCAGGCGCAAGATACTTTCTTGTTACAGGGTCAGAAGGCAAGCTCATGCCCTGAGCTGCTCGAACTTCCGTAATTACATACCAGCCTGGTTCTGTATCTTTAATAATGATCTGACCGTTTTCATCAGTTTTATATGTACCGATGGTCACAATGCCGCCATCAGCGGTTTCTCTCTGAATTTTGAAAACTGTGCCGGGTACAGGCTTCTCTGTCAAAGCATTTGTTTTAGTGATGATAAGCGTAGGCTTCTTCGTATCCTCAAAAATCAAAGTTTTTGTCTTGCCCCATTCCAGAGCAATGTCCTTATGATTTTCTGCATCCAGACAATAGCCATCCGGTGCTGTAACTTCCTCTACCGTATAAACAGCCTCATCCAGATCTCTGATGATAACTGTACCAGTTTCGTCCGTCACATATTCGCTGACAGTTTTATCTTCTGTTTTTGTTACTTTGAATTTTGTACCTGCCAGAGGTTCCTGCTTCTGGCTGTCCAGCTTAATGATCTGCAGGGAAGGACGCAGTCTGTTATCGAATTTGACTTCTACGGTTTCATTCGCTTCCAGATACACATCTTTGCTTTCTGTTGCAATCAGATACCCGCTGGGAGCTGCCAGTTCCGTGATGGTATACCATCCCTCTGCCAGATCTTCCACTCTGATCTGACCGGATTTATCCGTCATACCTTCATAGACGATAGAGCCACCCTTTTTCGCAACAGAAAACTCTGCATTTTCCAGAGGCATTCCTGTATCCTCATCGTATTTCTTGATGACAATACCTGGCTTTGCTTCATTGGTAAGGGTAATCGTTGCTGTCTTGCCAGATTCCAGTTTGATGGTCTGAGGTGTTTCATTCAGGATATAGCCATCGGGTGCTGCAATCTCTGTTACGGTATAGGTACCGCTTTTCAGATTTGTCAGTGTTGCTCTGCCGGATGCATTGGTATAAACATCATAGGAATCATGACCGCCATCATAGGCCACTCGGATTGCTGCACCTGCCGATGCTTCTCCTGTATCAGCATCCACTTTCATAACCTCCAGCTGTGCCATTTCTTCATTGGCAAAGGTTACCACTGTAGGCTCATCTGCATCTTCAATCACAACGTCTTTATGGTTGTTTTCATCCAGTACATAGCCCACAGGAGGAACTTCTTCTGTAATAGATACATTCCCTGTAATATCAGAGATCAGGAGCTCACCATTTTCATCTGTTACATAATTACCAATGACTTTGCCATCCACTGCAACTTTGAATACGGCGCCTTCCAGACCCTCTGTTGTGCCTTTCTTCACCTTCAGAATCTGCAGTCCTTCTCCTGCATCAGATACAGTAGGATTTTCTGTGTCTGTTGATGTTTCGGAATCTTCGGATTCATCGGGTGTAATATCGCCGCTTTCTCCATACACCAGCTGTACCCAGGAATCACCGTTATAAGAAGGCAAAGGGGCTACATAGTAATCCTGCTTTTCTGCATCATGGGCAATACCGAACATAACTGCTTTATTTTCCAATTTGCCTTTGACCAGTACACGGAATTCTCCTCCTTCCTCTACTGCTTCCGCAGGGATCAGGACTTTGAATGTTGTTTCACTGCCGTCAAATTCTGTCTTTTCGTTGTTATTTGCGTCCGTTACCTTGGCCCCGTCAGGCACACCATTATCAATGACAACACGGTAACTTCTGATATCCACGTTGGATTTCAGCGTATAGGTCTGAGAGATATAATCTCCATCAATGCTGTCTGTGCCGACCACCTGAGACTGCGGATTCACAGCAAGCCAGGATTTATAAACATACTGGTTCGCCAGACCTTTTGCTACCAGATTTTTCATTGCTGTTTCCACATGGGCATTCTGGCTGCCATTGGCCTTCCAGTCATCCAGATTGCTGTAGTTATCATGAACAACCACCCAAACAGCCATTTTTGTCGCATAGTAGGCTTCATAATCTGTTTTTACGCCCAATTCTTCCGGTGTTTTATAGGGATAGCCGTTTGTAATAACACCCCACACATGAGGATCGCTGTCCAGCTGGTCTACGTCAACATCATAATTCTTTGACGCAAAGTTCTCGACACCACCTCTGTTGGGATTTGCACAAAAGGCAGGATATTCCTTGCCATCCTCCGCTTTATAAACAATGATCGCAGCAGCAAAGTTGGTAGGGTTGATCATCCCCTTCCAAGTCAGCAGCTGTGCCCCTGTGTCCTGTTTCACATAGAGATTTACTTTGTTCAGAGCTGTTTCCAGAGAAGTTCCGGCAAATGCCTGAACGCCCGATGTCAACAGCATGATCAATGCCATAAAAATCGTGGTAATTCTTTTCGATGCTGACATTTTCATCACTCCATTTCTTTGAAATAAAAAAAGAGCCTGGTTTTTACCAAGCCCTTGTGTAGCGTGTTTCCTCGTTGATCCTATTCAGTTGTTTCCTTTGCGGCGATGTAACCGACTAATTTCAGTTGCTTCGTTCCCTTAAAAGTTTGGAAGCTTTCCTTGATGACTGCACCATCACAGCCTTCGGTATATTTGTTTTGCTGAGTATCATATTTCCCATTGGCATCGGTATAATAGACGTATTGGGGATTACCTTTGGCATCTCGTTCCACATATTCGATGAAACATACATGGCCAGCCAGTTTACTGTTAGCTCTGGGGGCATATACAGCAATGGTCTGTTCCAGGATGTCCCAAATATCAGTGATCACTTCCACTTCGGCACATTTTTCTTCTGCCGTGATCCAGTTTTTCGCATTTCCCAGATATGGTAGTTCAATGCCATGCACTTCTTTGAATCTGCCTCTGGCATACCATGTACACTGCCCGACAATGCCTGTCCGATAGGCCTCCATAAGCCTGCCAGTTCCAGTGATTTTCGGATCAGCCTGTTCATTTACGATGTGCCCTAACACTTCACCTACTTTCGGTGCTGCCTGCACAGGAAAGGTTATTGCCAAACTCATCATCACCATCAATGGAAGCAACCATTTCTTTTTCATAGGATCTCCGCCTTTCTATTTTCTCTGAACCGATTTTGATCATCACCACCTTTATAGTCTAAAAGCATATACAAAGCAAGAAATATATTTATCTCTTTTCCACTGCCTGTACGCAAAGTCTCTGGTCACTGACATTTTCCACACAAGTGATGAGTGTCAGCCTGTTATCAGAGGTATACTGCAGCTTTGACCAGTCTGTATCCTTGATTTTTGTAATGGATGTCACCACATAGGTTCTCTTACCTAAGTTTGTGGTATAGGTCATTTCATCGCCAACATCTAGCTTCTTCAGCTTGCCAAAATAGTCACTGGTGCCTCTGTTATGTCCCACCAGACCGATATTACCATTCCAGCAGGATGTGGAGGAAATATGTCCGATGCCTTTTTTCATAGCTGTAAAGGTATCGCCGTCATAAGCAGTCACCTTCAGATTGATCTCTGGAATACGCAGAACACCAATACTGCCGTCATCATTTCGTACCTGTTCAATCGTTGTCAGGGGATACTGCAAGGATTCATCACTATAAGTGAAATCAGGAATTTCACTGAAACTCCCACTGTTTGCTGTATAACTGTTCTGAGTTGTTCCTGCTACAGTGCTTCCTGCACTTTGTGTATAGGTGTTTACTGGTGCATGGTAAGGAGCATAAGTCGCTTCATTTACAGCTTCTTCCGGAGCTTCGATGATATTGGAACCATACTCAGAGTTATAAACCGTTTGTGGTGAGAAATCATAAATATTTCTCAGATAATCAGGAATCTCACCATTGTAGTTGAGCGTTGTTGCCCCTGTAATCACGAATTCTTCATTCTGCTCTGTTTTATAACTGTAGTTCAAATCAGAATCCAAGGCATAGGCAGGCTGAATGGAAAATCCACCAAATACTGTCGATACTGCCATCTAGCGTTATATCTCGCTAGTTCAATCGTAGCCATATTGCCTTCTAGTAATTTTTCTTTTAGTCTATTTTTATAATGTTCAAAGATAACCTTCCAACATTATATATTTAAACTACTAAAGATTATTTGATAAATCACATAATTATCTGAAACAAGTACATCTAGCAATTCCATAAATAGATATTGTTCTGCCCATAATATCCTATCATATCAAAAAATATATTTCCATTTTCAGCATTCTTCTTGTGAAAATTTAATATAAGTTTATTAGGCAAACAACGATGAGAATCTCTATTTTTCCGTATTATTACTTTGTTTTATGATAATATCTTTCTGAATAAGTATCCTCAAAATCAGACATATTTAATTTATGCAAATTAATAAGACGTTGCAAAGTTTCATCTGTAATTTCTGACAATTCATACGGTTTTAACTCCTTAATAAATTTTTTAATATTTTCTTTCAGCACCTTCAATTTTCCTCGCTGTATAATCCTTACTTCATGTGTGAAATCTGCATAATATGATAAATTCTTAGTCGGAATAATTAAAAAGCGTTCCACAAAGACTTCTGTCCCATATTGTTCTTCAAACCATGCACAATGATTATTCATCTGTCCCGCTTCGTGCTTACTTATTTCTCCACGTGTTTCTTCTACTTCACTCTTACACTCAAATAAGCAATATTCATTATTTGCTCCACACCACAAATTATCTGGACCTTTTCTGTATTCTTTATCTGGACGTTGGCTAATAAACCCTAATAATTCACCAATTAGTTTAAGTGCATTTTCAAATTTTTCTGCTTCCATCCCAAAAGATAAATTATCCAATATTACGTCTACAGCAAGACTTAATTCACTATAACTCCCATACTTTTTTAAAAATGCATGCATTCGTTTCATTCTATTTTCATGAATATACGACACTTTTGTATAGTCAATCCCCGCTTTTGGCTTTAATAAATGAGAATTATTCTTAAAGGCAGCTTTTTGTAATTTAATAGAGTTCTCTTTAGAAATCTGGTAAGTATATCTAGCAAGTTGCTGTAAATACCATCCTCTTTCCAATTCGTCTTCTGATATATTATCAATAAATCTCTGCATTGCATCAGAAGCTTTTTCAAATTCTCCCATACAATATAATTTTTCTATTCGTGATTCTTCTAAAAGTTTTTCATATATCGTAGAATTATTAACAATATTATCAATAGAGTCCATTTCATCTATATAATATTCTTTCCAACCTTCATCTCGACTTAACATTTGCTTAATTAAAGAAATAACTGTCTTCATAGGAGAATCCTCTGAAGTTTGTTCTTCTTGTGCCATTTTAGCAATTTCTAAGCCCACCTCTATTTGTTTTTGTGTCTGTACAGAAAAATATTTATTGGTTGTCACACTACGCATGAATTTTACTATGTCAGACCCTATTATCAAAATAGCACAATAATCCTTTTCTCCACGAACACCTCTTCCCATCCCCTGTTCGATTTTCTGAGCCATCCGTTTATTTATAATTTCACTATTAGGCCTACACTTTTCTTCATATTTATCAGAAAGACTATTAAAAAATGGCATAGAATCAATAATTAAAATACGGCAACTTTCATCCGGCAAATCAATTCCATCATAACGATTATTAATAACAACAAGACGACTAAATTCTCTTTTTTTAAGTTTTTCAATAACTGAAAAAATATTTTTTCTATCTGTATAAATTGCTCCCAACTTTTTATAGTGTTCCGCTCTCTTTGTGTTAGGAACCAATGCTACCATACCAAATCTTCCATTCTTTATTTTTGAAAATTCTGTAGCAATTAAATCTCTATCACACTCATCGCTAATGAGCGCAGGAAGGATAACCATCTTTTCTCCAGACCATTTCTGACTATCATTTACCAAAGGGTTTTTAACTGCTTTAGTATTAAAAGACAGCCCCTTTACAAAAAAAGCATCATCCTGTGTCGTTGCAGACATAAGAATTCTATGATTTGCTTTAGAAAAAGACCCAAACAGATCCACATTCGGATTATATGGAGAAATTTCTATCGCATTTCCTGATATGTAACAGCAATATTCTCTGATTTTATCTTTCATCAGAGGCCATACATAGTGAATAGCATCATTTGTTGAGAATTCAGATAGAACCTTTAACACCTCTACTCGTTTATCTATCCAACTCCAATATGGAACCGGTAAAAATGTTTCGTAGTTTCCTGCTTGTATATCCATAAAACTACCTTCCCCTTGTTCCATTAGGTCATCACTAAACAGTGAAAAAATTTTACTATATATTAATTCATTGTCATTTTTAGAAATAGTAATTGTAAATGCATCCTTTATAACATCTACGCAAGCATGCGAATCATCTAATATAACCGTTCCTATTTTAATCTGAAAAGGGGATGTAAAAATGAAAGAAACATTTTGGAACTCAAAGGTGAAAGCAGATATTTTAAGTAATGAATTTTGTGATCAACTGGAGCTGAATAAGATCGTTCTGTCAATGGAGGAATTATCCTATTATTACAGTTTGGATGTAATAGTATCATTAGCGTCATCTTGGAAAGAAGAGAAAATTGAGGAATATACGTTTATAAAGAATTAAAATGGCATGGTGGAATGGTTTATATAGAAGAGGAACATCCAGCGATTATATTTGTTAAAGATGGTGAAGTTTATGATTTTAATGGAAAGAAGGCAATAGTGATAGGAGGTGCTTACAGCATAGACAAGTTTTATCGTCTGATGAGAGGGTATGCATGGTTTGAAAATGAACAACCTTCTGAAGCAATAAAAAAGTGTGTAGAAGAAAAGTTGGATGAAATAAATTGGAGTGTTGATTATGTGTTTTCCCATACAGTGCCAATTAAATATGAACCAATAGAAGTTTTCCTTCCAGGAATAGATCAAAGTAAGGTGGATAAATCAACAGAGATCTGGTTAGGGGAACTTGAAGAAGAATTGCAATACCAGAAATGGTATTGTGGCCATTATCATACGAAAAAAGTTGTGGATAGAATTCAGTTGTTATTTGAAAATTATGAGAAGTTTGATTAAAAATACGTTTGGTTTTCGTTGTATTTATTGGCGATTTTATGCAGAAAGAAATTTTATAATAGTTAGAATTTAGAGTTTCTTTTTACATGTATAATTTTGTAAATAGCTATTGTAGGCAGAAAGCATTAGTACTATATTTATTATAGAATGCCTGTTCATTTGTGGAATGATTTAAATTTTGTGCATCAGGTCAATAACAAGAATAAGGAGCGATTGATATGGTGGATTTTAAAAGGAAATTAACTTTAGGAAAAGTAAGTAGAAAAACCGAACCTCAAGAATTGTATAAAACATTGGATAGAAAGAGTGTAGCTGGTCCGTTACGACCCGCACAGGAATATATACTTAATGAATGGTATCAAAATCACCATGATGATAAAGACTTAGTAATTAAATTACATACAGGAGAAGGCAAAACACTAATTGGATTGTTAATCCTGCAATCTATGATTAATTCAAAAGAAGGTCCTTGTCTATATGTTTGTCCTAATATTTATTTAGTAACTCAAGTATGTGAGGAGGCAGAAAAATTCGGTATCCCTTATTGCATTATTGGGGATGATAAAGAAATTCCTGATGAGTTTTTGTCTGGCGAAAAGATTTTAATAACGCATGCACATAAAATTTTTAATGGAAAATCTGTATTTGGTATTGATAATCATTAGCAGCATGATAAAAATATCACACCGCTTTCTACTTTTCGAAAATTGTAAAAAAGTTTTTTTGTTTTTCTAAAGATTTAATTTCTGATTCATCCCCTTTCCTTCAGCCAATACAAAGTCAACCTCTTCAAGTTTGCTCATTTTAGCTTTTCACCTCCAAATTTGTCTAGGAGAGCATTGAAACCACCCAAAAACGAGCATTTAAAAAAGTCATTTTTGCGCACAAAAATGACTTTCATAACCACATGATATTGTTATTTTATATAAACTCCAACCACTAAATATGGTGTTTACTTCGTTTTAGCGAGCATACTCACAACCTCAACGTGCACGCTATGGCTGAACTGGTCCACGGGCTGAACCTCTTTCAGTTCATATCCCCCCTCCTTCAGCACCACCAGATCCCTGGCCCATGTAGCCGGATTACAGGAAACATACACGATCTTTTCCGGGCTGATCTGCAGGATGGTTTCCAGAAGCTTTTCATCACAGCCCTTTCTGGGCGGATCTACCACAACGATATCAGCGGTGATACCCTCTTCTTCATACAGCCTGGGAATGACCTCCTCCGCTGCCCCCACGGCAAATTCCGCATTGGTAATGCCGTTTCTTTCGGCATTTTTCCTTGCATCGGCAATGGCCTCCGGCACGATCTCCACACCAAACACCTTTTTCACCTTTCTGGCAAAAAACAGGGAGATAGTCCCGATGCCACAATACAGGTCCAGGACCGTTTCGTCCCCCTTCAGATCTGCCATCTCCACCGCCTTGCCATACAGCACTTCCGTCTGCACAGGGTTCACCTGATAAAAGGACAAAGGAGAGATTTCAAATTCGATGCCGCCGATGGAATCCGTAATGGTATCCTTGCCCCAGAGGGTGATGACCTTCCGGCCCAAAATAACGTTCGTCTTTTCCTGATTTACGTTCAGCACGATGGAAACAACCCCTTCCACCGCCTTCAGCCGTTCCACCAGAATATCGCTGCCCGGCAGCTTTTTGCCGTTGATCACGATGCAGACCATGATCTCGCCGCTGTTTCTGCCGATACGGGTCAAAATATGGCGCACCAGTCCTTTATGCTTCTCCTCATCATACAGGGGAATGTTAAATTCATTCAAAAATCCCCGCACGATTCTGATAATTTCATCATTACACACATTCTGCAGGAAGCATTTCTCTGTATCTACGATACGGTGGCTTCTCTTGGCGTAAAACCCGATGGCACAGCCATCCTTCCCCTGCCCCACAGGGAACTGGGCTTTATTCCGATATCTCCAGGGGTCTTCCATGCCTAGGGCAGGCTTTACCTCCACATCCTTAATGCCCCCGATGCGCTCCATCACATCCTTCACTTCTCTGGTCTTATACTCCAGTTCCGCTTCATAGGAAAGATGCTGTAGCTGGCAGCCGCCGCACTGCTTCGCCACAGGGCACATGGGTTCTCTGCGTTCGGTCGAAACCTCCAGCAGTTCCATCAGCTTGCCATAGCCATAGTTTTTCTTCACTTTTACAATGAGAACACGAATCCTTTCCCCGGGCAAGGCCCCCTCCACAAAGACCGTATAGCCGTCAATACGGCCAATGCCTTCGCCGTTGCTGCCCAGAGCGTCGATCTGCATTTCGTAAATCTTATTCTTCTCTACAGGAATCATCTTGTTCCTCTTCTCCTTTAATTATCTCCGTTTCGGAAAACTGACATACGGTACCGTTGCAGACACAGGGCCGGCAGGTGGCAAAACTGGGCTTTGCTTTCCCAACGCCATATTGCAGCATCTCCCGCATCTCCTTCATAATACCAATCACTTCATTTCGTATCTTCGCCGTATTTTTGATCTCAAACATATAATCCTGGTAAACGATGCGGCCAAAGGGCGGCTTCTGTCCGTACACATCCTCCAGTATCAGAAAATAGGCCCCCAACTGCAAGAGATCCCCATGATGGGGCAGCTCCTCCTCGCCGATTTCGCCGCTTTTCAGCTCCACCGGGACGATTTTTTTCAGGATGGGGCTTTGGAAAATATAATCCGGCTTGCCCTGCAGCTCATATTTTGCGGAATAAAGCAGTTTTCCGAAGTCCTCTTCGTGTTTTTTTCCCTGCTTCTGGTCGGCGTAAATGAGGGCGTAGCCTCTCACATCGTCTCTGGCCGTCAGCTTCTGTATATTGGGCTTTCCTTTTTTCAAAAGCAGCAGCAAACACAAAAGACAGACCACCACAATAATGGCCCAATCCACCAGCCCGAAGCTGCTCACCATAGTTTTAAACCATTCCGCCATTGTGTATCCATAAATATCCCCCGATGACAGCCGCCGCAAACAGCAGCACCGCCAGTTTCCAGAGCGTTCTTCTAAATTTCAGCAAAAGATAGCTTCTGCGGTGATATTTTTCTCCTTTCCGAAACTCACTGGCCAGGCTGTCCTCCAGGTGCAGCCGTGCATTTCGTTCTACATACAGCCTCCTCAGCTCCTTGCGGCCATACAGCCGCTCATAGTACCACTGATAAGGGCAGTAATCGTATTTGCTGATCTCATGGGCGGAAAGTGTTTTTCTCTCCATGTTTCGTACCTCTTATTTGTAATCACTCTTACGGATATTTCTTGCCAGCATTCGGTGGTAGCCCGCCCAACTGCCCTGGGTATCATTGGCTGCGATCATATCCTCAAACATCTTCGTTTTTGCATCCATGTTATCGGCACAGCGCAGAATAAAAGCTTCAATGGTTTCCGGCACCTTGGGGGAACCATACTCCAGCTCGCCGTGGTGGGAAAGGATGCAGTGCATCATCAGGTTTGCCAGTTGTTTCGGGAAACCGTCAATTTTCGCCGCCGTATCCCGAATCAGTTCCGCCCCCATGAAAATATGGCCCAAAAGCTGCCCTTCGTCCGTATAATCATTTTCAGGGAAATCGGACAGTTCCATAATTTTCGCCACATCATGCAACATGGCACAGGCCACCAGCATATCCCTGTCCACAAACTGATATCTGGGTGCCATAAAATCGCAGATCTGCGTCACAGATAAGGTATGCTCCACCAGCCCGCCCCGGTAATTATGGTGCATGGTCTTCGCCGCAGAATGATATTTGAAATCCTTGCTGATGACGGGATGTTTCAGGAAAATTTCTTCCAGCAGTTTTTTGATATGGGGGTTCTGGATGGTCTTGATGTAGCCCATCAGTTGGCTGTACATCTCATCGATGTTTTTTTCTGTGCTGGGGATAAAATCCGCAGGGTCATACTCCCCTTCCATGCTGCGGCGAATGCGCTTTACATTTAGCTGCAGTTCATTATTGAAAGTCGTCACGAAAGCATCGATTTTGATAAAGTCATTTTCCTGAAAGCTCTGGATATCCTTATTCATATCCCATACCTTCGCATCCACGATGCCTGTTTTATCCTGTAATTTCAGTGACAGATAGGTCTTCCCGTTGCGGGATTTCATGCTCTGTCTGGATTTGCAGAGGTAATGCTCGATGACATTTTCGCCCTCTCTCAGTTCATTGATATATTTCATGCCTTTCCTCCGTTTCTATCCTTGCGGCAATGCTTTTATACATAGTTCTCCCTTTTGGATTGCCTTTTATTATACTACATTTCTTTCCATCGCACCAGACGAACACAGCCCTTTCCGCAAAAAACCTTTGGAACAAAACCACCTTTTTCTTCGTCCAAAAAACATTAAGAAATTCTTAGATTTCCCTGCCTTGGTTTTTTCCGGCAGGTATGCTATCATGGAAAAAAGAACTGTAAAAAAGGAGGGACCCACCATGAAAAAGAAAACGATTTGCGGCATCCTTTCCGCCGCTTTGCTTTTTGGCCTGCTGCCCATGACCGTCCTGGCTGCCGATGGCCTGACCACTGTGGAAAAAAGTCTGGACTTCCGCAATCAGGAAAATGACGTGACCAATTCCGAACTGGGCTACAGTTGGGACGCTGACCGGCAAAAACTGACCCTGACCGATTTCCGTGTCACTGTTCCCTATGATAGACTGGAAGAAAAAGCTCTCATTTATCTCCCCGAAGAAAGCCGCATTGAGGTGAACGACGAAAACATTCTGGATGTCAATGCTTTCCGCTGCCATGCCATCTATTGCGAAGGCGATTTGAATATCGATGGCGACGGTGTGCTGGAGATCAAAACAGGCAGCTACAATGCCTGCGCCATCTATCTCATCAACGGCCCTTTGCTTATTGATGAAGAAGTGGAGATCAGGGTAGACCCTGAAGGCCATGTAATTTTTGTGGATGAAGCCAAAGGCAGCCGCCCCATCATCAGCATTCAGGAAGAGGCAAAGCTCAGCTTCCCCGAGGATAAGGCAGAAGATGACAGCATCCTCATTACCCATACCAATAAGGTGACCCCCAAGGACAACTGGCTGGATTTCTCCGAGGAATACGATGACTGGGATGAAACCATTGTTCTGGTAGCAAAAAAAGCGGATACCTCTCAGGATACCGAAGATACCTCCGAGGATACAAAGGATACCCCCCAGGATACGGAAACTCCCCCCGCAGAACCTCAGTTGAATGAATACCAGATCACCATTGGCAGCCCTGCCATCGTGAAAAATGGCGAAGTTTCCTATACAGCGGATGTATCCCCCTATCTGAAAGGCGGCTACACCATGCTGCCCCTGCGGGCCCTGCTGGAAGTTTCCGACCCGGAACAGGAAGTAAAATGGGACAATGCCCAGAAAATGGCCTATACCTTTGTGAACAACAGATATATCACCATCCGCCCCGGCGAACCTTCCTACACCAGAGCCGCGGAAACCATCCCTCTGCGGACCCCTGCGGAAACCGTCAATGGCCGGCTCTTCGTTTCCCTGCGGGACTGGATGGATATTATGGAAATCCCTGAAACGCAGCTAAGCTGGAACCCTGAAACAAAAACTGTCACATTGACATACTAAAAACCATAAGCCCCTTTTTAGGGGCTTTTTTCTATGATATAATGGAAAAAATCTTTTGAAAGGATGATTTGCATGAAGGAAGCCACTTTTACCCTCTACGACAGGACCACATGGCCCCGCAGCAGCCATTTTGACTATTATACCAAGGGTTTCGTAAAATCTGTAAACTCCATCACCGTTCGCCTGAATGTGACCCATTTCCTTTCGGAAGCAAAGGAAAAAAGCCTAAAATTCTTCCCCGCCTTTACCGCTCTGACCGGGCAGGTCATTGCTGGAATGCCGGAAATGTGTACCAATGTGGACAAGGACGGAAACCCAGGCCATTTTTCCTATCTGAACCCAAATTTCACCATATTCCATGAGGATGATAAAACATTTTCTGACTGCTGGAGCCAATATGAGGAGGATTTTGATGCCTTCTACCAAAATCTGCTGAACGATGCGGAAACCTACAAGGATAAAAAGGGCATCAAGGTAAAGGATGGACAGCCCATGAACTTCTTCTGCATCTCCTGCGTGCCCTGGCTGGACTATGAGGCCTATTGCCCCGTCAATTACGGCGGCGCCCCCAACCTGTTCCCCCTCATCACCTTCGGGAAATATACAGAGGAAAACGGCAAATTTACGCTGCCCTTCACCCTGACCATCAGCCATGCCTGCATGGACGGCTATCACCTGTCCATATTTTTCAATCGCCTGCAGGAAAAACTGAACCAATTCTAAGGAGGAATGACCATGAAAATCGCAGTCAGCGCATGCCTTTTGGGGCATAACTGCAAATACAGCGGCGGCAATAACCGCAGCCAGAAGGTTCTGGATTATATTGCGGGCCACGAAGTCATTCCCGTTTGCCCGGAAGCGGCCGGCGGCTTATCCACGCCCCGGGTGCCAGTGGAGTTGAAAGATGGCAGAGCCATCAATCGAGAAGGAGAAGATGTAACGGAATTTTTCCGCAAAGGCGTAGAAAAGACCATGGCAAACCTGACCCGGGAACAGATCGACCTTGCCATCCTCCAGCCCCGTAGTCCTTCCTGCGGCTGTAAACAGATCTATGACGGCACCTTCACCAAAACCCTCATCGATGGGAAAGGGATGTTTGCCCAGGCTTTGGCAGATGCGGGCATCCCCTTGATGGATGGAAACGATGTGCCGGAAAAATAAGCAAAAAAATGCCTCAAGTAAAAACTTGAGGCTATTTTTATGCAATTACAGTACCTTCGCCAGGAAATGCTGCAAACGGTCGCTCTTCGGAGTATCAAAAATATCAGCAGGTGTACCTTCTTCCACCTGTTTGCCATCGGCCATAAACATCACTCTTGTGCCAACCTCTCTGGCGAAGCCCATTTCATGGGTAACCACTACCATGGTCATATTATCATGGGCAAGCTGCTTCATTACTTCCAGAACTTCACCGACCATTTCAGGGTCAAGGGCGGAAGTGGGTTCGTCAAACAGCATCACTTCAGGCTCCATACACAAAGCACGCACGATGGCGATACGCTGCTTCTGGCCGCCGGAAAGCTGAGAAGGATATGCGTTTGCCCTGTCCTCCAGGCCAACCCGCTTCAAAAGCTGCATTGCCAATTCAGTCGCTTCTGCTTCGCTCTTTTTCAAAAGCTTCATGGGAGCGATGGTCATGTTTTTCAATATGGTCATATGGGGGAAGAGATTGAAATGCTGGAACACCATACCCATCTTCTGACGATGGATATTGATGTCCGTTTTATCATCTGTAATATCTGTGCCTTCAAAGAAAATGCTGCCGCCGGTAGGCACTTCCAGCAGGTTCAGGCAGCGCAGGAAGGTGGATTTCCCGGAGCCGGAGGGACCAATGACAACGACTACTTCGCCTTTTTTGATCTCCGTATTGATGCCGTCCAACGCTTTGATGGCGCCGCCGTTATAATATTTCTGCAGATTTTCCACTTTGATCAAGGTCTCATTAGCGTTCATTGTTTCTCAACCTCCTTTCAAGGATACCTACCAGATAAGTGAAGAACATTACCATCACCAGATAGATGGCCGCAACCCCCAGCAGAGGAGGGAATGCATCGTAAGTACGGCTTCTAATGATATCGCCGCCCTTTGTCAGGTCGTGCAGGGCAACGTAACCGGATACGGATGTTTCCTTCAGCAGTACAATAAATTCATTCGCCAGGGCAGGCAGTACATTTTTGAACGCCTGGGGAATGATGATATACTGCATGGTCTGCACGAAATTGAAGCCCAGGCTGCGGCCTGCTTCAAACTGCCCCTGGTCGATGGACATGATGCCGCTGCGGAAAATTTCCGCAACATAGGCGCCGGAGTTCATACCAAAAGCCAGTGTCGCAACCAAAATCTTATTGGTAGAGGATGCCATGATAACAAAGTACATGATCATCAGCTGTACAACAACAGGTGTACCACGGATCACGGTCAGATATACCCTGCAGATCAAATTCAGCACCCACAGGATCACCTTGCCAATACCCATGCGCATTTCTTTCCCGTTTTTATCGTATGTAGAACGGATGATGGCAATGAACACGCCAATCACAACACCAACGACCAGCGCAAAAAATGTGATCTTCAACGTTGCGCCAAGGCCGTCCCAAAGGTATTTCCAGCGGTTGTCTTCAATGAAGTTGAATATGAAACGTTCTTTCAAGTTCATTTCCATTCAGCAAATTCCCCCTTTTTCTCATAATCGCAAAACAGGGGTGACTTTCGCCACCCCTGAAGCTTTTGTATCCAAGACTGTTTGAAAATTATTCAGCGCTGATATATTTGTCGATGATTGCCTGAACTGTGCCGTCAGCGATCAGTTCCTGCAGAGCGCCGTTTACAGCTTCTGTCAGTTCGCTGTCTTTTGCGAAGCAGATAGCGTAATCTTCAACTGCATATTCTGTATCCAGGATTACCAGACCTTCGTTTGCTGCTACGAATTCTTTTGCGGGTTCGTTGTCGATAACTACGCAGTCAACTTTATCCTGTGTCAGAGCCAGAACAGCGTCAGCACCTTTGTTGAAACGTTCCACTGTTGCCAGGCCAGCGTCTTCCAGATCCCATGTGGAGTACAGGTCACCGGTTGTACCTGTCTGTACACCGATCACATTAGAAGCACCTTCTGCGAACAGATCATCAACGGATGTGATAGCGGAGCCTTCTTTCACGATAACTACCTGAACGCCCTGTGCGTAGGAGTCAGAGAAGTCTACAGACTGCATACGTTCTTCTGTTACTGTCATACCAGCCATACCCATGCTTGCTTTGCCTGTTGTTACCGCAGGGATGATCGCATCGAATTCCATATCTTCGATTTTGAATTCCATACCCAGTTTTTCAGCGATTGCTGCGCCTACTTCTGCGTCGATACCAACGACTGTATCGCCTTCGTAGTATTCATAAGGAGGGAATGCAGCGTTCGTAGCCATTATCAGAGTTTCTACTGCTGCATCGCCCGCATCGTCAGCGGGTGTTTCGGAGCCGCCGCAGCCTGCCAGAGATGTCATCATTGCAAATACCATTGTTGCAGCCAAAAGGCCTTTCATAAATTTTTTCATATTGTCTTCCTCCCAAATTTTATACACTATTCTGTGTGTTTATTTACAAATGGAATTATAACGCGAAACTGCATAAAATACAATCACCAATTTCCACTATAAATACACTTTTTCTAACCCATTTTTGGTAAAAATACACATAAAAATAACAAAAAACATAAAATTAGCGGCCTTCTCTTGTTTCTTTTTTGAGAAAACCGCTTTTATATTCTTTCAAATATTATGCATAAAATTATGCATAACCCCATTTTATGCACATATTGTATCCAGTATCCCTATCCTATGCAGATTTCTGCCCGAAATATGCACTCAATGGACATTTTTATTGATAAATTCCGGCTGCACCTTGGAATACATGATCTTCTGTTCCGAATACAAGCCATAATAGCCGGAAAGCATGTAGCTGATGGCACAGCAGAGGGCATAATACCCTGCCCCATGGAAACCAAACAGTTCAATGCAGAGAATGATGGAGGCCAACGGGCAGTTGGTTACACCGCAGAACACCGCCACCATGCACAGGGATGCGGCAAATTCCGCAGGCAGGCCGATCAGAGGCCCAAACACGCAGCCAAAGGTAGCCCCAATGAAGAAGGAGGGCACGATCTCGCCTCCTTTAAAGCCCGCACCCAAAGTCAGAGCTGTAAAAAGGATTTTCAGCAGAAAGGCTTCCGCTTTGGCATCGCCATGCAGGGCATTGGTGATGATATCCATGCCGGCACCATTATAATCCCGGCAGCCCACCAGATAGGTCAGAGCGATGATAATAAGGCCGCCCGCCACCGCCCGCAGCACCGGACTTTTGATATGTATTTTATATGCGTGGGAAGTATGCTCCATGACCACACAGAAGAGGATGCTCAAAAGGGCCGCACATACCCCCAACATCAGCACTCCACAGGCTGTTTCAAACTTCACCATCTCGGGAATATTGGCTACCGCAAAAGCCGTCGGCGCAATGCCCATAGCCTGAGAAATGCTGGAGGCCACCAGGGCAGAAACGATGCAGGGCACCAGGGCGGAATAATGCATGACCCCAACGGTAATGACTTCCATGGCGAACACCACAGAGGTCAGGGGCGTGCCAAACAAAGCGGAAAAGCCTGCCGCCATGCCGCACATGGTCAGCGCGGTGCCCATGAAGGGGCAGGCGCCGGGGG
>X73_One_humped_Camel__coassemble_255_pt1 | contig 21159 bp, 23 predicted proteins | sample X73_One_humped_Camel__metabat2_low_PE_005 | metagenome-assembled genome bin X73_One_humped_Camel
AAATTCTCCGGAGGGATTTTTTTATAGTCCCTCCCCTTTTGGAGAGGGTATCGTTATATTTAGATGCTTTTTAGAGGGCTACAGGTTTTTCTTTTTCATTTAGGGTTTTGCTCATTTTTCCCGTGAACACCTCCTTTCTGACTTGGTTCTGCGCTCCTTTCAAGAGTAATGGCTTTTCGCACCTGTAGCTCTTTAAAAAGTATCTAAAGTTATATTTAAACTTTTTAGAGACAAGGAGTGAAGAGCATATGGGACGTTCCAAACCAACAGTAAAGCCATTGGACATTCCAAAAAGTCGTCCCGCAAAAACTCCAGAAGCCCGTGAGAATCAACTTATATCTATGGCTTATGATGTAGCAGAGAGCCGACTACGAGACGGTACCGCGTCTTCGGCAGAAGTTGTTCATTTTCTTAAGCTCGGTTCTTTGAAAGAACGAAAAGAACTTGAGCTTACGCAAAAGAAGATGGAGTTAATGACCGCAAAAACAGAAGCTCTTCAGTCGGCCAAGAAAATTGAAGAATTATACACAGAAGCAATTGAAGCCATGAAGAGGTACAGCGGATCAGCACCTTCGAATGAGGAATTCTACGATGAAGACATATTCTGAATTAATTCAAATTCCAACATTTATAGAACGATACAGGTATTTACGAATTGGCGGAAGAGTTGGCGAAGATACTTTTGGGTATGACAGATGGCTTAATCAGTTTTTGTATCATACCGTAAAAGAGTGGAAGCATGCTCGACGAGAAGTAATTATACGAGACTGTGGATGTGATTTGGCTCATCCAGACAGACCTACCGGAAACAATTGCCGCCTATATGTTCATCATATGAATCCGATCACCAAAGAAGATATATTGTATCGAATGGAATATGTTATAAATCCAGAATACTTAATTACGACAGTATTTGAAACTCATAATGCAATTCATTACGGCGATGAATCATTATTGATGTCGGACGAGCCAATTGTCAGATTGCCAAACGATACATGTCCTTGGAGGTAAAATCAAAATGGAATCAATTCTCAAAACTATTCGGAAATTGATAGGCCCTGAAGAAGATTATACATACTTTGATCCGCAATTAATCATCCATATTAATTCTGCATTTTCGAGATTATGTCAGCTTAATGTTGGACCCACAATCCCTTTCAGAATTACCAGCGCTGACGAAACATGGTCTGATTTTATGCCTAATGAAATGATGCCGGATAACGTTAAAGACTTTATTTATCTTTATGTAAAAAAAATATTCGACCCTCCGCAAAATAGTTTTTTAATGACAGCCATCAACGAAGAAATAGAAAAGCTTGAATGGCTTCTTAATTCTGAAGCGGAAGTTGGTTATGCGAGAGGTGGAAGTCAGTCATGAAATATTACATTGGTAAAGATCCAAATTCTGCGTCCATCAGTCACTACGGTATTCTTGGTATGAAATGGGGTGTACGAAGATACCAGAACAAGGACGGTACGAGAACTGCTCTTGGAAAGAAAAGAGAACGAGAAAGAAACTCTGAACCTACTAAAGAGCAACTCCTTAATTCAACAAATGCCAAAGAAATATATAAGCATCGTTCAAAACTTTCCGATAAAGAATTAAGGGATCGCGTTAATAGAATTCAGACCGAACAGCAATTGCAGCAGCTCGTTCAGATGCAGAATCAAATGTCCAACGGAAAGAAAATGACAAAAAAGGTTTTAAATAAAGTTGGCGAAAAGACCGCAGAAGCAGTTGCTTCGGCTGTTGTAAAAAAAGGTACAAGTATACTTATTACCGCGGCCGGAAGCGCCCTTGCTGTAAAGGCTATAGATAAGATAGGAAGTTGGGTTATAAAAGATCTAGTTCTTGTTTTATGAAAACTTGACTGATATTTAGGATGAAAGAACATGATTACAACAATAATCGAACTCTGTAGTTTTATTACAGGAATCTCAGCAGTGCTTTCAATAATAATAAAGCCAATACGAGATAAGTTGTTCGGTCTCGATGATATTCGCGAAGGGCAGAAATGTATGCTTAGGTCGGACATGCTACGTATATATTATTGTTCGAAAGCTGGAGGAAACAAAATACATCAGTATGAACTTGAAAATTTTTTATTAATGTATAAAGCGTATAAGGCTATGAAAGGAAATAGCTTTATAGATACAATTCATCTGGCAATTTTAGAAATGGAGGTAATCGCATGAAATTCACTATTGAATGGCTCAAGGCAGCTCTTATCCGCGCACTCAGAACAGTCGCTCAGACTGCTCTCGGTATGATTACCGTTGGTATGGCGGTAACAGAAATCGATTGGATGAACATGGTTTCGGTGTCCATCGTGGCCGCAATTTATTCTATTCTTACAAGCATTATTACTGATCTTCCCGAAGTAGAAGGAAGTGCGGTTGACGGTACTCTTTTGATCGATAAAAGCGATGAGAACACAGACAAGTATCTTTTCAATATCGATCAGACAAATCTTGATGAGCTTTCAAGCAAGGATGTTATAAAGCTTAAGGTCGATTCCAACGCAAAACTTGAAGATTAATAAATAAAAGAAAGGAATAAACAAAAATGTCTACCAATGAAATAAATAAGGTTGAGGCTTTGTTTCATAAACATTGCGATACCAAGAATGCAGCCAATGCTGCAATAAAGGCTATCAAGAAGGGCTTCGGTGTAACAGAAATCACCGAAGATGTAATTCTCAATTCCGATCTCAATAAGTTATGCAACTCGAAGGGTGTCGGCAGAAAGACTATTATTCTTGCAGCAGAAGTAGCATGCGATCTTTATAAGAAGAAGTAAAAAAAAATCAAAATGGCACTTTCAAATACTGCCGTCCCAAAATATTATGGGATGTTTAGAGACTCTGTTATTCGCGGCGAAATTCCAATAAACAGAGAAATCGAAATGGAAATGAACCGGATAGATGAGTTGATTGCAAATCCAAGATATTATTACGACGATTCTGTTGTTGATGGATTTGTAGATTACTGTGAATCGGAACTCACATTGACTGACGGAACAGATCTTCATCTTCTCGACACATTTAAACTTTGGGCCGAGCAAATATTTGGATGGTATTACTTTGAAAAGCGTTCGATATACGTTCCTAATGAAGACGGACATGGCGGACACTTTGAACTCAGACGAATAAAGAACCGATTGACCAAAAAGCAGTTTCTCATAGTTACAAGAGGAGCTGCCAAATCAATGTATGGTTCTTGTATTCAAAGTTACTACCTAAATATTGATCCGTCAACAACGCATCAAATAACCACAGCGCCAACAATGAAACAAGCAGAAGAGGTTCTTTCACCGATAAAGACTTCCATAGTCCGAGCGAGAGGACCTCTGTTTAAATTTCTTACCGAAGGTTCCCTTCAGAACACTACCGGTTCAAAAGCAAACAGAATGAAGCTTGCTTCAACCAAAAAAGGTATTGAAAATTTTCTTACCGGAAGCATGCTGGAAGTTAGACCAATGAGCATCGATAAGCTTCAGGGCTTACGCTGCAAATGCGCAACCGTTGATGAATGGCTCTCTGGAGATATAAGAGAGAACCCTATCGAGGCTATCGAGGAAGGTTGTGCTAAAGGTGGCGTTGACGACTACATTATCGTTGCTACAAGTTCTGAAGGAACTGTTCGAAACGGTTCCGGCGATACAATCAAAATGGAATTAATGCAAATCCTCAGAGGCGAATATTATGCCCCTGAGGTTTCCATTTGGTATTACAAACTCGATGATATTCAAGAAGTATCCAATCCGGAAATGTGGATAAAAGCTAATCCAAATCTCGGAAAAACAGTTACTTATGAAACTTATCAGAGAGCCGTCGAGCGAGCTGAAAATGTTCCGGCAGCTCGAAATGAAATTCTTGCAAAAAGATTCAATCTTCCTATGGAAGGATATACATATTTCTTTACATATGAAGAAACACTCCCTCATCATGGAAAGAAAAACTTCTGGGGTATGCGATGCGCATTGGGTATTGACTTATCTCAGGGCGATGACTTTTGCGCTTTTACATTTCTATTTCCACTTAAAAACGGTTCATTTGGAGTAAAAGCACGAAGCTACATTTCATCATTAACTCTAAATAAGCTTCCGGCTGCTATGAGAACTAAGTACGAGGTTTTTATAAAAGAAGGAAGTCTTATAGTAATCGATTGCACAGTTCTTGATATGTCTGTTGTCTATGAAGATATTGACCAGTTTATTATCGAGTCTGAGTTCGATATACGCTGTGTAGGATTTGACCCATACAATGCAAAAGAATTTATAGAGAGATGGGTTAACGAAAACGGACCATACGGCGTTGAAAAAGTAATTCAGGGTGCAAAGACCGAATCGGTTCCCCTTGGTGAATTAAAAACATACGCCGAAGAAAGAATGCTTATCTTTGATCAGGAACTTATGACTTTTACAATGGGTAACTGTATAACCCTTGAAGATACAAACGGAAACCGCAAACTTCTTAAAAAGAGAAGAGATCAAAAGATCGATAATGTTTCTGCCATGATGGACGCCTATATTGCATGGAAAGCAAACAAGGATGCTTTTGATTAATCAAAGGAAAAATCAAAATGGAATATTATATAGGAAAAGCCCCAGAAACATCAGCTTTAAGCCACTACGGTATCCTTGGTATGAAATGGGGCGTACGAAGATATCAGAATAGAGATGGAAGTCTAACTATCGCAGGTAAGAAACGTTATTCCGACAACGATTTAGTAAAAAAGCAAAGATATGATAATAAATCCAACTCTTCTGTCACTAAGGAAAAATACTTTAATTCAAGTGATACGGATGAAAATAAAGGATTAACCGAAAAACAAAAGAAAGCTATTATAATTGGTGCCACTATAGCAGCAACAGCATTAGCCGCTTATGGTGGATATAAATGTTATCAACTTTATACTGGTTCTGGAATAAAAATCGATCCAGAAACGGGTTTTAGATTGTTAGATAATATGTCTGATAAAGAGATTTTATCAGGAATAAATCCTGGAAGAATTAAAGTGTTATCTAAAACAAAAAATCTTGAAATAATATCCGGATCTTCTACGAATTGCATGTTATGTACAACTGCATATGAACTTAGAAAAAGAGGCTTTGACGTTCATGCAGGATTCGATAAAAGTTATAATGGATTGTTTCCAAATGATGTATTTCCAAAGATTTTTAAAAATTATAAAGGTACAACTAAAATATTAAACGATGGCAACACAACGAATTTACTTCGCAATATTGAAAAATATGCCGAATCTCAGGGTAACGGATCTAGAGGAAACATTATATGTTATTGGTTCGGTGGTGGTGGCCACAGTATGATTTGGGAAAATATTAATGGAAAAATCATATTTAAAGATGGCCAAACGAATAACGTATATCATAATTTTGCTGAACAAATTTTAAAGTATACACGAAGCGAAGAGCCTATTGAGATGCTTAGAACGGATAATCTTGTGGTTGACTATTCTGAAGCTAAAAGATTTCTTAATACAGACACACTTTTTAAAACTTATGTTGATAATGGCGGCAATATAGCTCTCAATATAGCCACCGGTCCAGTTGGAAGTTTTACTTTGCCATTCGCTTTAAGCTATGGAACCACTAAACTTATACAAAAAAAAGCTATTGATAAATACAAAAAAGAACATCCGAAAACTAAACTGTCGGATAACGAAATTGCTAAGTTATTAAAGAATCAGAAAAGGTGAAATGAGACTATGTTTCAAGTAAATGATCTTTATAAAGCCATCAATCTTCTCAAAGAGCAATGTAAAGTTATACCCGAAAAATATACTATGTATAATGGAGCGTATCTTTTTTTAGCATACCCTAAAGGGGTTGTGGATAAAAATAAATATATGACACCTTGGTATATCGTTGACCTTAAACGAAAAGTAGCGGGACACTTTTCTCCGGCTTTTGATCTAAATGGTTTTATTTTAGCCAGTGAGCATCTTAAAAGTATAAAAAATAATTAATCGGAGGAAAATTCAAAATGGAATATTACATAGGAAAAGCCCCTGAAACCTCAGCATTATCTCACTACGGTATTCTTGGTATGAAATGGGGTGTACGCAGATACCAGAATAAAGACGGTTCATATACGAAAGCCGGTCTTGAGAGATACTATAAATCAGAAGATAAGTATAATGCTGCAAAAGATAAGTATAAAAAAGCAAAACAAAATAAAAAAGTAGGAAATATTAATTCCCGTGAACTTGCAGAAGCAAGACGTGAAGTTAAATCGGCAAAAAAAGAAATGGGCCGAGAATATGATAAATTAAAAATGAGATCAAGGGCTGATAGGGGTAAAGAACTTTATAGATCAGGCAAATCAATATCCAATACGAGACTTTCTGCTACTTTAAAGAACGTGGGAATTGCCGCAGCAGGAACAGTCGCTTCAAGAATAGCTTACAGCATGAATACTCCATATTCTGAAATGGCTGCAAAAACCATACAAATTGGATCGTATGCTGCTCAAGCTGCGGTTATAGCTAAAGGTGCGATTGATATACGAGATATGCGAGCATATATATATCGTTAATTTTTATAGATTATTCGTCTCTTGTAGGAGATATTTTTTTGCCCTAAAGGAGGCTTATTCCAATGCCTAAGTTAATGGAAAGACTTCAGCATGGCTGGAACGCTTTCATAAACAATAAAGATCCCACCCAATCAAACAATCGGTTTGACATGTATTATGGCGGATATTCTTACAGGCCAGATCGAATACGGTTAACCCGAGGAAACGAAAGATCCATAGTAAACAGTATATACAACCGAATAGCCGCCGATGTGTCGTCTATAAATATTATGCATGTAAAAACAGACGGCAACAATAAATTTCTTGAACCCGTAAAATCCGGATTGAACAACGCCTTAACAGTAGAGGCAAACATCGATCAGACAGGAAGAGCTTTTATTCAAGATATTGTCATGTCGATGTTCGATGAAGGAGTGGTTGCAGCGGTTCCGATCGATACAACCATAAATCCCAATATTTTAAATTCTTTTGATATTTCAACAATTCGTACCGGAAAGATTATACAGTGGTCTCCCGAGTATGTAAGAGTGGAACTATACAATGAAAAGACGGGAAGAAAGCAGGAATTAACTCTTTCCAAGAAAATAGTAGCGATAATGGAAAATCCGTTTTATTCGATAATGAATGAACCGAATTCTACATTGCAGCGACTAATCCGAAAATTAAATTTACTTGATGCGATCGATGAGCAAAGCGGATCAGGAAAACTTGATATTATCGTGCAACTCCCCTATGTAATCAAGTCTGAACAAAGACGCCAACAGGCTGAACAGCGCCGAAAAGATATAGAAATGCAGCTTTCTGGAACCAAATACGGTATTGCATATACCGATGGAACCGAAAGAATTACACAGTTGAACCGTCCCGTAGACAACAATTTAATGAAACAGATAGAATACCTGACCGAGACATTAATGAGCCAGTTGGGAATCACTAATGAAATATTAAATGGAACTGCGGACGAATCTACCATGCGTAATTATAATGCGAGAATTGTCGAGCCTATTCTTTCAGTGATAGTTGGCGAAATGAAAAGGAAGTTTCTGAGTAAAACAGCAAGAAAAGACGGAGAAACCATTATGTTTTTCCAGGAACCCTTTAAACTTGTACCAGTATCCAGCATTGCGGACATCGCAGACAAGCTTACTCGAAACGAGATTCTGAGTCCCAATGAAGTGCGAGGCATAATTGGTTACATGCCTTCCGAAGATCCTCATGCCAATGAACTCAGAAACAGAAACATCAATCAAAGTAACAAGGACAAGCAATACTTTGAGAAAGGAATTCAAAATGGGAATGAAGTATGACTTCGGTGGCTGGGCCACGAAGAATGACTTGAAATGTGCCGACGGACGAATAATCCGAAAAGATGCATTCAAGGATAATGACGGTCAGATCGTTCCCCTTGTTTATCAGCATCAGCATAACGACCCGATGAATATTCTCGGTCATGCGTATCTTGAAAACCGAGAAGACGGAGTTTATACATACGGAACTTTTAATGACACAGCTCCCGGACAGCATGCAAAAGCAGCTGTAGAACACGGTGATGTTGTGTCTCTTTCTATTTATGCGAACAAGCTGATCCAGAAGGGTGACGATGTTTTACACGGAATTATAAGAGAAGTAAGCATCGTACTTGCCGGAGCTAATCCGGGAGCATTTATCGATAATCCTATTATTGTTCACGGCGAAGGAAGCGATGCCGAAATGTATGAAGATGATCTTACCGAAGCAGTTATATATTCAGATTCCGATATCGATCTGTATCATTCGGAAAATGAAGACGGCGGTGATGAACCGAAGGAGGAAAAAAATATGGACAAGAATAAGACTGTAAAGGATGTCTATGATTCTTTTACCGAAGAAGAAAAGAAAGTCGTTGATTTTCTTATTGGCGTGGCAGTTGAAGAGGCCAAGGCCGAATTTGAAGATGAAAAAGAAGATGATGAAGGAGACGAAAACATGAAGCACAACGTATTTGAAGGCGATGCAGCTCGCGGTAATTTTCTCAGTCATGCCGATATGAGCATTATCCTGGCAGACGGCAAGAGATGCGGTTCTCTGCGTGAAGCAGTAAATCAGCACGTCGAAGGCGGCGTTCTCTCCCACATTGACACCAGCGATACCAGCGCCGGTGTAACCTATGCTACCGGCAACAATACTTACGGCATTAACGATATGGAGATGCTGTTCCCTGAATTCAGAAATCTCAACAATCCTCCTCAGTGGATTAAGCGAGATACAACCTGGGTTGATGAATTCTTCCGCGAAGTACATCGTACCCCCTTCAGCCGTATCAAGAGCCAGTATGCAAATCTTACCGAGGCTGATGCACGCGCAAAGGGTTATTTCAAGACTAATCCCAAGAAGGAGCAGGTCTTCTCTCTGCTTAAGAGAACCACTACTCCTCAGACCATTTATAAGAAGCAGAAGTTTGATCGCGATGATGTTATCGATATCACCGACTTTGATGTAATCGCCTGGATCAAGACTGAGATGCGAGGCATGCTTAATGAGGAAATCGCAAGGGCCTGTCTCATCGGTGATGGCCGTCTCACTTCTGATGATGATCATATCAGCGAAGACCACATTCGTCCCGTTCTTACCGATAACGCCCTGTTTACCATTCGATATGAAGTTGATGGTACTCCCCGTTCCATCATTAACGGTATGATTCGTGCACGCAAGAGATATAAGGGTTCCGGCAGCCCCATTTGTTATGTAAGCACTGATGTTCTCAACGATATGCTTCTTCTCACTGACGAAACCGGTCGCGATCTCTTTGCCGATGAAGCCGCGCTTGCAAAGAAGTGTCGTGTACGTAAGTTCACCGAGCTTGAGCAGATGGAGAATCTGACCTATGGTGTTAATAAGCAGAATGTTCTTGCAATTATCCTTAATCCCAAGGACTATAATCTCGGCGCCGATAAGGGCGGCGCAGTCTCTATGTTTGAGGACTTCGACATCGACTACAACCAGGAGAAGTTCCTGATCGAGACCCGTTGCTCCGGCGCACTTACCGTTCCTTATTCCGCAATTGTAATTCTTGAGAAGGTAACTGAAGAAACCGGAGACGAAAACGATCCTGAAGGCAACGATCCTGAAGGCAACGACGACGGTACTACCTGATAACTAAATTCAAAATGGAAGTGATTAATAATGGCTAAGTTTCATGGTCTGATAGGCTTTGAGGAAATGATTGAAGAACGACCCAGTGTGTTTTTACCTACGATGGTTGAAAAGACATACGTCGGTGATGTAACAAAAGATTTCAGAAGACTTGAAGCCGGCAGTGGAATTAATGATGATATTTCGCTTAACAACGAGATCAGTATCATTGCTGATCCCTACGCCTTTAATCACTTCCATAACATTCGGTATGTTCGATGGTACAACGGGTATTGGAAAGTGACCGGCGTATCAAACGAGTACCCCCGACTTAAGCTAACTATCGGAGGAGTTTACAATGGACCGACGCCTACTACTTGACCAAGAACTTCGAAATCTTATGGACGAGGTTATGGGTTATACAAATATTTATTTCGAACCGACAGCATCAGTCAAGATGAAGTATGATTGTATAAGATACAAGTTTGATACATACAGCGTTAGAAAAGCAAATGACAGAAGCTATTTAGTAAGAGATAAGTATGAAGTTGTTGTTATAAGCCGAAATCCTGAATGTGAACTTCCTAAAAAGATCCAGGAACACTTTAAACTGTGTATTCCTGGTCGTTTTTATATAGCGGATAATCTACACCACTTTCCTTTTACAATTACCTATTAAGGAGGAAACATAAATGAAAGCTGTTTGGGATGAAGTCGGTAAGAGACTTTATGAAACCGGCACATCAAAAGGTATGCTTTATCCTCAGGTTGAGGGTCGTTATCCCAAGGGCGTCCCTTGGAATGGTCTAATCAGTTTTACTGAATCCCCCGATGGCGGTGAAGCCACCGATTATTATGCCGATGATATCAAGTATGTCAGCATCCGTTCCCGTGAGAACTTCAAGGGTACAATCGGGGCATACATGTATCCCGATGAATTTGCGGAGTGTAATGGCGAAGCAGCACTTGTTGCCGGCGTTCGTATCGGTCAGCAGGTTCGTAAGCCCTTTGGTTTCTGTTATACCACCAAAATTGGCAACGATACACAGTTTGAAGATTTTGGTTATAAGATCCATATTGTTTACGGTGCAACCGCTGCTCCTTCAGAGAAGAATTATGAAACTGTAAACGATAATTCCGAACCTGTAGAACTCAATTGGGAGATCGATACTCTTCCCGTAGCTGTTACCGGCTATAAGCCTACTGCCCATCTTGAGATAGAGTCTACGGCATTTACCACCGACGAGCTTAAGGCAAGACTTACTGCTCTTGAGGATATTCTTTATGGTACCGATCCTGTTGAGGGAACCAATACAGGAACCGATCCCAGACTTCCTCTTCCCGATGAAATCAAGAGTATTCTCAGCGGAACTACAACCCCGGCAGAGGATCCTGAAGAGGAAGAGACTTAATATTAAACAATGTTTTATACGGGGCTGTCTGCAATATGACAGCCCTTATTATTTTTGAAAGGAAAACAGAATCATGATAGCAAAAAAAGTGAGATACAAAGGTTTTGACGGTCAGTACGTTGAAGAGATAGTTCGACTTAATCTGACAAAAGCTGAGGTCCTGAATATGGATCTCAAATACATTGATTATGGTGGCCTTAAGGGTTATTACAGGATGCTTATAACCAATGTTAAAGAAGGAGAACCGGCATATAAACCCATGGTCAGTTTTCTTCAGCATGTCATCCTTACCGCTTACGGTGAAAAAACCGAGGACGGAAAGTTTATAAAGAAGAGAAACGGCATTGCTCTTGCCGATGAGTTTGAGACTTCTGAAGCATATTCAGAGCTTCTTCTGTCTTTGCTCAGTGATGAAGGCATTGATCAAATTGAGCCACTTCTCAGAGGAATATTCCCTGAGTTTGATGAAAATGCCGTAGAAGAAGAGCGAAAGAAGCTGGAGGCCGAACTCGGTATTTAAAGATGCCACTTTTGATCACAATACCAAAAAGTGAACTTTGGGATGAAAAGAATCAAGAATTTATTGAATTTGAGGCAAAAACACTCGCTCTTGAGCATTCGCTTCTCAGTATTTCAAAATGGGAATCAAAATGGAAGAAGCCGTATCTGACAAACAAATCTAAAAGTAGAGAAGAAGTTATTGATTATGTGCGATGTATGACTATATCCCAGAATGTTGATTCAAAAATTTATTATGGATTAACCAATAAAAATCTAAAAGATATTGACGAATACATCAAAGATTCAATGACGGCTACGCGTTTTTCAAACAATCCAAAGAAAAACAATAATGAGATCATAACCAACGAATTGATCTATTATTGGATGTCTGCTTTAAGTATACCGTTTTCTTGCGATAAATGGCATCTTAATCGTCTTTTAACATTGATAGAAATAGCAAACAGGAAAAATCAGCCACCAAAGAAGATGTCCCCAGAGGCTGTTGCACGAAGAAACCAGTCTTTGAATAAAGCTAGAAGAGCTAAACATAAATCTAGAGGATAAAAACAATGCCTATTGTGACGTTTTCTGTAAAAGGTGAATACAAAGAGACACGTAAATTTTTAGAAAAGGGCAGAAATATCGATTTCAAATCAATTCTTGAAAAATACGGTCAAATGGGTGTGGATGCTCTTTCGGCAGCAACACCAAAAGATAGCGGAATTACCGGAGCGTCATGGGGTTATGAAATAGAAGTAACCGATAGTGGCGCAACAATTTACTGGACAAACAGTAACATAAATCAAGGCGTCAACATAGCACTTATTTTACAGCTTGGTCACGGTACCGGAACAGGTGGATGGGTTGAGGGGCGAGATTATATAAACCCCTCCATTCGTCCTATTTTTGATAGGATTGCCGACGAAGCTTCAAAGGAGGTTAATTCTTAATGCCAACGATAGAAGAACGGATTACGCAATTAAGCTTAAATAACAGCAATTTCGAAAAACATGCTGCGCAATCAATAAATACTTTGGACAAGTTGGATTCGAGCCTCCGAATGACCGGAACCAGGACCGGACTTGAAAACATGGAGAGAGTTCTTGAGCAGGTATCTCACCGATTTTCTGCTCTTGGTATCGTCGGAGATCAAGTTATAAGAACTCTTACGAACCATGTAACAAATCTTATAGGTGAGATGGGTTCGCTTGTGAAATCCATGTCTACCGATCAGATAACCGCCGGATGGACCAAATACGAAGAGAAGACGGCATCCGTTCAGACAATAATGAATGCTACTGGTTCTTCAATAGACCAGGTAAATGAATATTTGTCAGACCTGATGTGGTTCTCTGATGAAACCAGTTTCGGTTTTACAGATATGACCTCTGCTCTTGGACAGATGGCTTCGACGGGCGGTAAAGTAGAAAAACTTATACCACTTCTTATGGGTATAGGTAATGCTGTCGCTTATGCCGGCAAAGGCGCATCGGAATTCAGCAGAACCATATATAATTTAAACCAGTCTTACGGACAGGGTTTTCTTGGTTATCAGGACTGGAGAAGTCTTGAACTGGCCGGTGTTGCTTCCGAACAATTAAAACAGGTTTTTATAGATACCGGTGTAGCTCTTGGAAAAATAAAAGAAGGCGAAGTTACAGTCGGTAATTTTGCGACAACACTTAAAGACAAATGGGCCGATGTCGAGGTAATGGAAAAAGCTTTTGGATATTTTGCAGAAATGTCAATAAAAGCAAAAGAACTTATAGACTCGGGACAATTTGACTTAGCGAGTGAAGCATATGACCATCTTGCGGATCAATACGATACCATACAGGTAAAAGCCGCCAAATCTGCTCAGGAAGCAAAATCGTTCCAGGAAGTAATATCGGCAACAAAAGATGCCGTAAGTTCCGGATGGCTTCAGTCTTTTGAGATTATATTTGGTAATTATGAGGAAGCAAAAGTCTTCTGGACCGATCTTGCAAATGAATTCTATGAGATATTTGCAGAACCGTCAGAAGGTCGAAATACAATGCTTGAAGCAATGTTTGGAGACCAGAGCACCGGCGGATGGAATAATTTCAAGAATCAGTTGGATCTTACCGGACGAAGTCTTACAGATCTTGAAAATTCAATGCAGACGGTTGCTTCCGGAAAAGGAATAGATCTGAACAGCATAATAAGCCAATATGGTTCACTCGAATGGGCCTTGCGATCAGGTGCTATCGGTTCTGATTTATTCAAAGAAGCCCTTATAAACCTTTCATCAGGAATGGGTGAAACTGTTACCGAAGCAGTTGATCTTGATACTAAAATAGCAGAACTTATAAGTATAGGTGAAGGTGTATTAGAGGGAAAATACGGTAACGGAGAAGAGAGAAGAAGGCGACTCGAAGAGCTTGGGTATGATTATGACCTAATACAAGGAATCGCAAATAAACTTTATAACGGAATACCAATAACTGAAGAGTTAATAAAACAGATAAGTCCGGAAGCATATTCCAATCTTGTAAGCAATATAGCTAAAGCCGCTGGTTTTACAGAAGAAGAAATAGCAGCAATGAATACCCTTCTGGAAGATACCGGCGCACTTTATGATGATATTTACAATGATGTCGGGAAGAAAAGCGGTCGCGAAATGATGACCGAGTCCATAATAAACGCTCTCGATGCTCTTCAGGAAATTTTAGGAACAGTCAATTCTGCATTTGAATCGGTATTCGGTACTGCTGAGGAACGTGGAAAACGATTTTATGAGTTTGTCGAAAACATACATAAAATGAGCGAGAATATAGGTCTCAGTGAAGATTCCCTGAAAAAACTTGAGATTATTCTCGTTAAAATATTTTCTGCATTCAAGAAACTTGGAAACATTGGCGGTACCGGATTAAAAATAGCATTCGGTTTAATCGGTGATATTCTGGACAAAGTAAAAACCAATGGAAACGTTGCGGAATTAATAAAACTTATTCTCGGATATTTGGATGAAGGAATTGACTTAGTTTCAAATTTTGTAAACAGAATTGCCGGAGTTGAAGAAACTGCCGGGATATTTGAAACATTGGCCGGAATCATTTCCACAAGTTCCGAATGGATATCTACTGGACTTTCTAAAATAAAGACGGCATTCAGTGATACATTCAGCGGAAATGAGTTATTCGGAACAAATGTTGTAAAAACCGTTGGTGCATTACTTGCGGCATTTCTTGGATTCGAGAAAATTAAAAACATTGATTTCAGAAAAGGTCTTTTCCGTACATTATGGTTTGGTCTCGGTGATATTTCCAAAACAGTCAATGATTTTATTGACAGCATTTCTGAAATGTTTGAGAAAGTCGGAGATGCTTTTGGTGGACTAAAAAATCGTATAAATGCGGATGCAATAAAGCAGCTCGCTATTGGTATTGCTTTATTTAGCGCATCCCTCGCCTTATTAGCCATGATAGATTCCAGCAAGCTTGGAACAGCTCTGTTTGTTATTACCGGTGGTCTTGCTGAAATGATACTGGTTCTTGCGTTGTTATCAAATATTAAATTCGGTATTGGTGTTACAACCAAACTCATTGCAGTTGCGGCAGCGATGCTGGCATTTTCCGTGTCGATGATAGCTGTAGCCGGAGCACTGATGGTTATGTCCGTTGCTGTTAAGGTCTTGTCGAGTATCAGCAGCGATGATATGTGGAGAGGAATTGCAGGAATTGTTGTTGCGCTTGGTGCAATTACAGCTGCACTTTTACTTTTAAGTAATTTTGCATCCGGAACAAGATTGGTCGCTGCTGGAATTTCCATAATAGCATTATCGGCGGCATTACTAATATTAACGGTTGCTATAGTAGCATTGTCTTTCATATCAAAGGATAATCTCACAAAAGCATTAGAAACGCTTGGTGTCACATTGATATTAGTAGTCGCAGCAGTAGCTTCATTAGGTCTTGTTTCGCTTAAAGCTATTGCAGGAGCAGGAGCGCTTGTTTTACTAAGTGCCGGAATTGTGGTTTTGGCCGTTGCTCTGATGATGCTGTCGATGATTCCCGCAGAAAACATGACAAATGGATTGCTTGGTCTCTGCGCGGCACTCATTGTAATGGTTGGTACACTTGCTGTATTAAGTGCTGTTGGTCCTATGTCATTGGTCGCGGCGGCTGCACTTGGTGTTCTTAGTGTTGCGATGGTACTTGCCGCCGGTTCTCTTGTTGTTCTTGCTGTCGCTTTGAATATGATCAGTCCCGTAAAGGATGATATTTTAACTATAGCCGGAGGATTGGCTGTACTTGGTGCCGCAATGCTTGTTTTAGGTGTTGGCGGAGTTGCTGCCGGTCTCGGAATTGTAGGTGCAGCGTCACTTATAGCTTTCAGTTTCGCCTTGAATATGCTTTCCGGAATTGATATTGGTCGTATAGCAGGAGGTCTTGCGCTTCTTGGACCGGCCTTAATTCCTCTCGGTCTTGGCGGACTTGTTTTAGGATTGGGCGCAGCCGGTCTGTTAATTGGTGCACCCGGTCTTGCAGCGCTTGGCTTAGCGTTACCTACGCTTTCCACCGGACTTCAGTCGCTCGATAATGTTTCGTGGGGAAGTATAGTAAAAGCTTTTGCCGTACTTATAGAAAGCATCGCCGGTCTTCTTGCGCTTGAGATTGCAGGACTTTGGAATGGTTCGAAGCAGCTTGCAAATCTTGGCACGGCATTACCTGTTCTTTCAGAAGGACTACATTCTCTTGATGGGCTTTCATGGGTCACGATAGGTAAAGCATTCGCTACTATTGCTACCGGTGTTGCGGGACTTCTGGCTTTAAATCTCTCTAAGGTAAATGGTTTTTATACATTTGCCAACGGGTTCAATACTTTTGTTTCGGCAATAAATAATATTCCGGAAGATGCAAAATCAAAAGTTGACGGAGTAAGTTCTGCAATAAATGACTGCATCAAACCTACGTCAGAAGCAACTCAATTACTTCTTGATGGAATGATTCAGGTATTTACCAATAATATTTCTGTATTTACAGATATTATGCAGCAGATCAACACGTCGATGCTTACCGTTATAGCCAACAACAATCAGAATTATGCAAACGCCGCTACGAACATCATAAACACCATGGCCATATCCATGAATAATGGAACCGGTAATTTCGATACTATCGGATGGAACATATCTGTTGGTTTGGCAAACGGTATGAACCGTGGCGCATACGTCCCGATAAATGCTGCAACGAATATTGCCAACAATATAGCATCTGCAATCCAGTCAGCGCTTGATATACAGTCTCCTTCACGAGTTATGGAAATGCTCGGCATGTTTATAAGCCGTGGTCTTGGTCTGGGAATTCAAAATGGAGAATCGGACATTACCGACGGAATGATAGTGGCCATTTCTCCTGCACTTGCCATACTTTCCATGCTCAAAGACGAAAGCATTGATTTTACGCCAACGATAAGACCCGTGGTTGACGGTTCAAACATCGGAGCTCTTAAATCACAAATCCAATCTTTGAATATGTCCAGTACACTCAAAGACTTCGGACGAATCGGAGATATGAATATTGACGGAGCATCAATCAATTACAGTCTTCAGAACAGGGATATTCTTGACGAGGTACGAATTCTTGGAGAAAGACTTGATAGTCTTGGAGACGCAATAACCAATATGCAGGTTGTTCTTGACAGCGGCGAGCTTGTGGGTGCAACAAGTGCAAAAATGGATAACAAACTCGGACAAATGGCAATGAGGAAAGGAAGGGGGAATTGATAAGTGTACCATTCTATTACAATAGGCGAACTTGACCCCAACGACAGTACAAACTGGTCCAAATCCATAAACACCTGGGATGATTGGCATCTTATTCCTACTTCCAGACCTCTTGTAAATCCTCCGCAAGTAAAAACAAATTATGTTCAGTTACCAGGAGGAGACGGAATACTCGACTTAACAACTTCTCTTGCCGGCAGGCCGACATACGGTAATCGAAGCGGTTCGTGGGAATTTCGAGTAATGAACGGATACCAGGAATGGTCCATTTTATACAGTGAAATAATGGCATATCTTCATGGACAGGAATTTGTATGTGTTCTTGAAGATGATCCGGCATATTTTTACCATGGACGATTTTCTGTAAATCAGTGGCGTTCCGATAAAACGCACTCCATAATTGTTATCAATTACAATCTTGATCCATATAAGAAAGAAATAGATGCCGGCGACGGGGACTGGCTTTGGGATCCGTTTAACTTTGAAACCGGAGTAATTAAAGATTATAACAATATTCAGGTAAATGGAACAAGAACCGTTTTGGTAATTAATAACGACATGATGGAGATAGTTCCCATATTTCTTTGCACAGCAGCTATGACTGTTGAGTTTGACGGAGATACATACTCTTTAGTTAAGGGCACGAACAGTCTTGCCCGAATCAGATTATCTGAAGGTGAAAACAATCTAACATTTACCGGAAACGGGTATGTAACAATCCAAACAAGAGGTGGACGATTCTAATGTTTTATATTTACACTGACGGAAAGTTGACCTATCAGCCAATGGATGACAAATATATCCTTATTGAGCCGAAGTTAACTGTCGAAATGGGTAAAGCAGGTTCGCTTACATTTAAAATACCTCCAACGCATCCTTTCTATAGTCAAATGAATCGTTTAAGAACCTCTGTTTCCGTGATGCAGGATGAAACCGAGATATTTTACGGAAGAGTTCTCTCAGGCGAAAAGTCTTTTAATAACATAAGAAGTATATACTGTGAAGGTGATCTGGCCTATCTCATAGATTCGGTTCAGAAAGCCGAAAAGTATACAGGAACGACACATTCGCTTTTCAGAAAAATAATAGCGGCTCACAACAGTAGAGTCGAAGCACACAAGCAGTTTATAGTCGGTGATATTGGTATTGAAGATCGTTCAGTTATTCTTACCGGACAGTCCGAAGATATTAATGTTGGAAATATAGATTATAAGCAGATAGCTATCGACTCTATCGTTGATGAATGGAATAATTCGTTTGATTATATACAGACATGTCTGATCGACTATTGCGGAGGATATTTGAGGACAAGAAGAGTTGGTAATACAACATATATCGATCTTCTTGAAAATTTCGGAACAAATACCTCTCAGCAGATTGAGCTTGGCGTAAACATGCTCGATTTGAACGAAGAGGTTACAACCGAAGAGCTATTTACAGTTCTAATTCCTCTTGGTGATGAAAACCTTACAATAGCTTCCGTAAACAACGGCTCTGATGAATTAGTCGATGCCGCGGCAGTTGCACAATACGGAAGAATAGTACGGACTCATGTATTTAAAAATGTAAACGATCCAAACACGCTAATTGAAAACGGAAGAAGATATTTAGCGTCAAATGTTAATGTTCCGACCACATTTTCAATAAAAGCAGTAGACATGAATCTGCTGGATAAAGATATAGATGCTATATATCTTGGAGACAGAGTACATATTATATCCACGGTTCATAATATTGTGGACTATCTTATATGTACGCGTATCGAATACGATCTCGCCAATCCCGCAAACACTGTTTATACTTTTGGTAATCCAAAGCAAACTCTTACCGAACGTTACAGAGAAGATAAGAGAAAGCAGATGGATACTTACGGAAATTCTGCAAGTGGTTCCGGTGGTGTATCAGCTGCCGGAGCTGCTTCGTCTGCTGCCGGATCAACCGCTGAAAAAACAGAAGAAGAAAACGAGAATGCACTTAAAGACTTTTATAATGCCTGGATTGATTTGAAGCCTGAGGAAGCGAAGATCAGTCTCGGCACACTATATCGGGATGTTGAAAAAGGAAAAACAGTTCTTGAACAGCAATGCGGTATAGATATTAATGGTGTAAGCGGAAACATAAACATAAAATCCTTCAAGCAGGCTTACGATGAAACTGAGCGAAAAACAAGCGAAAATACGGCAAGTATAAAATTGCTTCAAGAAGAAACAGCTTCATCGATAGAACTTGTGACACAGAGATATAACGATCTCTCAAATAAGGAAGAACAGCATTACGCAGAACTAATATTAATAGCGGACAGTCAAGGCTCTGCCATTAGTATGAAATCTGACCAGGTGACTGTTGATGCGGCGGTAATAAACTTAAACGGTCAGATACAAAATCTGAATGCCAAGTATGCTGAAATTGATTCGTTGGTGAGTAATAAAATCAACTCCTGGTGGGCATCGCTTGAAACGTTAAATGTTGGAACCGTTTTTGCTGAAGGTTTTGTATATTCTACAGGAAAGTTAGTTACTACAAGTGACCATCTGCATACTCTTAGTTGCGATGCAAATGGAACCGTAACTTTGGGAGCAGTTGTATATGGTTCCGGATTATCGTCTTTTAATATAGCCGATACAAAATATTTTCGTGACGCTGTATCGGCAGCCGCAAATAATGTCACGATATCGTTGAGTCGAAATCCGAGTAAACCAGATAATTACAATCCAACTTATCATACAATTGATATAAACATTTTAGCAAAAGGAAGTAATGGCCGACAAGCTACAATGGCTTTTGTCGTAAATGCAAATCAAGCCTATAACGATGGTATTGCCAAAGGCGAGAGTAATTTCTATGCTGTTTCGGTAGATGTTCTTGGTGAACCAGGTTATTATTATGCTTTACAAGGTTATGCCAATTTTCATTTGGCTGGTAGCGCTGTTCCAAATCAATTGTATGCATATTATGATGGATACTATTATCCTATTCAACAGACAGTATACTTTTCCGGAGGTTATACCGGCGGTCTATATATAGCTAATCCAAACTCTGTTTTACGTTATGCCAGTGGTGGAACAAAAACGTATTATCAACATAAATAGTCTATTCAAAATGAAAGGGGCACAGAATGGTAACTCTTCAGGATATAGTAGTAAGCGTATCTAAAGCAAAAGAAGCTCTGGATACGCTTTCTGTTTCAGGCAGAGACAATGCTTTAAAACTTTGTTATGCATACGATCGATGCCAGGAGGTTCTTGATATGATTAATCTCGCCGTAAATGAGATTCAAAATGAAAGTTCAATAAAGATAGGTGAAGACGATGGCATCAAGAATATCGGAAATACTGAGCCAGATTAAAAATGCAGTATACGGAAGAGACGTTCGAGATTCTATACATGACGGCATAGAAATATGTTATGTGGATGTTGTAGCAGGAAAAAGCTTGGCTGAAGCTGCTGCAAGTGACGCAACTACCGCGGCCGAAAATGCAAACTCAAAGGCGAGCCTTGCAAACGAAAAAGCAATAGCTGCAAATAACGCAGCGACAGCAGCAAATACTGCTGCAAATTCTGCGAACAATGCAGCTCAATCCGCAAATGACTCGGCAGTTAGAGTTGAACAATCAATAAGCAGCGCTACAAAAGCAACAAACGCTGCGAACACGGCAAAAGACGGAGCAAACAGTGCAGCCATTGAAGCGAGAAGTGCAAGAGATGCTGCGAACGCTGCTGCAAACTCGGCAAACAATGCTGCTTCGGCCGCGAACAACGCAAAAGACGCTACTGTATCCGCTACCAATGCCGCGAACACGGCGACGGCAGAAGCAAACGCTGCAAC
>X73_One_humped_Camel__coassemble_257_pt1 | contig 20842 bp, 7 predicted proteins | sample X73_One_humped_Camel__metabat2_low_PE_005 | metagenome-assembled genome bin X73_One_humped_Camel
GTTGAAGATGTAGTAAGCGAATTGGATCAGGCAATGGCAGCTGCTGAATAATAGTTAGTTGTGATTTAGGGGGACCATCGCTTGATGGTCCCTTAATTATTTAGAATGAATCACTCGCCATCGTAAGAGACGAGTTATTAAGAGTTCTTAAAGAACTTAATATAGGAGAGTGAAAATTATGGGTAAAAAACGCGGATTATCTAAGCGTACGATTTTCATTATTTCATTTTTGCTTCCGGCAATTGTGTTGTTCTGTCTGATTTACGCTTATCCTTTAATGAACATTATCGTTACATCATTTTCTGAATGGAATTATAAGAACTTTGTAAGTCCTAAATTCCTTGGATTTGAAAATATGTTTGATAACTATATCAAACTTTTTACTCTGGACGCAAACTTCCAGATGGCTTTGATTAACTCCCTGAAATGGGTGCTTCTTACTATGTGTATTCAGATTCCTTGGTCTGTAATAGTTGCTTTGGTATTATCCAAAAGAAACAAAGGCTGGAAATTTGCGAGAAATGCATTCGTTATTCCAAACATCATTTCTACAGCAGCAATCGGTCTTATTTTCCTTAATATTTATAGTCCAGCACATGGTATCATTACAGAAATCTGCAATATGATTGTTCCTGGAAGTGATATCAGTGTACTTGCCAATGAACAGTATGCATTCTGGGGCGTAACATTTGCATTCGTATTATTTGGCGGTTCTAACTGTCTGCTTCTTATGACACAGATTTTCTCTATCGATCCTGCGGTACTTGAAGCTGCTAAGGTAGACGGCGCTACAAGCACACAGATTGATACAAAGATTATTCTTCCGATTCTGAAACCTATGATTGGTACTGTATCTGTTATGGCAGCAAACTACGGTCTGCTTCTTTATAACGAAATCGCATTGATCACTCAGGGTGGTCCAGATAATGCGACATACAGTTTGAGCTACTATATCTATAAAGTTGCTCTTGGCAGTCAGAAACTTAACTTTGCTCGTGGTAATGCAGCGGGTGTTATCCAGATGCTTATTGGTATCGTTCTTGTTGGTATGATCAATCGTGCATTCCAGGAGAAAAAAGAGAAACCAAAGAAAGTTAAATAAGAGGTGATGGTTATGCTTAAATTTAAAAAGAAAGAAGTTATGCGCGCTGAAGCGGGAAGTATACCAGAACTTATTTATCGTTATTGTATTATTGCACTGGTATTGCTTGTATCTGTATATCCTATTTTCTGGGTAATTATTTCCTCTTTCAAGGAAAATCCTGGCGGACTCGGTCTTCCTGAGAAATGGGTATTTGACGGTTATATTACAATCTTTACACAGCTTGATATTCTGACATACTTCAAGAACAGCTTTATTATTACGGGCTTCTCTACAATACTCAGTGTTGCTATCGTTGCGATGGCTGCTTATGTAGTTGCTCGTATGGATTTCAAAGGTAAATCACTGATTACTTTGATGTTCTCAACAACTTTATTTATTCCTTCTGTATCTATTTCCTTCCCAATTTATCGTTTATTAAATGATATGGGTCTGAAAGATACAAGAATTGGTGTTATTATGGTTTATTCTGGTCTTGGTATTGCGGTTACATACTTCATCCTTCACAGCTACTTCACATCTATTCCAAAAGAAATGGAAGAAGCAGCGAGAGTAGATGGATGCGGTTACTTCGCAACCTTCTTCAAGATCATTGTTCCTATTGCAAAACCAGGTCTTGCAACAGCAGCGATCCTGGCATTCTTAAATAACTGGAACGAATTCTACTTCGCATCTATCTTATTGAAATCACCGGAAAAGATGACAATTCCTGCGTTGCTGGGTCAGTTTACATCAGCATACTCAAGAAACTTAAACGGTATGTTCTCTGCGATCGTAGTAGCTGTAGTTCCTACAATCATTATTTTCTGTCTGTTGTCAGATACATTTGTTAAGTCACTGACAGCCGGCGCAGTAAAAGGTTAAGGAGTTAATAATATATGAATCGATTTGAAGAACGCGATAAACGTACAAAATGGTTTATGGAAGACCGTTTTGGTATGTTCATTCATTGGGGATTATATTGTATCCCGGCTCGTGGTGAATGGGTTATGAGTGATGAACAGATTAAGAAAGTTGACTACGTAAAATTCTTTGATGAATGGAATCCTATCTATTATGATGCAAAAGCTTGGGCAAAAGCAGCAAAGAACGCTGGTATGAAATATGCGGTTCTTACTACAAAGCATCATGAAGGTTTCTGTCTCTTTGACAGCCAGTACACAGATTATAAGAGCACAAATACAAAATGCGGACGCGACCTGGTTCGTGAATTTGTAGATGCTTTCCGTGCTGAAGGTTTAAAAGTCGGTTTCTATTATTCACTGTTAGACTGGCATCATCCGGAATATCCTGCATATGGCGATATGTACCATGCAGAAAGAAATAACATCGAACGTAAGGATGAGCCTAGAAACTTTGACATCTATCTTGATTACCTCCACAATCAGGTAAGAGAGCTGATGACAAATTATGGAAAGATTGATCTTCTTTGGTTTGACTTCTCTTATGAAGGACATCTTGGAGAAGACTGGCGCGGTACAGAACTTGTAAATATGGTTCGTGAACTCCAGCCAGACATCATTATGAATGGACGTTTGGAAGCTAACGGCGAAAGCTATGGTTCCATTATGACAGATGATCCAAATCCATTTGCAGGCGATTTCGCTTGTCCAGAAATGATCATCCCTCCATATGGTCTGAAAACACCATCCGGTCATCCAATTCCATGGGAAGCATGTTTTACTCTTGATAATAACTGGGGTTATACACCAACAGACCGTCATCATAAAACAGCTTCACAGATTATTAAGAAGCTGGTTGAATGTACAAGTAAGAACGGTAACATGATCGTTAACGTTTCTCCTACTCCAAAGGGAGAAATCCCTAAATGGCAGCTTGATATTCTTGCAGAAGTAGGTGAATGGATGCACGACAACGGTGACAGTATCTATGGATGCGGAAGCTCCGGAATTGACAAACCTGAATGGGGCCGCTACACAATGAAAGGCAATAAACTGTACGCTCATCTTATGGATGAATGTATTGGTGCAGTTGCACTTCCTGGTATTGACGGCAGACTGAAAAAAGCTAGAAAACTCAGCGATGGTACAGAACTGCTGATTCAGACTCCATGGGTAGCAAAAGAATTCCCTGGATACGCATTTGTTAACTACGGCAGACCAGATTATTTCTCATTCCACATGGATGATACATGTGATAATGTACTTGAATTAGAACTTGAAGAAAGGCTTTGATAAGCAATGGCATATAAAGTAATAATAGCTGATGATGAACCGATAATGAGAAAGGCAATGCAGAGTCTTATGGACTGGGAAGCGCTTGGGTGCCAGCTGACGTATGTTGCGTCTACCGGCATGGAAGTTATGGAACAGTTAGAGAAAAATGCGCCGGATATTTTGATCTTAGATATTAAGATGCCTGGTGTGAGCGGACTTGATATTGCCAAGTATGTGTGGGAAAAGAAATTGCCGGTAAAAGTGATTCTTTTAACTGCTTATGCTGATTTTTCGTTCGCACAATCAGCCATCAAGTATGATGTTGTTGATTATGTAATAAAAACCGGAGCATTTGAAGGCTTAGTTGTTGCCATTGAGAAAGCGAAAGCACTTCTTCGTGATATGCAGATGAGATTTCCTGTTGGAGATCAGGATGTATTAAAAGAAAACTTTTTTAAAGCTATTTTTGACGGCACGCTTTTTACAGAAAATGAAATTATTGCGAGAGCTGAAAAAAGTGGCATTCATATCCGGAAAGGGTGGCTCGTTGTAGCCATCCGTTTTCGGATGAACGAGGATAAATATAGAGAATACAGTTATCAGAGCCTTACAAATTTCTTAAGTATGGTTTTTGAGTCTCGAATTGTACACATTACAGCTACCAGAAAAGATATGATGGTAGTTGTATTGTCTGTTGATGATGAATTCAAAGATGTATTGTCCCGCCAGTGTCAGCAGGTTGTTGAAATGATGGAAGACTTTATGAAAATGAATGTATACGTTGGTATCAGCAATCGCGCAGAAGAAATCTTTGATCTGAAAAATATCTTTGATGAAGCAGAATATGCTGTGGAGGAAGGATTCTTTTATCAGGCCAATAAGATTAATTTTTATCACGGGATACAAAGCGAAGAAAAAGAATCTGTTGAACTTGTGGATCGCTATATGAGAGAACTGCAGTTCCTTATGAAAAAAGGAAAAGTAAGTGAATCCTTGGAATTATTTCAAAAGACTGTCAATGAATTAACGGAAAAAGGCTGCTCAAGGAATATTATTATTGATGTTGGCATTGAAGTTCAGTCGTTGTGCAAAAAGATTCTCGCCGAGTATGATAAAATGCTTCATGATATTCTTCCTTATGAGAGAAATATCTCTCAAAGAATTTATCAATGCAAGCATATCAGCGGATATTTGGAACTTATGTGTTTGATTATTCGCAATACGGTAGAGTATGTTAATGTGGCTGTAAGCAAGAAGAATATTCTTATTTACGAGGCTGAGAAATTTATTGATGAGAATTTTGAGAAAGGTATTACTGTTTCAGAAGTGACGAAGAATATCGGTGTAAGCTTGAGCTATTTAAGCCGAATATTCCGTGAAGAAACAGGGAATACGCTGATTAACTATATTAATCAGAAGAAAATTGAAAAAGCAAAAGTGTATTTGCGAAGTACAGATAAGAAAATCTATGAAATCGCATCTGCACTTGGGTTTGAGAATACCACCTACTTCTCTTATTTCTTTAAGAAAAGTACCGGTATGTCTCCAAAAGAGTATAAAGACAGCGATGATGAATAGTATAAGGAGAATTCATTATGAAAAGACGTTTATCCATTCTTAAAAGAATTGGAAGTCTTGGTCTTGCATTCGCGCTCGTACTTGGCGGCGTTCAGTTCCCGGTAAAAGATGTTGACGCATCTGTTCAGGCAGTAGCCAATGAGGAATGGAACGACGTATGGTCACTGGACGGCGATATTGTGTATACAGGAGAATGGACACGTTCTCCAAATGAAGGTTCACATGGTATTGCATATTCCAGTGAAGGTGGTGCTACAGCATCCTTGACTTTCTATGGATCCGGTATTAAATGGATCGGACAGAAAGATACAAACTTTGGTAACAGTGAAGTTTACCTTGACGGTGAACTTGTTGATTCTATTAATACAAACGGTGCAGCCGTTTGGGGTGTAGAACACTATGTAAATACAGAGCTTACAGAAGGCGTTCATACAATTACCGTTAAAGTTGCAGGCGATGGTGTTGTTGACGTTGAAAAATTTGTTGTTGATTACGATGCATCCTCTGTGATTGAGGCTTCTGAAGTTACAATCGTTCCGGATACAGAAATAGTATTCCCAGGCGATGAAGTACAGATGACTGCATATGTACAGCCTTTCAACGCTACATCTAAAGCAGTAACATTTGCAAGCTCTGATAAGAGTATAGCTACCGTTGATAACAATGGTAAAGTAACAACATTAAAAGAAGGCAAGGTTACTATTACAGCAACCTCCGGTAAAGCAACAGGCACTTATGAACTTGATGTAAAAGATGTATATAATGAACTTGCTTTTGACAACAGCGGAAATTATATTGATCTTCCTACACATTATGACAGATATTATGAAATGGGAGATCCAAATGCTGCTCCTTCCAAACATATTCCTGGCCAGGTTACACATCCTGACGTAATTTACATTGAAGAAGGATTTGGCGGACATCAGTTCTGGATGTTCTATACACCGAACGTAATGGTAACTTCTCAGTTCGAACAGCCTTATATCGTTTACTCTGATGACGGAATTCATTGGGAAGAACCTACGATTAACGGTGAATCCATTAATCCTATTTCTCCACGATGCACAGAGATGGACGAAGCTGATGAACATAACTGTGATACAGATATCGTATACGATGCAAAACATGACAGATTGCTTGCATACTGGAACTGGACAGATGACAATGGTTCCAGAGGCTGTGCAGTACGTATGATGGTATCTTACGATGGTATTCACTGGGGTGCTCCTGTAGAAGGAAAAGAAGCTGAAAAAGAAATCGTTCAGGGTGAATTTGTTGTAGCTGTAAGCGATACAGTAAATAACAAATACAACCTTCTTTCTCCAACAGTTACATACGACAGTTTCAAAGATGTATATCTGATGTACTTTAACAATGCTGGTTCTGTAGGTTACTACAACGGACAGAGAAATAAAGTTCAGGTATTATACTCTAAAGACGGTATCAACTGGCCGGAAACAAGTGAAGCTCTTACAGTTAATAACTTCCTTGGAAAAGATAACAACGGCAAACAGCTTGCTCCATGGCATCAGGATATCCAGTACATTCCTGAATTGAACGAATACTGGGCACTTTCCCAGTGCTTCGCTGGCAATACACCAGATAATTCCGTTCTTTATATGACAAAATCCAAAGACGGTCTTAACTGGAAACAGGTAGGAAATCAGCCTGTACTGACTCCTCATGAAGCTCCATTCTGGAATGACTTCCAGATTTATCGTTCCACATTCTGGTACGATATGGAAAAAGATGAAATCAACATCTGGTATGCAGCTCTTCAGGACAATACAGCAAACAAAATGGTAGCAGACTCTGACGGTAACCTTACCATCAAAGCCGGTACCGATGACTCCAGAGTATGGCGTATTGGTCATGCTGTAAATGATTACACAGAAGTTATGAAAGCCCTTAACCAGGATGAATTCTATCAGGATCCTGCAGTGGTAGAAGCTCGTGGATTCATGCTTACAGCTGATGATCCAACTCTTGAAGTTGGTGATACAACAGGTACAACTGTACGTTGGGGTATTAAAGAAGGCAGCTGGGGCGGTTCACCAGCACCAAACAATGAAGTAACAGATATGAATATCAAGTTCACTTCTGATAATGAAGAAGTAGCTGTAGTTGACCCATGGGGCAACATTACTGCAGTTGGTGAAGGTATCGCAATCATTCACGGTATAACAAAAGAAGGCTGTGAAACTGATATCCTTATTACTGTAGGTGAAAACCCACAGGTTACACCAAGACAGACAGTAGATGAAGAACATCCGCTGTATATTTCAAACTACTACTGGTCTGATGGTGCTCCTGCATATATGATCAGTCACTGTGACGCCGGCAGCTATCCGGAAAGAAATTACATCACTTATGATGCAGCAGGAAACAGAACAGACCGTGACGATCCTCTGAAATTGTGGAACTGTGTACCGGATGAGTTAAAAGACAATACAGTAGTGCTTCTTATTGCTGAAAGAAGTATCAAAGACTGGGTAATCGAAGAAGGTACTACAGATGTACAGGCAATTCGTAACTGGTACAAACAGCAGGTTGAATTCTGTAATAAACATCAGATTCCATGTGCAGTACAGAACTTAAACGGTGAAACAAATATTTACGACAGAATCACCCTTACTTTCTGGAAAGAACTTGCAGAAGAAAATGAATACCTTGTTGGCTTCAATGGCGCTGAGTTATACAACAGATTCAGCGGCGGCGACATCAACAATGGTGATGAACATGTAGCAGACCTTATTCGTATGGGTGCAGCACTTGGTGTATCTATGATGTGGACTGATACAAACGTATTCGGAAGCCACGGTGTTCTTATGGACTGGCTGGAAGAAGAAGACAGCGTACTTGGTAACGCAATGCTTGATAACAGCGAATATGTTTCCCTGATGTACAAAGAATCTTACGGCAACCCATCTACAGACGCTTTATTCCTTGGTTTATGGCTCACAGGTTACTGTGGCAACTGGGGTGTTGCTTCTGACTGGTGGCATTGGCAGTTAGACGGCAATGGACCGTTATTCAACGCAACCGGCAACATCGGCGGTTGGGGTCAGACACTTGTATGGCCTGAAAACATGTATTCACAGGATATTATCCGTGTTGCAAGTATGGGCGCAACAAGCTATAAGAGTGAACCACAGTGGTTCTCCGTTGCTACAAATGGTCACCGTACACCATCTTATCAGTATACGGTAATGCCTACATTGATGAATATCTGTGACGGCACATTTAAGATTCCTACAAAAGAAGAAGTTCTTGAAAGAACAAAACTTGTTGTAAAAGGAACAGAAGATTTCTCAGCTGCTATTTATGATACATCTTATTCACAGTTATATCCTAAGACAGGACAGTACGGTATTGTTCCGCTTGTTCCTAACTGTGTAAGTGATGCAGAATTAAGAGCACTTGGATTTGAAACTATCGTTGATGGTACAAGATTAACTGAAAACATGCTGAAGGAACAGTATCCGGAAGCAAAATATGAAGGTAATGCATGGGCAGAAAACTGGGGCAATACATGGTACATCATGAACTCATCTGAAGATAAAGATGTGAAACAGAGTGCTACAGTAAGCCTTACAAATGCCGATCTTACTATTGAAATGGAACCACATGCATATGCAGTAGCAGTTGAAAACGAAAACGGCAGTGCATTTGATTTAGTTCTCAGCAACTATCGTCTTGATAAGAAAGAGTTATGGGATGGTACAAATCCTGCGGAATCCATGCAGCGTGTATACGAATACATTTGGGAAATGTATGAACGTATGGAAAACAACGAAGGACTTGATACAGACTTGAGAACAACAACTATCACAATTCATTGTGAAGAAGAACCGATCGTAACATTTGAAGAACCTGAAACAGATCTTTATGATTACGATGTGTATGTAAGACCATTTGTTGCTTCTGAAGTGACCGGAGAAGCTGGTGAATGGACTGTTACAGTGAAACACAACGGTTTCCTTGAAGGTACAGTTGTTCTCGATGAAAATGCTATTCCAACTCCAACACCTACACCAACACCGGAACCAACACCGGAACCATGGGTAAATCCATTTGAAGATGTTGAAGAAGGTAAATGGTATTACGACGCAGTTGCATGGGGTTCACAGAATGGCGTTGTAGATGGTCTCAATGAAACAACATTCGGAACAAAAGTGAACTGTACACGTGCACAGATCATTACATTTATCTGGAGAGCAGAAGGCGAACCGGAAGCTGAATCCGCAGAATACACATTCAAAGACGTAGAAGAAGGCAAATACTACTTCGATGCTATGCTTTGGGGCGTAGAAAACGGAATCATCACAGGTTACGACGAAGATACTTTCGCACCAGATGATCAGTGTACAAGAGCACAGATGGCAACCTTCATCTGGAGACTTGCAGGCGAACCGGAAGCAGAAGCAAAAGATTCTCCATTCCCAGATGTAGAAGAAGGCAAATGGTACACAACAGCAGCTATTTGGGCAGCTGAAAACGGTGTTGTAACAGGTTATGATGATGGTACATTCGGACCAAATAACGATGTACTTAGATCTGAGACTATTACTATGCTTTTCAGATTTTTTGTAAAATAATTAAATTGAGTTTTTGACGCAGTATCCATCTTAGGGTGGATGCTGTGCTGAAACTCGGAAAGAGGTAAGTTATGAAAAAGAGATCAAGTTTCCTGAAACGCGGACTTAGTCTTGCTCTTTCCTTTGTTATGGTTGCAGGAGCATTCGCAGGAATGGGTCCTGTACAGGCGAAGGCTGAAGAAGCAGTCTACAAAAACGTGCTTAGTGGAAAAGCCCCATCAGAAATTGCCTGGGTAGACGGCAGAGAGATGGAATTCACCAAAGCTGGTGAAACTGATATGGAAGTAGCAGGCAATGCTACTGACGGCAACAAGAGTGATCCAAACAATTTCTTCCGTTACGGCGAAGCAAAAGAAGGCGATGACAGAAGAAGTTATCTTGAGTACAACTTTGGTTCTGTATGTACTGTAGAAGATATCAACAAGTGGAGATACTTTGCAGACGGCAGAAACTATGATCCAACAGTGATCGTATTATCCAAATCCGGTAATTTCACAGCAGATGCTGAAGATCTTACCGTAGTTTACAACTCTGATGATCAGAACGTATACGGTTTTGGTACAGAAGGTCTTTTTGTTGATGCTGACGGTTACGGCGAAACAGCAGACGGTCTGAAACTGGAACTTACAGCTCCTGTAGAAGCTCAGTACGTTCGTCTTTATGCATCAGGAAGCAATTCTAACTCCGGTAACCACCTTGTAGAGTTAGAAGTATTTGCTACAGTAGAAGAAGCAGTAGAGAAAGCTCCAATGGAACATTCTGATGAATGGATCAGTATTCCTACTTTCGAAGCTCCTGGCAAAGTACAGGGTGTTACACATCCTGACATCGTGGAATTCGATGAACCATGGAACGGTTATACATACTGGATGGTAATCACACCGAACCAGAACGGTAACTCCCAGTTCGAAAATCCATGTGTTGCAGCTTCCAACGACGGTATCAACTGGGTAGTTCCTGAAGGAATCACAAACCCTCTGACAGGCGTTGCGGAAGAACCACAGCCATTCCATAACTGTGATGCAGATATGGTATATGTGGAAGAAGAAGACGCATTATACGTATACTATGTATGGTCCAAAGATAATCCAGCTTACGGTCAGGCCGGATTCAAACCATCAGAAGTAAGACTTTATATCGTTGAAGCAGACGATTCTGAAGGCGCAGCTGAAAACGCTGTGAAATCCAGAAACGGTGAAGATTATGTAACAGTATGTACATCCACAAAACGTTACGATCTTCTTTCCCCATCCATCGTAATCGGTGAAGACGGAATCTGGAGAATGTGGTCTGTAAATACAGGCGACAGAGGCTGGAACAACCAGAGCAACATCGTGGAACTCAGAACTTCCCTCAATGGTATTGACTGGTCCGAACCGGTATCCCTGAAAAACGGTTTTGCACAGGCAGGTTATTATCACTGGCACATTGATATGCAGTGGATGGAAGAAAAACAGGAATACTGGTGTATCTATCCTGCATACCCATACGGTGGCGGTTCCAACTATACAGAACTGTTCTTTGCAACATCCAAAGACGGTTTAGTATGGACAACATATGAAAATCCAGTACTTGTACCGGAAAACGGTACATGGTACAACAACTTCATTTACAGAAGTACATACCTCTATGACGAAGCAACTGATATGTTCCGTCTGTGGTACAACGCAGGCTCAGGCCAGGGATGGCAGGTAGCCTATACAGAAAACACATATACAGATATGGTTGCAGCACTCGGCGCTTCTTCTACACCGGAAGGCGTAACAATCGAAATGCCGGAAGCTCCAGATCCAGATGCTGTTCCAGATCCAGAACCAACACCAGATCCAACACCAGGTGAATCTTTCAAAGATCCTGAAGATGACAGCAACGATTATCTTGGTAATATGGAAGCAATCTGTGACAGCCAGTATCTTCCAGGTACAGCTAATGAAGGTCCAGACGATTTCATTCTTGATGATAACCCAGGTACTCACTGGCATACAAACTGGAATACAACAGAAGCAACTGACGTTTCTAAACGTTGGGTAGGTTTACGTATGGAAGAATCTGTTTTAGTTGGCGGTATCCGTTACCTTCCAAGATCCGGTATGGGTAATGGTGCTGTAACAAGCTATGAAGTTCAGGTTCGTGAATCAGAAGACGGCGAATGGACAAAAGTTGCAGAAGGTGACTGGGATTATACAGACGGAAGCTGGAAACTTGTAGAGTTTGAACCAGTGAAAGCGAAAGAAGTTCGTTTAGTAGGTGTACATACATGGGCAGACAGCGGAAATGATGCACACATGAGTGTGGCTGAATTACGTGTAGTTGAAGGCGAAGAAGTTATTCCTATGACCCTGAAAAAGTTGAATGGGTAAAAGTTCCTGCACAGGATGGCGATATCGTTTACGGTGATGGATGGACACTTCCTGACAGCGAAGCGATTGCATACTGTTATACACAGGGCTCCAAAGCAACTCTTACTTTCTACGGTACAGGTATTAAATGGATTGGTCAGAAGGATATTAACTTCGGTGAAGCTATTGTAACACTTGATGGCGAAGAAGTAGCAACCGTTGATACATACGGCAGCGCAGTATGGGGCGTAGAACATTTCGTAGCAGAAAATCTGGAACAGGGTGTTCATACAATCAGTATTGAACCAAAGAATGCTGGTGTTATGAATGAGTCCGGCTGTGTAGACGTAGAATTCTTCGTTGTACAGTACGATCCGGAATACAATATCAAAGCTACTGAATTAGAAGCATCTATTTCTAATAGCACAATCAAAGAAGGCAGAACAGCTGAAATTACAGCAAAAGTACAGCCTTTCAATGCAACAGATAAAACTTTAACTTACACAAGTTCTGATGAAAGTGTAGCTACTGTAAGTGACAAAGGTGTTGTTACAGCTGTAAAACCTGGTGTAGCAACTATCACAGTTCGTTCTACTGGCGGCGTTAAGAAAATCGATGTGGTTGTTGAACGTGAAGGCGAAATCGAACAGAGATTAGAAATTTCTAATGAAGAACCGCTTCTTATCGTTCCTGTATATTGCCAGAGATACAACGCAAATGAAACAGAAATGCAGTGGGGCGATACATTATTAGGTCGTTGGAATTCTATTCCGGATGATATCAAACCATATGCAATTATGCAGATTCATGCAGGCGCTTGTGAATACTATACAGACGCTGTTATGAGATTCTATGAACAGCAGCTGGATATTGCAGAAGAACATGGTATCCCTTGTATGATCGTTACTGCAACAGCTGGTCTTCAGCCATACTGGACATCAACATCAGAAATTACAAATGAATGGCTCGAAGAAGCAATGCAGAAATATGACTGTCTGAAAGGTTTCATTATTACAGAAAACTACTGGACAGATTACAACAAAGTAGCAACTGCTGCGGCAGATCATTTAAGAATTGCTGCTGAAAACGGCGGTTATGTAATCTGGTATGAACACCAGACTCAGGTTATTGAAAGTATTCTTAATAACCCTGCATTCAAAAAATCTCTTGCACAGTATAACGAAAACTTCGCATTTACATGGAAAAATACACCATCAGGTGCAAACCAGAATGCAGCTACATCCGCATACATGCAAGGTCTTTGGATGAACGGCACCATTGATCAGTGGGGCGGTCTTATGGATACATGGAAATGGTTCGAAAAACAGTACCAGGCACTCTTTAGCACAAGCACCGGTTACGGCGGAGGAGAAGAATGTCGTGCGGTAGTAATGGAACCAGAAGCAATGCTTTCTATGGAAATGATGTCTATCTATGCAAACGGCGGTAACATTTACAGCTTCGAACATCCTGCATACACATACGGAAGTTATGACGGTGTTACTCCTGCATTTGAAACAATTTTAGACACATACCGCTATATCATTGATAATCCTGCACCAACAAAAGAAGAAATTATTGCAGATGCTGGATTAGTTGTTCATGGCAACTTAAGCAGCCGCAAAGATCTTCATACTAACGTAACTTCTGCAGATCAGACACTTCCAACTCATATTACAGGTCGTTATGGTTTACTTCCTGCAGTACCTGCAAGCACAACACTTAGTCCAGAACTGGAAGATCTTGCAGTAAGATTATCTGATATCCCAAGTGATAAACTTGGATTCTTAAATGAATATTATCCAGAAACTTATACTGGTGATGCATTTGCTCAGAAAGTACATGACAGCTGGATCGTATACAACAGCAATGTAAATAAAGATATCGATCAGAGTGCATTAGTAGCAGTAAATGATTACAATGTAGAACTTGATCTTACACCTCATACAATGGCAATTATGGAAGAAACAAATGATGTACTTTCTGTATATCTGAATAATTACCGTGTAGAAAAGAATGATATCTGGGATGGTTATGTTGCAGGTGTTACACAGAAATGGAATGCAGATATTAATACTCTCATGCAGGATTGGATTCAGAATGAATATTCTGTAAATCCTAACGATGGCGAAGATACATTCAGAGATACTGTATTTACATTAACAGATCTCACAGAAGAACCAGTTGTTGTGGTTACAACAGCTCTTGAAGACAGCTACAAAGAACCTGTTGTTGAATACGACGCAGAAGAAGGTACAGCAGTAATTACAATTTCTTCTAACGGTTACATGAACTTCGATATCCAGTTTGGCGAAGTTGCAGTAATTGAAATGGAAGAACTTGAAGCTGCAGTTATTGAAGCTGAAGCAATTGAAAATGAAAACTTCACAGATGATTCCTGGGCAGCATTCGAAGAAGCTCTTGCAGCAGCAAAAGATCTTCTTGAAAATGGCGCAGCTGATCAGGCTGAAGTAGATGCAGCAGTTGCTGAACTCAATGCAGCGATGGATGCTCTTGAAGAAAAAGAACCAGAACCAACTCCAGAACCATGGGTAAACCCATTCGAAGACGTGGAAGAAGGCAAATGGTACTACGATGCAGTAGCTTGGGGTTCACAGAATGGCGTTGTAAACGGTCTTAACGAAACAACATTCGGAACAAAAGTAAACTGTACACGTGCACAGATCATTACCTTCATCTGGAGAGCAATGGGCGAACCAGAAGCAGATTCTGCAGAATACACATTCAAAGACGTAGAAGAAGGCAAATATTACTTCGATGCTATGCTTTGGGGCGTAGAAAAAGGAATCATCACAGGTTACAATGCAGATACATTTGCACCGGAAGACCAGTGTACAAGAGCACAGATGGCAACATTCATCTGGAGACTTGCAGGCGAACCTGAAGCTGAAGCAAAAGATTCTCCATTCCCAGATGTAGCGGAAGGCAAATGGTACACAACAGCAGCTATTTGGGCAGCTGAAAACGGTGTAGTAACAGGTTATGACGACGGCACATTCGGTCCTGATAATGACGTTCTCAGATCTGAAACAATCACAATGCTTTATAGATATTTTGTAAAATAATATTCTATTGGGTGATGCCCGGTATCCACTACAATGGGTACCGGGCAATTAAGCCCGGAAAGAGGTAAATCTATGAAAAAAAGATCAAATATCTTAAATCGTGGACTTAGTCTTTTCCTTTCCCTCGCATTAGTAGCAGGAGCATTCGCAGGAATTGGTCCTGTGCAGGCGAAGGCTGAAGAAAACGTAGTAAAAACTACTAAAAATGTAGTTAGTGGAAAAACTCCATCAGAAATTGCCTGGGTAGACGGCAGAGAGATGGAATTTACAACAGCCGGCGAAACCGATATGAGTGTAGCAGGCAATGCTACAGACGGCAATAAGAGCAATGCTAATGCATTCTTCCGTTACGGTGAAGCAAAAGAAGGCGCTGACAGAAGAAGTTATCTTGAATATGACTTTGGTTCTGTATGTGCTGTAGAAGATATCAACATGTGGAGATACTATACAGACGGAAGAAACTATGATCCAGCAGTGATCGTATTATCCAAATCCGGTAATTTCACAGCAGATGCTGAAGATCTTACCGTAGTTTACAACTCTGATGATCAGAACGTATACGGTTTTGGTACAGAAGGTCTTTTTGTTGATGCTGACGGTTACGGCGAAACAGCAGACGGTCTGAAACTGGAACTTACAGCTCCTGTAGAAGCTCAGTACGTTCGTCTTTATGCATCAGGAAGCAATTCTAACTCCGGTAACCACCTTGTAGAGTTAGAAGTATTTGCTACAGTAGAAGAAGCAGTAGAGAAAGCTCCAATGGAACATTCTGATGAATGGATCAGTATTCCTACTTTCGAAGCTCCTGGCAAAGTACAGGGTGTTACACATCCTGACATCGTGGAATTCGATGAACCATGGAACGGTTATACATACTGGATGGTAATCACACCGAACCAGAACGGTAACTCCCAGTTCGAAAATCCATGTGTTGCAGCTTCCAACGACGGTATCAACTGGGTAGTTCCTGAAGGAATCACAAACCCTCTGACAGGCGTTGCGGAAGAACCACAGCCATTCCATAACTGTGATGCAGATATGGTATATGTGGAAGAAGAAGACGCATTATACGTATACTATGTATGGTCCAAAGATAATCCAGCTTACGGTCAGGCCGGATTCAAACCATCAGAAGTAAGACTTTATATCGTTGAAGCAGACGATTCTGAAGGCGCAGCTGAAAACGCTGTGAAATCCAGAAACGGTGAAGATTATGTAACAGTATGTACATCCACAAAACGTTACGATCTTCTTTCCCCATCCATCGTAATCGGTGAAGACGGAATCTGGAGAATGTGGTCTGTAAATACAGGCGACAGAGGCTGGAACAACCAGAGCAACATCGTGGAACTCAGAACTTCCCTCAATGGTATTGACTGGTCCGAACCGGTATCCCTGAAAAACGGTTTTGCACAGGCAGGTTATTATCACTGGCACATTGATATGCAGTGGATGGAAGAAAAACAGGAATACTGGTGTATCTATCCTGCATACCCATACGGTGGCGGTTCCAACTATACAGAACTGTTCTTTGCAACATCCAAAGACGGTTTAGTATGGACAACATATGAAAATCCAGTACTTGTACCGGAAAACGGTACATGGTACAACAACTTCATTTACAGAAGTACATACCTCTATGACGAAGCAACTGATATGTTCCGTCTGTGGTACAACGCAGGCTCAGGCCAGGGATGGCAGGTAGCCTATACAGAAAACACATATACAGATATGGTTGCAGCACTCGGCGCTTCTTCTACACCGGAAGGCGTAACAATCGAAATGCCGGAAGCTCCAGATCCAGATGCTGTTCCAGATCCAGAACCAACACCAGATCCAACACCAGGTGAATCTTTCAAAGATCCTGAAGATGACAGCAACGATTATCTTGGTAATATGGAAGCAATCTGTGACAGCCAGTATCTTCCAGGTACAGCTAATGAAGGTCCAGACGATTTCATTCTTGATGATAACCCAGGTACTCACTGGCATACAAACTGGAATACAACAGAAGCAACTGACGTTTCTAAACGTTGGGTAGGTTTACGTATGGAAGAATCTGTTTTAGTTGGCGGTATCCGTTACCTTCCAAGATCCGGTATGGGTAATGGTGCTGTAACAAGCTATGAAGTTCAGGTTCGTGAATCAGAAGACGGCGAATGGACAAAAGTTGCAGAAGGTGACTGGGATTATACAGACGGAAGCTGGAAACTTGTAGAGTTTGAACCAGTGAAAGCGAAAGAAGTTCGTTTAGTAGGTGTACATACATGGGCAGACAGCGGAAATGATGCACACATGAGTGTGGCTGAATTACGTGTAGTTGAAGGCGAAGAAGTTATTCCTATGACCCTGAAAAAGTTGAATGGGTAAAAGTTCCTGCACAGGATGGCGATATCGTTTACGGTGATGGATGGACACTTCCTGACAGCGAAGCGATTGCATACTGTTATACACAGGGCTCCAAAGCAACTCTTACTTTCTACGGTACAGGTATTAAATGGATTGGTCAGAAGGATATTAACTTCGGTGAAGCTATTGTAACACTTGATGGCGAAGAAGTAGCAACCGTTGATACATACGGCAGCGCAGTATGGGGCGTAGAACATTTCGTAGCAGAAAATCTGGAACAGGGTGTTCATACAATCAGTATTGAACCAAAGAATGCTGGTGTTATGAATGAGTCCGGCTGTGTAGACGTAGAATTCTTCGTTGTACAGTACGATCCGGAATACAATATCAAAGCTACTGAATTAGAAGCATCTATTTCTAATAGCACAATCAAAGAAGGCAGAACAGCTGAAATTACAGCAAAAGTACAGCCTTTCAATGCAACAGATAAAACTTTAACTTACACAAGTTCTGATGAAAGTGTAGCTACTGTAAGTGACAAAGGTGTTGTTACAGCTGTAAAACCTGGTGTAGCAACTATCACAGTTCGTTCTACTGGCGGCGTTAAGAAAATCGATGTGGTTGTTGAACGTGAAGGCGAAATCGAACAGAGATTAGAAATTTCTAATGAAGAACCGCTTCTTATCGTTCCTGTATATTGCCAGAGATACAACGCAAATGAAACAGAAATGCAGTGGGGCGATACATTATTAGGTCGTTGGAATTCTATTCCGGATGATATCAAACCATATGCAATTATGCAGATTCATGCAGGCGCTTGTGAATACTATACAGACGCTGTTATGAGATTCTATGAACAGCAGCTGGATATTGCAGAAGAACATGGTATCCCTTGTATGATCGTTACTGCAACAGCTGGTCTTCAGCCATACTGGACATCAACATCAGAAATTACAAATGAATGGCTCGAAGAAGCAATGCAGAAATATGACTGTCTGAAAGGTTTCATTATTACAGAAAACTACTGGACAGATTACAACAAAGTAGCAACTGCTGCGGCAGATCATTTAAGAATTGCTGCTGAAAACGGCGGTTATGTAATCTGGTATGAACACCAGACTCAGGTTATTGAAAGTATTCTTAATAACCCTGCATTCAAAAAATCTCTTGCACAGTATAACGAAAACTTCGCATTTACATGGAAAAATACACCATCAGGTGCAAACCAGAATGCAGCTACATCCGCATACATGCAAGGTCTTTGGATGAACGGCACCATTGATCAGTGGGGCGGTCTTATGGATACATGGAAATGGTTCGAAAAACAGTACCAGGCACTCTTTAGCACAAGCACCGGTTACGGCGGAGGAGAAGAATGTCGTGCGGTAGTAATGGAACCAGAAGCAATGCTTTCTATGGAAATGATGTCTATCTATGCAAACGGCGGTAACATTTACAGCTTCGAACATCCTGCATACACATACGGAAGTTATGACGGTGTTACTCCTGCATTTGAAACAATTTTAGACACATACCGCTATATCATTGATAATCCTGCACCAACAAAAGAAGAAATTATTGCAGATGCTGGATTAGTTGTTCATGGCAACTTAAGCAGCCGCAAAGATCTTCATACTAACGTAACTTCTGCAGATCAGACACTTCCAACTCATATTACAGGTCGTTATGGTTTACTTCCTGCAGTACCTGCAAGCACAACACTTAGTCCAGAACTGGAAGATCTTGCAGTAAGATTATCTGATATCCCAAGTGATAAACTTGGATTCTTAAATGAATATTATCCAGAAACTTATACTGGTGATGCATTTGCTCAGAAAGTACATGACAGCTGGATCGTATACAACAGCAATGTAAATAAAGATATCGATCAGAGTGCATTAGTAGCAGTAAATGATTACAATGTAGAACTTGATCTTACACCTCATACAATGGCAATTATGGAAGAAACAAATGATGTACTTTCTGTATATCTGAATAATTACCGTGTAGAAAAGAATGATATCTGGGATGGTTATGTTGCAGGTGTTACACAGAAATGGAATGCAGATATTAATACTCTCATGCAGGATTGGATTCAGAATGAATATTCTGTAAATCCTAACGATGGCGAAGATACATTCAGAGATACTGTATTTACATTAACAGATCTCACAGAAGAACCAGTTGTTGTGGTTACAACAGCTCTTGAAGACAGCTACAAAGAACCTGTTGTTGAATACGACGCAGAAGAAGGTACAGCAGTAATTACAATTTCTTCTAACGGTTACATGAACTTCGATATCCAGTTTGGCGAAGTTGCAGTAATTGAAATGGAAGAACTTGAAGCTGCAGTTATTGAAGCTGAAGCAATTGAAAATGAAAACTTCACAGATGATTCCTGGGCAGCATTCGAAGAAGCTCTTGCAGCAGCAAAAGATCTTCTTGAAAATGGCGCAGCTGATCAGGCTGAAGTAGATGCAGCAGTTGCTGAACTCAATGCAGCGATGGATGCTCTTGAAGAAAAAGAACCAGAACCAACTCCAGAACCATGGGTAAACCCATTCGAAGACGTGGAAGAAGGCAAATGGTACTACGATGCAGTAGCTTGGGGTTCACAGAATGGCGTTGTAAACGGTCTTAACGAAACAACATTCGGAACAAAAGTAAACTGTACACGTGCACAGATCATTACCTTCATCTGGAGAGCAATGGGCGAACCAGAAGCAGATTCTGCAGAATACACATTCAAAGACGTAGAAGAAGGCAAATATTACTTCGATGCTATGCTTTGGGGCGTAGAAAAAGGAATCATCACAGGTTACAATGCAGATACATTTGCACCGGAAGACCAGTGTACAAGAGCACAGATGGCAACATTCATCTGGAGACTTGCAGGCGAACCTGAAGCTGAAGCAAAAGATTCTCCATTCCCAGATGTAGCGGAAGGCAAATGGTACACAACAGCAGCTATTTGGGCAGCTGAAAACGGTGTAGTAACAGGTTATGACGACGGCACATTCGGTCCTGATAATGACGTTCTCAGATCTGAAACAATCACAATGCTTTATAGATATTTTGTAAAATAATATTCTATTGGGTGATGCCCGGTATCCACTACAATGGGTACCGGGCAATTAAGCCCGGAAAGAGGTAAATCTATGAAAAAAAGATCAAATATCTTAAATCGTGGACTTAGTCTTTTCCTTTCCCTCGCATTAGTAGCAGGAGCATTCGCAGGAATTGGTCCTGTGCAGGCGAAGGCTGAAGAAAACGTAGTAAAAACTACTAAAAATGTAGTTAGTGGAAAAACTCCATCAGAAATTGCCTGGGTAGACGGCAGAGAGATGGAATTTACAACAGCCGGCGAAACCGATATGAGTGTAGCAGGCAATGCTACAGACGGCAATAAGAGCAATGCTAATGCATTCTTCCGTTACGGTGAAGCAAAAGAAGGCGCTGACAGAAGAAGTTATCTTGAATATGACTTTGGTTCTGTATGTGCTGTAGAAGATATCAACATGTGGAGATACTATACAGACGGAAGAAACTATGATCCAGCAGTGATCGTATTATCCAAATCCGGTAATTTCACAGCAGATGCTGAAGATCTTAC
>X73_One_humped_Camel__coassemble_261_pt1 | contig 20096 bp, 18 predicted proteins | sample X73_One_humped_Camel__metabat2_low_PE_005 | metagenome-assembled genome bin X73_One_humped_Camel
AGAAAGCAAAATAATTTGCTGTTTTTCCTTTGCTAAAGATTCTATAGCCTCGGCCAATTTATCATTTTTGATAGCAACCGTCTGATCCATCACTTCAAAATATGTACTATCAAAAAAATACTCATCCTCTGTGAAAAGCTTGTCTACTTCATATTGTGGCATACCAGAAAAACAAATTTCTCTTTTCAATCTTCGTCCACGGATTTTATCGATGTTGCGACTTTCTTCCCGTAGTGCCTTCCGACATATAGTATCAAATTGGTGTCTAACAGTTTTTATCTGAGACGGCGATAGTTTCAAAAGTTTCCACCCCCTCTCATGCACCGAAAGGTCGGTTTATTTCCCTTTCACTTTCTATCCCAACAGCGAACCACTGTTTTGCTCATTTTCTAAAAATAAGGGGTTAAAATCTTTCTTTTGACTTAGAGATAAAAAGAATATTTTGCTTTATTTGCCAATTCCTTCTAATCGAAACGCCTTTAACAATCAAATAAGCAAATAAGACACCTGCTTAACCACAAATTTGAAAATCCCATGTGCATAAGCACACAGGATTTCTGGATAAATATTATTTTGTTAGCAACAGGTAATCCTCTGTCTAAGGCAAGCGATTAACAAGATAGCACCTTGAAACATGAAAAAGGATGGCGTATAATGCCATCCTTATATTTTTCACCTGTATTCTGTCTGAACCACCTCAGCCTATGGCATCAGATGACCCAGTTCTTCCAGATGATTGCGACAGTCGTTATCGGGTATGTACACCAACAGATACTGCAGATATGTATAAACATTGATGCCGTTTGCTTTTGCCGTTTCGATAATGCTGTATACAGCTGCAGATGCAGAAGCTCCTTTAGGTGTATCTGCAAAGGGTCAGTTCTTGCGACCAACTGTGTATGGGCGGGTCACATTTTCAGTGGCATTATTATAAATGTAGAATCTGCCATCCTGAACTGCATTTCATTTATATTCTATTTGCCATCTTGAAAAGCACGCAGCATAGCAAGCAAAGCATCTTTCTGATTCGGCAAAAGAATCATCCACCTATCAAATTTCTCTTTCAGCTCTGGCGTCAACTCAACCATTTCTCCATCTGAAAAGAACTGTGCCATTGTAATGCCAAAACCGTCACAAATATAGAACACCATTGTATACTAATTACCATTTAATTAAATTCTATTCACATATAAGGACGAACATCTATGACAGAAACGAAAAAAGCCTTACAGAAAAAACTCTGAAAGCAATCAATAGTTGATTAGCATATTTGCTCTGTAGCATATATCTACCATACAAACGAACAATGAAACGGAGTGGAGAACCTCCACTCCTTAAAATTGATTTAGAGAAATCTATTATTCAAAGATGTGCGATGTAGCAAAATAGTGTCCGGTATCATTTATATACACAGTCTCTACCTCGCATTTATTTTTCAGATCATTCATATCAAAGAAACGGTAGATTCTCTGCTCATCGACCTGATAATCATAACCATCGGCTTCTATGGCTTTCTGTTTCGCTTCTTCATCGGACAGCTGCAGTGTGCCTATTTTCGCTATATCAAAATCCTCATTTTTCTCACCAATGAATGTGATCAAGGCAGCCTTTCCGTTCAAGCAGGTAACGAGATATCCAAAATTGGCTCTTACACCATTTACATCCAGTCTCATTACAAGAGAATTATACCCGGATAATAAGCCGTTTACATCATCTTCTGTAATGGTGTAATCATCTACGCTAAAATCCTTGTCAATGTTCTCTTTTATATATTTTTCGATTTCGCTATAGTCCTTCGAGCCGGAAACATAGGACACATCTTCCTTGATGACTTTTTGGTTCAGCTCAGGGTCTAAAAATCTGTCAACGGATATGTTCGTTTCGGCTGTCTTGGGTACGTCAGGTGTATCAGTTGTAGTTTCCTTACCCATTGTAAGCATGATAGTATTTGTGTTATTATCCCAGCCGCAGATAAAATCCATTGCCTCAGCCAAATCACGCAGCTTGAAATAATTATACCCATCAATATTCAGGCACTCCATATCCTGATATTCATTTCCATCTATAACAATAGTCTGCTGATCCTTCTTGACATTTTCCGCCTGTTTCGCAGCGCTCAGGCCGTCAAAATTCTGTGCTGACTTATCTTTTGTCATAGTAATTTTCTTCGCATTTCCGTCCCAATCGACCTGATAGCCTACGATCCTGCCAATGTCCCGCAGCATAAAATAATTGCTGTCCTGATACATGTACGCTGGCACAGCGTCAACCTTATTAACTGTCTCCCCTGACTGAACAGAAAGCACATTTTGCGATGGCGTCACCGCAATCCCTGCGGCAAACACGCCTTGAGTAAGCATAAGCGATCCCACAACAGCCCCCATTGTAACAAATTTCTTCTTACTCATAAAAAAACCTCCTTTTGTAAATAAAAATAAATTGTGTGGAACAGGATGTTCCTGTTCCACACAATTACATATGTAATTGGCAAAATTAGAATTTATTTTCTGTGCAGAAGTATCCGCCATTTTCGTCAACGTATACTGTATTGACAGCGTTGACAATCTTGCCTGCAGTTACATCATAGTATTTCTCAATGTACTGCTCATCTACTTCATAGTCATAGCCGTCTGCTCTGATTGCCATTTCCAGCAGATCCCCATCATTTCTGTTTACCATAGCTCGAGCCATCGGCATATCTTTGATTTCATCTGTTGTCATATCTTCGTAATTGTCTGTGAAAGTAATGAGTTTCATTTCATCATCAATGCACAGAACGATGAAGCCGTAGTTAGAGGAAACGCCACCGATTTTCAGACGGAAGGAAATCTGGTTTACGCCATTTTCTTCCTCGCCAAATTCTTTGATGCTGTAATCATCCAGTACAAAGTCAGCGTCTACATTTTCCTGAATATACTGCTCGATCTCATCAAAATCGGAGGAACCAGCATTGTATGCTACAGCTTCTTCAACAACCTTCTGATTCAGTTCATCATCAAGATATGCTGCTACAGGATTTGCAGCTGTTTTAGCCGCCTGTTTCGCTGCTCTTGTTGCTACTTCGGGAAGTGTGTCATTTACTCTGCCAAACAGGATGTTATCAAATACGGCACTTGTTTCAAATGCTCCTTTGGAAATCAGGTAAGCCCGTGTATTGATAGCCGCATCCAAGTATTTGTCCCCTCTGCGTACATAACGTGCAAATCTTTCTGTGTAGTCTCCCAGAATTCCTGTGTTAGGGCTACCTGTCCATGCAAGAACAAAGTTTGCGCCATTATCCTCAATCGTACCTGCTAAGCACTCTGTAGGTCGATTGGTATATTTCCCTGTTTTGCAGGCCGCCATGATCGCCATTTCTGTTCTGGAGAAGCTGGAATCACTTACATCTTTAAGACCTGCGCTGCCATCGATACAAATACCGCTATCCCCAGTTTCAATGCTATATTTAGAACCATGCCCTGCTACATAAAGCACACTGCTGTTCAGGCGAGAAGCCGTAAACCGCGAAGAAGTAGGGTTTGTATAAATCTTTGTATAGTACCCCATTCTGTCCATGTGATACTCAACATCTTCCATTTCCGTAAGGAATTCTTCATCCCCAAAGAAATATGCGTCATCTGCGCCTGCAAATGCAGTTGCAGCTGTTCCCATAGATAATACAGCGGCTAATGCCATTGCTAAAATCTTTTCATTTTGTTTCCTCCTTGCTGTCTCAATCAAATGTCATTACAAAATGTATTTTTCCTATTCCATAAAAGGGATTTTTCTGATATAATGTATACATCCTGTTTGAAACAGATTTTGTGTTGGTCGCACGGTTCTTTATTTTCACTCAGGATATTTTTTTCACCTCCGTTTCTTTTCGCTCTTTTTTCTTCATAAAATCACCCTCCTCCATAGAAATTTTAAAATATCACTTATAAAAATAAGTGGCATTTCCATATTGCTGCCGTTTTCTGTACCATCGAAATATTTAGCTCTCTATAAAATACAGGCTCTGACATATTTCCTCTTTTAAATCCCATAATTCAAGGTATTTCTCCCACTGATCGGTATTATTTACGTCATACTGAACATCGGAAACATTGATACATAACAAAACATTGTCATCGCCCCTATACACTTCCGAATATGGCACCAAAAAGTTCTCCTTTACTTCTTCGTCCCAATAATTTCTATCCATGTAGTACAGAGAAAAAAACAATACCTTGCTCTCAGGTTCCAAAAAGCTGATTACTACCCCGTTTTCCGTAGAACTTTCTTCTATTTCAAAAGGATTTTCTTTGTAGCCTTTCGGCATAAGAAAGCCGATCCCTAAGTCGTGATTTTCATATAACACTTGATCCGTGTCCTCGATTTTGGATTTATAATAATGCCTGCCGCCTAATATTGCGATGATAAATACCACCACAAGCACTAATACCAACATTTTTTCATTTCTTCCTCCCCTGATTATACAAGTGGCAGGCCATTGTATCCCCTCGCTTGCCATCTTTTATTGGGTTGCCCTTTTTTCTGCTATTTACTGCAACTCTTTGTTATATGCAGGGTTGATGTAGCAATAATCCATATTTTTGTTTGTACCTATATCAACAACATTTTCCCTACACTTTATTTAGATTTGCTTTATATCTTTCAAGCTAAATCACTTTAATTGACAAAAATTTCTCTAATAGAAATTACTCTGCCATCTTCAAGTACCTGTATTTCAAATGGTGTTTTGCCAAGTTTTCCATTACCTAAATCAAATTTCTTCAGAAATTCAGATAATTCTTTTGTTGTATACATACGACTTTCGTTATCATCTGAAATAAATAAAGCATCTGTATCATAAAAATCATACCGAGTTTCTTCATTTAAAGCGAATGTTAATTTTGTATCCGAAGGATTATAGATATAGTACCCATCCGGCATATCTTTTTCTGTTAGTTCCAAAGAGTCTATCCAATACCTATCTGACAAATCAATAAATTTAAAATCATCAACAATTAGTTGATTATCATTAACTGTTAGATAGCCTTCATATATATCGTACGCACCTGACATAGTCTGTTGCTGTTCAGTATTTTGGCAACCCGCTGTACAAATTAGTAATAACACTCCAAGCATCAAACTCGTACATTTCTTCATTCGCTTTTCCCCCTCAAGTAATCGACTTAGACGCTTTATAGAAAGAAGCACTTACTTCCGATTTCTTATAAACAGTATTTTTTGTCTGAGAAGCGCCATGTTGTGTATATTTAATAGTAACACCGTCTCCGGCAGTTACAAGCGCTACATGGCTTGTATTATTCCAGTACATAATGCATCCTGCCGCAATCACGCTTTCATCAGATTCTTTGTAAAAATAGCCTTTATTTTTCATATAAATTACAACACCCGTTTGTCCATTGTAACCTGTTCTAAACCAATGATCTCCAGGCCAGCCGCCCCACGTTGCCGCACGATACCATTTACCGGATTTATCCTCTGGAATCCCACCGGCATTTAATGCCTTAGATACAAAGTTCGCACAATCTGTTCCCGCAACAGTAGATGAAGGATACTCCGGAGTCGCATCCCAGTTATCAAAAGCCCAATCTCTTGCTGCAATCCTATCGTAGGAAACAGATGCCTTTGTACTTGCCGTTGAATCAGAATTTAACAACGGTGTTTTTGCAACAGATTCTAATTTTTCCAATGCCTTATATCCAGATTGATAAACCTCATCAAAATCTTCTACCTCGGCTAAGCTATCTGTATCAATCAGCAAAATTTCTTCATCAGTATCTGTTCTATAAAACAATTTATAATTTGCATCTGAACTTTTTGTTCTCAAATTCTTATTATTATCCAATTCTATGGCATAGGTAAACGTAGCGCTATCTGGAATGTTGAAATACATTGTTTCAATTTCCTTAACATACGAATCGATTTCAGCCTGCAACTCATTCTTTATCGATGTATCCTCTACTTCATTCAAAGCCTTTTGCATACCTAAAACATACGGACTCTGGGACGGATGTCTTGTTAGCGTCATATCTACATATACGTTGATATCAAGATATTTTTTCCCTTGATTATCTCTTACTTTGTAATCGTAACTAAAATCATCCAATTCATATAATTCACCATAGTCCTTAATAATTTGATCTTTAATATCTAAAAATGCTGTTTCAGCCGCCTGTGTTTCTAAGGAACTTGAAAAACTGCTGTCCAATGATCCAGAAGATACGTTTTCATTTGCAAAGACACTTGTTTGCAGTCCTAAGCAAATAACACTTGCCATAAACACAGAAACCATCTTTTTGCATTTAAACATATTATCATTCCTTTCCTTAGAAGTTACATCCTCTTTTAACTACATTCGTAGTACAATTATTTATATACTGTTTGAAATAAATTTTGTGTTGGTCGCACGGTTCTGCATTTTCACTCAGGATATTTTTATCACCTCCGTTCCTCGATTTCCTTTTTTCTTCATACCCCCTCCTTATCTTATTTATCGATCAGTGCATACAAGGATCTTCCGTAACCGTCTTAATCACATCGCCTTTCCATATTGTCCCACAGGATGTACATTTTTTCCCTTCATAGTATGTAGTCTTGCAGGAGCCATCTTTGTTTTTCTTATGCTCCTTTATTGTAGTATCCACCAGCTTATGAACGTGCTGAGGTTCAATCTGGTTCTGGGACTGATCCAGCACATGAATCGTTTTTCCATCACATATAATTTCGTATGTAGTATCTTCTGTATCCATTGGAACAAATTCCACAAAACTATCTTCATTTATAGAAGTCATGCCCTGAAACTCTCCTGCAAATATCGCTTCTTCTGCAGAGCATTCTGTAACTTCACTGGACTTTACCATATCAATGTTTCTGGAAAACATCATATTTACAGGTACATCAGCTTCTTTTGCAACTGCATTACCACAAAACATAGACATCATTGCCACAGTAGCTACCGTCACCTTACCTAACATACCGCCTGTTCCGTTTTTCTTCATAATCCTCGTTATCCTCCTTTTATAATTCTTTAAATCTAACTCGGCAAAACCAACACTAAAAGTTTCTCCACTCGCTCTATTTTCTTCCAGTTCTAAAACTTTTATCATCAGCTGGCAATATTTCCTTCTTTGCACTTTTGTAAAGTTTTTTGTTACTTCCTCATCGCAGGCTGCTTCCATCCATTCAGAGAGATTATTCCGCAAAAAATAATACAACGGATTAAACCAATTCAAGCAGTTCAAAATCAGCATAAGCAGTCTTCTCAACAAGTCTTGGTGCATAACATGATAAAATTCATGCTCCAAAATAAACCCGACTTCTTCCTCATCGAAGGAATTTATTATGTAAGAAGGGATTACAATGAACCTGTTTTTTACGCCAATTGTACACAGCGTAGATATATTACAGCTCCCAACAAGTCTCACATTTGCTACCTTCTTGTCATCCTTTAATACAGAGAATTTTTCATACCATAAATCGTCACTGATACGAAATATACTTTTTCTCGCAAAATATACCAAACGTACATATCTCCACACATAATAAATCAGGAAAATTACTGCTCCTATCAGCCATATAAATCCAAGATATTCCTCCAAATGTATGTGACTTCTTACATTGCAAACAAAGCCCTCATATCCTCCTATATCCTGATATATCAACATATCAGACTGAGTAAAAGCACCCTCGCTTCCGTCTCTGATCGATACTACAAAATACAGTGGCGTTACAAAAGAAAACAATGCCAATGTATTTACAAAGACCATAGTCTTTGCTGAAGTCAATTTATATGCTAATTTTTCAAATGGCAGATAAATAGCACAAAAGATAAATCCGCTGATAGACAATAGCAGTGCCATAATAAACGCACGTTCAATCATCAAATTCATCTAACCACGCCTTCAAATCCTCAATATCATTTTTACTGATTTTATCACTGCCGCGGAAGGCTACAAGAAAGTTCTTCAGCGATCCTCCGAACTTACTTTCAACAAAACCTTCCGCTTCATTTTTTTCATACTGCTCCTTACTGATTAAGGGAAAGTAGCAAAGCTTCTTACCTTGTTTCGTAGTTGCTAAAAACCCTTTTGCTTCAAGGCGTCTTAAAAATGTAGCCACCGTTTGATATGCCCATTCCTCCCCTTCTTCATTTAAAATCGCCACCATATCAGGGACCGTGACCATTTCCCCTGCTTCCCAAATATGGTTCATTACTTTCATCTCCGCATTTGAGATATTCATATTATTTCCCATAGATCATCACCTCCTATACTATTACGCCTTGTAATATACATATTATTACATCTTGTAATATTTTGTCAATCCAAAACTCCGATTATGAGTAAAGTATATATTTTACTCTAATTTGGCAATAATAACAAAATTCATCAGCAAATCTGCTAGGATATTACCAAAGAGGTGTTAGCATGAAAGTGTACTCCCTATGCAACAGACTAAAAAACTTAAGAGAAAACCATAATCTGAAACAGAATACTGTAGCTGAATACCTGAATATGTCCCAACAAAGCTATTCTCGGTATGAAAATGGCAAACGTGAACTGCCAATTTCATATCTTGAACCATTGTCGAAATTATACAATGTTTCTACCGATTTTCTTCTTGGTATATCCATGAGCGAAAATGACCTCTCTGCGCTTTCAGACTTCACATACAATGGCCACTCTTTGCAAAATTTATTGGATGATATTACATCACTAAATTCTGAAAATATGTCCTTATTGGTTTCTTACATCGAATTTCTGAAATTCATGCAAAATAAATAAGATTCCTTTACTTTATATTAGTAAAAGAATCTTATTACTGTATTATCTGTATGTTCTTACTGTCAATTTTCTCAATCAACAAATGTAAGTAATATCGGTTCATAAACTATAGCTTGCATTATCTGTCTCTTTGCAAGTAGGAAAATCCTACTCTTTTATTCAGATACAATATGGTAAGCCCTACCATTGATGCGCCAGGAGAAAATCTGCCAGATGGGATGATTTTAATCTTGTTCTCAATTCTCACATCCAAATCATTCATAGTGATAACACACTTCAGATAATGATCCGTAATTTCCAGAAATTTCCCTATTTATGATTGGATTTTTCCAGAAGGTGCATATATACTTGAGCATAAATTTTTTATCTCGCAAAATTGCCACAAATTACCGTTTTATCAAGAAAATCACATTCCAGATTCCCTTTCATACAGTCAAGATCAATAGCCTTTTCGTTCAATAGATCACTAAATACCACTTGACCACCTTCTATCTTTAGCCTTTTGCTTTTCTCCATATAGGCTACTCCTTTATAGAGTAAAGCAAAAACATCAACTATCATTATAAGTTACATGAGAAAATTAGAGAAACTCTTTTTTAATAGGTTGTTACCTTTACTTTAATACCCTCTATAATATCCGCCTGCCAATTTTTGTAAAACCTTGTACCCCCGTCACAACCACATTATTCTGAGAGGATGCACAATGAGCCACCAGCAGATTTCCGTTTTCATCTATTCCGACAATAACCCCCACATGACCCAAATCAGGATAGAACACCAAATCCCCTGGCAGTGCTTCACTCCAGCTTATTTTTTTGCATTTCCCATACTGGTTGCTTGCTCCATGCCCAATCACATTAGCATAGGATGGATCACCCATCGCATTGATAAACACCCATGTCACAAATCCAGAACAATCTAATCCAAACGGCAATGTCATTCCTGTTGTACTGCTGCCTGCCGCTGTTACCTTTGTCGGTGTTCCCCATCGACTATCCCAACCAATCACTTCTGATTTACCACCCCAGAAATAGTTCACTTTACCCACAAGAGAATACGCTGCTTTCACAATATCCCTTCTCTCCGGAGACAGATCTTCTGGAAGATTCTCCAACATCTCCCGTACCTGTTCCGGAGTCAATTCTATACTCTGACCTGCAACACCTAAAGTTCCAACCAGTTCAGAAAGCATCTGGGCGTATTCCGGCTGCATTAGTTCATAGAGTGCCTGCTTCTGATACAGCGTAAAATCATAATAGTCTACCATTTCTTCATATCCTCTGCTCGTCAGGGTGATATGCAAAATCGTTTCCGTTTCTGTGTCCTCCCCCTCGCCATGCTTCTCCTTTGCCGTTTTATAGGACAGTTCATTCATATCCCAAAATACTTCTTTCAGCAGTTCCGCTCTTGTATCGTCCATCGTAACAACATCCAAAGCATCTTCACCCGCTCCAGCCGTTTTAGCAGCAAACACTGCCACAGCTTCTGTCCAGTTTGTGATAAAAAGCTGATCTCCTCCGTCTGGCACTATATGATATTCCACTGTATCATGGGGCACTTCCTTTTCAATTTCGCTGACCTTTGCATAAAACTCACTATTTGTTTCTGCTACGATTTCTGCAATTCTTTTCGCTCCTGCCGTATCATCATAAACCGAAAAGAATACACCAAAGGCCGTTGACACCAAAGCCAGAACTGCACCGATAATCACAAAAACAACAATCAGCCCACTCAGCCCCCCCAATGCCGCAAGGATGCCTTTTACAAAAGCTGTTACAGTATTTGCAATCGCTTTTGTAAATCGACTACCATTGTTAATCTGCTTTGCTGTTTTGGGTGTTTTCTGAAAAAATAGCGTTTCTCTCAAAGATTTCACAGCATACCTTTTCCCCTCTTTTTGATACTGACTTCGTTTCTTTAATTCTTTCTGCAAATTCTGTGGTATTTTTTCTTTAGTTATCTTCAAATTCTGATATTTCTTTCTTTCATCAGATCGTCTATCATAAATTTGCTGTTCTTGAAAAATAGCCGTTTTAGGGAACTCTGCCTCTTTTCTTGCAGATTGTTTTTCTTTGATTCTCCTACCCTTTTCAACTGCATATCTCTTTTTAAAAGCCTTTTTGTATCCCTCTGGATTCCAGACAAATTCTCCTATCTTCGTTTCTTTTTGTAAATCTTCATCAATTCTATACCGCTTCTCTCTTTTGTTTTTCTTCCCTGAAACGATCCGATCCACCACATAAATACCTGTTTCAGTCGCTACGTCTTCCATCATTTCTTCAGCCTGATTGGATGCTTCACCGGTTTCCTTTTCCGCTGACTGTCTTGTTTTGGTTCTGATATAGTCCGCCTTCATTTTTTCTTTCAACGGCGATGCTTTCTGTTTCTTCCCATTGTTTTTTCCATCTTTGGTTTTAATAGTGCTTTGTTTCTGTTTTACCTTCAGGTCTTTCTCCTGCATAAAATCCCTCCAATCAAAAAAAGACGGACAGAAAACTCTGTCCGCCTACTGTTACCGATCTTCCGGTTTTGTTGTCATCAAACGATACAATTCCGTATCCTTTGGAAATTCATTGATAAACGGTACCAGAGAACTTTTGACCTTCAAAAGTCCTCGTCCTGCCTGTGTGTCTGTGATGTAGTTCATCTGTGTATCAGAAATATGGAACAGCCTTGCCAGTTCCTTTCTGTCATTGGCTGACTGATTCAGCAAAATCAAAAACTCACTGTTGGAAAACATGGTCTTTGCCATATCAGACCGCAGACAATCAGAAACATTCTGCGTAATACCTGTTGCTAATGCCCCATATTTTCGAAATCTTTTCCAGCTTTCCGAAAGGAAAGTGGAACTATATTCATTGGCAAAAAACAAATAGATCTCGTCGATATACACCCATGTTCGTCTACCATTTTTACGGTTTTTCATAACACGGTTCAGGATGGAATCCAGCATGATCAGCATCCCGATGGTTTTCAAAGATTTTCCCAAATCCAAAATGTCATAACAAACAATACGGCTATTCTGGTTCACATTGGTCTGATGAGAAAAAACATTGGAGCTACCCTCTGTAAAAAGTTCCAAGGTTAATGCAATCTGTTTCGCTAAAGGTTCCTCCTGTCTGAGCAATTCCTGACGCAATTCTTTCAGTGTTGGAGGCTCTCCATCATAGTCCTTCAGATATTCCTGATAGATATTTTTCATACAGCGATCCACCAGAGAGTTTGCACCACTATCGACTCTGCCATTATTCAGATTTTCATAAAGGGACATGACAAAGCTGGATTTCAGTGATAAGGGGTTATCCCCTTCTCCATAGTCCCTGCTCATATCCAGAGGATTGATATAATTCTTGGTATCAGGAGAAAAGCGAATCACTTCGCCGCCCAAAGAACGTACCAATTCTTCATATTCTCTTTCCGGATCGACAATAATAATGTCATCATTTGTCGCCATGGCAATAAAGGCAATCTCCTCTTTTGCGATAAAAGATTTACCAGAACCGGATACCCCAAGAATAAAGGCGTTACCGTTCAAAAGGCTCTTTCGATTGCAGATGATAAGGTTTCTGCTGATGGCATTGATACCATAATAGATGCCGCCTTTGTCCCTGATTTCCTGCACGGAAAAAGGATTCAACGCAGACACACTGCCAGTGTTCAGCGTTCGCAAAGTATGTATCCTTCGCAAACCATAGGGCAGAACCGTATTCAGTCCATCTTCCTGCTGCCACCGCAGAATAGACAGATTACAAAAACTGGTCTTTGCTGCACTCTGCAGGGCTTCCGTATCTGCATCCAGCTGTTCCAGATCGTCTGCCAGATGAACTACTGTCAAAAGGGCAAACATCATGCGCTCATCCCTTGCCGTCAGGTCATCCAGAAATTCTTTCGTTTCTGTCCGCATCAGTTCCATTTCATAGGGGATCGTTGCACTAAAATTGTAATTTTCGTTCTGTTTTCTCTGCCAACGGGTAATATCTGTTTCTACTGCTAGTATTTTATTCTGTATCTCTTTCACAGCCTCATCTGTAGGGATGGGAAGAATATCAATAGAAAGCATAATGTTTCTGGAAACATCTGTCAGTTTCGCCACCATATCGTCACGGATAAAGGAAGCATAATCCTTCAGAAATAACACTCGCCCAACCTTGTCATCCATTTCAAAATGGTCTGCCTTGAACTGCATACTGTCCGGGCAAATGCTGTCCTTGAAATTATGTCCTCGCCGCATCAATTCCTTCAGGTTGATATTCAGATCCGGTTCATCCTCAGGTCTGAAAAAATCGTACAGTAGTTTCAACCGTTCCTGATTATCCTGTACCAATGCAACAGAGGATAGTTTCGATAAATTCGTTGCTATATCGATCCCGATTCTCCCAAAAGCTGCCCTTGCTTCTTCAATGGTCTTTTTATTGATGGAAACAGTGATATATTTTTCCTGCTCCATATTTTGCGTTGCTTCTGCTTTGTCCTGCAGCATACGGTTATATTCCCCACGGTACAGATCCAGAATATCTTTTTTCCCTGGCAGCATCAATGAATGTCTAAACTCTTTTAGATTCAGTTTTCGATTGTAAATCGTAATTTTTATCGTTGCATCTGTCGGCAGGGAATTTAAAAACGCACAATACTGTAAAAGCATCGTGCGTTTATCTTCCTCAGAAGCCACAGCAAAATTGATGTCCGTGATCTTCCATGTCATGCTGTAGTTATTGCCGACTTTCCAGATACCATCCCTAAAGATTTTTTCTATGTGAGTGGATGCCTGTACGCTTTTGGGAATGACAAAAGCTTCTCTTTCGTTTGCCACGCTGTTTCGTAAAGTTTTTAACACCAAGCAGCACCTCCTTTTTCGGTTCCATTGTCATGATGTTCAGATAATAATTATCAGCCTTAAACACTCTTTTTCCTGAATAGAATACTTCCGTTTTCAAAAACGCCCATGCCAGTTTTTCCGCAGTCAATCCGTTGTATTTAAAAAATCCCATTGCTGCAACAGGAGCTGCCGCTACCATGCAAAGCCAGCTTGCCGTTTCTTTTCCGATCAGATTTTTTGTGAGAAAATAAATCCCTACCGCAATCGCTATTGCAAGAACAGAACAAACGAACTGCCTTGCAGAAAGACCAAAAAACAGGGTTTCATGGTATTCGCAGATTTCCTTATTGATTTTTTTTTCCTTACCCCACCTCCTACAGTGCCAGCATTTCTTTTACGATACGGTCTGCACCTTTGACTAGTCCTACCAGTACCAGCATATTGAAAATAGTTTCCGCCAGGTAGGACAATACCTGTACTACTGCCGTACTGTCCGGGTTTGCCAAACTGACATTACCGTCTGAAACGAATGCAGAAAAAATCATACAGGTAAGGACGATCACAGCGCCTTCCAGACATACCCCTGCATAACTTTTGATAAAAGCTTTCCCCATGAAAGAAGTGGTTTCTCCTGCAAAGGAAGATAAAGGAATAGGTGCAAATGAGGTATACATATAGAGTTTGAAAAATCTCGAATATACCGTCAGAATCATCACAAAGGACAGAACGATAATAACCAAACACCCAATGATTGTAATGAGCCACAAAGGAATACTCGCCAGAAAACCAACTTCATTGATTGCCGTTTCCAGTTCCTCCGGTAAAGATACCGCACTGGTCATATCTCCCATCTTCGATGCAATAGAAGAAACAATACCACCACAAATATTGAAAACAGTATTCATCAACTCAATACCATAAGTTACTGCTGTTTTTGCCAGTACAAATCGTATAAAAAAACGCAGACCTTGTTCTGGTCTGCGAAAATCCCTGAAATTGATAGTACTTTTGCAAATACTAATGGAAAAAAACAAAACTAATAGTCCATATCCAATGGCCTGTAATGCATCATTGATCGTCAGAACCAATGTCCATATTTCTCCTCCTTTGAACTCCTGCGGAGTAAGGCGGATCAATTCCCATATCTCTGCCTGCTTTTCATTCCATAATTCAAATGTCCATTTCAAACTTTCTATGATCCAGTTTTCATTCAAGCTTCCACCTCCAAATACCAAAAGTTTTGCGGTTATAATCCGCATAACTTTATAAAATCATAATATTTTGCGGTTATAATTACAGAATCAAATCCAAAATCTCTTTTGCAAAGGCAATCACTAAGCCGCCAAAAAATGTCAGAAACCCATTACTCCTCTGGCTGGCATCATGGCTTTGCAAACTAAGACCGATCTGTACCACACCCCAGCCAAGAATAATCACACCAATGGCTTTGATTGCTGCAAATACAAAAGTTGAAAGGTTATTGATCGTTGTCAGTGGATCTGTTGTTTCTGCAAATACTACCATTGGGAACATCAGTGAGTATACGATACAACTACTCCAAAACAAATATTTCCGTTTCATAGTTTCCTCCTATTTCATATAATAAAAAACAGCCTATTTTTCAATAAGCTGTTTCGTTTAAACTCCATATTTCTTTTTTAGTTTCTGAAGGGCTTCTTCCAAATCTTCTGTCTCTGTCTGATTCAGGATATTTAATTCTGCCACCGCAATGTTCAACTCAGTTTGAGTATCCAATGTTTCTTCATTCATATTTTTATCTTTTTCTGTCATGGCGATCCCTCCTCCGAAGTTGATTATACCATCACCATTCCAGAATCTCAATACCATCCAAATCAAACTCGATCTGCAGATCTTCCGCAGAGAAATCATATACAGGCAGTTTATCCAGATGCCGCAATGGTCTATAATAACTTTCTGCCCCGCCGTCTTCGGTAAGTTTAATATTAGGATGTTTCATCAGATCATATTTTTTATCAGATACGGCTCTTTCCCCTCTGATAAACAACAAAGCGTAGTCATTATCCAGCATACGCACTTCGTCTGGCATCAGAAGTTCTCTACCTGTGTTCTGATAATTAGCACTGGAAGATCCACTCCGTCCTTTGGTGATGCCTCTGGTTTTCGTATCAATGGTTGCTTTCCCAAGCAGTTCCGAAATATATTTATGGGTACTTTGTTCATTGCCACCCAAATATAAAAAATGATCATGAGGTAAGCTTCGGAGTCACCTTCTTGTGGAAGGCAACTCGTCCACTCCCTCCCAAACCGTACGTACACCTCTCGATGTATACGGCTTTCCGCTTATTATATTTGCGGTGTTAAGAATGAATCTTTTTATGACAATCTGGGCATACCACAATTGTTTTTCGTCTCCTTTTGCGCATAAGCAGTTCCCAATCATTGTTGCCCTTCAAGTCCTTCAGTTTCTTCACTTGATGGATTTCTAGATTTCTGCAATCCTTTCCACATAGCTCACAGGTGTGTCGTTCTACACGCTGTTTCAATGTATTTGTTTTGGTATATTTGGTATACTGAGGTAGTTCACTTACATTATCAAATTTTGTTGCACGTTCTTTTCTTTTATATCCATCCTTGTAGAATGTAGTAGTTTTAGTGCCCGTTCTGGTCTCGTAGGAAACAGTAAACAGGTCTCCAATACAATATCTACGTTTAATTTCGTGGACATTGGTTTTGTATTTGCAGGCAAATGTCTTGTACATACTGTACTTCATAAGGTTGGCAAACTTACCAATCTTATAAGCATCCTTCGCTATGGAATAGTAATTATACAGTCCTCTGACTTCTGCATTATAACGTGCCAAAATTTCTATATCACTCAGATTAACCAGTTTCCCTCTATGCAGGGCTACAAATTTCTCTTTGCCGTTTTCGTTGATTTTAACTTTAATCGCATTGTATTCCAGTAATTTATTTACCCATTTTTCCCTTGGTATTAACAGAGTTACTACACCTACATAACTTCTAAGCTTGTATCCTGCCGTTGTTCTTTTACATTCTTGACTTCTGGATACAGTAATGTCATAGCCAAGAAATCTTGCTCTATTTCCTGTATGGGTTACTTTTGTTTTAGCATCAGACATTTCCAAGTCCAGTTTTTCTTTCAGAAATCTACCGACATCCTGTTTTATTTTTTCAGCGTCAGCCTTGCTTCCTATTACACCGATAATAAAATCATCGGCATAGCGTACATACTGAACTCTTTTATAGGACTTATCAGAGGGTAGAGAACATGGCAGTGCTCTCTGTTTAGCTTCTAGCACTTTCAGAGTCCTCTTTCTCTCTTTTCTTTCCTCCATCGATAAATATTCCCATTTCTGGTTTCCCATGCGTCTATAATAAGCTGCTTTTTTCATGGATTTATTATATTCGGGATTTGGATGCCTTTTCTTGCCAATGCTGAATTCTTTGGCATAATCATCCATGAACTTATCCAACTCATGCAGATATATATTCGCCAATACCGGACTAACACCTGAACCCTGTGGCACACCACTGTATGTGCGGTTATATGTCCATTGCTCCATGTAACCTGCTTTCAGAAATTTCCAGATAAGCTGTATAAACGCTTCGTCTTCGATTCGCTTTCTCAGAAGTTTTACCACTGTATGGTGATTAAAACTGTCGAAGCAAGCATGTATATCACCTTCAACAAACCAGTTTGCGCCTGTAAAGGTGTTCTGGATTTGCTGTAATGCTGTTTGGCAACTTCTGTTAGGTCTGAATCCATGTGAATGGTTACTAAATACTGGTTCATAAATACTTTCTAAAATCATTTTTACGACTTCCTGCACGAGTTTATCATTGCCCGACTGAATACCCAGTGGTCGCATTTTACTGCTGTTTTTCTTCGCAATGTACTCTCTGCGTGCAGGTTTCGGCTGATAGCTTTTATCTCTCAAAGATACGATGATCTTTTCGATTCTTTCATCACTCATGCCGTCTATTGTAGTTCCATCTGAACCGGCAGTCATGCTGCCAGTATTCGCATATATATTTTTATATGCCAGCCAATAAAACTCAGGGTTATACAGATTTCTATATAACCGTTGAAACTTGTATGATTCATTCTTTGACTTTTCCGTCAAACTACTTAATACATCAATTGGATTTCTCAATGCCTCACGCACCGTCCTTTCTTTTGTATTAGTGAATAAGCTGCTCCCCTTCGCCATGTGAACGCCATTAACGTCTCAGACTACTATGGGAGCTGTGTGACCATGCCCGTTACCAGGTTTAGGTCATCCACGGTTAGTAAAAATAGAATTAGCTTTCAGTGTTGTCGGCACCGACTTTCGCCATTTGCCCACTGTCTTGTGGTTGTTCTTCCGTGAGTATCGCTTGATTTCATAACTGCGAAATGAAATCAACACAGAATGGCATACGTTTCAATCCCTTTCGTATGCGGAGTCGGGTTCCCCCACTCTGGCTATCGTTCAGGCAGTTTAGCTTTATACCTCATACACTGATTTTTATTCTTGAACTATTGGATACATAGGATTTGCATCCGTTGGTTCAGGCTTTTGCTGATTGCAAAAGCGACAACATGCTACACTCCCCTTCGGGTTTCCCCTCTCGGATAAGTTGTAGAATAATAGGTTGCTACTGTTAGTTACGAGCCTCCTTTTCTCTTTTATTTACAGATTGCTTGATACTTTTACCTACCGCTTGCTAAAGGCGGAATTCTATAGTTACCACGTCGCCAATTTATAATGCGCTGGCGACTTCCGTGCGCACGCAGTTGCCGATAATACTTTCCCAGCTATCCTTATACATAGCTTTGATCTGAGAAATATTCTGCACAATGATATTGATGGAAATATCTCTGCTTCGGCAGGTTGCCAGAATCTTTTCAAAATCATCAGGTAATGCCACATTCGCCCATTCATCCATCAGAACCCTTACAGGGATTTTCAGCCTACCGCCTTGTCTATGGTCAGCATCATAATATAGTTCCTGAAATGCCTGTGTATAAAGCATCCCTACCAGATAATTGAAACTGCTGTCATTATCAGGGATCACAGCAAAAATCGCCTGTTTTCGTTTTCCCAGCAGATGCAATTCCATCTCATCTTTCTGGGTAAAGGATGCAAGTTCAGACAAATTGAAAGATGCCAGTCGCACCGCTACACTGACCAGAATAGACTTCGCCGTTTTCCCCGCCGCCAATTTGTATTTTTTATATTGCTTTACCGCGAAATGGTCGGGGCTGCGTTCTTCCAAATCGGCAAAGAGCAGATCAACGGGGCTTTGGTATTCCTCGTCGTCCTCGCGTGCTTCGCTTGCATTGATAAGTTCAAGCAGCGTTGTAAAGTTCATTTCCTCGGCGGGGGCTTCATACCAAATGTAGCCGATCAACGCGCAATATAGTAACCTCTCGGCTTTCACCCAAAAATCTTCCGCGCTCTTTTCTCCCTCGCCTTTGGTATTGACGATAAGGGTATTGACAACCTTTAACACGTCCTTTTCGCTGCGGATATAGACAAAGGGGTTATAGTGCATACTTTTCCGAAAGTTTATCGTGTTCAGTACCTTAATGCGGTAGCCTGCCCGTTGCAGCAGCTTTCCGCACTCGATTAGGACGGTGCCTTTCGGGTCGGTCAAGACGTAGGAAGAATGAAGCTGCATTAAATTAGGCTTTACGAAAAACCTTGTCTTGCCGCTGCCGCTGCCGCCGATCACCACGACGTTTTTATTTCTCGCGTATTTCGGCTGCTTCGGGCGGCTGTTCATGGTAAGGCGTTCGGTCTGCGTCAAAATGATGTTGTTCTGAAAATCCGGGTCGATATAGGGCTTTATATCTTCGGCGTTGCCCCATGAAGCGTTTTGTCAAGTGCTATTTTGAGTTATTGACGCACAATCAAAGTGAAAGCGCGAAAGTGCAAAGCGCAAAGGGTCTGCACTTTGCGTTTTCAGCTTGCGGGTTCGGGCGGCTGCTTCTTCTTGATGAAGTTGTACCATTGACCGCCGACGCGCCTTGCATCCAAAACACCGCCCATGTTGCGCTTGGCGTTCTGCACCGTCCTTTCAGATATTCCGGCTTCGGCTGCGGCCTTTACAATTTCCTCGCTGGCAAGCTCTTTCCCGTCTGCAAGCAGGTCAAGTATCAGCCGTTCCGCCTGTTCGGTCTTGGTGGCCGTGTTGCCGCCCGCGCCGGATAGCAGCTCGTCGGCGGTAATGTCATACTCGCCTATCCACGAAAAGCCCGTTTCCGGGTCAAGGCAAAAGGCAACGGGCTTGCCCTCCGGCGCAAGGGAAGATTTGTCATGGACGATAACGCGCACATTTGGCTCCCGCTTCACGCGCCCAATCAGCAGGACGCTCCTTGCTGCGGCGCGGAAGTCAATAGAACCTAAGCCCCGGTATGCGCTCTGTCCTCCGGCGGCTTTATTCAAGTGTCCGATAAGGATAACGGCGCACCCGGTACGCTCGGCAACATCGGCAAGGCGGCGGAACATGGGGCGCAC
>X73_One_humped_Camel__coassemble_319_pt1 | contig 14737 bp, 11 predicted proteins | sample X73_One_humped_Camel__metabat2_low_PE_005 | metagenome-assembled genome bin X73_One_humped_Camel
TAGGATATTTCTTCGCTGTATTATTAACTTTCTTAATAAACACAAAGGATCTCTGTGAATCTTCTAAGCTGAATTTTTCTACCTTTTCCAGCTTTCCGCCCAGCAGGAATACGGACTTTGAAGAATTTGATAACTCTTCATCAATTGTTCCTGATTTGTAAGGAATGAAATAGCCGCCTTTCTTTACAAACGGAATGCAATACTCAGAAAGGGATGCAAGATTCGCAACTGCTCTGGAAACACAGAAGTCAAATTGTTCACGATACTCTGGATTCTTACCATAATCTTCCGCACGGCCGTGAAGCGTTTCCACATGTTCAAGGCCAAGTTCTTCAATTACTTCATATAAAAACTTAATTCTTTTATTAAGAGAGTCCAATAAAACAACCTTTAGTTCCGGAAATGCTATTTTTAATGGAATTCCAGGAAAACCGGCTCCCGTGCCGATATCGATCAGGGAACCGCCTTTCAAATCTGCATATTTTGCAATCTGAAGGCTGTCCAGAAAATGCTTTTCGATTACTTCATCGTATTCTGTAATAGCAGTCAGATTCATAACCTTATTCTTTTCCACCAGCATTTCATAGTATTCCAGGAACTGCTGAATCTGTGTTTCTGTTAATTCGATACCTATTTCTTTTAGACCTAAAACAAATTTATCGGTATTGTAATTATTCATAATTTTAATATTTACTCCTATTTATGTTCCAAATATACCAGCAATACGGAAATATCCGCTGGAGAAACACCGGAAATTCTGGAAGCCTGGCCAATATTCATCGGTCTGAAACGTTCCAGTTTCTGTCTTGCTTCAATACGAAGACTTCCAACCTTACTGTAATCAATGTCTTCCGGTATCTTTTTCACTTCCAGTTTTCTGGATTGCTCTACCTGTTTCATCTGACGAGTGATATAACCTTCGTATTTGATATTAATATTTACCTGTTCCTGTACATCCTGCGGCAGTTCCGGACGGTTTTTATCAATCGGTGCAAGCATCTGATAATTTAATTCCGGACGTTTGATCAGTTCTTCTAAAGTACTTCCTGATTTCAGCAATGTACTGTTATATTTCGCAAGAAGACTCTGCACTTCTTCACTGGTGCCTAAATTTACATGAGATACTCGTTCAATTTCTTCTGCAATCTGCTTTTCTTTCAGCAGCAATGCATCATACTGTTCCTGAGAGATAAGTCCCGCTTCATACCCTTTTCTTCTCAAACGCAGGTCTGCGTTGTCCTGACGGAGAAGAAGTCTGTACTCTGAACGGCTTGTCATCATTCGATACGGTTCTTTGTTTTCTTTTGTTACCAGATCGTCGATCAGAACACCGATATATGCTTCGGAACGGTCAATTGTAATCAGTTCTTTGCCTTTACAGTATAAAGAAGCATTAATACCGGCAACTAAGCCCTGCGCTGCAGCTTCTTCATAACCAGAGCTTCCATTAAACTGTCCGCCGCTGAATAAACCTTTGATTTTCTTAAATTCCAGCGTTGCATTTAACTGCACCGGATTAATACAGTCGTATTCGATAGCATATGCGTTTCGTACGATTTTCACGTTTTCCAGACCCTTTACGGAACGATACATCGCATACTGAACGTCCTCAGGAAGAGAACTGGACATACCGCCAACGTACATTTCATTTGTATAAAGACCTTCCGGCTCAATAAATACCTGGTGACGGTTCTTATCTGCGAAACGAACCACCTTATCTTCAATAGAAGGACAGTATCTAGGACCCGTTCCCTCGATCATACCGGAGAACAGAGGAGAACGATCAATGTTGCTGCGGATGATTTCATGTGTTGTTTCATTTGTATAAGTCAGCCAGCAGGATTCCTGCTTGATCTGCACATCTTCCGGATTCGTGGAGAAGGAAAACGGCACTACAGTTTCATCCCCGAACTGTTCTTCCATTTTTGAGAAATCTACGGAACGGCGGTCAATTCTGGCAGGAGTTCCTGTTTTAAAACGATAGATTTCAATTCCATTCTCAATCAGAGAGTCTGTCAAAAGGTTTGCTGCCTGAAGACCGTTCGGGCCGGTATAATTGCTTACATCACCGTAAATGCATCTGGCTTTTAAGTAAGTTCCTGTACAGAGAATCACTGCTGTGGCCATGTATTTCGCTCCTGAGAACGTTTCTACGCCTTTGATCACGCCATCTTCCACAAGAATCTTTGTAACTTCTGCCTGTTTCACGGTCAGATGATCCTGGTTCTCCAGAACTCTTCGCATTTCCTTTGTATATGCATCCTTATCGGCCTGGGCACGAAGAGAGTGCACCGCTGGGCCTTTGGATTTATTTAACATTTTAGACTGGATAAATGTCTTATCAATATTTTTGCCCATTTCCCCGCCAAGAGCATCAATTTCTCTTACCAAATGCCCTTTGGAGCTGCCTCCGATATTCGGGTTGCACGGCATCAGCGCGATACTGTCTACACTTACCGTAAATACGATGGTTTCCAGTCCAAGTCTCGCACTTGCAAGAGCAGCCTCACATCCGGCATGTCCTGCGCCAATTACTACTACATCATAATTTTCTACTATATGATTCATCTTTTTCACCATTTCTTTCGCTTAGCACGTTGTGCTGCATTTTTGAAAAAGTATTTTTCTTTATTTACCTGTACAGAATTTGCTGAAGATTTCATTTACCAGATCTTCTCCAACAGATTCTCCTATAATTCTGCCCAGACTTTCATAAGCACTCATCAGATCGATGGTATAAAAGTCTTCCGGCATTCCCATTTCTATGCTGTCCAGCACCAGCTGGAGGCTGTTATTTGCCTCTGTAAGGGCTGTTTTATGACGAATGTTTGTAATATAGACTTCGTCGTTAAAATTGATTTCTCCGGTAAAGAAGAGACTCTTGATGGTATCTTCCAGTTCTGTAATACCTGTTTCTTCTTTTGCTGAGATCCATAAAACAGGTGCATCCAGCATTTCTTTTAACATGGATTCATGAACTACCGGATCCAGATCGGATTTATTCAGAAGTACAATGGCTTTCTTGTCCTTTAACAGCTGGATAATACCTTTATCATTTTCATCTAACGGTACAGAAGCATCCACCACATACAGAATCAGATCTGCATCCTGTGCAGAAGCTTTTGCTCTGTCTACACCGATTTTTTCTACCGTATCCTCTGTATCTCGAATACCTGCCGTGTCGATCATTTTCAAAGAGATTCCGTGAAGCATAATATGCTCTTCCAAAATATCTCTTGTGGTGCCGGCTATATCGGTTACAATGGCTTTTTCTTCTCCTACCAGAAGGTTCAGCAAGGAAGATTTCCCAGCGTTCGGCTTTCCGAGAATAACGGTTTTGATGCCTTCGTGAATCATTTTCCCTTCATCGGAAGTACGCAGAAGATGTTCTATTTCTCTTCGGATCGGACGAATGTCCATTTCCAGATCTTCCCCGTAACCGTCTACACTGATGTGTTCCGGATCATCCAGAGCGGATTCAATGTATGCGATATGATAAATCAGTTTCTCACGAATGCCTTTAATGCTTCTCTGCACAGATCCCTTTAACTGACTCAAAGAGCTTTTTAATGCATAATCGCTTTTTGCAGAAATGACATCCATAACTGCCTCTGCCTGTGACAGATCTAATTTCCCATTGAGAAATGCTCTTTTTGTAAATTCTCCAGGTTCTGCCGGTCTGGCACCGTATTTAATAACGGTCTCTAATACTTTTTTCATGGATAATACACCGCCGTGGCAGTTGATTTCCACGGTATCTTCTCCGGTATATGTGCGAGGTCCTTTCATGATCATAACAAGAGCCTCATCCACCATGGTATCTCCATCCATAATATGACCGTAATGTATTGTATGGGAATCTACCATTTTTATATTTTTCTTTCCGTTTTTTGATCGATAAATTCGTCCAATAAGATCCATGGAATCAGCGCCGCTGATTCTGACAATCCCAATACCGGATGGACTCATAGCACTTGAAATAGCAGCTATTGTATCTGTAATCATTAGAACCTCCTTTATTTTATGCTTAGAGCGCAATTTTAGAAGCTACACTAGAATAACACTTTTTGTAAGTTTTATCAATAAATTCATATAAGAATAAAAAATATCCACCAGAGCAGGAACTCTGATGGATATTACATGTTATCTTATTTTTTTAACATTACGACAACGTGACGATATGGTTCTTCACCTTCACTTGTTGTAAATACGAATTTATTATTCTGAAGTACAGAATGAATAATTCTTCTTTCATATGGATTCATTGGTTCAAGAGCAACAGGTCTTCTTGTTTTCTTAACCTTGAATGCAATATTCTTTGCGAGATTTTCTAATGTATCTTTTCTACGTTTTCTGTAGTTTTCTGTATCCAGTTTGATACGGATGTATTCGCTCTGGCCTTTGTTTACTACAAGACTTGTAAGATACTGGAGAGAATCTAATGTCTGACCCCTCTTACCGATCAGAAGTCCCATTTCAGGACCCTCGAAATCAATATCAAGAGAACCTTCTTCCTGTTTGTATTCCATTTTCATGGATACTTCCAGGTTCATTGCTTCAAACACACCTGTAAGGAATTCTTTTGCAGCAGCTTCCATTGCAGCAACTTCTTCTGCTGTTTTTGGTGTGATGATTCTTTCTTTTTTCACCGGTTCTTCAACCTTTGGTTCTTCCACTGCCTTCTTAGGCTCAACAGCCTTTACAGGAGCTTCTTTTTTAGGTTCTTTTTTGAAGTCTTTCTTGAAGTCTTTTTTTGTTTCTTTTTTAACTTCTTTCTTTGCTTCTTTTTTGATTTCTTTTACTTCTTTTTTCTCTTCTTTGAATTCTTTTTTAGCTTTTTTGAATTCTTTCTTTGCTTCTTTTTTTGTTTCTTTCGCTTCTTCTCTTAACATCGGAGAAACTACGAAATCATCCAGCTCTGTATCATCCATAACAAGCATTTTTCTTGCTTTGATGATTGCCGGCTTGCTTCCAAATCCAAGGAAACCGGTGCTTCCTTCGCTGATTACTTTATATTCAAGATTATCACTTGATACACCAAGTTCGATGCATGCTTTTGTAATCGCATCATTCAGTGTTTTCGCTGAAATTTCTAAATATTCCATTTCATACATCTCCCAAATTATTTTTTCTTCGCATTACGTTCATCATACTGCTTAACCATGTTTGCTTTAGAAGCAAGACTTCCCGGTTTAGAGCCCGCTGATTTGTAATACTCAGTAGATGCTTTTTTCTGTTCTGCAGCTTCCGCAGCTCTGCGATCTTTTTCTGCCTGATCTACTTCAAGATTTTTCACATTGATTTTTGCCTGGTTTGTGATTTTCTGTGGTGGAAGACCCTGTTTTTCACGTTTTTTGTTAGCTTTTTCCATGTTCTGAGCTACAAGATCATTGATATCCATTTTATTCATATGACCGTTGATCACAACCTGCTGAATACTACGAATAACCGCACCGGCAATCCAGTAAATACCAATACCAACCGGTAATGTATAACAGAATACTGCTGACATGATTGGCATAAATGTATTCATCTGTTCCATTGTGTTGTTCATTGTGCCTTCGCTGTTTGCATTGTTGTTGTTCTTTGCCTGCGGCATAAGTTTATAGTTCATCCACTGTGTAAACCATGCGAGTACAGGAATTGCAACTGCCATAGCAAGCATCAGCCACTGACCATTGGAAAATGCATAACCAATAACGGTAGATGGTGAATCTGCGATATTAAGTCCGAAGAAGTTTGTCCATACAGATACCTGTGAATGTACTTCCACAACTTCATTGTAGAACGCTTCATTCTGACTTGCTTCAATTAATTTTTCCCACTGAGATGGGTTCAATTTGTAAATAACATCAATAACGGCTTCTTTTGTGTCGTTAACAAATGCAAGATTGTTTGCGCCCAAAGATTCTACAAAGGATTTGAAGAATGTTTCGAAACCTGCAGCTCCGGCTAATGTTCCGATTGTTTCTTTAATAATGGAAATATAACCAGGGATACGATAGATTACGTGGTACAGTGCAAACAGTACAGGCATCTGAATAAGAAGCTGTACACAGCTGCCCATTGGGGATACGCCGTATTTTGCATAAACAGCCTGTGTTTCCTGATTCATTTTCTGCATGGACGCTTCATCTTTTCTGCCGCCATACTTTTTCTGAATCTTCTGCAGTTCCGGCTGCATTACAGCAGTCATCTTAGAGAACTTCTGCTGTCTGATCTGCAGTGGGGTCATTAACACATACATGATGATGGTAAACAGAATAATCGCAAGAGCAACATTCGGAAAACCTACGGCATCAATTACAAAAAAGATACCATTCATCAGAACCCCAAGAATCTGAGCAACCCAGCCGATAATCGGTGTGGTGCTTTTGGTGAGTAAAATGTTCATTTGAATCCTCCTTATTTTTTAGATAGGACTACCTATCTTAAATTACTAGGGTACAGGATCATAACCGCCTTTGGAAAAAGGATTACAGCGCAAAATGCGCCATATTGCCAGCAAGGATCCCTTAATCACACCATGCTTCTCAATGGCTTCCAGTCCATACTGAGAACAAGTCGGAAAATAAGGACATTTCGTCGTTTTCCATGGTGATATATATTTCTGATAATATCGGATTCCTCCAATAAGAAATTTCTTAATCATAATCAACTTTCTTTTTTTACAATATGATGCAGCCTCCCCAAATGTAAAAGAGCACTTTCCATATCTTTATAGGAAATACCCTTTGCATTGACTCTGGCTACCACAACAAGATCATATCCTCTTTCAAAAGCTTCTTCATTTAATCGATAACTTTCTCTTATCAATCTGGTAATTCTATGTCTCACCACACTGTTACCAACTTTTTTACTGACTGATATTCCGATTCGATTCTTATTAAGTTCATTTTTTTTGATGTACATGATAAGATAACGATTGGCAAAAGAAATCTTCTTTTTATATACCAATTGGAACTCAGCATACTTTTTTAAGCTTTCTGAATATACCATATACTTTCCTTTTTAATAGAAGAAAAGACCACATTGCTGCGGTCTTATGCTGATAACTGTTTTCTTCCTTTTGCTCTTCTTGCTGCAAGAACTTTTCTTCCACCTGCTGTGCTCATTCTAGCTCTGAAGCCGTGAACTTTAGCTCTGGAACGTTTCTTTGGCTGAAATGTCATTTTCATGGTACGGCACCTCCCTTACATGAACCATTATCTATTTAAAATGGTACTGATTAACTTGTGTAAATGATACAGTAACCCCTATATCAAAACATCATTACAATTATATTCATTATGATTCTTTCTGTCAAGAAAAAATATTCCGAAACCTCCCCATTTAATAAAAAACATTTTTTTATTGGTTTACGTAATGTTATCCACAATTCGTGGATAACTTGTGGATAACACTGTGAATTATTGTGTTTTTTCCTGTCCCAAATTCTCAAAACCCTTTATTTTATGCATGTTTATATTGTTTATAGACTTATCCACATATTTGAGAAAATTACAATAAAAATTGTGTTATGGAAACTGTTATCCACATTTTTAAACGAATTGCCCATTGATAAAAATTTCAATTTATTATAATATAGAGTAGTGATATTGTGGATAAGAATGGAGAACTATACATGAGCAATTTAGATTTAGTCAAAAATAACTGGGATGATATCTTGCAGAAGATAAAAACAGACCATGATTTATCAGTGATTTCCTTTGATTCATGGTTAAAACCCTTAGAAATATTAGATTTAGAAAATGATATGATTACATTCCTGGTTCCTACCGGCGACATGGGCATTACTGTACTTAATAAGAAGTATTCCACGCCTATCAAAGTAGCCATTGGTGAAATTACAGGATTAAATCTGAAAATTAACTTTGTCGGACCGGACAGCAAACCTACAGCTGCTGCTTCTGCTCCTGCGGCCGTTAATACTACTGCTATGGAGAAAGCCAATTTGAACCCAAGGTATACTTTTGATACTTTTGTCGTTGGCAGCAATAATAAATTTGCCCATGCAGCGTCTCTGGCTGTTGCAGAAACTCCGGGCGAAATTTACAATCCTTTATATTTATATGCAGGCGTGGGACTTGGTAAAACCCATCTGATGCATTCTATTGCTCATTTCATTCTTCAAAATGATCCGAGCAAGAAAGTTTTATACGTTACCAGTGAAGCTTTTACAAACGAACTGATTGATTCTATCCGTAATGGAAATAATACTGCAATGTCCAAATTCCGTGAAAAATACCGCAATATTGATGTCTTATTAGTCGATGACATTCAGTTTATTATGGGCAAGGAATCTACACAGGAAGAATTCTTCCACACATTTAACGCCCTTCACGGTTCTAAGAAGCAGATCATTTTATCCTCAGATAAACCGCCAAAAGACCTTGATATTCTGGAAGACCGTATCCGTTCCCGTTTCGAATGGGGCCTGATTGCTGATATTTCTCTTCCTGATTACGAAACAAGAGTTGCCATTCTTCGCAAAAAGCTGGAATCCGATGGTTTCCATATTGATGACAACGTAATCGACTACATTGCAACGAATGTCAAGTCTAACATCCGAGAACTGGAAGGCTCTTTAAATAAGATCCGTGCGAAAGGTAACCTGGAAAAAAGACCGATTACCGTTGAACTTGCAGAAGAAGTTCTGAAGGATATTATTTCACCGAACGAAAAGAAAACTGTTACATCTGAACTTATTATAAATGTTGTTGCAGAGCACTTTAACATTACTTCCGACGAGATCCGAAGCAAAAAGCGTGATGCCAAATATGCTTATCCGCGTCAGGTAGCTATGTATCTCTGTCGTGAGATGACCGATGATTCTCTGATCGATATCGCTAAGTACCTTGGCAAAAAGGACCACAGCACCGTTATTAACGGATGCAAGAAAATAGCTTCCGAAATTGAGACATCTGTAACTGCACGTAAGAATATTGAAATACTGAAAAAGATGCTGAATCCATCTTCTTAAAGTTATCCACATGACCCTTGTGTATAACATGTTGATGTTCTGTGGTTTCATGTGCATAGCTTTCAGGCACAGTTTTCCACCAGATTTTAAAACACACAGTTTTCACATATGAAACCTTAACTTTACACAGGGTTATAACCATGGCCAAGCCCTTGATTTTAAAGGATTTTTTCCACTTTTGAACAAATCCACAGCCCCTAATACGATAACTACGTATTTCTTATTCATTATTTTATTAATTTATGATTTTTCCACGAAAGGACATTTATAAACATGAAAATCATTTGTACGAAATCAGAACTTTTAAAAAGCATGAATATTTCTATGAAAGCGGTTCCTTCCAAAACAACAATGCCGATCTTAGAATGTGTTCTTATTGATGCATCTGCAAATATCATTAAATTTACAACGAATGATATGGAATTAGGAATTGAAACAATTGTGAATGGTAAAATTGTGGAAAGAGGTATTGTAGCCATTGATGCAAAAATGTTTTACGAAATCATCCGAAAACTTCCGGATAATGCCGTAACCATTTCATCTGATGCTAACTATAACGTTACGATCGTATGCGAAAAGGCTAAATTCAACATTGGCGCTAAATCCGGTGAAGACTTTGCCATGCTTCCTTATATTGAACGTGAAGACTGCGTAACAGTTTCCCAGTATACTTTAAAGGAAGTGGTAAGACAGACAATTTTCTGTACTTCACCTAATGACAACAACAAACTGATGACAGGCGAACTGTTTGAAATCAGCGGAGATATTTTGAAAGTGGTTGCTCTTGACGGTCACCGTATTGCAATCCGTAAGATTCAGTTAAAGGAACATTACAGCGATAAGAAAGTAATCGTTCCTGGCAAGACTTTAAGTGAGATCAGTAAGATTCTTTCCGGTGAAACGGAAGATCTTGTAAATATTTTCTTTACAAAGAATCATATTGTATTTGAATTTGATGATACTGTAGTGGTATCAAGATTGATTGAAGGTCAGTACTTCCGTGTGGAACAGATGCTTTCCAATGATTATGAAACAAAACTGAAGTTCAACAAGAAAGAACTGCTGAACTGTATTGACCGTGCTACTCTTTTTGTAAAAGAAGGCGACAAAAAACCGATCATTATCAATATTTTAGATGGTTACATGAAACTGAGCATTGATTCTCAGTTCGGATCCATGAACGAAGAAGTTGACATTGATAAAGATGGTAAAGATATTTTGATTGGATTTAATCCAAAATTCTTAATTGATGCATTAAAGGTTATTGATGACGAAGAAGTATATATGTACCTGATGAATCCGAAAGCGCCATGCTTTATCAAGGATGAAGAAGAATCTTATACGTATCTCATCCTTCCTGTGAATTTTAATGCAGCAAGATAATATTACGCGTAATTGTAATTGGAATAGATGAAAGGATATCTATGAAACAGATTAAATTAAGAGATGAATTTATTAAACTTGGCCAGGCGTTAAAAGCTGCAGATTTAGTTTCCGATGGTGTGGAAGCGAAATTTGTGATTCAGGACGGCCTCGTGAAAGTAAATGGAGAAATTGATACCAGACGTGGAAGAAAACTCTACGATGGTGATCTGGTTTCTTTCGATGGAGAAGAAATTAAAATTGTAAAATAAGCTGGTGGGACATGTATATTAAGTCGCTAGATTTGCAAAACTTCAGAAATTACAGGTCCCTGTCCCTGGAATTGGATCAGGGAACCAATATTTTATACGGAGACAATGCCCAGGGTAAGACAAATATTCTGGAGGCAATTTATATTGCCGGCACGACAAGGTCTCACAAGGGAAGCAAAGACAGAGAATTAATTTATTTTGATGAAGAAGAATCGCATATTCGAATGAAAGTCCATAAGGATGTTATGGAATATCAGATTGATATGCATCTGAAAAAGAGCAAAACAAAAGGAATTGCCATCAATGGATTGCCGATCAAAAGGGCGAGAGAATTGTTTGGCGTTGTTAATATTGTGTTTTTTTCACCTCAGGATCTGAATATTATTAAAGATGGTCCCGGTGAACGCCGTAAATTTGTTGATTTTGAACTGTGCCAGTTGGACGGCATTTATTTAAGTGATCTGACAAATTACAACAAGGTGCTCAATCAAAGAAATAAATTATTAAAGGATCTATATTCTCAGCCTTCGCTTTCATCCACACTGGATGTATGGGATGAGCAGCTGATTTATTACGGCTCGAAGATCATACAGAGAAGAATAAAGTTTATTCAGGATTTAAATCAGATTATTTGTGATATACATAAAAATCTGACCGGAAATAAGGAAGAAATCGTTCTTACTTATGAGCCGAACATAGAAGAAATTAAGTATAGAGAACAATTATCCAAAAACCGTGAGAATGACTGCCGGATGAAAACGACTTCCGTAGGCCCGCACAGAGATGATGTCTGTGTAAAGGTTAACGGAATAGACATTCGCAAGTATGGTTCTCAAGGTCAGCAGCGTACAGCTGCCTTATCTTTAAAACTGTCGGAAATCCAGTTTGTAAAACAGATTATCAAAGATACTCCTGTTCTATTACTGGACGATGTGCTGTCTGAACTGGACAGTAACCGGCAAAACTACTTACTAAGCAGTATTAAGGATATTCAGACAATTATTACCTGTACCGGTTTGGATGATTTTGTTGAGAAACAGTTTGAAGTCAATAAGGTATTCCAGGTAATAGCAGGAGGAGTAAAATGAGCACAGAATATGGAGCAGATCAAATTCAGATTTTAGAGGGTTTAGAAGCGGTTCGTAAGAGACCGGGTATGTACATCGGAAGCACATCTGCCCGTGGGCTTCACCACCTTGTGTATGAAATCGTTGACAATTCCATCGACGAAGCACTGGCAGGTTATTGTGATTGTATTCAGATAATCCTGAATAAAGACGGTTCTTGTACTGTTGTAGACAATGGGCGAGGCATTCCGGTTGGAATTAATCAGAAGGCAGGGATTCCTGCCGTTGAAGTTGTATTTACTGTACTTCATGCAGGCGGAAAATTCGGCGGCGGCGGATACAAAGTATCCGGCGGTCTTCACGGGGTAGGTGCGTCAGTTGTTAATGCACTCTCCGACTGGCTGGAAGTAACGATTTACAGCGATGGCAAGATCTACCGTCAGCGTTATGAACGCGGACATGTAATTTACAAATTAAAAGTAATTGGTGAATGCGATCCGGCTCAAACGGGTACAACAGTTACCTTCTATCCGGATGCAAGCATTTTTGAAGAAATTGTATTTGATTTTGATACCTTGAAACAGAGATTCCGTGAAATGGCATTTCTGACCAAAGGGCTTCGCATCAGTCTTAGAGACGAACGCGGAGAGGAAGCGGTTGAAAAATCATTTTGTTACGAAGGCGGTATCAAAGAATTTGTTCAGTATTTGAACAAAAGCAAAAACGCACTTTACGAAGACGTTATTTACTGTGAAGGCGAAAAAGACAACGTTCTTGTAGAAGTTGCTCTTCAGCACAACGATTCTTATACAGAAAATACGTATGGTTTTGTAAATAACATTACAACACCGGAAGGTGGTACTCATATTGTTGGGTTCCGTAATGCTATTACAAAAACATTTAATGAATATGCAAGAAAGAATAAATTATTAAAAGACAGCGAACCAAACTTAAGCGGTGAAGATATTCGAGAAGGCTTAACTGCCATTGTCAGCGTAAAGATTTCTGAACCGCAGTTTGAAGGTCAGACAAAACAGAAGCTTGGAAACAGTGAAGCAAGAGGTGCGGTAGACAGTATCGTATCCAAACAGCTGGAATTGTATTTGGAACAGAATCCACACGTAGCCAAAATTACGGTAGAAAAATCCGTACTCGCACAAAGAGCCAGAGAGGCTGCGCGAAAAGCCAGAGATCTTACAAGAAGAAAATCTGCTTTGGATGGAATGTCTCTTCCAGGCAAACTTGCAGACTGTTCCGATAAGGATCCAAAGAACTGTGAAATCTACATCGTCGAAGGGGATTCCGCCGGCGGATCTGCAAAGACAGCCAGAAATCGTAAGACTCAGGCAATTCTCCCGCTTCGCGGCAAGATCCTGAATGTAGAAAAAGCGCGTTTGGATCGTATTTATGGAAATGCAGAAATCAAAGCAATGATCACTGCATTTGGAACCGGTATTCACGAAGATTTCGATATTTCAAAGCTTCGTTATCATAAGATTATCATCATGACCGATGCGGACGTAGATGGCGCTCATATTGCTACTCTTCTGCTCACCTTCCTGTATCGATTCATGCCTGAATTGATCAAACAGGGTTATGTATATTTGGCACAGCCGCCACTGTACAAGCTGGAAAAGAATAAAAAAGTCTGGTACGCCTACTCTGATGAAGAGCTGGATTCCATCCTCAAAGAAGTTGGACGTGACAGCAACAACAAAATCCAGCGTTACAAAGGTCTTGGTGAAATGGATGCTGATCAGTTATGGGATACAACCATGGACCCGGAACAGAGAGTTCTGCTTCGTGTAACCATGAATGAAGAAACATCTTCCGAATTAGATTTAACATTTACGACTCTTATGGGTGATAAAGTTGAACCTAGACGAGAGTTTATCGAAGAACGTGCGAAGGATGTTAAAAATTTGGATATCTAAGAATTAAGGAGATATGATCGATGGAAGATAATATTTTTGATAAAGTCCAAGAAGTCGACTTGAAGAAAACCATGGAAAACTCATACATTGATTATGCGATGAGTGTTATTGCTTCAAGAGCTTTGCCGGATGTAAGAGACGGATTGAAACCGGTACAGCGCCGAGTTCTGTATTCTATGATTGAATTGAATAACGGTCCTGACAAACCACACAGAAAATGTGCGCGTATTGTCGGGGATACAATGGGTAAGTATCACCCTCATGGTGACAGTTCTATTTATGGAGCCCTTGTAAATATGGCTCAGGAATGGTCTACCCGTTATCCTCTCGTAGACGGTCATGGAAACTTTGGTTCCGTGGACGGAGACGGTGCTGCTGCTATGCGATATACAGAAGCAAGATTGAGCAAGATTTCCATGGAAATGCTTGCGGATATTAATAAAAATACAGTAGATTTCCAGCCAAACTTTGATGAAACAGAAAAAGAACCGACAGTGCTTCCAGCCAGATATCCAAATCTTTTGGTTAACGGTACTTCCGGTATTGCTGTAGGTATGGCTACTAATATTCCGCCGCATAACTTAAGAGAAGTAATCTCTGCAGTTGTAAAGATTATTGATAATATTGTTGAAGAGGACAGAGACACAGAAATCGATGAAATCCTGGAACTTGTAAAAGGTCCGGACTTCCCTACCGGTGCTACGATCCTCGGAACAAGAGGTATTGAAGAAGCATATCGTACCGGTCGAGGCAAGATTCGTGTGCGTGCAGTCTGCAATATCGAAACATTGCCGAACGGCAAAACAGAAATCCATGTTACAGAACTTCCGTACATGGTAAACAAGGCAAGACTGATTGAAAAAATCGCTGAACTTGTCAGAGACAAAAAGGTAGAAGGAATTACCGGATTAAATGACCATTCCAGCCGTGAAGGTATGGATATCTGTATTGAACTTCGAAGAGACGTCAATGCAAATGTGTTATTGAACCGTTTGTACAAACATACTCAGCTTCAGGACACCTTTGGTGTTATCATGCTTGCTCTGGATGAAAAGCTTCAGCCTAAAGTAATGAATATCCTGGATATGCTGAGTGCTTATTTGAGACATCAGGAAGAAG
>X73_One_humped_Camel__coassemble_320_pt1 | contig 14736 bp, 16 predicted proteins | sample X73_One_humped_Camel__metabat2_low_PE_005 | metagenome-assembled genome bin X73_One_humped_Camel
ATACAAATGCAGCTACATGGGCATCTGAACAGGGTATTGTAACAGGTTACGAAGACGGAACATTCGGTACAAACGATAAAGTTCTTAGAGAACAGACTGTAACAATGCTTTACAGATACTTTGCAGAATAATATTTTTTAGAGGGATATCCTCAGGGGCAGGTCTTAGGACCTGCCTCTTTTTGTTGAAAATGATGTGTATACATTTGTAATAAATGAGAAAATACTGTATGATGGAAGAATAAATAGAAGAGAGAATGAATTATGATAGTTACAAAGAAGAAAATAATTAGAGGGAACGAGCTGAGATATTATTGTTTCTTTTCCATGCTTTTTCTGTTTGTGGCAGCTTTTTTGTTCGCCAGTCCTCAGGAATTATGGATGGGAATGCAGACAATCATACGATCCAGAGATGTATTGATCACCGATTATTTTGAGTTGGCCGGATATGGACCGGCCTTTCTAAATGCGGGGATTATGATGCTGATTTCTCTGGCTTTAATTGAATATGGAAAGCTTCCATATACCGGTATGACGCTCGCAGCAATCTTTATCAGTGTAGGATTTGGATTTTGGGGCAAGAATCCGATCAACATCATTCCGATTTTGTTTGGAACATGGATCTATGCTGCTGCGCACAATGCCAGATTTTCCAGATACGTATACACGGCACTTTTTGCAACCTGCCTTGCACCTTTTGTGACAGAGCTGGTTTTTATACTGCCTTTTTCTCATGAACTGAATCTGATGTTTGCTATGTTTATTGGTGTGTTCTTTGGTTATGTGATACCGCCGTTGGCCATGCATACAGCTTCCATGCATATGGGGTATAGCCTGTTTAACGTAGGGTTTGCTGCAGGTTCCTTTGCATTTGTTTTTTATTGCATTTTGAAAACTCATGGGATAGAAAGTGAAGCTGTTTTTATTTGGAAGACAGGAAGACATCCTGCCATTATCGCAGTTCTGGCAGTTTATTTTATTGCAACCTTTATTTGGGGAGCATATTTGGAACGTGGACGATTTGAAGGGCTTATTCGAATATTAAGGCATCCGGGGCGTGCTGTTGCGGATTTCGTTATGATGGACGGAGTTGGCAATACACTTATGAATATGGCAATCATGGGCCTCGTGGCAGAAGTATATCTGGTTTTTGTGAATGGAGATTTATCAGGACCGATTCTTGGCTGTATATTGACTGTATATGGTTTTTCATCCTTTGGTGCACATGTGAAAAATTATTTGCCGGTACTTTTTGGTGTAGCATTGTCTACGCTGTTTTCCAATCAGGATCCAAATACACCGGTGATTCTAATTGCATCCTTTTTCTGCGTCGGTCTGTCACCGATTGCCGGTCAGTTTGGACCAATTGCAGGAATTGCGGCAGGTCTGCTGCATTCTTCTGTAGTAATGTGTACCTCTCAAATGTATGGCGGATTGAATTTGTACAACAACGGATTTAGCTGCGGATGGGTTGCCATTGTAATGATTCCGATTGTGGAAAGTTTTATGAAACATTATGAACATAGAAAACAAAGAAAGATGAAAGGAACAGTAGATGCATGGTTCATGAAGAAAAGAAAGTAGGAAAAATCGTAGAAGAACTGACCATGTTCTTCTTTACCGTAGGGGCCAATAAAATGAATTCCGGTATTGAAAAGTATGGAAATCAGGTCAAAATCACATTTCAGTCAAATTATCTTCCGGAGTATGAACATTTAATAGAGGTTCTGGAAGAATGTCTGAACGAGCCAAAGAATGAAGGGATTGAAGATATTTACTGGGAACTGGCCGGTTCCGGAGATCCGGGAGAAAGCAGTCAGCTTCTGCTGGTGGGGATGATGATTGATGAGTACGTAATGAAGAAACATGACAATCAGGTGTCACTTACGTTATATAAAGAATTGATAGGATAAAAAAAATGCTCTTGGCAAAGAGATTTCTCAAAAAAGGACGATAGTACATTGAGAATTCAAATGCCAAGTGCGGTTGTCATTTCTTATTGCATACCTATGAGGAAAAGAGTGGTAGCAACAATAGTACTTGTAAGACCTACACAAGCTTCGAAAGTAATCAGCTTTAATCTTTCTTTGATGGTCATGTTTACTGCACCGCCTGTTGCGTGGAAGAAGGAACCGTGTGGCAAGGAGTCGATCACAGTTGCACCTGCATGAACCATTGCGCCAGCAGAAAGTGCCGGTACACCGGATGTGAGCAATGTAGATGCAAAGGTCTGTGAAGCAATAGTTGCACCAGCGGTTGTAGATGCAGTAGCACCAGCCATAAGGATACCAGCGATTGGAGCAAGTACAAAAGCAGGCATATTTAAGTATGTGAGCAATGCAATAACGTCTGTCTGGAGAGCAGATGCTTTGATGATTCCGGCAATGGTACCTGTACCAAGAAGAAGGATGGAAACACCAATTACTTTGCTGAGACCAAATTCAGAGTAAGATACAAAGCTTTTAATCTGGCCGGATGCAAGTGTACATACAAGACCACCGATTGGAAGTGCGATCAGCGGATCTACAGCAATATCGAACAGAGGACGAAGTGCTAAAAGGGCAATTACAACGATCGGTCCAAGGATTGCAGCACCGAAGGATGGAAGGTTGTTATTGCTGCGTTCGCCTAAGTCACTTTCGTGAATAGAAGTACCAGCTTTTTTGCTTAATAAAGAAGCAAGAAGAATTGCAACAATCAATGCACAAAGTGCTGGGATGATATTTTTCATCATTAAAGATGTCAAGTCAACACCAAAAGCTTCAGAAGTAGCAATTGTGTTTGGGTTCGGGGAGAGAATGTTGCCGGCTTTTCCGCCACCGATCATTGCAAGAAGTACGGAGCTTTTGTTTAAACCAACTTTTTTGCCGATTGCAAGTGCAATTGGAGCTACTGTGATAACGGAGATATCAGTAAATACACCAACGGTACAGATGATCATAGTAGCAAGTGCAATAGCCAGTAATGCACGTTTTTCACCTAGCTTTTCAACAATAACTTCTGCAATTTTTTCAGCAGAACCGGTTTTGATCAGTGCACCTGCAAGAACACCGGAAGTCATAATACGAAGTACGGATGACATCATGCTCTGTGCACCGGTAACCATAGTAGCTACAGTGCCGTCAAGACCGCCGCCTCCGATGAGACCGCCGATCAAAGCACCGAGAATCAGACTGTATGCAGGCTGAACTTTTTTTATAATCAGGACAATGGCGATTACAAGACCAACCAATGCGCCTAAGGTTGTAAACTGAATATCCATGTTTATTTATCCTCCATAGTGTGAATGAGACGGAATACCTGTTCAACAGTATCGCTCATGTTCTGTGCGGCATTTTTAGAATCCATTGCTTCGTCTAAAGATACGACTGTACGAAGAATTGGGAAGAACGCATCGATACCGTTTTTGTTACATGCAACCGCGTCTTTTGTAACACATCCGGAAAAAGCAAGAACCGGTTTGTTAAATTCTTTAGCCAGTTTAGCTACTCCGATAGGAGCTTTGCCCATAGCTGTCTGTTCATCTAAACGACCTTCTCCTGTGATAACGAAGTCTGCATCATGAAGATAGTCTCTCAGATTTGTTTCTTCCAGAACGATCTTGATACCGGATTCCAGTGTAGAATTGGTAAATGTTAAAAATGCGAAACCAAGTCCTCCGGCAGCACCGGTACCGGCCTGTCTTGGATTTGCTTTAGGGAAAGTTTCTCTGGCAAGTTTCGCATAATAAGCAAGCCATTTGTCCATCTGCATGATCATAGACGGTGTTGCGCCTTTCTGTGGACCGAAGACAGCGCTGCATCCGTATTCGCCACAAAGAATATTGGTTACGTCGCATGCAATACGGAATTCACATTCAGCAAGTTCCGGAATTACATGTTCAGCAGAAATGGATTCCAGTTCTGCCATACCTTTTGCACCGAAAGGAATCTGTTCGCCTCTGGCATTTAAGAAATCGTATCCAAGAGCCTGAAGCATACCGATACCGCCATCGTTTGTAGCGCTTCCGCCAATACCCATGATGAAACGTCTGCAGCCCATCTGAATTGCATCTTTGATCATCTGACCAACGCCGTAAGTAGTGGTAAGAAGAGGGTTTCTCTTTTCAGTCGGAACCAGTGTGATACCGGCTGCCTGAGACATTTCCATTACAGCAGTATTGCTGCTTTCGATGATGCCGTATTTGGCAGATACAGGTTCACCTAAAGGTCCGGTAACCATTACATTGCGAACAGTACCGTTCATACCGGCAACCAGTGCATCTACAGTGCCTTCACCGCCATCCGCCAGCGGTCTGACCTGAACAAATGCTTCCGGGTATACTTTTTTGATACCTTTGGAAATTGCATAACCTGCTTCCATGGAAGAAAGGCTTCCTTTTAAAGAATCAATAGCAATTGTTACTTTCATGATTCGTCCTCCTTTGTTTTTCTGATATTACTTTAACAAAAATAAGGAAAAGAGTATATGTTACTTATAATATACTTATATTGTTAATAGATAAAAAATATGTTATGTTTAACATAAAGGTAAAAATTGACATTTTGATAAATGAACTTGCAGGAAGGGAGCAGCGACAGGAATGATTACGAAAATCAGTAAGAACTTTGCACAGCAGATTGTAGATGCTGTAAAAGAAGTGTGCGGAAAGGATATCAATTTTATCAATCCTTCCGGAATTATATTTGCCAGTACAAACAGTCAGCGTATTGATGAATTTCATGAAATTGGATTTCAAGTGGCAAGAACCGGAGACACCATTGAAGTTATGACGGACAATTCGTTCCAGGGAACACAAAAAGGTGTAAATATTCCCTTTTTTCATAAAGGAATCCTGATTGCTGTCATTGGAATCAGCGGCGATCCGGATGAAGTGCGCGTATATGCTCATCTTGCAATTAAGATTGCCGATCTTTTGATTCGTGAACAGGAATTGAGTCATTATAATTATGCGCAGCAGGAAAAGCGTCAATACATCGTGCATGCGCTTGCAAAAGGAGAAACGGGCAATCCGCAGTATTTAAAAGAATGTCTGGAAGAGATGGGAATTTCCTATGAAGACGATATGCAGGTAGCCTGGATCAAATTGAACAGCCGTTATAACAGCAACAACGTTCCTATGATCGATCAGAAACTGAACAATCTGTTCAAAAAAATGGAGTTGAAATTGTTCAGTTATATGTATCCCAGCGAATATCTGGTGATTTTTTCCATGGACCAGGCGAAGGAATGCAAAAGACTGATGCGCCGTTTTACGGAGGAGTACGGGCTGGTGCTGAAAATCGGTGTAGGAAGTGTCCGCAAAGTAAGTCATCTGACGGAATCCTATCGGGATGCGGTAATAGCGCTGAACAGTTTATCCGGAATGGATTATTATTACGCAGAATACGAGGCGCTGGATATTGAAATTCTTTTGTGCAGTCTGAAAGAAGAACATAAAAAAAGATATTTGGAAAAGACAATTTCCGGTTTGAGCAAAGAAGATAAAAAACTGCTTCGCATTTACTTTGAAGAGGATATGAGTCTTAGCAATACCGGAACCCGTCTGTATATGCATAAGAATACGCTGCAGTACAAGCTGAATCGCATTCAGAAGCTTACCGGTTTCAATCCCAGAAAGTTCCGAGATGCGTCTATGCTGTATCTGGCATTGAAAATGGAGAACTGATTTTGTATGAATGATGCTCTTTTGTGCATATTAATGGGGAAGTCTTTGTTTATAACAGGTCGTAAAAGGAGAACCCTATGTGTACAGCAGTGTCATTTTTACAAAAAGATCATTATTTTGGAAGAAATCTGGATCTGGAATATACGTTAGGAGAGGAAGTTGTGATTACCCCTCGTAATTATCCGTTTCTGTTTCGAAAGAGGGAAACGATGAACCGTCATTACGGAATTCTTGGAATTGCTTATGTGTCAGAAACGTCTCAGGGGCAGAAGTATCCCTTGTACTATGATGCTGTGAATGAGAAGGGATTAAGTATTGCCGGTCTGAATTTTCCCCAAAATGCAGTCTATCGCCCGTATGAGAAAGAGAAAGACAACCTTGCACCATATGAACTGATTCCATGGATTCTTGGGCAGTGCGCTTCGGTGGATGAGGCGAAATATTATTTAGAGAGAATCAGCATTCTGGAGGAAGCATTCTGTGCAGACCTTCCTTTAACACCTCTGCATTGGATGCTGTCAGATAGTCAAAAATCGCTGGTCGTAGAACCGGTTATGGAAGGCGTGAAGCTGTATGAGAATCCGGTGGGGGTACTGACGAACAATCCTCCTTTTGATCAGCAGATATTTCATCTGAACAATTTCATGCATTTGTCCCGCGAGAATCCGGAGAATCGATTTTCAGAAGAATTACCCCTTCACGCGTACAGCCGGGGAATGGGGGCCATAGGATTGCCGGGGGACTGGTCCTCACAGTCCAGATTTGTTCGGGCATCCTTTGTGAAATGCAATTCCATATGCGAAGAAACGGAGGAAGGCTGTGTGAACCAGTTCTTTCATATTCTGGCATCGGTGGAGCATCCAAGAGGATGTGTGGATGTGGGGAATCGGAATTACGAGATTACGCAGTATTCCAGCTGCTGTAACACCAATCGGGGAATATACTATTATAAGACGTACGAAAACAGCCGGATTACGGCCGTTTCCATGTATGAAACAGATTTGGACGGAAGCAGTTTGAAACGGTATCCATTAGCCTAAAAAGAATTATGAAATTTTTGAAAACAGCCTGAAAAATAAGGCTGTTTTTTTGACTTTCCTGTAGTGATGTGATAATATCTCATTATGTGTTTCGTGACAAACGAAATAGAAAGTTAATAGATTTGGTGACGAAAATGAAGAAACAAGAGTTTTTAGCAGGAGTCCATGACGGGATTCCTATTTGTTTGGGTTATTTTTCTGTATCCTTGGCATTTGGACTTACGGCGGTGCTTTCCGGACTTCCGGTCTGGACCGCAATTGTGATTTCTCTTACGAATTTGACCAGTGCAGGACAATTCGCCGGAGCAAATCTTTTGATCGCTCACGGCAGTATGTTGGAATTGGCCGTGTCCATGGTAATCATCAATGCCAGATACTTTCTGATGTCTTTATCCATTTCCCAGAAAGTCGAAGAGAAGATGACCATGAAACAGCGACTGGGGATTTCTTACGGAATCACAGATGAGATTTTCGCCGTATCCATGCAGAGAAAAGGTGATCTTTCTGCAGTCTATATGGCGGGACATATTTTGACGCCGGTCATTGGATGGACAGGTGGAACGATTGTTGGAGCAGTAGCTACTTCTCTGATGCCGGAAGCATTGGCAAGTGCTCTTGGCATTGCTTTATACGGTATGTTTATTGCGATTATCATTCCGCCGGCAAGAGAAAACCGTAACGTAATGATTGCTGTAATTCTTGCGATTCTCGCAAGTGTGGCATTTGCAAGTCTGCCGGTACTGAAGGAATTGTCCAGCGGCTGGGCAATCATTATCATAACAGTTGCAGTAAGTGCAGCTGCAGCATGGCTCTTCCCGGTAGAACAGGAAGAAGAGGAGGCTGGCGAATGAATACAGGATATTTGATTTTGGGAATTGCCGTAATGGCACTGACTACATATTTGATTCGTATGCTGCCGATGGCGATATTTCGTAAAAAGATTACGAATGTGCGAATTAAGTCGTTTTTGTATTATGTACCTTATACCGTTTTGGCGGCGATGACGTTTCCAGCGGTATTTTCCAGTACCGGTTCCACAGAAGCATCCATAGCAGGATGTGCTGCAGCCGTTGTACTGGCATATTTAAAACGGGGATTATTAACCGTTGCAGTTGGCGCCTCTGCCGTAGCGTATGTGGTTCAGCTGTTTACTATGTAAGAAAGGAGAAACTGAAAATGAAAGAATTTGCAAAAAAATGGTGGGGTGTCCTTGCAATTTTGTTATGGATCGGCCTTCAGATGGTATCCTTCAACTGGGTAAATGACGGTCTGGCACTTCGTAACGGTCCATCAATTGCGTTCCAGTACAGCTATGCAGGTGCATTAGGATTTTCTGTTTACTGGATCATTAAGAGAACCGAGCATTGGAGAGCAACCAAGACAAAAGGCTTCGTGCCGGTAATTGCCAATGTAGCAATGGGTTTAGGCGTAATCTTTGCAGTTGTAACTGCTGTAAACGTATTCCTGACATATTCTAATTTGAAAAATCCGGAATATGCAGTAAACAAACACGGCATTGACATGATTGCAACTGTTCAGGGCGGAACAGAAGTAAATGTTTACTATTATGAAGACAAAGGCGGCAACTTCCGCGGAAGCGAACTTCTTGGACAGGAATGTTATGGAGAAGGAGATTTTGATCCGTTTATTTCCGAAGAAGAAGTAGAACCAATCAGTGGCATTTTCTACGATTTAGAAGGAAATGTGATTGAACAGTGGGGTGATTTAGGTGAAAAGTAATCTGACAAGAGAGGAAGCCTTTTCCTTATTAAAGAAATATAACAAAGAAGCCTTTCACATTCAGCATGCGCTTACGGTAGAAGGTGTTCTTCGCTGGTATGCCAAGGATCTTGGTTACGAAGCTGAGGAAGAATATTGGGGAATCACAGGACTTCTTCATGACATCGATTTTGAACTGTATCCGGATGAGCATTGCAAGAAAGCACCGGAACTTCTTGAAGAAGCAGGTGTTGGCGAAGATATGATTTATTCCATTTGTTCTCATGGATACGGAATCTGCAGCGATGTAGAACCGAAGCATGAGATGGAAAAAGTACTGTTCGCGGCAGATGAACTTACAGGACTGATCTGGTCAGCGGCGCTTATGAGACCATCTAAGAGTGTGGAAGATATGGAATTGAAGAGTCTGAAGAAGAAATTCAAAGACAAACGATTTGCAGCCGGTTGTTCTCGTGACGTCATTCGTCAGGGTGCAGAAAACCTTGGCTGGGAATTAGACACATTGCTTGAAAAGACTATTTTGGCTATGCGTTCCTGCGAAGCTTCCATCAATGAAGCAATGGCATCTTATGAAGCATAAAGAAAATAAAAAAGAACTCACGGCATATCTGCTGTGAGTTCTTTTTAATTCATATTCTTAGATTTACTCTTGATTAGTCAGTGTAGTTATCGAAGTAACCCTGTACTAATACGATAGGAGTACCTTTATCGCCGGAACCGCTGGTAAGGTCACATAAAGAACCAAGAAGGTCTGTTAACTGTCTTGGTGTTGTACCCTGAGATGCCATGTTTCCAACTAAGTTAGACTGTTTTTCTTTGATGCTCTTAGAAATCGCTTCTTTTAAAGCTTCTCCGCTGAGATCTTTGAAATCGTTGTCTGCAAGATATTTCAGTTTCAGTTCGTTTGGTGTACCAATCAGACCTTTTGTGTATGCTGGAGATACAACCGGGTCAGCAAGCTCCCAGATCTTACCCTGTGGATCTTTGAATGCGCCGTCACCGTAAACCATAACTTCTACGTGCTTGCCGGTCTTTTCAAGAATCTGTGCCTGAACTGCTTCTACTAAGTCAAAACATTCCTGAGGGAATAATTTGATTTTGTCTTCGGTAGATTTGTTAGAACCAAGGAGACCATAGCTTGCATTGAAACCGCTTCCGTCAACAGGAGCATTAAGGATATCATCAAGGCTGCATACGATCTTAGCACCAGCTGCAAGTAAGATGCGTTTTGTTCTTTTTCTTGTGTGGATATCACAGTTGATTACGCAGTCTGCATAGTCAAGAATTGCTCTTGGCTGATTTGCAAAGATAACTTCAACTTCAGCACCAGCTTCTTTGATAATATCAGAATAATATGCAACGTAGTCAACGCCTGTGAATTCGTGCTTGTTATCACCAAATAATTCGCGATATTTTTCTAATGTTAAAACATCACTATATGGGTTGATGCCAGCTTCATCAAGCTGATCATAAGTTAAAAGGGCATTACCAACTTCGTCACTTGGGTAGCTCAGCATTAAAACTACTTTTTTCGCACCCATAGCAATACCTTTTAAACAGATAGCAAAACGGTTACGAGATAAGATTGGGAAAATAACACCAACAGTTTCACCGCCTAATTTCGCTTTTACATCATCAGCGATGTTCTGAACGGATGCATAATTACCCTGTGCTCTGGCAACGATGGACTCTGTCATGGAAATAACGTCGCGATCTCTTAATGAAAATCCTTCGCTTTCTGCTGCTTCCAGTACACTGTTTACGCAGATGTCAACCAAATTGTCACCTTCACGGATGATAGGACAACGGATACCTCTTGAAATTGTACCAACTCTTCTTTCCATAGTTTGTTCCTCTTTTTATTCAAAATATAGTGTATTTAATTTTTTACCGCGATTCTGTCGAAACACAATTGTAGTATCAATAAAAAATACACAAATATTATACATGGAACTTTATTATCATGCAAGAAAATCTGTAAAAAAAATTTTGAATTATTTTTCCAAATTTACCAATGGGTACTTGCGTTTTTGTATGATTATAAGTACAATCAAGGAGAAAATGAGCAACAAATGAGTTATAAATAGAAGAAAGCAGAGGAATTAATTATGAGCAGCGAAATGGAAAGAGATATTATTACATTAGAATTTGAAAACGAAGAAACAGTAGAATGTGAAATCGTAGGCGTATTTGAAGCACAGGGTCAGGACTATATTGCCCTTGTATCAGTTGCATCTATGGATGATGAAGAATCTGAAGTGTTCATCTACCGTTACAAAGAAGTTGGCGATGATGAAATCGAAATGGAAGATATCACAGACGATGCAGAATTCGATATGGCAGTAAAAGAATTTAATGCAATCCTGGAAGCTAACGAATAATTGTTTTTGGAAGAAAATGTGTAGTTTTTTTTCAAAGAAAATAATTGATTTATAGAAGATGAGAGATTATAATAGGAAAATATTATAAATCCCGAGTGTTTTATAATAGGAAGAAGGTAAATACTCCTGCCATCCGGCAGGCGGTGAACAATTCATTTAATCTAAAATCAGGAGGAAATATCATGGATTCAAACAAAAGACCAGACAGCATGGAAAGAATTACAACGCTTGAACTCGCAGAAAAGTTTATTGAAGAACAGGTAGCAGAAGTTCGTGCACAGGTTGGCGATAAAAAAGTATTGTTAGCCCTTTCCGGCGGTGTAGACAGTTCTGTAGTAGCAGCTTTACTTATTAAAGCGATTGGCAAACAGCTGGTAAATGTACATGTAAACCATGGTTTAATGAGAAAAGGCGAAAGCGAACAGGTTGTAGAAATCTTTGGCAAACAGTTAGATGCAAACCTTGTATATATTGATGCAACAGATCGCTTCCTTGATAAATTAGCAGGTGTAGCAGACCCTGAAACAAAACGTAAAATTATTGGCGAAGAATTCGTTCGTGTATTCGAAGAAGAATCCGGCAAATTAGAAGGTATTTCCTTCCTTGCACAGGGTACTATTTATCCGGACATTCTTGAATCTGATGGTGTTAAAGCTCATCACAACGTTGGTGGTCTTCCAGAGGATTTCAAATTCGAAGGCTTAGTAGAACCAGTTAAATTACTTTACAAAGACGAAGTACGTGTAGTTGGTAGAGCACTTGGTCTTCCAGCAGAAATGGTAGATCGTCAGCCATTCCCAGGCCCAGGCCTTGGTGTACGCTGTACAGGTGCAATCACAAGAGATCGTCTTCACGCACTCCGTGAATCCGATGCAATTCTCAGAGAAGAATTTGATCGCGCTGGTTTAACATCCCAGATCTGGCAGTTCTTCACAGTAGTTCCAGATATCACATCTACAGGTGTTAAAGATGGCAAACGTCTCGACTACTGGCCAGTAATCATCCGTGCCGTAAATACAGTAGACGCAATGCACTGCTCAGTGCCACGTATCGACTGGGAAGTATTAGAAAGAATTACAAATAGAATTCTCAGCGAAGTAGATGGCGTATGTCGTGTATGCTACGATATGAGTCCAAAACCAATCGCAACAATTGAGTGGGAATAATTTGAGTTGCTTAAAAAAGCCAGTGTTTATGCGGGTTTCAAGCATTTCGAGTAGTCTTTTGATAACAAATTGATAACAGTCATAGCAAGAGTCTTTATTCTTGTTATCCAGTGGTTTTGGGGTAATGGAATAAAAAACGGGTGGCTTGCTGACTATACAAATCCATATTATAAAAACGAAGCCCTTAGCTGTGGTTAATAACCATAGTTAAGGGCTTTTTGTCGTGCTTACGCTGCTTGTTCAAAAATTTGTTTTTGCATATTCAAATAGTATTTTAAATCGTCAGAAGTTTTCTTCTTGAAATATTCAGGTTAATAAACTTTTGCGGATTGTTTGCTTCAATGGCTTTGGAGGCACCATCTTTGGCAGCATCGGCAACGGTAGGAATGTGTTTGGCAACTCTTTTAGTGTCTGCATTTTTAGCTAAACCACATAATTCTAAAACACCGGCTTGTACACCTGCATATGTTTTTTCGTCAATGTTTAAGTAAATGGGAATGACAGGCATTTGTATTAACTCCTTTTTTATTATTCTTCCCTTAATGTTTTTATCAGTGCGTCGCTTAATTCCTGTGATGGAACGCTATGGGATTGAGTGGGAGCACAAAGGCACACACGAAAAAATATCTTTCCGTTTTGGATTATAAGAAGCAGGAAAGAGAAAGGAAAGTGCAGGAGTTGGGTGTGAAAATTGAGCAGAAACAGTCTGAATTGAAGTCCTTGTCCGATAGAGTGCTGAATTATGATAAGGCAAAGGATGAACTGTCAAATCTTGAATTTGAACTTGATACTGCATCAAAATATCAGCTGCCTGAACCGGAAAAATTTATGAGTGCAAAGACATATAAAACCAAAATAGCAGAGCCAGTTGTGAAGAAATTGAAGTCGCTTATAAAGACGGTGCTTGCTCGTTGTTTTGAGGGATGGGATAACTACCACAGGTTGAACCAGACGAATGGAAAGTTGTATCGGGACAATCAGCGTTTGGAAAAAATCAACAGCAGACTGACTGAAGAAAACAAATTTCTCAAAGCAGAAAACAAGGATTATAGTCTGCTCCGTAAGGTGTTTGGTCGAAAACAGATAGATAATCTACTGGAGCAGGCAAGAACAATCAAAGGTCGCAAGCGTGACAACACACGCTCACGATAAAGAAAAACCACAGGAGGAAAAGGAAAATGGCAAAGACTATTTTTGAAGAAATGGGCGGAATTTATACACAGGTAGGCGATTATTTATTGCCAAACATCACAATATCAGCCGAAGAAGATGCAGAGCCGATTGGCTTGTGTGGACAGCGATACGCAAGGCATTTAAAAGAACGGCATAAGGTCTTATATATGAACCTGCTGGCAAGCGGAAAACTGCACAGTTATCTTAGGAAAGTCGATAAACAGGCAGAGGATATGTTTCTTCGGTTGGTAAAGGAATATGCTGATAGACAGGGAGTGACAGAACGATTAAAGGCTGAAAATCCCCACGAATGGATTTGCAGACTGAATAATATTCAGGCTTGTGTGAGGGAAGTTGTTGAAAAGGAAATAATATACACGATAGGTTGAAAATTTTATTTATGAATGGGGCGACAATAAGTTGTCCCAGCATATTTATATTAACATTTGTTGTTTGCTTTTATTTTGGTAAATTCAATTATTTCTTTACGGTCTTCTTCTGTTAATTTTTCAAAATAGTATAATAGTTCTTTTTCGAAACGATTAAGTAAATGAAATTTTTTACTGTTATTCGGATTATTAAGGTAATCTAAATAATCGGATAAATCGTGATTTTGAGGAAGTGATGGATAGCTGTATTCTGTTAATTCTTCAGAAAGGATGGTTAATTGAATTAAATCGTCAACAGAAATATTATATAATCCAGCAAGTTATCTGATGTGAAACAATGTAGCGAAATGAAAATGAATATGTTAAAGTATAGTGTAGCGAATCTGAGAGGAGAGTTTGATCTTATGTTTAAAAAGAAAATGTTGATGGTAATAATGGTGATTGTTGTTCTGAGTATTGGACTTGTTGCTTGTGGAAAGGGTGAGAAGTATGACGATGTTGTACAACAAGAGTCAACTGAAGACAGGGAAAATTCTGTTTCTGATGAAAATGAAGAAGTAGGCTCAGGGGAAGAAACGGAGAAAGATAATGCTGTTGCAACAACAGATGTCACAGAAGAAGTAGATGATGGAATTATTCGATTTAGATGCATTCGGTGGTACAGTTCAAAAAAAGATGTAGAAAGTTTTCTTTTTGAAAATGGTGCTAAAAGTGGTGGTTGGATGAGTTCCGACAATGATATTTATCGTATGAGTGGGATTGATTATACAAATGTGACTAGTGGTGAAGATAGAGTTGATGGAGGGGGATATCAGGGGTGGTATTCTGGAGTATCCGTTGCAGGCTATGAAGCTTCAGACACATATGCCTGCTATATCTATCCGATAAATGCGGATGGAACTGTAGAAATGTCGGAGGAAGATGCTCAGTTCTATTTCGGATGGTATACATTTACACAAGAGGATTACTCGGATATAACAGCTATTTATGAGGATTTAAAAACAAAACTCGGTACCTTATATGGAGAAGGACAGGAAAATAAGACGGATTTTCATACTACTATGAGTTGGACAGATGTGGAAAATAATCAAGTTAGACTTTTGGTAAATAGTGATTCCACTTATATTACATTAGGATATATGGCGGAGGGAGCAGGGGCACGATTGGATGAAATGCAAGC
>X73_One_humped_Camel__coassemble_321_pt1 | contig 14729 bp, 14 predicted proteins | sample X73_One_humped_Camel__metabat2_low_PE_005 | metagenome-assembled genome bin X73_One_humped_Camel
CCGGAAATGCAAAACCAAGGAGCATGATGGGCTTTCCAATTCCCTGTTTACGAAGAGCAAATCCCTCTTCAGGGGTCGCTACTGCAAATCCCCATAAGTATTCCTTATTTTCAATAACAGCTGCAATTTGAGATGCACCGTGTCCATAGCCATCCGCTTTGATTACGGCTATCATTTTTGTGTCCGGATGAATTATTTTATGCATCTCTTCTAAATTATGTTCAATGGCTGAAAGGTCAATCTGTGCACAGATTCTGCTGTATGCTTTCATAATAGCCTCCTGATCTCCTGCAATTTTATCTTTTATGTTATCTTATCACTCATTCTGCCAAACGTAAATATTGTAATTCCTGAATCAAATCTCCTGCATTCATATAGGATGCACCTAATTTCTCTTTCGCAAGTGTTCCGGCTCTTCCGTGGATGTATGCACCTAATGCTCCTGCATAGGCGAAAGGTGTACCAACGGACAGAAGTCCTCCAACAATTCCTGCTAAAACGTCGCCTGATCCTGCGGTTGCCATGCCGCTGTTTCCGTTTCTGTTGATATAAAGGGTGCAAGGCAATTCCGGATCGTCATCAGGAACTGAAATACAGGTCACGGCATCTTTCAGAACACACTGCACCTGATGCTCTTCTGCAAATTTCTTTGCGATGAAAAGAGGATCTCTTTTTATCTCTTCTATACTTATTCCCGTAAGGCGTGCCATTTCTCCTATATGAGGTGTAAGAATCCAACGCTCACCCTTCTTCTCATTTAACCATTCCATATGAGTGCTTAGAATATTTAGACCATCCGCATCCAGGACCATTGGTTTATGAAAATGTTTCACCATATAGGACATCATTTCTTCAGAACATAGGGACATTCCCAGTCCGCATCCGCAAACTGCAGCATCAGCCCATGAGCAGCCGGAAGCAAGACAGCGAACTGCTTCTTCCTCTGACTCATAAGTGGATGTCATAGCTTCAGGAATACACTGCTGAACAATGATGCGATTGCTTTCGTGTGTAACAATTTTCACCATACCGGCACCGCATCGAAGTACAGCTCTGGCACACAATATGGCCGCACCGGCCATTCCTTTACTTCCTGCTACAATTAATACTTTTCCAAAAGTACCCTTATTCCCATCTGCCTTTCGTACAGGAATCAGACGCAGATCATCTTCATCCATTTGATAACGATTTTCAAGAGAATACATGGAATTATTCAAATATGCATAAATACCTATATCGCAAATCCTGCATTTTCCGCAATAATCCATGCCTGGATATAGGTTATGACCAATTTTACCAAAAGCAAAGGTAACTGTAACGTCTGCTTTTACTGCACATCCCATGACCTGTCCGTGATCAGCATGAATTCCGGAAGGTATATCAATCGCCAGCACTTTTGCTTTCGATGCGTTAATCGCTTCAATAATCTCTCTGTATTTTCCTTCTATGCTGCGTGTCAGCCCAACCCCGAAAATGCCATCAATAATAGTAGTATATTCAGAATAGACCGGTTTATTAATAAAAGGCACATTGTAACTCTCGGCAATCTCTTTTTGTATCCGGCATTCATTGCTTAAATGCTCCTCATTTCCTATGAGATATACTGCCGCATTCTTTCCGGCCAAATGCAGTAAACGTGCAACTGCAATCCCGTCCCCGCCGTTGTTTCCGGATCCGCATACGACCAGAACTTTTGTCAAATCAAATTCATCCAAGTGTTCACACACTGCCAAAGCTGCTCGTTCCATTAATACAAGGGACGGAACCTTATGATGCTCAATGGTATACTGATCTAAAAATTTCATTTCACCGGAATTTACGATTCGTTTCATAGCCTTTCATCCTTTCTGTAAATCTATTAATAAATGGTTAAAGGACAGTCCCTCTAGGTCCTGTCCTTACTCTGTGAAATATTCAATTACTATTCTTTACGTTCCTGAGATGCCAAATTATAAGAAAGTCTCATAAGGCTTTCTGATAAATGTACATTTTCAACAACTACATTCTTGGTATATCGCAGATTCAAATCCGTATGAGCATAATTCCATAAAGCACGAATGCCGTTTTCTACGAGAACATCTGCAACACTCTCCACGGAGGTCTTCGGTATCGTAAGTGTAGCAATATCAACCTTGTTCTCTTGTAAGAATTTAGGAAGCTCTTCCATCGACATGATCTTGATTCCACGAACTTCCTTGCCGATAAGCTCAGGATTCTGATCAAACAGCCCTACCAAACGAAAACCGCGATGTTCAAAATTCATGTACTTTGCAAGTGCCTGGCCTAAATTGCCGGCTCCTACAATAATCATGTTGTGAGTTACATCCAGTCCGAGAATTGCTGAAATCTCATCGTACAAATATTGCACATTATAACCATAGCCCTGTTGTCCAAATCCACCGAAATTATTCAAATCCTGTCGGATCTGAGAGGCGGTAACACTCATTCTTTCACTTAATTCATTGGAAGAAATACGTTCAACACCATCCGCCAGCAAATCACCAAGATAACGGTAATAACGCGGCAATCTGTTTACAACAGCTTTTGAAATGTACTTGTTTTCCATTTTGATATTCTCCCCTTGTGATAAGAAAATTATATAAAAATATAACAATATTGTCAAATGTTAAACAATATTACTTTACATTTTTTATAATAGAATTCCTATATTCACGAAAGAATTGTGTTATCAGAAATTTTTATATTATTTTTCCAGTTCTTCACGGATTGCTTTGATAAATCCTTCACTGTTCAATACAGTCACATTTTCAAGAGATGTGATCAGTGCAAGGTCTTTTGTCATCTTTCCGCTTTCAATTGTCGCAATTGTTGCTGCTTCTAAACGGTCGGCAAAATCCATCAGATCTTTGCTGCCATCCAATTCGCCTCGTTTTCTAAGAGCACCTGTCCATGCAAAAATTGTTGCTACAGAGTTTGTGGAAGTTTCTTCCCCTTTCAGATGTTTGTAATAATGTCTCTGCACTGTGCCGTGTGCTGCTTCGTATTCGTAATATCCCTGTGGAGATACTAATACGGATGTCATCATTGCAAGAGAACCAAATGCAGAGGATACCATATCAGAGAACACATCTCCATCATAATTCTTACAAGCCCAGATAAATCCGCCTTCTGCTTTCATAACACGGGCAACAGCATCATCGATCAGTGTATAGAAATAAGTGATACCTGCTTCTTCGAATTTTTCTTTATATTCTTTATCAAAGATTTCCTGGAAGATATCTTTGAAGGTGTGATCGTATTTTTTGGAAATGGTATCTTTTGTTGCAAACCAAAGATCCTGTTTCAAATCAAGTGCATAAGAGAAACAGCTTCTTGCAAAGCTTTCAATAGAATCGTCTAAGTTATGCATTCCCTGTGCAATACCAGGACCATTGAATTTAAATACGGTTTCCTGTTTTGTGATTGTTCCGTCTTCAGAACGGTAGATCAGTTCAACAGTACCCGGACCAGGAACAATGATTTCAGAGTTTTTATAAACATCACCGTATGCATGTCTTGCAATCGTAATTGGTTTCTTCCAGTTTTTTACACATGGCTCAATACCTTTTACAATGATCGGTGTACGGAATACAGTTCCGTCCAGCATGGCACGAATGGTACCGTTGGGACTTTTCCACATTTCTTTTAAATCATATTCATCCATACGTGCAGCATTTGGTGTAATCGTAGCACATTTAACCGCTACACCGTATTTTTTCGTTGCATTTGCAGAATCAATAGTTACCTGGTCGTTTGTTTCATTACGATATTCCAGACCAAGGTCATAGTATTCTGTTTTTAAATCAATAAAAGGAAGAAGAAGTTCGTCTTTAATCATTTTCCAGAGGATTCTGGTCATTTCATCTCCATCCATTTCTACAAGTGGTGTTGTCATTAAAATTTTGCTCATATCTCTTTATTCCTTTCTAAGTCATTCGTTTTCACTGCATCGATGCAGGTTTGCAATCGTATTTAAAATGTGTTCCGTTGTGAGACGATCTGCCAGTTCCTCATCTCTTGCTTTCAGAGCATCCAGGATTTTCTGATGTTCTTCGTTGGAACGCAAGGAACGTTCCTTGTTACGAAGGGATTTCTTTCTTGCCAGTTGAACATACTGATGATAGCCTAACAGCTCATTGGAAAGAATGCGGCTGTTGGAAGCCTTGTACAGCAGTTCATGGAATCTTCCATCCATCTGGGACAATTGGTCGTAATGTTCTTTTCTCAAATGATATTCTGTCAAATACAGTACTTCATCCATTTCATCCAATTGCTCCTGGGTAGCATTTCTAGCTGCCCATCTGGCGCATAGCCCTTCCAATCGGGAACGTATTTCATAAATATCCTGAATATCCTGTTTCGAAATACCTGTAACAAAGGCACCTTTGTTCGGCACCAGTTCCACAAGCCCCTCCAGCTCTAACTGTCTTAATGCTTCTCTTACAGGTGTTCTGGATACACCTAAGCTGGTGCCCAATCCTGATTCTGTTAATTCATCCCCTCTTTTGTATTTTCCGCTTAAAATATCCTGACGAATACGGTCAAATACTTGTGCCCGAAGGGAACTGTTTTTATTCGTCATAATAACTCCATTTCTATTTAGCCCTTATTCTGATTCTGCAAAATGCAAAAGTTACCATCATTGCACCTTTGCATTATTGTATACAATCAATTATCATGTTTAATTGTATACAATAGTACCGAATTTGTCAACTATATTTCTCTCTATTAAGCAGGATTGGAAACATTCACAATTCTACTGGATATATTAATGAAAAAAGGATTCTTATGACCTCAATCACCCAAAAGATCTATTCCAATGATTATGCAGATTATATTTTCCCTTACAGCAATCCATCCTTCCTCAATGATTTTTCTTCCTATGGAGCACAGATGCTAGACCCCCACTACTGCCTTCTTCATGATGTTCGTAACGGGCAGTCTCCTGCTTTTTTTAAAGATTTTGAATTATACGATATCTCTTTATTTATGCCGAACCTTTTTCATCCTTTGAGCACTGTAAGTCTGGAAGCATCAGGAATTACAATGACTCAGTCTCAGCCTTACCTGAACCTGTCAGGAAAAGGAATTTTAATCGGTTTTCTGGATTCCGGTATCGACTACCTTCATCCCGCCTTTCTGGATTCCGACGGTAACACTCGTATTGAAATCCTATGGGATCAGGAATCTGACAGAGGTATTCCAAACCCCTATCACTATGGAACCATTTATAAAAAAGATACTATTGATCAGGCTATACAATCCTCTGATCCTTATGAAATTGTACCGGTTCAGGATAAGACCGGTCATGGAACTGCTCTGGCCGGTATCGCTGCAGGTACTCCATCTTTGGAGAACGATTTTACCGGCGCTGCATATGAAGCCGGTATCTGTGTTGTAAAACTAAAACCGGCAAAACAGTATTTAAGGGAATATCTGTTTGCAAAGGAAGAAGCAATTCTATACCAGGAGAATGATATTATGATGGGCATACGTTTTCTTACGGATTACGCAAAAAAGGAAAAGAAACCGCTTATTATCTGCTTGGGACTTGGTACGAACCAGGGGGATCACGGCGGCGGAAGTCCTCTATCCAGAATGATCAATTTCGAATCCTATGACTCTTACACAGCATTTGCCATAGGCACAGGAAATGAAGGGGATAAAGGGCACCATTACACGCATTCCTTTTTAAATTCCGATTCTGGAGAATCAGTCGATGCTGTATAAGGGATTGTTCCTGAAGGGTGCAGCGGATTTACTGCACAATTGTGGGGATCGGTAAATGCTCTTTATTCCCTTGGTTTCGAAAGTCCTCTTGGCACTGTAATTGCTCCCGGAAGTGCATCTGCCGGAAAACGTGACATCCTTCGATTCGTACTGGAAGAAACCATCGTCCAGCTCTCCTACTCTATTGTTGCATAAAGCGGTGGAAGCCAATGGATTCTTATGCGCTTTCAAAATCCCGTACCGGGTAACTGGATCATGCGTATCTACAATAACAACAATCAGAATTCTAATTTTCATATATGGCTTCCGGCGAAGGAAATCCTTGCTGAGGATGTTACTTTTTTAAAGCCGGATCCTGATACAACGCTTACAGTACCTTCTGATGCGGAAAGCGCCATCTCAATGGGTTTTTATAATGGATTTACAGACGGAATTGTTTCTGAAAGCGGACGCGGTTTTACACGAACGCTGCGGTATAAACCGGAAATTACTGCTCCTGGAATCCAGGTAACTGTCCCGAAACCAAACAAGTTACAGAATACATCGTTACCCCAAACAGATCTATACGGAAGTATGAGCGGTTCCAGTACAGCTGCAGCGCTTACTGCAGGAGGTATGGCACTTCTTCAGCAGTGGAAATATGAATCTGCTGTTTCTTCTTTTATCGATGCAGCAAATATGAAAGCTTATATCATACGGGGAGCCAACCGCGAATATGGTTTACTATATCCCAATCCTATTACAGGCTATGGCAAGCTGGATCTGTATGGAATCTTTAAAACACTCCTGTCCTGAGAACCTCTGTGTCAATATGATTGTTTTCACATAGTATAAAGTGTAATGATTCTCTATGGAGGTATCCTATGAATGATATGAATAGCTGTGGATGCAGCTGTGATAACGGATGTGATAATGTTTCAAGAAGCTGCTGTGGAAATGGATGCGGATGTGGATGCGGAAATGTATTTTCCAACGGAACTGGTGTGGACTGCTGTTCTATTCTTTGGATCATTGTAATCCTTTCACTCTTAAACAATAACAACTGCGGTCGCGGCTGCGGATTTGGCGGAGATAACAGCTGTCTCTGGATCATCCTTTTGCTCTGCTGCTGCGGCGGTAACGGATTCTGTTAGAGGAACCAATGTACGTATGGAAAAATAGGGGCTAATTGCCCCAAATAAATTAACTGGTTCTTCGGAGGTCTATATGGATAATTCCTGGATGAATAATCCGAATCTTAACGGTAGTGATAAGAGCAAACTGGAAATGCTGTCCCAGCTGGCACAGCAGTGACAGTCACAGACTATGAGTCAATCAGATCTAATGCCGTTTCTTATGATGGCTTCAAATACTTCAAAGGAAAAGGGGATGCAATTTACCGGTGCAGAAATGGATATAATTATAGAGGTATTAAAAATGGGCAAGTCCCCGCAGGAAATTGCCCAAATAGATAAAATGCTCATGCTTATGAAATTTATGAAACGATAATTAGTCCTGCATATTCAGAACTTCTTTGTTCTTCCAAATATAATCTACCAGAGAAATGATAGTAAGTGCTGTACTTACAAGAATCAGGATCCAGCCAAGGATATCAAAGAATACCAGCTTGCCGCCAAGATCCATAATCAGCACGATAATCATAATCATCTGAGAAATTGTTTTTAATTTGCCCCAAATACCAGCTGCAATTACAATACCGTTGTCAGAAGCAATTAAACGGAATCCGCTGATTGCAAATTCACGTGCAATGATAACGATGCAAACAACCGTTGGAAGAAGTCTCAAAGATACGAGACATACTAACGCAGAACAAACGAGTAATTTATCTGCAAGGGGATCCATGAACTTTCCGAAGTTTGTAACAAGGTTATCTCTTCTGGCAATGTAACCGTCAACTGCATCAGTTGCGCTTGCAGCACAGAAAATTACAAGAGCTACCCATTTTGACCAGTCGGTCATATCGGAAAGAAGCATAAAAATAACAAAAGGTACAATTAAAACAACTCGTAAAATCGTAAGTTTATTCGGTAAATTCATCTCCTGTAGAAATTTCATCTTCTAATTCTCCTATTAAATCATACTCCATCGCACCGGTAATTCTTACCAGTACAAAATCACCTGACATTAGTTCCATCCCCGTATTAACAAATACATAACCGTCAATTCCAGGTGCATCTCCATAGGTTCTTCCTACGTATGCATTTTCGTCTGCTACCTTACCTTCGATCATTACGTAAAGTGTCTGACCAATTCGATCCTGTCCTTTGTCCAGGGAAATATCCTGCTGTAATTCCATAATTTCTGCCTGACGATCCAGTTTCACTTCTTCGTCAATCTGATCCTTCATTATGGCAGCAGGTGTATCTTCTTCCGGTGAGTAAGTAAATACTCCTAAACGGTCGAATTCCATTTCATCAACAAAATCCAATAATTCTTCGTGCTGCTCATGAGTTTCTCCAGGGAAACCGGTAATCAGCGTGGTACGAAGAACCATATCCGGGATTTCTGTTCGCAGCGTATTTACAATATCTACCAGCTGCTGTTTGGAAGTGCGTCTGCCCATACGTTTCAGCACTCCGTCACTGGCATGCTGAATAGGAAGATCCAGATAATGGCAGATCTTAGGTTCTTCTTTGATTACCTGAATCAATTCCGGATAGATTTCTTCCGGATAACAATATAATACTCGAATCCAGTAAATACCGTGAATCTTGCATAATTCCTTTAATAATTCATGCAGTGATTTCTTACCGTAAATATCAGTTCCGTATATTGTAGTTTCCTGTGCTACTAAAATGAGCTCTCGAACACCTTGAGATGCCAGGTACTTTGCCTGTTCAACTAAGCGTTCCATAGGAACGGAACGATAATTCCCTCTGATTTTTGGAATGATACAGTAAGTGCAATGCTTATTGCATCCTTCTGCAATCTTAAGATATGCATAATGTCCACCAGTTGTAATTACTCTGTTCGCCTGAATTTCCGGAAGGTAAGTAAGTTCCTTATATTCTTCGTATTTCTTCCCTTCAAGAGCCTGTTCAATGGCTGTAACAATTTCAGCATAGCTTGCTGTGCCGAGAACTGCATCTACTTCAGGGATTTCTGTGAGAATTTCATCGCGATAACGCTCTGCCAGACATCCGGTAACGATCAATGCTTTGCAGCTTCCTTCGGTTCGATATCCGGACATTTCCAGAATCGACTGAATGCTCTCTTCCTTTGCATCATGAATGAAACAGCAGGTATTTACAACAATAATATCTGCTTCTGTTTCATCATCTGTGATCTTGTAACCTTTCGCTGTAAGAAGTCCCAGCATTTCTTCTGAGTCCACCAGATTCTTATCACAACCTAATGAAATGAATAATACTTTCATAGAATTCTCCATCTGCTTATTCTTCTGTATCATCGCCTGGGTAGATTTTAACTTCTCCCTGGTATACTTCATCAACTGCGATAGATAAAGCTTTTTTACCTGGTGTGTAAGGAACCATTGGTTCAGAACCGTCAATGATCTGTCTTGCTCTCTTGCTTGTTGCAAGAACTACGGAATAACGGCTGTTTACCGCTGGCATGTCCTCTGCCTCAGCTTCTCTGTTAATGCTTTCCATAACTTCTGTATAAGATGGATGAATCACATTAATTATCTCCTTTCAAAAACACTTTTAATTCTTCTCTGATATTGCTAATAAATTCCTGGTTTCTTCCTGTTGCACATTTCTCGCTCTGAATCAGATTGTGAAGATTGTCCACACATTCATCAAGTACGTCATTTACCAGAATATGGTCATAAAGCTCCATTACTTTTGCTTCTTCATTAGCTGTAGCAAGACGTTTTGCTACCACATCCATAGTTTCAGTACCACGACCGATCAGATGATTGCGAAGTTCTTCTGCTGAAGGCGGTGTCAGGAAAATCAACTGTGTATCCGGCATCTTTTCCTTTACTTTTAAGGCTCCCTGAATTTCAATTTCAAGAATTACATCCTTGCCTTTATCGAGCTGTTCTAAAACATATGATTTAGGAGTGCCATAGTAATTGGAAACATATTTGGCATACTCAATAAAATCATCCTGCTCGATCAAAGCTTCAAATACCTCCACTGTTTTGAAGAAGTGTTCTCTGCCATGAACTTCTCCATCTCTTGGATTTCTGGTTGTTGCAGAAATGGAAAGAGCATAATTGTCATACTTTTGAAGCAATGCTTTCATTACGGTGCCTTTACCTGCACCTGAAAAACCGGAAACAACAACTAAAATACCTTTTTTCATATAACTCTCCAATCTGAAAAAGGAAGAATTTCCTTATTCAATATTCTGAATCTGTTCACGAATCTTTTCTATTTCAGTCTTAAGTTCAATGGCAATATTGGATGTCTCCAGATCATTTGCCTTGGATAAGATCGTATTCGCTTCTCGATTCATTTCCTGTGCAATAAAATCAAGCTTACGTCCAATATTCTTTCCATCAGACAGAGCTTTCTTCATTGTATTGATATGACTTCCTAAACGTACGGTTTCTTCGTCTGTACACATCTTGTCTGAGAAAATAACTACTTCTGCAGCTATGCGGTTCTCATCAATCTGTGTATCCTCTAACAGTTCACGCATCTTGTTTTCAAGCTTAGTTCTGTATTCCTTCAGAATCTCAGGACCTCGTTCTTCAACGAGACGAACCTGACTTGCCAAATACTCCAGCTTGCCAAGAAGATCCTGTTTCAAGGGTTCCCCTTCCATCTCTCTTGCATGCACAAACTGTTTCGCAGCCTGACGAAGAGCATCCTCAAGCAGCTGCCAAAGTTCCTCTTCATCCGCATCGACCTCTTCCATGGTAAACACTTCCGGATAGCGGGATAAAGTGGAAACACGTACATCGTTATCAAGACCGAAATCTTCACTCATCTGTTGTAAATGCTGAAGATACTGCGCTGCAATCTCCTTATTGTAATGAAGAGAAATACGGCTCTGTGTAAAGTCTTCGTATGTAACGAAAACATCAACCTTGCCTCTCTGCATATACTCCTTTAAGGTGTTGCGGATCGCATTCTCAAAAAAGCAGAATTTCTTAGGCATCCTGATATTAAAATCAAGATATCTATGATTCACAGACTTGATTTCTACAATGAACTTGCGGCTTGTATCAGATACTTCCGCACGTCCAAATCCTGTCATACTATTAATCATGTCGTTCTCCTTAATCGGAATCTATTGTATTAGTAAATAGTAAAGAATACCAGAATTGCGTTTTCGCATTCTGGTATACATACATAGTCTATTTTACATCAATTAACAATACTCGTCAATTGAATTTCTGAAATATTCTATCCCTCTATTAATTTCAACGCACTGATGTCCGGCTCGATCATTAAGGAATAATTTGTATAGTAAACAACAAAACCAGGTTTGCCTCCACCAGGTTTCTTTACATGTTTCTTCTGAATATAATCAATTTCAACCTTCGGTGCCAATCGTCCCTTTGAATAATACGCCGCAAGTTTACCAGCCTCTTCAAAAACACGATCCGGCATCTCTTCCCCTTTTGACTTTACAATCACGTGGGATCCAGGCTGTCCTTTTGCATGGAACCACCAGTCATCTCCATTTGCAAAGTGGAAGGTAAGCTCTTCATTCTGATAGTTGTTCTTTCCAACATACATATCATATCCATCGCTGGACAAATAATGGAACGGTTTCGAGGTGATCTTTGCTTTCTTACCGCCGGTATTCTTACGTTTCATATAACCGTACTGAATCAGTTCTTCTTTTAACTGCACCAGGTCTTCTTCCTTCAGTGCAATATCAAGAGCTGTACTGATCGATTCCAAATGCTCAATATTGCTCTTCGTCTCAGCAAGATGAGTTTCCAATGCTTCTGCTGTTCTTTTTAATTTATTATATTTATCAAAGTATTTCTTTGCATTATCCGTTGTGGACAAAGTCGGATCCAGCGGAATGGTAATCATTTCATTAGTATAGTAATTAAGGGCTTCAAAAGACTTTTCACCGGCCGGTACACCGTAACCGTACGTATTGATCAGTTCTCCATAAATACGATATTTGTCTTTTTTCTCTGTATCTGCCATCTGTTTCAGCTGAAGATCGTACTTCTTAACATTACGCTCCAGAGCTGTCTGCACAATTTTTCTTAAATCTATGGACTTCTGGCGAATTCTTGTAATTACATTTTTCTGGGCATAATACTGCTCCAGAACCTCGGAAACTGTTTCAAACTTCTCTACACGATGGCCAGGATAACGGCTCATAGGGAGAACTCCAAATTCCACAGGTTCCTCTTCTTTATATATGATATTCGGTTCAAAACAGCCTTCCATAACTCCGTCCATCATACGAAGGAAAGTTCCTGCTAGATGCTGACGTGCCACATCGGAAAGAGCCTCTACAGGTTCTCCGCCGTCAATGGATGCACGATGACAGATTTCTTCTGCCATTCCATAGCTGATCCCCGTATAACTTGCAGAAATTGCCTTTGCGGCTGCCATCGGTTTATGAGAAATCATTTCTACAAATTCATCCATGGTCGCTTCTTTTGGATTCTTTTTTTCCTGAGTTTCCGGAATGAAATACATTCTCCCTGGCAGAACCTCACGAACAGAACTGATATGAGCCGGCACATGTTTAATACTGTCGATGATTTTCAGATTCTCGTCGCAGAAAATAATGTTGCTGTGCTTGCCCATGATTTCAACCATTAACTTCTTACGGCACAAATCACCAAGTTCATTCAAATGATCTATTTCAAAACAGATAACACGCTCGAGGGATGGCTGTGTGACTGAAATAATCTTACCGCTGCCGATATGCTTACGAAGAAGCATACAGAAATTCGGTGCAGTCAAAGGACTTGGTTTATTATGTTCCGTCAAATAGATCAATGGCAGGGATGCACTTGCTGAAATATATAATCGATACTGTATTCTCTGATTCTTGATCGTAAGGATCAATTCATCCGGCTCCGGCTGAGCGATTTTGTTAATTTTGCCCCCTGCCAGCGCGCTGTTTAATTCTTGAACTAATCCTGCAATTGTAATTCCATCTAATGCCATTTATAAACACTCCTTTAAAACATAATGAAATACACCGATTGATTATAGCACAAGAACAAAGACAAAGCACTATTTTTTTCCAATCAATCTTTCTCTGACTGCTTTCACGAACTGGATTGCAGCGGTCGGAAGAAATGCAAGGATAAGAATTGTTCCCGCCTGAGTTCCATTTAGTTCAGATACCATAAATAGTCTGCTAAGGAAAGGTACGAACAATACAAGCGCTAAAAATACGATTCCAACTAAAAAAGCAAATACACTGGAGAGATTGCTCCTAAATCCAATCTTAAAGATGGAATGGTCACTTCTGCAGTTAAATCCATGGAACAGTCTTGCAAGAGTAAGTGTTGCAAATGCCATGGTGCTGGCAAGTGCCCCATCCCCCTGATGCAGTCCCAGATGAAATGCAGTCATAGTCGATAAACCAATAAGACCGCCCTGAACAAACAGCTGTATCATAAAGTCTTTCGTAAGAATGCTCTCTTTTGGATCTCTCGGTTTCTTGGAAAGCAAGTCCTTTTCTGCCGGTTCCATGCCGATAGCAATGGCCGGAAGGGAATCTGTAAGCAGATTCATAAACAGCAGATGAACAGGTGCAAAGGGAATCGGAAGTCCAGCTATAGAAGTATACAGTACGGATAAAATTCCAGCCATGTTGCCTGACAATAAGAACTTAATGGAATTCTTAATATTGCGATATACATTACGGCCGTTGGCTACTGCCTTTATGATGGTAGCAAAGTTATCGTCAGTCAAAATCATTGCTGCTGCATCTTTAGACACTTCCGTTCCAGCAATTCCCATTGCCACACCTATATCGGCTTTCTTCAGGGCAGGTGCATCGTTGACCCCGTCTCCTGTCATGGCAACAACTTTTCCTTTTCTTTGCCATGCATTTACAATCTGAATCTTATTTTCCGGAGAAACACGGGCATATACCGAAATTCTGTCGATCATCTGATCCAGTTCATCCTCCGTCATTGTATCCAGCTCTACTCCTGTAATTGCCTCATCCCCCTCCTGGAAGATACCGATCTGTTTTGCTATAGCTGTTGCCGTTATCTTATGATCACCGGTAATCATCACGGTCCGAATACCTGCACGCTTTGCATCTGCCACTGCATCCTTAGACTCTTCTCTTGGAGGATCCATCATGGAAATAAGCCCAAGGAAGGTATAATCCTTTTCATCCCCATAGCCTAATTCTTTACTTTTATCTGAATCCTTATATGCAAAAGCTAGAACTCGAAGTCCGTTTACAGAAAACCTTTCGTTTGCTTTTAAGATTTCTTCTCTGTCTCTTTCCGTAATCATACGCACACCTTCGGAAGTACGAATCTTTACGGAACGCTCTAATACTACATCCAATGCACCTTTTGTCAGGATCGTAGGAATTCCATGAAGCCTGTATTTTGTAGTCATCAGCTTACGTTCTGAATCAAAAGGAATTTCTGCCATTCTCTCCATAACATCACGGAAGAATTCATCGTCCAAGCATATGGATCGAGTCATTTCCAGCAAACAGTATTCGGTTGGATCTCCAATCCCTTTTCCATCCACAATAGCAGAATCATTCGTAAGAATTGCATTGTATAACAGATAGCGATGGAGCTGATTTCTCAGATTCAATGCTTGAGACTCTATTTCCTGATGGTCAATATAGATTTTCTGTACAGTCATCTTATTCTGAGTTAAGGTGCCTGTCTTATCTGAACAGATGACTGATACACACCCAAGAGATTCCACCGCTTTTAATTCTTTAATAATCGCATGCTCTTCCGCCATCTTCTGAGTTCCAATGGCTTGTACGATTGTTACAATGGAGCTGAGGGCTTCAGGAATCGCAGCAACTGCAAGAGAAACGGCAAACATAAGGGAATCAAGATCGCCATATCACGGTAAAGACTCAGTCCGAAAACAACTGCGCAAATAGCC
>X73_One_humped_Camel__coassemble_323_pt1 | contig 14544 bp, 13 predicted proteins | sample X73_One_humped_Camel__metabat2_low_PE_005 | metagenome-assembled genome bin X73_One_humped_Camel
CAAGAGAACAACGGCAAATCTGCTGGAATACCTGAATGAAAAGATTGAAGAAAGATACAACAAACCGATTTTTTTTGTGTCCCATCTTCCGCTTCATTACAATATGCGTACCAAAAAGGACGGCGCCGGTATGCATGCCAATTATTTATTCAATGTGTTAAATGCAGCATCAGACAAAGGGCTGAATCTGATTTTCCTCTATGGACATAATCATTCCAATGGCTGGGATGATTATCTTGGAGGCGCTGCTATCTATTTGGAAAAAGGCGATAATATTCTAATTGCCCAGAACAGCAAAACAAGATTCAGAGAAGAAACCTTGAAGTTTACTTATATGAATGCCGGTTATATAGGATATTATCGTCATGTAAATGAATCCGATGATACACTTACCATGACATATTTTGAAATTCTTGAGGATCGAGTGATCATCAGCCGCTATTCCAAAGACGGTCTCTATCTGCTGAAATCTTTTGGTGAAACCAATGCATATCGAAATGAAACAGGATATGAACCGGATATGTCCGTATGTTATTCCGAACGTCCAATGTATCTTACAGAGGTTTTGGATACCACACCAATTGATGAAAGTATTATCGAAGAAACCAACGAGGGCGTGGAAAAATATCAGGTCGTAAATTCTGTGGATGAATTGACAGATGGAGGAAAATATGTAGTTATCAACAATTATGGTGATACGGATCATATTATGACGTTGGAAGTAGTATCCAAACCAAATGATTATGAAAGCTTCCGTACCGGTTTTCTGGCAGAAAGTACAACTGCATTTACAGGGACTCTTGTAGAAGGAAACTTTGGTGATAAGGAATGGACCTTTACTGAGAGCGGAGACGGATGGCTTCTTGGAGACGGCAATTCTTCCTATATCAAGCTTACGGATACAGACGAAACGGGAATTGCAGCTACCTTAGAAGCAGAAGGCACCGTATTTGATATCGAAAAGACTTCAGAGGGATTTGAGTTTATCAGCGGTGAATGGACACTGGATTTTAATCAGTTCCGTGGTCTGGTCAATGGCTATTCCAAGGAATTAACACTGAAAAACGGATTCTATATTTATGAACGTGTAGACGATGCAGATACTGCTGCAGCAAATACAGCACCGGAAGCATCAGAAGCAGCTTCTGAAGTTATGGCAGCGGAAAGAACATCTGCAAGCAACATTGCATTAAACAAACAGGTGGCAGTATCCGATGAAACCGGATTGACAGATGCAGATTACAGCAAAGAAAATGCAGTAGATGGTGATACCTCTACCAGATGGTGCAGTCAGGACATTAAGGACAATCAGGGAGTTCTGGCAAAAGATACCGGCGATGCATGGATTATGGTAGATTTCGGTATTAAATCAGAAGTTCAGGAATTGAAGATTTCCTTCTTTAACCAGAAATATCCGACTGTCTGGAAGGTTCAGGCATCTGATACAGCGGCTGAAGACAGCTGGGAGGACATTGCAGTGCCGGCAGCTTGTTCTACTGCAAATCCGGTCGTGACTATTTCCTTAGATGAACCGGTGGATGCAAAATACATCCGATTCTATTTTGAAGAAATGAATAAAAATGCAGCCGGTCACGGTATCGACGTACGTGAAATCGAAATCAAAGGTGTAGAAGGTACACCGTGTGATGAATGTGAAGAAACTATGATGGTGCGTAAAGTAGAAGGCTCTTGTACGGAAGATGGTTATACCGGAGATGAAGTATGTACCGTATGTTACCGTACCATCGCTCAAGGGGAAGAAGTCATCGCACCAGGTCATCAGTGGGAATGGATCGAAGAAGCGGCACCAACCTGTGAAGAAGAAGGAAGAATGAGAAAAGAGTGTTCCGCATGTGATGAAGAGCGTGAAGGAAGCATTTACGCTTTAAAACATGACTGGGGGAAATGGGAAATTTTAAAAGAAGCAACGGAAACAAAGCACGGGGAAAGAAAACACGATTGTAACGTATGTGCGGCGTTTGAAAAAGCTGCATACGTATATCGTCCGGATATGAATCCATTTACAGACGTAGAGAAAGGATCCTACTATTATGATCCGGTGCTTTGGGCATTAGAGGAAGGTGTAACTTCAGGACTTACAGAAACCACATTTGCACCGGGTGCATCTTGTTCCAGAGGTCAGGTTGTAACCTTCTTATGGAGAGCTATGGGAGAACCGGAACCAAAAACAACAGCGAATCCGTTCGGAGATGTAGCAGAAGGAAAGTATTACTACAAACCGGTACTGTGGGCAGTGGAAAACAACATTACTTCCGGTCTCAGTGCGAATACATTTGGTCCGTCCGAGACGGTAACAAGAGCACAGTTTGTAACATTCCTTCACAGATCACAGGGAAATCCGGCTTACAGTGCGTCAAATCCATTTACCGATGTGGCAGAAGGCAAATACTACTACGCGCCAATTCTCTGGGCAGTGGAAAACAAAGTAACTACCGGTCTTTCTGCAGCAGCCTTTGGACCAAGCGAGTTCTGTACAAGAGGGCAGGTAGTAACCTTCTTGTATCGTGCATTAAAATAAAGGGAAATAAAGAATAAGAGCATAAAGTGAAAAAACTGAGGAGCAGCCTTTGCATATTGCAGAGGCTGTTTTTCTGTTTTATATTCTTGACATATGTCGGAATCGTAGTATACTTATATTAATGACATATGTCAGAATCGAAAAGGAGGTACCTTATGCCGAGACCAAGAAAATGCAGGAAAGTATGCAGTTTGCCGCGAAACACAGGTTTTGTTCCATTTGCACAGGGAGAACAGGATGAGATTGTATACATGACGGTAGATGAATATGAAACCATTCGCTTGATTGATAAAGAAGGTTTCTCCCAGGAAGAGTGCAGTGTTTATATGCATGTGGCAAGAACGACCATACAGGCAATTTATACAAGTGCCAGAGAGAAGATCGCAAAGGCGCTTGTAGATGGCAGAACGTTAAAGATCGAGGGCGGTGACTATCAGATCTGTGACGGAGAAGAAGACGTTTGCGGCTGCGGCGGATGTCACAAGCATCGCTGTCAGAGAATTGAACAGGAGGTAATATAGATGCGTATTGCAGTTCCATTAGATGAAAAGAAAGAAAAAGTATGTGTATCCTTCGGACGTGCTCCGTATATGTTATTTGCAGATACCGAGAAGGGGACACAGGAAGTAATGAACAATCCGGCTGCAGAGGCTCATGGCGGTGCCGGTATCAAAGCAGCGCAGTTTCTTGTGGATAATCAGGCCAACGTACTGATTACCGTTCGCTGCGGAGAAAATGCAGCAGAAGTATTCCAGGAAGCAGAAATAGAAATTTACAAAGCATCCCCATTAACTGCGGAAGAAAATGTGAAACAATATCTGGCCGGTGAACTTGAGAAGCTGACCAAATTTCATGCAGGATTTCACGGAATTCAATGAAAATCGCAGTATTAAGCGGGAAAGGCGGCACCGGAAAAACTTTTGTATCGGTCAATCTGGCTTCCGTCCTTAGGGACAGCATTTACATCGATTGTGATGTAGAAGAGCCTAACGGAAGGCTGTTCTTCCGGCCTGAGATTACAAAAGAAATCGTCGCTGTCAATAAAATTCCGGTATTTGATGGGGAAGCGTGTGTGGGATGTAAAAAATGTGTAGATTTTTGCGCGTTCCATGCATTGATTTATATTCGGGAAAAACCGAAGGTATTTACAGAGGTCTGTCATTCTTGCGGCGGCTGCATGCTGCTCTGTCCGGCAGCAGCTATTTCTGAAGAAGACAAACGAATTGGTGCGGTAGAAGTAGGAATCGGGCTGCAAGGCGTGCCGGTGATTACCGGTATTCTGGATGTAGGAGAATCTTCCGGCATTCCGGTGATACAAAAAGCACTGGAGGAAGGCAATAGAATTGCCGCTGAAAGAGAAGAGGCAGTACAGATTGCAGATTGTCCTCCGGGCAGTGCCTGCTCAGTGATGGAATCCGTCATGGAAGCCGATTACTGTATTCTGGTGACGGAACCAACAGCCTTTGGTTTACATAACCTGAAAATGGTTCATGAACTGGTTACTGTCTTGGGACGCAGATGCGGAGTTGTTATCAATAAATCGGAAGCGATGTACGAACCGCTGGAAGCTTTTTGTCAGGAAGCCAACCTGGAAGTTCTGGCCAGAATTCCATTTTCCAAAGAAGTGGCAAAGCTGACTGCAGACGGAAGGATTGCAGCAGCAGAACTGCCGGAAATGGAAACTTTATTTACAGATTTGTATCATAAGATAAGGGGGTGCGTCATGTCATGAAAAAACTGTTAGTTTTAAGCGGCAAAGGCGGCACCGGTAAAACCACGGTAACCTCCTCGCTGATTCATTTTGAACAGGCGAAATACTATGCCGATTGCGATGTGGATGCACCTAATTTACATCTGGCAGTTGGAGAAGAAACATCCGGAGCATCCAGAGATTTTCTGGGATCTAAAAAAGCATTTATCAACAAAGACAAATGCAGCGGATGCGGAATGTGTGAGTTATGCTGCAGATTTCATGCGGTAGAACAGAGAGAAGATACCTGGCATATCAACGAATTTGCCTGTGAAGGCTGCGGTGTGTGCAGTTATGTATGCCCGGAAGAAGCGGTTGAGATGAAAGAGGATGTGGCAGGAACGCTGATGCTGTATGAAGGAGAGACCATTTTTTCAACGGCAAAGCTGAAAATGGGCCGGGGCAATTCCGGCAAGCTGGTATCAGAAGTAAAGAAGGCACTGCTGCCTTACGAGGATGAAGACGCTCTTGCCATTATCGACGGTTCTCCAGGAACGGGATGTCCGGTAATTGCATCTTTAAGCGGAGTGGATTTGGCACTGGTGGTTACGGAACCAACGAAATCCGGCATGAGCGACTTGCAGAGAGTGCTCAGAACCATATCCTTATCTTTTGTAAAAGCGGCAGTCTGTGTGAATAAATATGACATTGACGAAGCACAGACAGAAGAAATAAAGAAGTACTGTGCTGAGCAGGGAATTCCGTATGTGGGAAGCATCCCATATGACCCGGAAGTATCGAAAGCAGTAAACAATGGCAGGTGCATTGCAGAGATTGACTGCATAGCCAGAGATGCCATCCATAAAATATATCAAGAAGTAAAAAAACATTTATAAAACAGGAGGAATGAACTATGAAAATCGCAGTAGCAGCAATGGGAATGGAAACAGCAGGTCATTTTGGACACTGCATGAATTTCATGATTTTTGAAACAGAAGGAACTGAAATTGTAAATGAAATGAGCGTGCCGAATCCAGGTCACAGACCGGGCTTCTTACCGAACTTCCTTGCAGATATGGGCGTAGAAGTAATTATTTCCGGCGGTATGGGCGGCGGCGCCGTTGATATCTTCAACGAAAGAAATGTAGAAGTTGTAGTAGGCGCTACCGGTGATGCTAAAGAAAATGTATTAAGCTACTTAAAAGGCGAGCTGGTATCCACAGGTTCTGTATGTCATAGTCATGAACATGCACATGAATGCGGCGGACACTAAAGCAAAGAGAAACGGGACTGTTAAGACAGTCCCGTTAATTGTTGTTCCGCTTCTTCCCAGGCTTCCATTAATTCCAGAAGCTCCATTTCTTTTTCTTCGATTTCTGCGGAGATCTCTTCTAATTTTGCATAATTGCTTGCATATTCCGGTTTCAGAAGGTCGGCCTTCTTTTCTTCCAGAAGTTCTTCCAAAGCAGTTACCTGTTCTTCTAATTTCTTTGATTTGCGTTCCAGACGGGAGCGTTCTTTTGTAGCTTCGTAAGAAAGCTTTCCTTTTTGAACCGGTGCCGGTTCTTTGGTATTCTCCAAAGCCTTTTGGGCAGCTGCTCTGGCAGCGGCTTCTTTGGCCTGTCTGGTATAGATATCCTGATCAACTGCGGCAGCATAAGTGCCGTTCTTTCTTGCAACATATTCCTCATAGCCGTATGGAAGATAAGTAACGGTATTGCCTTCGAACACAAGGAGGTCTGTGGCAATCTGATTTACAAAATATCGGTCATGAGATACAAACAGTACGCTTCCCGGGAAATCTTTTAACATGGATTCCAAAGATTCTTTGCCGATAATGTCCATATGGTTGGTCGGTTCGTCCAGAATCAGGAAATTCGGTTTTGTTTTAAAAATCTTGCACAGTGCCAGTCGCACTTTTTCACCGCCGGAGAGCATATCGACTGTTTTGAATACTTCATCCTGGGTAAACAGAAAAGCGCCTAAAGAGGAGCGGACTTCTGTCTGATCCAGTGTTGGGTATTCATCCCAGAATTCGTCTAAAACTGTTTTTTTGCTGGAATACTGTGCCATCTGCTGGTCAAAATATCCCACATCTACCTGATATCCAAATTCGGCTTCTCCGCCCAGCGGAGGAATCATTTCCATAAGGGTCTTTAAGAAGGTAGACTTACCGATGCCGTTGCCGCCGATGATACCAATGCGCTGTCCTTTCGTCTGATGCATGTTAATGGTGGAAAGAACCTTGTCGTAACCGATCTGAAGATTGGTCACACGGAGGATTTCCTTGCCTGTCTCACGGTTCGGCTTGAAATTGGCATGGAAGGTTTTGGTATCAAATCGTTCCGGAGATTCAATAAGGTCCATGTGCTCGATCATTTTCTTCTTAGAACGTGTCATGGCCACCTTGGTCGGGGTGTTCTTGTATTTCTCCACGATTGTTTCCAGTCGGGCGATTTCCTTTTGCTGGAGTTCGTAATCTTTTCTCTGTTTTTCGTAGTCCTGGCGCTTCACTTCCATGAATTTGGTGTAATTGCCAGGATAACGGCGAGTCACTTTGTGCTCAATCTCATAGACAACATCAACGATCTTGTCCAGGAACATACGGTCATGAGATACGATGACAACAGCCTTTTTATAATTCTTCAGGTATTCTCCCAGCCATGCAATGGTAGAAATGTCCAGGTGGTTGGTCGGTTCGTCCAAAAGAAGGATATCCGGCTTGCTTAAAAGAAGCTTGATAAAAGCAATCTTAGTCTGCTGTCCACCGGAGAATTCACTAAGAGGACGATACTTGTCTTCCTGGGAGAAACCAAACTGGCGGAACATGGTATCGTATTCTTTTTCATAATAGTAGCCGCCAAAGCTTTCAAAACGTTCCTGAAGGCTGGTATATTCCTTGATCTCACGTTCGTATACGGCTCTGTCCTCATCGGAAGTATTTTCGTCAAAGGTATGACCGTGATTCATTTTATGTAAGAGGAATTCCATTCGCTCCTGCATAAGAAGAAATGGCCGGAACACCTTACGAATCTCTTCATCTACACTGATGGAAGGATCGTCAAATGCGATCTGCTTCAGGTAACCGATTTCCGGGTTGCCGGATTTAGCAATAAAGACGTCTTCATCACTGTCACGTTTTAATAAGTCTAAATCGCCGGCGATTAACTTCAGCAAAGTTGTCTTTCCGCATCCGTTTCTTCCTACAACGGCGATTTTTTCTGTGTTTCGTATTTCAAAATTAATTTTCTTTAAAATGAGTTCGGCGCCCAATTCTACTGCGCCATTGTTTATCTGATATAACATAATTCCCTCTGTATGATTTAGATTGCTCTTAGCATTATAATGTGAAATTCTTCATTTGTCTATTATACAGCAAGAAAACATGCTTATGCAATTATCAGATTGCAGATTCCGGAAGCCGGATGGTATACAGTTCCTCCCCTGAATCATTTCTTTCATAATGAAAGAAGAAGAGAAGGGCGCCGTTTTTAATATGAGCTTCTTTGGCATAGACAGAAACATTGACCGAGGAAGGATACCCCAGCTGATCATAACTGAAAAGGACATTGGGAAAGCGGTTGTCTTTACAACGGGCAATGATTTCTCTGGCGCAGGCTTCGTAATCAGAACTGCCGGAGGTGTTTAAAACAACAGTAAGATTCTGGGTATAACGGTCCTCGTAAAGGGACGTTTGAACGTTTTGCACTTCCATATCCCGACGACCGCAGCCGACGCATAAGATCAGAAGTAAGAGATATAATAACTTCATGAAATAAACCGCCTTTCTGTTAACAATTGTTTAAAAATATGTCGAGTCTACAATAATAGCCTTAACAAATTATAAGGCTATAGTAATCTTACCTTAATAAATAGGAAATTACTATCCTTTATTTTGTTAATTATAATATTAACAACAAAGGGGATAAAGCCATGAAAAAAGTTTATTTGAGAATCGATGAATTGTTGGAAGAAAATAATGTAAGTAAAAATGTGATCTGCAGAGATTTAGAGCTTGCCAGAGGCAACTTTAACCGATACTGTCGCGGAGAGTTTCAGAGAATTGATACGAAACTGATTGTGAAACTATGTGATTACTTTAAATGTGAAATACAAGATCTGATAGTGATTGTTGAAGATCAGGAATCTTAATGTTTTGGGTGGAATAAGGAAATTCACTACGGATTTACCGCAAATGAAATCGAAGAATTAGATACAGAAAAGACTATGACCTTGATACCGATGATGTATCAAGGTCGTTTTGTTTTATGGTTCCCAAATACAGTGGATGAGAAAATAATAGTTTTATATGTAAAAACCAAGAATATAGTTAATTTGAGTTGAAATATTTTGGGAAAGAGGTATAATAAATGCAAGGGGATTACTTCGTGAAAAACGAACAAATACGAAGGGGTGGGAAGACTATGATTATTATGGATATAAAAGTTGATAATTTGTATTCTTTTAAAAATTTTCATTTAAATATGTCTTATCCAAAGAAAATTGTAGATTCTACAATTAATCAGGAATATTTAGAGGACAGGCCGAATTTTCGTTATCGAAAAGTAAATATTATTATGGGAGGCAATGCTACAGGAAAAACTTCTTTAGGAAAGCTTTTAATGCTCTTCTTAAATTATTTTACAGACGGAACATATAAACGATTTACTAACATCATAAATGATTCAAGCAAGTCGGTACAATTAATAATCGATTTTGTTACTGAGTTGAATTTTCTCTACCGTTTTGAATTAAAAGTTGAACCTCGAAAAGGTGATGATTATTTAGAAGAAAATATGAATGTCAATTTTTACTATACACCTATTAACATAAAAGATAATTACGAAACGTGTGCAAAACGTATTGACGAATCTGATTGTTACAAAACTACATATGATAAAATTAGCACAAGAGGTTGGCATTTTTCTTATCCCAAAGATGCTTGGACAGACAAAGAAAAAATAAAATTTATTGATAATGATAAATATTTACGCGTATTAGAGCAGGTATTGAAAACATTAGACACATCTATCAAGGAAGTAATTAAGGTAAAAGAATTAGATAATACTTATGCAATAAAATATGGTAAGTTTTCTGTCTTGATTAAAGATGGTGAGATTACAAATGCAGATTATCTTTCAAGTGGAACAAAGGCTGGAATAAATATTGCATATACATTAACTGCATTGATTTGTGATTGGCATGATTGCTATTATTGTGATGAACGATTTTCATATGTTAACAGCGATGTTGAAAAGGCATGCTTATCTGTTATGATTGATAAGTTAGTTGGACGAAAACAGCTGTTTTTCACAACGCATAATACGGATGTATTAGATATGCAATTGCCAAAACATTCCTTTATTTTCTTGAAAAAAGATATGAATGATACGGAGAATCCAATTAAGTGTATTAATGCATCACATTACTTAAAAAGAAATACTGATTCATTAAAAAATGCCGTAGAAAATGATTTGTTCTGTACTGTACCTGAATTACATAGATTATACGAGATTTTAGACTATTAATTGGGAGGTACACATCGACTTCTGATTATAAAAAAGATTACTAGTTTAGAGAGGAGAAAACAGAAATGATAGAAGCTTTAAGCGCGATCCTCCTTCCTTTTATGGGAACGGTAATAGGATCTGCTTTTGTATTTTTTATGAAGGGTGAAATGAGTCGAACCCTTCAAAGAGCACTGATGGGATTTGCTTCCGGTGTTATGGTTGCAGCATCTATATGGAGCTTGATCATACCATCTATGGATCAGGCTGAACATATGGGCAAGTTTGCTTTTGTGCCTGCTTTTGTGGGCGTATGGGGAGGGGTTCTGTTCCTTCTTTTCCTGGATCGTCTGATTCCGCATTTACATTTAAACAGTGAATGTCCGGAAGGAAAAAAATGCAACCTTGGGAAATCCACAATGATGGTATTGGCAGTAGCCCTTCACAATCTTCCGGAAGGTATGGCGGTAGGTGTTGTAGTGGCCGGATGGATGACCGGGAATGAAGCGATTTCCGTAGCTGCAGCCTTTGCTCTGGCCATTGGGATTGCCATTCAGAATATGCCGGAAGGCGCGATTATTTCCATGCCGCTGAAGAGCAATGGAATGAAGAAAGGTAAAGCCTTTGGATACGGAGTTCTCTCCGGTGTAGTAGAACCGATCGGAGCAATTCTTACCATTTTGCTTGCAAATCTGGTCGTTCCACTTCTCCCGTATCTTCTGAGCTTTTCTGCCGGAGCTATGCTGTACGTAGTAGTGGAAGAATTAATTCCGGAAATGTCAGAGGGTGAGCATTCCAATATCGGAACCATCTTTTTTACCGTAGGATTTACATTGATGATGGTGCTGGATGTAGCACTTGGATAATTAGAAACGACTTGGATGTGCAGAAAACGGCACATCCATTTTGTTATCATGGTATCAGGTAAGAAAGAGTTCCGGTTATAAGGGGGAAATGAATATGGCAGTGAACGATACAAAACTTAGAACCTTACGAGTGATGCAGATTCTGCATGATCGTACCGATGAGAATCATATTTTGAATGCTACAGAAATCAGCAATATTTTAGAAAATGAATTTGGAATGAAAGCGGATCGGCGCACAATTTATTCTGAGATTGATACACTGCAGACCTTCGGTCTGGATATCATTCAGAAGAAAGGCAAGACACCGGGGTATTACCTGGCAGACCGCCAGTTTGAACTTCCAGAGCTGAAGCTTTTGGTGGATACCGTTCAGTCTGCAAAGTTCTTAACAGAAAAGAAGAGCAGGGAGCTGATCCGGAAACTGGAGCATTTCTGCAGCAAGTATGAAGCAGAACAGCTGTCTCGTCAGGTGGTGATCATCAATCGTCCGAAGACGAACAACGAAACTATTTACTACAACGTAGACTATATTCATGGAGCGATTCATCAGAATAAGAAGATTTCCTTTCAGTATGCCAACTGGACACCGAAAAAGGAGATGTGTCTGAAGCGCAACGGCGCATATTATGTAGTGAGTCCGTGGGCGCTGACCTGGGACGATGAGAATTATTATCTGGTAGCCTATGAGGAGCAGAGCGATATGATCAAGCATTATCGCGTGGACAAGATGCAGAGTATGTCAGTAATCGAAGAGGCCCGTCTTGGCAAGGAGTCCTTTGAAGATTTCAATATGGCAGATTTTGCGAAAAAGACCTTTGGGATGTATGGCGGTCACGATATGGATGTAATTCTCCTTTGCAAAAACGAACTGGCAGGGGTAGTTCTCGACCGATTTGGCAAGGATGTATGGATGATGCCGGTGGATGACAAGTCCTTTAAGGTTCGTGTTAAGGTCAGTGTAAGCCCTCAGTTCTTTGGATGGCTGACTGGAATTGGGGCAGAGATGCAGATTTTGGGCCCGGAAGAGGTTAAAGAAGAGTATGCACAGTATCTGAGAAAGATTCTGCAAAATTATTAAAATTCAATACCGTACCTAAAGTTTACATAAAGTGGAGATACAGTAGTATTTCCACTTAAAATCGTAGGGGATTTTGTACATTTCTATAAGAACTGTTTTTTTGACAAAAAATAGTATATAATGTACGGGATTTATTATGAGAGAGTGGTGTGGTTATGTTTAAGTTTTGTTGGGTAATTGCTGTGAATTTTTTTCGGCTGCCTTTTATCATCCGTAAGATGAGAAAAATGGCTCTTCCGTCGAAAGGATATACACAGGAAGAACGATACAGCTATGCGCAGCATATTGTGAAGTTGATGAGAACAACCGGTTGGATTGTGACGAAGGGATATGGAGAAGAGAATCTTCCTCAGGAAGGCGGATATATCATGTATCCGAATCATCAGGGAAAGTATGATGTGTATGGAATTATTTCAACCCATGCGAATCCGTGTACTGTAGTTATGGACAAGGCCAAATCCTACATAATATTTGTAAAAGAAGCGTTAGAACTGTTAGATGGGAAGCGTCTTGACAAAGGAGATCTTCGTCAGTCCCTGACGATTATCAATGAGGTTGCAGAGGAAGTAAAGAACGGTGCCCGTTTTATTCTGTTCCCGGAAGGGGGCTATGAAGACAACAAGAACACTCTTCAGGAGTTCAAGCCGGGATGCTTCAAGATTGCCATTAAGTCCAGGATGCCGATTATTCCGGTTGCGTTGATCGATTCTTATAAGGTATTTAACAGCCGCAGCATCGGCAGGGTGGAGACACAGGTACATTATCTGGAACCGATTTATTACGAAGAATACTGTGGAATGAAAACACCGCAGATTGCAGATATGGTTAAAAAACGTATTGAAGATAAGATACAAGAAGTAGAAGCCAGAAGCGTTTTGGTATAAAAAACGCTCCCGGCTTCTTTTATTTTCTAAGCATCAAAGTCTACATGATACGTTTGATCTTCTGTATGAATGTCTACAAAGTGAAGGTCAAATTCTTCGTCCATAATGGTCATACTTCCTTTGTAGGATAAAGTATCACTTTTCTTGATCAGGAACAGGTAGGTTCCGTTTTCCTGGTCTTCCGCTTCATCGCTGATATCCCAGTAGAATTCTTCACCGTCAATTGGGTGAGGGTAACCGGATGCTTTAATTTTGCTTTCTATTAATTGGTATAATTCTTTCATAAGGATCTCCTTTTTCTATCATACTTGGTTTATATAAGTCCTGCGTCGTATAATTCGTTGGCATATCGAACGGAACCCATGGCGTCTTTGGAATAGAAATCAGCGCCGATCATATCAGCATACTCCTGGGTTAAAACAGCACCGCCAACCATGATCTTGCAATCCACATGATTCTTTCTCAGCAGCTGAATCGTTTCTTCCATACTTACGACGGTGGTAGTCATTAAGGCGCTAAGTCCTACTAATCGAATGTGTTCTTCCTGAACGGTTTTCAGAATAAGTTCTGGGGCAACATCCTTGCCAAGGTCAATCATTTCAAATCCATAATTCTCCAAAAGTGTCTTCACAATATTCTTTCCGATATCGTGAATGTCTCCTTTAACAGTGGCAATCAGAATCTTGCCCTTAGAAGCACTTCGCTTACCAGCCTTGGAAAGGGTGGTTTTGATCGCTTCGAAGGATGCTTTTGCAGCATCGGCACTCATCAGCAGCTGTGGAAGATACATTTTCTTTTCTTCGAATCCTTTTCCTACGATATCCAGTGCCGGAATCAGTTTGTCGTTAATGATTGTAAGAGAATCCAGACCTTCTTCTAACAAACGCAGTGTTGCCAGATGTGCACTTTCGGACAGGCCTTTGATAATTGCGTCGGTCAGGGACATCTGTGTGCCGGAAGGTGTGCGTGCTGCTTTTTGTTCGCTTGTAACAGAACCGCATTTTGCAATATATTCCATGCACTGGTCATCCAGTCCAGCCAGTGCGTTGAAGCTGTAATAAGCAGACATAAGTTCTTCGTTGGATGGGTTTACAATACCTGCACTTAATCCGTGTTCCAATGCCATGGTAAAGAAGGTGGTAGTAATCTTGCTTCGCTGAGGAAGGCCAAAGGAGATGTTGGATACACCAAGAACGGTGTGAATTCCCATTTCCTGACGAATTCTGCGCAGTGTTTCTAATGTGATACGGGCATTGTCTTTGCCAGTACTGATGGTCATAACAAGTGCGTCCATCACAAGATTTTTCTTAGGAATTCCGTAGGAGGCAGCAGTGTCTGCTATTTTTTGAGCAATGGCGAGACGTCCCTCTACCGTATCCGGAATGCCGTTTTCGTCCAGGCAGAGACAGACCACAACAGCGCCGTATTTCTTTGCAAGAGGAAATACACTGTCCATGGAAGCTTGTTTGCCGTTTACGGAATTCAGCATTGGCTTTCCGTTATAACAGCGAAGCGCCCGTTCCATAGCAATCGGATCTGCAGTATCAATCTGAAGAGGCAGATCGATGATAGACTGAATACCGGTGATGGCTTCTTCCATCAGACTTGGTTCATCGATTTCCGGAAGACCTACGTTCACATCTAAAATGTGAGCGCCTTTTTCTTCCTGAATCAGCCCTTCTTTGTAAATGTATTCCATATCGTGGTCACGAAGAGCCTGTTTGAACTTGGATTTGCCGGTAGGGTTGATACGTTCCCCAATAATCAGAGGTTTATCTGAAAAGTAAACGGCATGGTTATAAGAAGAAACTACCGTCAGATTCTTATCTGAAATCGGATGAATTTCCATATTTTTGCAAAGTTCTGTCAGTTTGCGGATATGTTCCGGTGTCGTACCGCAGCATCCGCCTACTGCACTTGCTCCGTGTTCTACCAAAAGCTGTGCTTTCTGGGCAAATTCTTCCGGTTCCACATTAAATA
>X73_One_humped_Camel__coassemble_332_pt1 | contig 14004 bp, 23 predicted proteins | sample X73_One_humped_Camel__metabat2_low_PE_005 | metagenome-assembled genome bin X73_One_humped_Camel
CGCTGCAACTGCAAACGCTAATGAATCCAAACTAAAAGCAGATGAAGCCACTAATAATGCAAATAATGCGGCAACTGCTGCAAATGACGCAACAAACGCTGCGAACACGGCAAAAGACGGAGCAAACAGTGCAGCGGAATCGGCAAGGACAGCCGCGAATACGGCAACAAGGGCAGCAACAGAAGCCAACAACGCAAGCAACAATGCGAATGTTGCAACCACGGCCGCCAATAACGCAGCAACTTCGGCAAACGATGCGGCAAGTGCAGCACAGGAAGCAAGCGCTGAAGCAAATGAAGCTGCCGAAAAAGCCAATCAATCATCAGAGAATTGTGATAATGCATTAAATGATCTTCCAAACCGAATAACTCAATATTTTGCTGATCTTGGCCTGGCCGTTATTGACGGTAAACTGTGCACAAAGGTGGTTCGAGAAAATGAGTAAAATAAGTGTATATCTCGATAAAATACTTAGTTCAGTATACGGTAAAGATGTAAGACAAGCCATTCACGATTCCATCAAGTGCTGCTACGATGATGTAACTGCCGGGGTTAGCTTAGCCAACACCGCAGCGACAGCGGCAAATACAGCGGCTGATAATTCTGAAACTCGAACCAGTGAAGCTATATTAAGCCTAACAACTGACGTAAATACAGCAGTGGCAAATGCTGCAAATGCAACTACGAGTGCAAACAATGCAGCAAGTAACGCCGAGAATAAAGCAAGTGCGGCTCAAACCGCAGCAAATGATGCGAATGCCGCAAAAGAAGCCTGCAACGAAGTTGTTGCTGAGCTTCCGAATACAATAGAAAATTATTTTGCCAGTCTTGGACTGTGCGTCGTAGATGGCAAACTTTGCGTGGAGGTACAACGAAATGAGTGACCCGATTATTACAAATGAACCTATACTCCTAAACTCTACAGGTGAAAAAATGGTTCAGGCTCTACAGGATATTGCAAGAGGCGGTACTCCTGAATATATAGACAGAGTCTATCAGACTATGCTCGACGGAACCAATACAACTCATGTATTTAATTCCTGGTGGGCAGCAGCATACAATTCAAGTATCAACCGATACACACTTCTTGAACGTTTCTTTGCTATGCTGGCAAATACCGGAGCAGGAAAAAAGTATACACTCAGATATTATAATCCAACTGTTTCCAACGATTCGGCAATGACACCGCTGGACGATCTTGCAGATAAGTCTCCGGCGCAGCTTTGTACCGACAATACAAGCCCCGTCGTCGATTGGGCCGATGAAGATCCTATGACCTGGTATATTCGTGCAAATGCTCTCAGTCTTGCAGACGGTACTATGAACGTTCTGGCGATTGAGGGCGAGCCTGGGTTTGATATTACCGGCGAAACCGCTCCTGTGTGGACATTCAGTCTTGCTTTGTGGAAGAGAGAGTGGGACGAAGGCGATTATTGCTATAAGAGTTGGGCAACGACCAATCTCGGAGGCTATACGCCGTATGCAGGCGACGTTGCTCCGGACAATACCAAGAGAATTATGACCTGGAGACCTACATTCCCTGGAAGTCTTACAAGCGACGGCAAACTTACTTCCGGTTTTGGCGGAAAGCCTTATCTTTGGGCATCAGCAGTAACCGGAATCGAAAAAGCAAGACTCATGGACGCTTATGAAGGGCTTTGGAATGATGCCGACACTATCTGGGTTCTTGATATGTGGCAGCTTCGTCACTTTAATCTTGAAAACTCAGGTATATGTGAAGGTTGTCAGAGTTATAATTTCCAGTATAAATGTGCAGTCGCTGAGACTGATGTAACCCGAGTAATACTTACTACCGAACAGGCAGCCAATCTGCAAGTCGGTTCAAACCTTGAAATCGGAGAACAGGGTTCCGAAACAAGCACAGATCGTTCGTCAAGTTATAACTATAGTATCGCCAGATATGCAAAAATTCTTTATAAGGAGAACGTTGAAATAGAAGGCGTTGATTATACCGCTGTGTATGTTGATGTTGATACTCCGTTCTCACCCACGACAACGACTCTTGTTTCGACGATGCCTTGGGACAGCGGTAATACAGAGAAGCTTCCTGCACATAAAGACGGAGCATGCTTCAGTCTTACCGCGGGAAGAAACCCGCTACGAGTTCAGGGCGTTGAAATGATGTCCGGTGCATATGACATTGGTTTAGATCCTCTTTACAACGTCACCAACTTTGCAGACAGCAAAGGCGATTATGCCGTGTATGAATGCCGAAACAGTGAAAATCTTTCGGGAAGCATTACCGGCAATTATGAAAATACAGGAATAGTTTACAGTCAGATGGCTCAGGGATGGAACTACGTTAAGAAATTCTTCCGTACAGCAAAGGCGGTTCTGTTTCCTGAAATGGTTGGCGGTTCCACAAGCGGCTGGTATAAAAGCGGCTTCAATGGTGCGTACTCTGCTGGCGTTCGTTGCCCTTGGCGTTGCGGCCATCTCTACAATGACGCTACTGCGGGCTTGGCGTGCGAGTATGGCTACTATGCGCCCTCGAACTCGGGCTGGCGTGGTCGTCCGCGGCTTTCCGGTTCGGGTAAAAAAAGGGGTGTGTGGACTGCGTAAGCCGGACACAGGGGTGTTAACCCCTATCCTGTAAGAACCAAAAATTGGGCTTCCTGGCGCGAAACGGCGGCTTCAATGGTACGAACTCTGCTGGCGTTCGTTGCCCTTGGCGTTACGGCAATCTCAACAATGACGCTAATGCGGGCTTGGCGTACGAGAATGGCAACAATACGCCCTCGAACTCGAACTGGAATGGTCGTCCGCGGCTTTCTATTAAACATAAAAGGGATATTTTCCTGATATTGCGTTTTGAAGTCCTCAGTTGAAAATCCACAGTAAACCGAAACCGAAAGGGTGTGACACAGATGGTGTCATGCGTGGCTAGTAGTAGAGCGGCGGGATTTGCTTTAAAGTCATCGTCTAACCGAAAGTCACTCAGTGTAAGAAAGATTATTTAATATGAAACAGCGATACAATTATTATTCTCATAATTTAGCATACAAAGCGGTTGCGAGCTGTTTCGATCGAAAATGGAACAGGATAGATATTTTAACATTTATCGAAGAATATGCAGGTATCAGCAGATATGAAATTTATGAAGACGTTATAAATAATACTGTCTGGAGTAAAATTGAAGCTATAGATACCATCGCATATTTTGTAGATGAAATGGTCTCTCTTATCATGGATGATAAAGAAGTAGAAGATATTTATCCTGTTGTGATTAACGAACGACCAGATGGCATGACCAATAAAATCAGAAAGATAGCAAATTTAAGTATACCTCATCAGCTTCTTGGTCATATAGTAAAGCTGGGAATAGAGCCATTACTAAAAGCACGTATATTACCTCAGCAGCATGCCAGTATTCCAGAAAGAGGACAAACCAAACTAAAAAATCAAGTTGGGGCGTATCTCAGAATGAAATCGTTGGGAATACAATATGCCGTTAAAACTGATATTGTACATGCTTATGATTCTTTGAAATATTCGGTTGTAATAAAGTTTCTTGAAAACGAGATACCGAGTGCCGTTTGGATTATCAAGATCATGAAGTATCTGGAAAAACTTGCACCTGAAGGACATCTCATAATAGGTGGATATTTGGATGCCTGGCTTTTTAATTATATGATGAGTTATGCCATACGTGATGTCATGAAACAAGGTAGTTACAGACGTAATAAATTTTATCCATATGCATCAAGAATAGTAACATATATGGATGATTTCTGTATTATGTCCAGAACAAGAACCGGTATTCGACGAACATTTCAAGCATTAAGTATCTGGTTAAACAGAAATCTTAATATGTCTATAAAACAAACGAGTCTTATTCTTGATTTATACAGTGTTCAAGATGAGCGAAAAGCCAAATACATGTCCTTTCCTTCACAGAGAGGCTGTCCCGGAATAGACATGGGCGGTTTTGAAATACATAGAACATATATAACAATGAGAGCACGAGTAGCTAAAAGAGTTATTCGTGCTTTTTCTCGTGCTTGGAATGAGATGAAAAGAACAGGGACTATTCAAAGACAAAGAGCTCAAAGTTTAATCTCACGTTACGGTCACATCAAACAAAGCACAAGCAAATATTTTCAAGAAAAATATCATACTGATGAAATAATCAGAATAGCCAAGAAGATCTGTGCCTTTTGGAACAGACGACGAGCTATAGAAACTAAGGAGTGGCTAATTTATGTTGTTACTAAATACAATGAGCGGCTCAAAGCCGTCCAAAGTTGTTTTTGAATCACTTCCTACTGGAAAAAGAGTCCTTCTGAGTTCGAACATTAGAGCAATGGTCGATGACGATGGATGTAACGTATATGCTTATGATGAAGTAATTTTCCACATGCCGCATGACCGAAACGAAACAGTAAAAAGCGTTGAAGATAATTTTGATGCTTGGTGGGAATTCGGTCAGCAGGAAAATGATCTTCTTCCGACTCTTGAACAGAGAGTAACTGATCTTGAAGATTTAGTTCTCAGTTTGTTTTAATGGAGGGTTTAGATAATGTTTAATCTGATTAAAACAAAATACAGACTGCGTAGAATTACAGCAATTGAAGTATGGGCATACGTTGACTCCGGAACAATAACAGAGTCTCAGGCCATAAGTATCTGCGGCCCAAGACCTGTTGTGTAAATTCAAAATGGAAGTAATTACAAATGAATGTTCAAGAATACATATATATCGAATGTTTGAAAGTAGGCATGACAAAAGAAGGGGCCTGTGCGCTTCTTGCTAATATTCAGGCCGAAAGTGCGTTCAGGTCCAACAACGTGGAAGATCGTAGTGGAATTCCGGACGAAGTATATACTGCGAATGTTGATAACCGATCATACTCCAAAGAACAGTTTATCAGAGATGAGCTTGGATATGGTATTGCTCAGTGGACTTACTTCCAAAGAAAAGAATGGATGTACGATTTTCTTATAGGAAGCGGTCTTTCCATCGGAGATCTTGCGGGACAGGTAAAGTTTCTTTTCTGGGAAATGCAGAACCACTTTAACAAACAGTGGAAGCTGATAACCACAAGTAACGATTTATACACTTGTACCTGGGAACTCCTTGATAAATGGGAAAACCCAGCTGAGAAGAAAAACAATATGAATGTTCGATATCAGAACGCTTGTAATTGGTATTCGAAGTTTTCTAACAGTAATCTATCGGATTATTTTATTGACGATCAGATTACAAGTGACGCATCGGAAGAATCTATTCAAAATGGAATAGGTGAAGAAACAACGGTCATATCCTGGCCCCCGAGAACAATAGACGATAATTGTTTTGGCTGGCCAGAAGTAAGACTTTGTCAAGCACTTCTCCGTTGTCGCGGATACAACATTCTGGATAATGGAATATATACGGATTCCATGAAAGAAAAAGTTATGCAGTTTCAGGTAAAGAACGGACTTGTTGGCGATGGATGTTGCGGTCCTGATACTTGGAAAAAACTATTAGCATTACCTGCAAACTTCTAAGTTTGAGAAAAGCCTTGTTATATTTACAGGGCTTTTCTTTTTTCGATTTACAAAAAATTCCCAAAAGGATTTTTTTTTAAAACATTCGCAAAAATTACAGCCTTCTTAATAGAAAGAATTAAAGGAGGGTTCTTTGTTATGAAGAAGACTATTTAATTTGAGAAAAAGAAAGAAGAGTTTATCGGCTCTTCTTTTTAATTTTTTATAAAATACTAAAAAGAAAAGGAGCACTAAAAATGGATCAAGTTATTGGTATGTATCAGCCTAAAAAAGCAATAGCACCTACTCCCAAAAAGTCATTCAGAAATCGTTGGAATGAAGATGTTGCGCTTTTTAACAACGTAATTTATGAACGCAGCGAAAAGACCAGAAAACTTGAAAACAAACATCCAGTATTTACATTCGTTTATAATTGCATAGTTTTGATTCTTCTCGGAATACTTGTATCCACACTTATTGTCTATGGTGTCAGAGATTATATTGAAAAACGTGCGAATGTTCTTTCTGCTCAGGCCGTTGAAGAATATAAGGCCGAACAGTACGCGATACAAGTTGCCAGAAAAGTTGAGGAACAAAAAGCCATAGCTCTTGCTAATTCTTCTTTGGAAGCATCAATAAAAAAAGAATCCGAAGCCATGGCTAAACTATTTTATGGAATTCGTAACTTTGAGTCAAAGTATAATTATTCTCAGAACGATCTTAGAACTCTGGCACGGTGCGTATTTAATCGAGTTGAAAATCCCAAATTTCCAAATAACATAACAGATGTCATAAATCAGGAATTTCAATGGATTGGATATTATGACACTAATCCAGTATTGACTGAATACTATAAAATTGCAGAAAAAGAAATTCGAATTTGGTATTCAGAAACTTCAAAACCTATCGAATATGATTATGCATGGGCCGAATTTGAGTCTGATGGTATATCACTAAAGAATCAGTTTGAAAGTACATACGCTACGAAATACTGGAGGTACTAACTGTGAAAAAACCAAAAGCAGAAAAACTTAAATCCGGAAGCTGGAGAACAAGAGTTCAAATAGACGGAAAAAGATATTCTGTTACAGCATCTACGAAGAAAGAGGCTCAGGATAAAGCAATGTCTTTATATGCTGGTTTCGAAGTAGAGAAACGTAGCGTACTGACTGTTGGAAAGGCTATAGATAAATACATTGATTCCAAAGAAAAAGTATTGTCTCCATCAACCGTTAGAGGATACAAAACCATTCGAAATAATCATCTTCAAGAAATCATGAGTATCAACCTTACGGAGCTTACTCAGCTTGATATTCAAAAGGCGGTTAGTTCTGAACAAGCTAAGGGGAAGAGTCCTAAGACTATAAAGAACGCGCATGGTTTGCTGGTTGCTGTACTGAAGGAATTTCGTCCAAAATTTAATGTAAATACAAAGCTTCCTCAGAAAAAACCTCGTGAAACACAAATCCCAACCGAGGATGAAATGAAGATGATATGGAAACAGGCAAAAGGAACAATATACGAGCTTCCAATTCTTCTTGCATCGTGGTTGGGTTTAAGACAATCTGAGATTAAAGGACTTAAATTTTCAGATATTAAAAACGGTAGACTTCACATACAAAGAGCGGTGGTCAGAGGCCAAAACGGACCTGTTGAAAAAGGAACCAAAACCGTTTCCGGAGACAGGTGGATAAAGCTTCCAAAAACTATTGAGAAAAAACTAAAGTCAATACCCCATAAATCAAGTGACGATTATATTTTCAAAATGTCTTCGAGTGCGATTTATGAGAATTTTATTAAGATCTGTAAAGAAGCCGGAGTCAAGCCTTGTCGGTTTCATGATCTTCGTCACTTTGCGGCATCTGAAGCACATTCTTTGGGTATACCGGACAAGTATTCAATGAAGCGAATGGGACACTCTACAGACAATATGCTGAAGACCGTTTATCAACATACTATGCGCGATAAAGAAGATGAATTTTCAGATGTAATCGATAGCCACATGGAGTCGTTGTATGAAGGCAGCCAGTAATAAAAATCCCGTGGCCATTTTCGTGGCCATTTTATTGTCTCTCATGTACAATCGAACTTGGATATATGAGTTTGTTAATGAATGTATAAAACTCCGCAAACCATTGAAAATAAAGGAAAATCCCCGAAACCATTAAGTCTCGGGGATTGTCTTTTTGGTGCGCGAGGCGGGACTTGAACCCATCACTGAACAGCTAAAAAAGTCAGTAAAATCAACGGTTCTTAAAATCCCGTGGCCATTTTCGTGGCCACTATTTCTTTTTTATCGATAAAAAATAGGTTTATGTGAAAAAATTACAACAAAATTTTACACCTGCAATTACTTTTTGTAATGATATTTTTATCAAAAATTTCATCTATACAATCAGGTTTTTATACCTGCAAAGTTTGATTTTTTGCTCTTATTGACAAGTATCAATTACTCTGATAAAGTCCATTTTGCTGCGCAGCAATCTTTAATTATATTTTAAGGAGAAGACTGCTATGGATAACAAAAAGCGCATGGATCGATTCGACGCAGTTGTTGTTGAATACAAAAGAAAACATCCGAATTTCACCATGCGTGATATTTCAAACAAAATAGGATGCGATCAATCAAGTTTATGGAGATATAGAAGATATGAATCGGCCTTCTTGAAAGCGCCTTTCGATGTAATTTGTTCAATGCTTCGTCTGGCAAATGTTTCAAACGAAACCATTCGTTATATTTGCGGGTGGAAATCATGAAAATTGAATATGCACTTAGTAAGCATCGCTTTTATGAACTCAAACATTTTTGTCTTCAGTTTCCGGAATGGGAGCAGTTGTATAAGCAATCGGATGGCTGGTTTAAAATGATTGGTTCCAATGAAAGTGACACGACTTCTAGAGACGGAATCAGAAGAGCGGATTTGGCATGGAAAATGACACTTATTCGCGAGGTATGTCATGACGTATGTGAACAATATGAATGTGATATTTTCAAATACGTTATTCTTGGAATTCCTCCTGTTCTTTCGAAAGAACAGATCGATTTCTGGCATTATTATAGAAAATTCTTCTGGGAACTGTCAAGAAGACGCGGATAAATAGTTAAAGAACTCTCGTTATGAGGGTTCTTTTTATTTTTATGTAGAGAAGGAGCGTGAAACGTTGAATGTACTTTATAGCAGAAAATCAAGAAAGAAGATATTTCACAAGTCGGGTTGTCCGTATCTGAAGCGAATAAAATATTCAGACATTATGAGAATTGATATTCATGAGGCCTACTCTGATTCAGATTTCTACGAATGCAAATATTGCGGCGGAAGAAAAGGTTATGCGAGAACATTCAAGAAGCGAACAAACCGATACGGCATCGAGCGGAATATGAATTGCTTTTGGGATGATGAAACAAATGCGTTATATTTGCAAACAAATTTTGGATTTTGGAAATTAGTATGGAATTGTGAAATAAATCAATTCATTCTTTATCACCAAAATAGCAGTTGGTGGAATCCTAAGCGACCTATAAAGAAACAGTTCCATACGGCTTTTCACAGGCAGGGAGATGTTCCGCCAAATAAGAGTTTTGATAAAATCGTCGATTATATTTATGCTCACGATAAAGCAAAAAGGATAATAAATAATAACTATAAAAGACTGCCTCACAAAACGAAGAAACAAAAGAAATATTACAATCATGCTCAGAGAAAAGCAAAGAAAAGAGAAGCACAACGAATTGACAAATTGTTTAATCAGATTTCAAAGAAAGAGTGATATTCGCAAGTTTTTCAGCTCTTTTAATGGAATCTTAAAAAGAATGGAGGTTAGAAATTAATGGATCACGATGTGTTAGTGGCTGAATGGAAGAGGATTCATGGTTATCTTGAGAAACTGGTACCCTCAACTGATGAATACGCTACCACAATGAAGAGATTCCAGGAGTTATCCGAACTTATACTGAAACACGATAAGTCTTGTGGTGACGAACTTGAGCGAGAACATAAAATGGAGATGGAAACCAAAAAAGTCGAAATTGAAAGACTTGTTAAGGAACTCGAAATGGATATTTCTCGCGGAAAGGAACGAAACCAGGGACGTTTATCTAAGAATCAGGCAATTTGGAGACTTCTGGAAATAGCTTTCAGTGGTTTGGTAATGATCGTTGGGATACTGCTTACGGGTAAGCTTGAAGAAACAAATATTCTCAGCTCAAAAGCATGGTCATTAATTGCTAAGCCAAAACTTTAAAGGCGAAAGGAAGAAGTATCGTGATATTTACGGTCCTTCTTCTTTTTTCGCAATTTTTACAATGCCATTAACGAGGAGGTGATAGCTTAGTGGGTATGCATGAACTCAGGGAAACGGCTACAGATTTGTTGCTGGCAGTTCTGCTGCTTGCGATAGTCTTACCGTTCGCTAAGATTGCTGAAAGAGCAAGCATTAACTGAGTCTCAAAGGAGATCGTCATTAACGACGGTCTTCTTTTATCGCATATTTTACAACGCTATTAATGGAATCAATAACAATATTTTAGGAGGAATAAAATGGACGAAATGAATATCGTATCCGGTTTTATGCAGCAATTATTGGCAGATATAATCGTATCTACGGTTAATAAGAAAATGGGTATGGACATATTTTTAATGCTCAAACTCAATGATAAGCTTAAAGTAACCGTTAACGATGACTGTGTTGATATGCACATAAATGCCGACTTATCGTTTAGTAAGTCTGATTTCTATGAACTATTGCGTAAATCCATGTACAATACTTAGAGCTGTTTATATAAACGGCTCTATAGTATTTTCGCACAAAAAACAGTCCTTATAATGAGAAGAGGGGTTTCGTTGGGTTATGCCAGGCGACAGTTGAGATACTGAACCCCACTAATAGTTCAATGGTAGAACGCTTGAATACTAATACTATTCAAGAGACGCCAGTTCGAAGCTGGCAATTCTTATATTTTTTTCAAAGGTGATGGTTTTGAAGTATTTCTATAAAAGACCTGATATTTCGGTCCCTGTATACGGAAAACCAATAAAAACAGAGGATCCTTTTATTAGATGCGCAACGTTATATTTAGAACATGAAAAAGGAATTTTAGTCATACAAAAACGTTTTGATGATAAATCAAAATCAGTATATTGGGGTTCCGTGGATGCTGATATTGCAAATGATATTTATCTTTCTCCGAAATTTCAGGACTTCTTTAAAAATAATGCGACCACTTCCACATATCCAGTCTTTAAATTACGCACACTTATGTGGAATTTACGAATGAAACCTATGGAAAAAGAGCCATGGGAAAGCTTTTTCAGCTAATTGTTCGCAAGAAAAACAGCTCTATTAATGGAAAGCCATAATCAAGTTGATAAAGGAAGGAGGACGAGAGTCTCTGTCTAACAAACAGGGGCTCTCATTTTATTTTTTAATGACAACGAGTTTTGATCAGGCTATCGAACTTACAGAATCGTATTTTAAAAAACTTGAGTATTTAAAACCGATTGTAAAATCAAACAGATTTATCGAAAATTCTTATGCAAAAATAGCGTGCAAAGATATTATTAGAGAACTGAAAAATTCGGTAAATCTTCCATTTGTGGTTACGCCTTTGGATGTGTTGTATAGCTACAGCAATCGAATGAAACTATGGGCAAGCGAATTTCCAGACAAAGAGAAGCGTCTTGCGTTCTTGGTAGCTGCTGATACTGCCGATTATTTAAAAGAAAAATGCTGGCTCATTGATATGGGCTGGAGAAAAATTAAAAAAGAAAGGAATGGTGAATCATGAGTAATAAAATTAAACTTTCAGAAAAGTATGGAGTAAATCCAACAATTCCACTGTGTTTTTGGTGCGGAAACGAACGAGATGCAATAGCTTTTCTTGGACATATCGGTGACGGAAGAAAAGGAGAGGACTTTGAAGCTCCAATATCCGCAGTTCTTGATTATGAACCTTGTGATATTTGCAAGGAAAACATGAATAAGGGCGTGACTCTTATTGAAGTATCGGAGAGTTGTGTAGTAAAAACACAACCTCCTATCCGAGATAGTTTTTATCCGACGTCAAGATGGTGCGTAATATCTCAGGAACTTGCCGAACGTATTTTCGGAACCTGTGAAACAAAGATCATTCTTGTTGACAATGAAATTTATAACAAATTATTTGAAAAAAAAACAAAAAATGAGCAATAAAGAAAAAATCTCGGATAATGTTAATCATCCGAAGCACTATACCCAGAACGGAATTGAGTGCATAAAAGCTATAGAAGCCTCAATGAGTCCTGAAGGTTTTCAGGATTATTGCAAAGGAAATATTATCAAATACATTTGGAGATGGAGAGATAAAAACAAGATTGAGGATCTAAATAAAGCAAAAGTTTATCTGGGATGGCTTATTGAGTCTGCTGAGAAATCTGAGAAATCGATTAAAAAGAATTCGGACACGGAAGGTGATTCGTTATATTTTCATTCAGGGTTAAGTCTGGTTTTTGATACATATAAAGAGGCACAGAATGTATTAGCCATGATTAAAAATGTAATGATCGCTTATGGCTATGTCAGCGTAGCAGATGTAGAAGATATTATGAACATCGCGAATAACTGGACAAGTTACAAATTTGGATGGTATCTGAATGATATTTTTAAATTCGGAATAAAATTTACTAATGACAACAAGTATATGATTTTATTTCCGAAAGACATGCCTCTTGATGAATTTAAAAAAGAAGGTAAAAAGTGATGGATAATTATAAAGAAGTATTTTTTTCAGAGTATTGTAAAACTTGTGAGCATAAAGATATTCCTGGAGATGAAGAACCATGTAATGAATGTCTAACTATCGGAGCGAGACAGTATTCGCATAAGCCTGAGAAGTGGAAGGAGGCTTCTGATAAATGATATTTGTAATACTCCACAGTATTATGGTTGAAAATCATATTGTAAGTGGTTTATTTCACAACGCATACAATAACAGCACTCAGGCTCAATCAGAATTTGACAGCTTAATATTGACTCCGGACTGTCCCAGAAAAGAATTATGGGGAATAGATTGGTCCGGAACCAGACAAATGATAATGGAGAAAAGATTCAATGAATAACTTTTTCATTTCAGTATGCCCTTTAAAAGTAGGAGATCGCTTTTATAGAAAGGTTCCTTCACATCTTAGAAGTTTCAGTCTTCCCGATATTATTATCGCTGAAGAAATAACTGAAATGCAGGATGATGAAGGAATTTTTTATGCAATTAAAGGAAGGTTCTTATATCACACAATTGGAACCGAATACAAGACTTACAGCAGTCGGATATTTGAATCCGGGGATTGGGTTATTGAAAAAAAAGGAGAAGATTTCTATGGCATGTAGATCTCGACGATTCATAATCGACAGAATGCTTATAAGAAATCAGGAAATACACAGACTCATCAGGGTTCTTGTTCCTTTTTATAAAAAGATATCTCTTGGGAAATCCACACTAACTGAAGAATTCATATATCATCTTGAAATAGCCAAGGTTGATATGGAAGAAGAGACCATCGAGCGTATGATTGAAAATTATATTAATAGATATAAAGGAGTATAAAAAATGAAAATAGTCATTACCATCGATATCGCCAGACTCGCAATTGGTACAGCATTGGGTGTTATTGGAGGATATAAATGCTTTAAAGCCGGTTATGAACTCGGTAAATACCGCTCTGAAAACAACAAGGAGACCGTGAATGAATAAAATAAAACCGATTATAGCTTTGTTCAGAAAACATGCTCCAACTATATTAACTGGTATATCTTGTGTTGGTGTAGTTCTTACCGGATATTTGACGCATAAGGTGAGTTCTAAAAAGTCTATCGAATGTGAAATGTACTTTAAACGGCAAAACTGGAAGGATTATATTTTACCAATAACAGCAGGCGCTGGGACTATTGCTTGCATAATTGGCGCCAATTATATTCATTTAAGTCGAGAAGCAGCATTAAGTGCTGCTCTTGCTTTTTATAAAGCTCTCGGAAATGATATTCAGGACGCGGTTGAAACTAAATTCGGAACTGAAGGATTAATGGAGACTAAGACCGCTATGGCTTAAGCACCATTCAGTTACGGCGATCCATCCAGAAAGATAAAGATCTGGGAGCCATATACTAAACAGTGGTTTGAAGCTACGACCGAACAAATCCTTTGGGCTGAACTAACGGCCAACAAGATGCTTCATCAAGGTGGGACTGTTACCTTAAATGATGTATTAAAATTATATTCGGGATGTAAGATGAAACCGTATGGAGAAATGATAGGATGGAGCTGGAACGATGAATCGTTTGAAGAACTTTCATGCTATTACTATGCCGGAGGATGGATTGATATGTGTCCTCAATGGACTGAAGAAGATGGGAAACAAATGTTCATAATGGAATACGGAATTCATCCTTCAGATCTTACTGATATTGTAAATTTTAATAGGAATTAATTACGAAAGGAGCAAAAACTCTAAATGAAAATCAAGACGATGGCTATGACTCTAAGAG
>X73_One_humped_Camel__coassemble_343_pt1 | contig 13496 bp, 10 predicted proteins | sample X73_One_humped_Camel__metabat2_low_PE_005 | metagenome-assembled genome bin X73_One_humped_Camel
GAGAAGGAGTATACGTTCAGACAACGGGACCGAACTTTGAAACACCGGCTGAAATCCGAATGTTCCGCAGCTGGGGCGCAGATGTGGTAGGCATGAGCACTGCCTGTGAAGCGATGGCTGCAAGACATATGGGAATGGAAGTAGGTGGCATTTCCTGCGTGACCAATATGGCTGCAGGGATATCTAAGGTACAGTTAACACATGAAGAGGTTCAGGAAACGGCGGACAAAGTGGCAAGTCAGTTTAAAGTGTTGTTAACGGAAATAATTAAAAGAATATAATGGCACAATTGTGCAGGATAAAGGAGAAGGAAAAATGAAAAAGTATTTAGCAGCAATGATTCTTACAATTGCAAGTGTATCTTTCGCAGCTTGTGGAACAAATGAGGAAAAACAGACAGAACAGGCAGAAACAGCTGTAGAAACAACGGACACAGTTTTTTCAGAAGAAAAAACGGATCATGAAATGCCAGTAGTAGGCAATATTGCTTTTTATTCTGATAACTGGTATCTGGATGGGGATCTTAATAATACTTGTATTCGTATCGAAGAAACTTCTACATGGGAAATGAGCAGTGCCGATGCAATGGTATCTGGAACTGTAGATGTAAATGAGAATGAAACAGCTCTGCTGTTTCTGAATGAAAATGAAGAAGTGGTAGCGGAAGTATACACAGCGAACGACGATGATCTCCATGTAGATGTGAAAAACACTGAGTTTATGCAGCTTCCGGAACATTGTCATTTTGTAAGAGAGATAAACTGCCAGTAATACTTATGATTTGAGAATAATAGGTGAGTCGATTGAAAATGTATAAACGTGTATTTGTGATTGTAATTGATTCTTTAGGAATCGGCGCTATGCCGGATGCACATATGTATGGAGATGAGGGGACAGATACTTTAGGCCATATTGCGTCTCATAGAAAACTGAATATCCCTAATTTAAGAGAATTGGGACTGGCAAACCTGTGTCAGCTGGAACATTTAGATCCAAAAGAAGCGCCTCTGGGACGCTATATGGCGCTCTATGAGGCCAGTACAGGGAAAGATACCATGACAGGACATTGGGAAATGATGGGACTTCACATCACAAAGCCCTTCCAGACATTTACGGAACACGGATTTCCGAAAGAGTTGATTGATGAACTGTCCAAAAGAACAGGAAGAACCATTATTGGAAATAAAAGTGCCAGTGGAACGGAAATTCTGGATGAACTGGGAGAAGAAGAAATTGCCACCGGTCATATGATCGTATATACCTCTGCAGACTCTGTTCTTCAAATCTGCGGAAATGAAGAGACCTTTGGTTTGGAAGAATTGTACCGCTGCTGTGAAATTGCACGAGAACTGACCATGCGTGACGAATGGAAGGTGGGAAGGGTTATAGCCCGTCCTTATATTGGAAAGAAAAAGGGTGAATTCGTACGTACCAGCAATCGCCATGATTACGCATTGAAGCCATATGGTCCAACAGTTCTGAATGCATTGAAGGATGAAGGCTTTGATGTAATTTCAGTTGGAAAAATAAATGACATCTTTGTAGGAGAAGGAATTACGGAAGCATACAAATCCAAAAGCTCCGTACATGGAATGGAACAGACCATAGAAAAAAAAAAAAGAGAGTTCAGCGGCTTGTGCTACGTGAATCTTGTGGATTTTGATGCCTTATGGGGACATCGAAGAAATGTAGAAGGATATGCCAAAGAACTGGAAACGTTTGATGTCCTGCTGGGAGATTTAAGGAAGGAACTAGAAGATGATGACTTATTGATCCTGACGGCAGACCATGGAAACGATCCTACCCATACCGGTACAGATCATACGAGAGAAAAGGTGCCGTTTTTGGCTTATTCTCCATCTATGAAATCAGGAGGAAAACTGGAAGACGGAGAAACTTTTGCTGTGGTCGGTGCAACGGTGGCAGACAACTTCCGTGTAAAGATGCCGGAGGGGACGATTGGGACTTCTGTTTTACATCAGCTTATAAATTAAAAAAAAAGATGTACTTTTTCTCATAATGTGTTACACTAAGTAGCGTGTGTTGGAAAACATGCAAAAGAATTGTAACATAAAGGAGATTTGAGAATATGAACAATCAGGATATTTTAGCAGTTGTTGGCGGTGAAGCTATTACAAATGCAGATTTAGATTTGTTTTTACAGAGTGTTCCACAGGATCAGAAAAGATTTGCTGCAGACCCACAGTTTCGTGGACAGTTTTTTAGAACAGCTGATTTCTTATCGTTCTTTTACAAAATATGCAGAAGAACTGAACTTAGAGGAATCTGAAGAGTTCAAACGTGTGATTGACAATGCAAGAAAAGAAATCCTTGCACAGCTGGCAATCAGCTCAATCATGAAAGAAGTTGTTGTAACAGAAGAAGAAATCAAAGGCTTCTATGATGAGAATCCACATCACTTCCAGCAGGGAGCAAAAGTAGAAGCAAAACACATTCTTGTTGCAGATGAAGAAGAATGTGCATCCATTCTTGCAGCAATTGAAAATGGCGAAAAGACTTTTGAAGAAGCGGCAAAAGAATCTTCTACCTGTCCATCCGGTCAGCAGGGCGGCAGTTTAGGCGCATTTGGCAAAGGCCAGATGGTAAAAGAATTTGAAGATGCAGCATTTGCAGCAGAAGCCGGCAGTATCGTAGGCCCTGTAAAAACACAGTTTGGTTACCACTTGATCAAAGTGGAAGGTAAAACAGAAGCTTCTGTTCTTCCATTTGAAGAAGTAAAAGGTAAGATCAAAAAGAGCCTTCTGAAGCAGAAACAGAACCATGCATATTCTGATAAAGCTGCAGAATTAAAAGAAAAATATTTACAGAAATAAATAAAAGAGAATGTCTGTGCAGGTACACAGGCATTCTCTTTTTTTATAAAAATCAGTCGGCTTTATAAACAATGGAACCGCCGCAGATGGTGTAGATTACTTTTCCGTGCATTTCCTGACCTGTAAAAGGTGAGTTGCCGGACTTGGAGGCATAGGAATCTGCAATCCATGTGGCTTTTGGATCAAAAACAACGAAGTCTGCAGGTGCGCTGACCTGAATACTTCCGCCAGGGAGTTTATATAAATCTGCCGGGTTGCAGGTCATCTTTTCTAATAATTCCATCATGGTAAGATGACCAGGTTCTACCAGTGACATAAGACCGAGGCTCAAGGATGTTTCGAGACCAATAATGCCGCTAGGAGCATCTGTAATAGGTTTATCCTTTTCTTCTTTGCTGTGCGGTGCATGGTCAGTTGCAATTAAGTCGATGGTGCCGTCTTTCAGACCCTGGATAATAGCCAGTCGGTCCTTTTCGGTACGAAGAGGCGGATTCATTTTTGCAAGAGTGCCATGTTTGATCACGGATTCTTCAGTAAGTGTGAAGTGGTGAGGTGTTGCCTCAGCGTGAATACGAGCACCAAGGGATTTGGCAAGGCGTACCTGTGCAACGGAATTACCGGAACTGATATGCTGAATGACTACGTCAGCGCCGGAATGAAGTGCCAGCATGCAGTCTCTTGCAACCAGTACTTCTTCTGCAAGTGCCGGAGAACCGCCAATACCGAAATGTTCCGATGCAAGTCCCCGATTTACACCATTGTTAGCGATGAAAGATGGATCTTCTTCGTGAAGGCTGATTGGCATGTTCAATTCAGCTGCCTTTTTCATTGCTTCGAAGCAGCGGCCGGCATCCACAAGGGGAATGCCGTCATCGGTAAACCCGCAGGCTCCGGCAGCAGCAAGAGCATCCATGTCTGTTAACTGCTGACCTTTTAATCCATAAGAAACGGCAGCAGCCTGGTAAATGTTGATATTCTCTTCTTTGGCACGTGTCAGGATATCCTGGAGCACTTCCGGAGAGTCAACGGCAGGTTTTGTATTTGCCATGCAGATGACAGAGGTAAAACCGCCTTTTGCAGCAGCAAGAGAGCCGGTATGTAACGTTTCTTTATAAAGGAATCCAGGATCACGAAAATGGATATGAGTATCGATAAGCCCTGGTGCAACAATCAGACCATTCAAGTCAAGAACTTCTTCTCCTTCCTTTGCAGTAAGTGTTCCAATTTCTGTAATCAGACCATCGGCAACACGAATATCAAGGATGCCTTCTTCTTTTGTTTTTGGATTTATAAGATAACCATTTTTAAGAATCATGTAGAATCTCCTTCCAGTTCTTTTAAGATAAGATAAGTATAAGTGAGTGTGCAAATTAGGTCAAGGCACAACTTGGAAACATAAAATACAGATATAGGTAAAACATGATGAAGGGTATTTGGGAATTCTGTGATGTAAATGAAGAAAAATTGTGATATGATAGAGAAAAATGTGAAATGGATTGTTATTATGAAATATGAAGCTTTAGATTGTAATGATTTCTATATCGACAAAACGAAACAACTGGAAGATGCTTTGGAGAAATTTCCATATATATATATTGAAGGCGCTGCTGCATGCGGCAAAACAACAGCGGTAAAAATGCTGCTGCATAAGCTGCACGCAGTAGATTTTTATGATGGGGATTCGACGGCACCTGCAGTATTTCTTTTTGATGGAGCTGTGGAATATACGAACGTACAGGATTTATCCGATACGCTCCAAACAATAAAAGAGAAGCTTCTGCAGAGAAGCGGCACATGCTTCTTTGTATTTGAGAATCTTCAAGTACTGCAGGATGACAATGCATATGAAGTGCTTGTGTCTTTTCTTAGAAGTATTAAAGGAAGAGGGCATGGAATCTGTATCAGCAGAGAAGAACCACCGAAAGGATTTCTGGACTTTATCTGGAAAAGAGAAATGGAATGCTTTGGTATGGCAGAATGGATGCTTACAAAGAGAGAAGTAGCAGCTATGATCGAGCAGGAGAATTCCCGGTTAAATGTGGAGGAATTATATGAGATTACAGGAGGATGGGTCGGCTGTGTTCATATGATGATACGTTTGCATAAAAAACTCTCATATTCGGTATGGCAAAACAAGGAAGAATTCTGTACAGCGAAAGAATTGAGAAAAGAATACGAAATAGACACTTATATTCGAGAAAATCTGTTAAACACTCTTTCGCCAGAGGAAAAGATGTTGTTAAGCCGCAGTCAGTTGTGCAGCTGGCTGAATGAATCTCTTTGCCGTGAACTGTGGGGGATACAGGGCAGCGAAGTGATTTTTAAGAAACTCGTCAGAAAGGGGTTTTTGGTTTATAATGCATTTCACAAACACTGGTCTGCAGCACCTCTGTTTCGCAGACCAGTACAGGCAGAAGATGATTTTTGGCTTCAGCTTGGATCCTGGTATGAGGAAAACGGATACATATATGAGGCGTTGATCAGTTATGTCAGACGAAATGACCTAGAGATGTATAAAGACTGTATGATTCGGAATGCGAAAAAGATTCCGTACAGCGGTATTGATTATTCAGAAGTGATGAGATGGAAAGAACCGATTCCGGAGCTTATTTATCTGCGCGGAATGTACAGTTATTATATTCAGGATAAGAAAACATTTGAGAACGAAAGTCATTGTTTCAAGGAGCAAATCTTAAGCAGCGCAGATACATTTCCGAATAAGGAGCGAATTTATGAGCTGTATTTAAATCTTCAATATCTGAATGCAGAAGTTTCTTTGAATGAGTGGCTGGAACTGGCAAAAGAGTATCATGAGAGTACAGATCACAGATTTTCTATTTATCGGGCGACGGGATACAGTATGTCTGCGCTCTGCGGTTTGCGTGATCTGACAGAATTGTTTGCTGAAACAAAAAAAGAAGAGAATCGCAAGATGCGAATATGGAAAGAGTGCCTTGATGAGGATGCAAATAAGCTGTATCAGTTAGCAAAACTGGAGTATTACATTGAAACGAATCGTACAGAGTTAATTACATCAGAAGAACGAGAGTTTCTTGTTCAGGAAAACAGTCTGCCTGCAGTATCCCTGCTTATGAGGTTTGACCAGGAAATCCTTGATGAAAAGGGTAACGAACAAATTTGCAAAAATGTACGAGCTTTAAGTTCCGACTGTAAAGAACCAGTTTCCGTAATTGTGGAGTTTCTAAGAGATATCCTGGAACAGGATGAGAAGATATCCAGCCGTATCGTATCATGGATGCGTTATATTGAAAATATGAAATTAGAAACAAATGAGGACACGTACAGTATCAAAAGAATCCTTGTACAATGCTACATGCAGTATCGTCAGTATGATAAGGCAAAGAAAGTGCTGAATGAATTGATTCCTTATTTGATTCCTTATGGAAGGTGGTACTTTTTGGCAGAGCATCATTTTCAGATGGCAGTAATCTACAAAAAGGAGGGAAGAAGCGGTTATGCACTCCAGCATATGATCGAATCGTTCCTGATCAGCCGTCAGTACCGTTATGTAGGATTCTATGCACAGTATGGAAAGAACGGCATCGATGCGTTGGAAAACTATATTCAGTGGATGCAGGCAAATGAACCGGAACGATGGCATCGAAAAAAGAAGTATAAATATGGAAACGTGCTTAGAATGCCTGAAGCTGATTATATGGATGTAATACTGCGACTGAGCAGGCGCAAAACGAAAGGAAAAAGAGAACAGAAGGAAGATGTATATAAAGAGCATTTAACTATGATGGAAAATGTGATACTGCATTGTATCAGCCGCGGTCTTACCAATCAGCAGATTTGTGAAGAATTAAATCTGAAACTTCCTACGGTAAAAACCCATCTTTACAGTTTGTATAAAAAACTTGGAGTAAACACAAGAGTGCAGGCTATTGTAACAGGAAAAGAGAAAGGTCTGCTGAATGAATAAGAATCTATGTAAGACACATAAAAAGTTCTTTTGTAAATAAAGGTAGACATTTTTTGTGATAATGGCTATAATGAAATTTAAAAACAATGGGGTATTTATTTATAGAGTTAGTGAATTGCGTTAGTCTTAGGAGGAGAAGCAATGAGAGTAGATAAAGAATTTGTTTTACGAGAAATCGCAGGTGATTATGTAATTATTCCTACAGGTAAAACCGTATTGTCTTTCAACGGTTTAATCTCTGTAAACGAAGTGGGTGCCTTTTTATGGGAACAGCTGCAAAAAGATATAACAATGGAAGAACTTCTGGCAGCTGTTTTAAACGAATATGAAGTTGATGAGACAACTGCAAAAGAGGATATTCAGGAATTTCTTGATGTTCTTGTGAAAAGTAATGTACTGGAGATGTAGGTATGATTAGATTAATACATATGGGCAGTATAGCATTGTGTATCGTATCCGTTGTGCTTTATGTATTGTCCGGATTGTATATGGATCGTAACAGTGACCCATACGGACCGGAAATTCATATGGAAAGAAATATAATTGAAGTATCGATTCATGCTTCAGAAGAGCAGTTACTGGACGGTATCACAGCCACTGACAATAAAGATGGAGATGTAACAGATTCCCTGCTGATTGAAAGTATGGGGATGTTTATTGATAAAGGCAAACGTAAGATTGTAATCGATGCTTTTGATTCCAACCATAATGTGACAAAGGTAGAACGTACCGTTAAATATTTCGATTATGTTTCACCAAGAATTACATTAAGCGGTCCTCTTAGAGCACCGATCAACGATATCAATAAATTGACAGAGCTTATCACCGTAGAGGATTGCCTGGAAGGTGATATCACGGATGCGGTTCAGCTTACACCTGGCAAGAGTTCTGATACTTATTCACTTCCGGGTGAATATAAGATGAAGATTTCAGTAGTCAATAGCGTTGGCGATGTAGTAGAAGTTCCAGTGACTATTGAATTGTATGAGAGTCTTCAGGATTCATCGAGACCAAAAGCACTGTTATCAGATTATTTGATTTATACGAAAGTTGGGCAGGAAATCGATCCGAACCAATATCTGCAAGGGATTGTTGTTCGTAATGTAGAGTATAAATGGGATGATGAAGTGACTGGTACGATTGCTCCTTATACAAGAAGGCAGGTAGATATTGAGAATAATGTGGATATAGCAACACCAGGTGTTTATGATATCGTTTATTCTATTACTGATAAAACGGTTACTACTCAGATTCGTATGGTCGTAATTGTAGAGGAATAAAGTGGAGAAAAAGAATGTCTGAAGTGAGAAAATTTGACAGCAGCCAACAGGAATACTCCATTGATATAGATTCTATGCTCAGGGATGTATTGAAACAGTTTTGGGTTATTCTGTTGGTAGCACTATCAGCTGCACTTCTAGTAGGTGCATATATGAGATTTACATATAAACCGGTTTATGAAGCAAATATGACTTTTGTTGTAGGTAAATCCGGATTTAACAACAATCTGGCATATGAGAACCTGAATTCCGCGGAAAATGTGGTTATGAAGTTTTCACAGATTGCTACAAGTTCTGTATTGGAACGAAGAGTATGCAGCGATCTTGGATTAAAAAGATTCGATGCAGAGGTAAGGATTAATTCTATTGAGTCTTCAAATCTGATGACGCTGTCACTTACGGCTCCGTCACCGGATTTGGCGTACCGTATGATTCACAGTGTTATGAACATTACGATGGAGTTAAGTGCTGAAATGATGGATTCCATCACATTTAAAGTTCTTCAGCCGGCTGTTATCCCGCAGGCACCGAAGAATCCGCTGTATATTATGGGTGATATGAAGAAGTTTGCAATTTTAGCAGCCGGAATGGTAATTGTATTTTTGGCGCTTCGTTCATATTTTAAGGATACCATCAGAAATCAGCAGGATGCGAAACAAAAAGTCGATACAAGATTAATCGGTTCGATTGCTCATGAGAATAAACGTAAGACCTTCAAAAGCTTTTTCAAAAATAATAAACAAGGTCTTAGTATTGAGAATATTCTGATAAGTTTTGATTATGTAGAATCCGTTCGAATGGCTGCAACACGTGTGCGCTCTGCAATGGATCGAAGAGGAGCGAAAATAGTTCTTGTTACCAGTTTGTCCGAAAATGAAGGGAAATCTACGGTAGCTTCCAATCTTGCACTTGCACTTGCACAGGAAGATTGTAAAGTGGCATTAGTGGATTGTGACTTCCGTAAACCATCTCAGTATAAATTGTTTGAATTGTCAAAAGATGAAGAGAAGAATTTTGTAAAATATTTATGTGGAGAAGGTGAACTCTCACCGAATATGGTAGGTGAGAATAAAAATGTGGAATTATATTGCAGTAGAACTGCGAAATCTAATTTCATTACGAAATCTGTAAAGGCAAAGCTGAAACAGACGTACCAAATGCTTTTGACACGTGTGGATTATGTGATTATGGATACATCCCCAATGGCACTTGTATCTGATGGTGAAGAGTTAGGTGCTGTGGCAGACTGCAGTTTGCTTGTTGTGCAGCAGGATGTTATGGAAGCAAAATATATTAACGATACCATTGACCAGTTGAATCGTACCAATGCAAAGGTGCTTGGCTTTGTGTTCAATAACGTACGCAAAGGAATCTTTTCCAGAGCAAAGTCAGATGGATACTATGGTACCGGATATCATTATAAGTCCCGTTACGGGAAATACAATTATAGTAAGAAGCAGGAGAAATAATGGAAGATCGCAGAACAGAGTACTATGAAGAAAATCAAATAGATGTTTTCAAAATCATAACCGGATGTGTGAATCGTGCTCGTAAAATCTGGTGGCCGCTGCTGATTATTCTTTGTATCAGTGTGGTCTTTAATGTGTTTAATGAGAGACGTTCTTATAAAGAACAGTATCTTGCATCTGCATCCTTTATTGTGTCAGCTGGAGGCGGCAATGATTTTGGCAGTGTTTCCAGTTATTACAACAGGGTTACTTTAACTCAGCTCAGCGCATCTTTTCCGTATATCTTAACAAGTGGTATCTTGTACGATATAGTGGCAGAAGATATGGGAACGACCGGTGTACCGGGAAGTATTCAAGCAGATGTATTAGAAGAAACAAATTTGTTCCAGATTAAGGTGACTGCAAATGAACCGCAGCTTGCATATGACATTCTTCAGTCTGTTATTAAGAATTATCCAAAAGTTGCAAAATATGTATATGGTGATACTTCGTTTCGCATAATTGATGAAACAGGTGTTCCGACAAGACCGATGTCCTACCCGGATTATAAAGGAGCAGTTATACAAGGGGCAATGGTCGGTTTGGTTCTTTGTATAGTTGTATTATTGCTTCAGGTAATGATGCGAAATACGGTTAAAGGTCAGGACGATCTGAAATCCTTGGTTAATATTAAATATATTGCAGGTATCCCGCAGGAAAGAGTTAAAAAGAGAAGTAAAAAACGCAGTTCTTCCATACTTTTAAACAGTCCAACGATTACTCCTATGTTCAAGGAGGCGATGCAGACGGTACGAGTTCGTCTGACTCGCACGATGGAAGAAAGTCAGTACAAATCGATTGTGGTAACAAGTGCCCTTCCGGGAGAAGGAAAAACAACCGTATCCTGCAATTTGGCGCTGACATTGGCTCAAAAAGATAATAAGGTTCTTCTGATCGACGGCGACCTTAGAAATCCATCTATTGCAGACTGTTTGAATATGGAGAGTCCTGAAAAAGGATTGGTTGATGTATTAAAAGGCGATATTGCTGCAGATAAGGTTATAACAAAGTATGAAGGCGCAAATCTTTTTGTACTTCCTGGCGGGAAATCGACAGATAAGGTTTCCAGACTTTATAGAAATGGAAGGCTTGGAAGCATCATTGAACAGTATTCAAAATCTATGGATTATATCATCGTAGACACTCCGCCATGTGCTTTGATGAACGATGCTGTTCTGGCGGCAGATTATGTGGATGGTTCTGTTCTCGTTATTCGTCAGGACTATGCCCGCCGTGAAAAGATCCAGGACGGCGTAGAAATGATGGATAGCAGCAAAGCAACGATGCTTGGTTATGTAATTAACGGGGAAGATCTTGGCAGCGGAAGCTACGGTAAATACAGTTATGGTAAGTATGGATACGGCAGATATGGATACGGCCGTTACAGCCGTGGAAAATATGGTTATCATAGTTATGGATATGGCCGCAACACAGAAGATGACTAAAATGTTTTTATCCAGTTTATACTTTCTTTAAAAAATTTCGAATTATTTTATGGGATGTACATATTTTACACATAATTATGGTGTATTATATAACCAAGATAGTTAATCGACCAATAACTATCCCCTCCCCCTCATAAGAAAGTAATAAGATTTGTAAAAAGAAACCCGCGAAAGCGGGTTTTCTTTTTTTGTGGATTGTTGCCTAAAGGATTTCAAACGTGTATAATCAGTAACAAATGTTTTAGTTAAGAGAATGCAGGATAAGGAGAATGGTATGAAGAATAAAGTCACCATTATTACAAATGGATATTTTCCGGTACCGGCCACTATGGGTGGAGCAGTAGAAACACTGGTCGAGAACCTGGTACGGGAAAACGAGACTGGCAAGAACCTGGATTTGACCGTTTTTTCTTGTTATGATAAAGAGGCTGAAGGTATAGCACAGTCCTTGCTGGAAACAAAGGTAGAGTTTGTTAAGATTCCGGGATTTGTGAAGCGTCTGGATCAGTTGATGTTCGGTATGGCAAAAAAGATATTGAGAAAAGACGGGCTTTCTTTTAAATGTATTTTTCAGCGTTTGTATTACGCATATAAAGTTGCCGGAGCAATTAGAGATAATGACTATGGAAAACTTGTGCTGGAAAATCATCCGGTACTGTTCCGCATTTTGAAATTATATAAGAATGACAAAAAATATGAAAACCGTTATTATTTCCATCTGCACAATGAAGTCACAAAAGGGCATGGGTGTGAAACAATCATGGCTAAATGTTCTAAGGTCCTCGGTGTAAGCGATTATATTAATGGAACGTTTCAGGATTTTTTACAGCGATCCGGTGTAAAGAAGGAAGCATGTTCTTTGCAGTATGCTGTACTGAAAAATCGCGTAGACCGTACTCGTTTTACAGTTCAAGTCAGTGAGGAGAAGAAACTGCAGCTGAGAGAACAGTATCAGATTGAAAAAGAGGATCTTGTACTTTTGTTTACGGGACGTTTTAGTCCGGAAAAAGGTGTGAGAGAACTGCTGGAAGCATTCCGGCTTGTAAAGAACAAAAATGTAAAGCTGCTTGTGGTAGGAGGTTTTTTCTTCGGAAGCGGTGTGATGAGTCCTTTTGAAGAAGAGATGCAGGAACTGGCGAAGTCAATGAAAGACCGGGTGAGATTTACCGGTTATGTGGACTACGCAGAAATCCCATGTTATTATGCCCTTTCTGATTTTGTGGTAATCCCGTCTGTATGGGATGATCCGGCACCATTGACAGTGATTGAGACACTTACAAGCGGACATCCTCTGATTACAACCTATTCCGGTGGTATTCCGGAGTATGTGGATAGCGGATGCAGTATCGTGCTCCGTAGAGAGGAGGATCTGGTGCAGAATCTGGCCGAAGCGATTGAGCTTCTTTCCGAAGATCCGGTAAGAAGGATCGGTATGGGCGTATGTGCAGCAAATAAGACGAAAGACTGGACGTTAGAATCCTATTATTTAGATTTTTGCAAGCTTCTGGATGAACAATAATTGAATCCTCTTATTTTAGAAAATATTCTAAGATAAGGGGATTTTACTTGTCTGTTTTCTATGTTATAATATAGTGATTTAGTATGTTATAACAGATATAGATAAAAGAATTGTGAGGAAAACATGTATCAGAAACAGGGAAACGGTTTATGGAAACATTTGGATTTTATCATATGGGACATGCTTGTTTTAGAAGTATCCTTTGTTCTTGCATATATTCTGCGACATGGAATATATAATCCTTATCTTGCAGAAGAATATATGGTAATGGGCGGTGTGCTGGCATTGACACAGCTGGTCATTGTTGTGTGCAAGGAGAATTACAAGGATATTTTAAGACGTGGGTATCTGGTGGAACTGAAATCTGTTGTGATTCAGAATTCCATGGTCATGCTCTGTATCTTTGCTTTTATGTTCTTAACAAAACAGCAGCCGATTTATTCTCGAATTGTCTTTACATACACTTGGGTAATCAGCACGATTCTCATGTATACGGAACGTGTGCTTTGGAAGAATGTGATACGGAAACGCCTTCAGGAAAATGAAGAGCGTGCACATATGCTGGTGATCTGCAGTATGAGCAGTTTGAGAAATAATTTAAAAAGACTTCAGGAAGAACGTTTTCTTCCATACAAGGTGATTGGCGCCGTAGTACAGGATGAAAACCATAAAGGTGAGATGGTTGAAAGTATTCCGGTAGTTGCCAATTGGTCAGAGCTGTATGAATATGTAAAGATGGAAGTTATCGATGAGATTTTCTTGGATGTGAATCTCAGTGAACAGGAAATCAACGATATTATTCATAGATTTTTGGAAATGGGGATTACGGTCCATCGCGGACTTGGATGCAACCGAGAAGAATTACCGAATCAAATTGTGCAGAATGTTGGAAACTGTTCCGTTATCACTACAAGCATTAAGACGGCCAGTGTATATCAGTTGTTCTTGAAGAGAGTGATGGATC
>X73_One_humped_Camel__coassemble_348_pt1 | contig 13404 bp, 13 predicted proteins | sample X73_One_humped_Camel__metabat2_low_PE_005 | metagenome-assembled genome bin X73_One_humped_Camel
CTATAAATCCGGTTACTCGTTTCGTATAACCTTCTGTATCTACATAGTAACTCATAATATGATCTGCTTCCGGAACAAGAAACAATTCACTTTCTGCATTGCAGGCTGCAAAATTGTCCCGCCCCATAGAATCAGGTACCAGACGATCCTTTTCTCCATGAATGATCAAAATCGGAATCTCACAGTTCTGAACAGCCGTTTTTGGAGAAGTATCTTCCGGATGAAATTTACCAAATAGGAGCGCTCCTATTTTCGTCAGCTGATACGCCGCTTCCCCCGGCATTTTCAAGCCCAAAGGAAGTTTTACCCTGCAGCTGATTTTCGTCATGATCTCTCGTACATCCGAATATCCGCAATCAGCAACAATTCCTTTGATCTGATGTGGAAGGGAATGACCGGAAGCCATTAGCACTGTAGAAGCTCCCATAGAGATTCCCATTAATATCATTTTCTTATCTCCAAATCGTTCTGCTGCATATGAAATCCATTCAAGACAGTCATATCGTTCCAGAATTCCCATGCTGACGGTCTCACCCTCACTGTTTCCATGAGCTCTTTGATCCACCAGTAGAATAGAATATCCCTGCTGATGAGCAATATGAAATGCACCGGCACAGTCACGTGCTGCCGTGCTTCGATATCCATGCATCAGAATAACAAGAGGAGCGTTTTCCTCTCCCTGATAGAACCGTCCTGCCAGCTTCAGTCCATCTCTTGAGCGGATTGAAACCCGTTCATGAGGTGTATCAAGAACTTCCTGAATTCCTTTTACGATTCTGCTATGAAAAGTTTTGTACTGTGCATACCTTGGAAAATCAAAATCCGTATTTCTCTGATTTTTGTCAATATGATACGCACATTGATACGCCCAGCGCAGAATCGGAAAGATAGGAATCAGGACCGCTCCTAAGAGTATAAATTTAATCATTTCTTCACCTTCTTCTCTTATACTTTCAGCCACTAAGGAAGCTTGCACACATCCACCCATTCCGTGTAGGAAGAACAATCCTCTAATTCTTCAATGGTAAGCTCGATGGCGCTGTTGCTGCTTCCACATGCCGGAAATACCGTTTCAAATCGTTTCAATGATTCATCCAGATATATGGTAACACCTTTGTTCACTCCGAACGGACATACACCCCCAACACCATGTCCAATACAGCCTTCCACTTCACTTCCAGGAATCATTTTCGCCTTACAGTGAAATGTTTTCTTATATTTGCTGTTGTCAATTTTCGTATCGCCTGCCGCAACAATAAGGATTGGTTTTTCCTCTACATAAAAAGATAATGTTTTTGCAATTCGCGCAGGTTCACATCCCACTGCGAATGCAGCCAGTTCTACCGTTGCACTGGAGACTTCAAATTCTAATACTTCATCATCCATATTGAATAATTTTAAATATGCTTTTGCTTTTTCTATCGCCATTTTTTTACTCCTTCTTCATTCATTGTAACTGCCGATCTATACTATCGATTGTTGATGGCAGTGACTAATGCATCCACAGATGCGTGAATAATATCCACATCTACACCTGCCCCCCACGACAATTTACCGCTTGGGAACTGGATACCTACGTATGCAATCGCTCTTGAACTGGAACTCTGTTCCAAAGCGTGTTCCTGATACGTAACCATATGATATTTTAATCCATACGCTTGTTTCAGCGCATTGCTGACCGCATCCAAACGTCCGTTGCCGCTTGTTTCTGTATAACTCACCTTTCCCTTATAGCTGGAAGTTACCTGTGCAGTAAAACCGCCGGATTCCTTAACAAAATGATATTCCAGAATGGAAATCGGTGCTTTTTTATCTTCAAATTTACTTTTAAATATTTCAAATACTTCTTCCGGAAGAAGCTCTCTCTGATTGCGGTCGGATACTTCTTTTGCCGCATAAGACATTGCTTCTCGCATTTTCAACGGCAGATTCAAGCCATATTTATTTTCAAGAATATAGCTTACGCCGCCCTTTCCGGACTGACTGTTGATGCGAATGACATCTGCATCGTAACTGCGCCCCACATCCATAGGATTAATAGGCAGATAAGGAACGGTCCAGTACTTAGGTTCTTTTTCATCGATCCATTTCATACCTTTTGCAATTGCATCCTGATGAGAACCGGAAAATGCCGCAAATACAAGACTTCCGCTGTAAGGACTTCTTTCGTCCACCACCATTCCCGTATACTTCTGATATTTCTCAACGATCTCGGACATAGCAGAAAAATCCAGTTTCGGGTCAATCCCCTGTGCATACAGATTCATAGCTACCGTTACAATATCCACATTGCCGGTACGCTCTCCGTTGCCGAACAGAGTGCCTTCCACACGATCTGCTCCGGCTAGCAATCCCAGTTCCGTATCTGCCACGCCGCATCCGCGATCGTTATGAGCATGCTGGGACAGCACCACACTGTCACGATATTTCAAATGCTTCGAAATAAATTCCACCTGACTGGCATAAATATGAGGAAGAGACAGCTGAACCGTAACCGGTATATTAATGATTGCCTTTTTATCCGGTGTAGGCTGCCACACATCCAGCACAGCATTGCATACCTCAAGAGCATAGTCCATTTCTGTTCCGGTAAAGCTCTCCGGACTGTATTCGAACCGTATATTCTGACCTGTTTCTTGCGCAAGTTCTTTTAAAAGAGCAGCCCCGTCAACTGCAATCTGTTTGATTTCTTCTTTTGTCTTGCGGAACACCTGCTCTCTCTGAACATATGAGGTAGAATTATATACATGAACAATGGCTTGTTTTACACCTCGTATAGCATCAAAGGTTCTTCTGATAATATGCTCTCTTGACTGTGTCAGCACCTGAATCGTAACATCATCCGGTATTAAATCCTGTTCAATCAAAGTACGACAGAACTCATACTCTGTTTCCGATGATGCCGGAAATCCAACTTCAATTTCTTTAAATCCGATTTTGACCAGTAGTTTAAAAAAAGCCACCTTCTGTTCCAGATTCATAGGGATGACAAGTGCCTGATTTCCATCTCGAAGATCTACGCTGCACCAGATCGGCGCTTGATCTATGTATTCCTTTTTTGTCCATTCCAGACATTCTACAGGCGGTACAAAATATTGTCTTTTATATTTCCTGTAATCCATCATACCCTTGATCCTCCCGGTATTTATACAATCTATGAAAAGAAAAAGCCCTCCGCTCTGCGCGAAATGCAAGAGACGAAAGACCTGTTATCATTTCTTTTCCAAAGGTTCTTCTGTAAACTATTGACAGTTTAGCACTTTAACACGTTGTTGTCAACATGAATGTTCAATTCAAATCGTTCTAATGGTTCTAAAAAACAGCAGTGATCAACTCACTGCTGCTTCATTAATAGTTCGTATATGACATTTCTTCTGGTCCTAATCCCCACTGGTTATCGCCTACGCTGTCCTGACAAAAGAATACTATCAGAATAATGAATCCTGCTAACGGGATGCAGCCAAACAGATAGTAGTACCAGGCTTTTCCGGTATCGTGCAAACGACGAACGGAAACAGAAAGTGTTGGAAGAAACAGAAGCAATGATGCAATTGATCCAACAGATTCATTAATCATCGATAACACAAAGATCACAAGATAATTAAATAATACTGCCCACCAATATTCACTTTTGGATGCTCTGCCGTTAAAATTCACATAGTTTGCAAAATACAGCTGAACGGCTTCGCCAAAAGATACTTTTCTAGGTCGTAACTGTTCGTTATTCATAAAATAATCTCCTTACTTTTGTATTCAAAAAATGTTATTCAATTATTCGTATAAGTTTACAAATCTGGAAATCATAGCAGCACATTCTGCACGGGTGGTATTTCCCTGCGGGAGGAGTTTTCCATCATTACCATAAGTGATACCTTTTGCTACACACCAAGAAATTGCATCACTTGCAAAATCGCTTACATCAGTCGCATCCGGATATTCTGTCAAGTCAGCGTTCTCTTCAGTATCATATCCTTTATACTTTGCATAACGATATAGCATTGCCGCCATCTGTTCACGAGTGATAGTATCTGACGGACCAAAACATCCGTTTTCATATCCTGTTACAATGTCATTTTCTGCTGCCCACAGAACTGCTTCTGTGTACCATTCTCCTTCTGCAACATCGTTAAAAATATCATCATAAGGAATAGACTGCAATTCTTCCATACGGGATAAAATGGTGGCAAATTGGGCTCTGGATAAGATTTCATATGGTCCAAATGTATTTTCATCCAACCCTATCATAAGCTTTTTTTCATAGCATTGATCCACATATAAATGAAACCAATCATCGAAACGAATATCTTTATAATACCAACAAATATCTATAAAACGCGCATATCCAACGCTGGATGTTTCATTAAATTCATCAGCTAACAACGCAATATCTTCATCGGATAACCATCCCTTCATATATGAATCCCTAACCAGAGTAAATGTACCATCCTTATATACATAAAACCTATCAGCTTTTGATGCAGAGAAAAAACTAAAAACATAATTTCCGATAGGGATATCCCAGAGCATATCATTGTCCAGCATCTTGCTTGTACTCATCCATACAACAGAACATTCATCATATATACCATAATGCTCATATATTATATCGTCTAATTCAATATTATATTCAGAGAAAAACGTTTGAAAATCTTTAAACAATTGTTCTTCAAAGTCTGATGCATCCAGACTAATATCAGCCGATACCAAAACTGTATTTGATATCATGATCATAATAAGTGTCAATACGAAAAACGCTTTCATTAATTTACTCTTTTTCATAGATATTCCTCCTATGCTTATAATTGATTCGCTCTCTGTCATCTCACAATCGCCCATCGGTATCACCTCATTTCATACACGATACATCATTTTATATATTCTCTTACTCCATATATACCACAAAATAAATCGTATTGCAAAATACGAATTGAAAACGAATTTTGTGACAATAAAATGATTTTTTTTGCAATTTCATTACTTCTTTCAGTATTTGTTTTTACAATAATAATTCGTATATGACATTTCTTCAGGTCCTAAGCCCCACTGATTATCGCCTACGCTGTCCTGACAGTAGAAAATAATCATAATGATTGTTCCCGCAATCGGAAGAAATCCAAACAGATAGTAGAACCATGGCTTTCCTGTATCATGTAAACGACGAATGGAAACAGAAAGTGTTGGAAGGAACATAAGCAATGATGCAATAGATCCAACAGAGTCGTTGATCATCGTTAACACAAACATCACAAGAAAACTAAATAACACTGACCACCAATATTCACTTTTGGATGCTCTGCCGTTAAAAAAAGTTATTCTCCTTTTTACCACTGTATTATATCACACTTTGACAATTTCTCAAGACCATATTCCCCCTCTGCTTACAGTTCCTCTATCTGCCTGCATACAAAAAGGATATCTCACATAACATGAGATATCCTTTTACATCTAATTAATAATTCGGTCGCAGACCAAGACAATTAATAAAAATCGTATATATTATCATACAGTTCATCGTACAGCTCATTGTAGTAATACTCTTCATAAATTCCGTTCCCTACATAATCAGGAATACTTTCCACAATTGTGCTGGAAAAAACGACCATAAGAAGGATTACAATCAGTGCTAAAAACATTGCAATTGCTGAAGTAACAATCCCTGCAATCGACATACCTTTGCTCTGCTGCTTGTTCAGAGCAATGATGCTCAGTACAATACCTGCGATGGCACATATAATGGAAACCGGGAAGAAACAGCATACTACCACAAGAGCAACAATACCGCATACCATACCTGCAATGGCTAATCCATTTGAGTTATTGGTCTGATACACCGGCTGCTGATTAGAATAAGATGTTCCCTCTTCCGATGGATTCACACCATCTGACGATCCATACTCATATTCCTGTACATCCTGATCGTAATTCATATTTTCATCCATTGTATGTCCCCCTTTGCTGTGATATGTAAATTAGTTGTTGATTAATTTATCTTCATCACTCCAGCTGTAAAGTTTACGAACTTCTTCACCAACGATTTCTGATGGATGTTCAGCAGCAATTCTTCTCATTGCACGGAAGTGAGCCTGACCACCTGCTTCAGACATATCCAGAAGGAAGTCTTTTGCAAATGTACCATCCTGGATATCAGAAAGGATTTTCTTCATAGTTTTCTTAGTTTCATCAGTAATGATCTTAGAACCTGTGATGTAATCGCCATATTCTGCTGTGTTGGAGATAGAATATCTCATTCCTGCAAAACCAGACTGATAAATAAGGTCTACAATCAGTTTCATTTCATGGATACATTCGAAGTAAGCATTTCTTGGATCATAACCAGCTTCTACAAGTGTTTCGTAACCAGCCTGCATAAGTGCACACACACCGCCGCAAAGAACAGCCTGTTCACCGAAAAGGTCTGTTTCTGTTTCTGTTCTGAATGTTGTTTCAAGAACGCCTGCTCTTGCTCCGCCGATACCAAGTGCATATGCTAAAGCTTTATCAAGAGCTTTGCCTGTTGCATCCTGATGTACTGCTACGAGAGAAGGAACACCTTTACCTACTTCATATTCGCTTCTTACAGTATGTCCAGGTCCTTTTGGAGCTACCATACATACGTCAACGAATGCTGGAGGAACGATCTGACCGAAGTGAATTGCAAAACCATGAGCAAACATAAGCATGTTGCCTTCTTCAAGGTTTGGTTCGATGTCTTTTTTGTACATAGCTGCCTGTTTTTCATCGTTGATCAGAATCATGATAACGTCAGCCATTTTTGCAGCTTCAGCTGCTGTATATACTTTGAAGCCCTGCGCTTCTGCTTTAGCCCAGGATTTGCTGCCTTCATAAAGACCGATTACTACGTTCAGACCGGAATCTTTTAAGCTCAGCGCATGAGCATGTCCCTGTGAACCATATCCAATAATTGCGATTGTTTTTCCTTCCAGGAGTGCTAAATTACAATCTTCCTGATAAAAAATATTTGCTGCCATAATATAAAACCTCTCTAACTTTAAAATATAATTTTATTCCTAAAGGTATCTAACATCATGAGAACCTCGGGATAATCCTGTCATACCGGTTCTTGCCAATTCGGCAATTTCATAACCGTCTGCATCCAGCATTTCAAGAAATGCATTTACTTTGCTGATATTACCTGTAAGTTCCAGAATCATGGAATCTTTGGAAATATCAATAATCTTCGCTCGGAAGACATCTACCAGAGTTCTGATTCCGGCTCTCTGATGTTCGCCAACAAGAACCTTAACAAGAACGAGTTCTCTGGTTACACTGTTATCCGGAACGAGTACCTTAATATCACGCACATCCACCAGCTTGTTTAACTGATTTGTAATCTGTTCCAGAATCAGCTCATCTCCGTTACACACTACAGTCATACGGGAATATTTCGGATCAGCTGTGGCACCTACGGTCACACTGTCAATATTATAAGCTCTTCTACTGAATAAACCGGATACACGACTCAGTACACCGGCAGTATTGTCTACTAAAATTGATAAAACTCTCTGTTCCATACAAAGACCTCACTTTCTACTGCCTCTCAGCAGTAACAACTTGCCATCCATTTTATCAATTTACCTATCCATTGTCAACACAGTATCGCATGTTTTTTTAACGTTGTAAAGCAGAAAAGTGCCATTTCTGCTCATTTATTCTAACTCTTTTAACAAAACATGACGAAGATATCCGCCATATTTTTCTTTCGTATCTTTAATTTCGTATCCTTGTTTCAAGACATTGTGAAGACTGAATCGATTCTCCGGATGCACGGTACAGAGCAAATAGCGATATCCTTTTTGTTTCAGATACTCTTCTGTGGCCATCATCGTACGATACTGAAGATTCTGTCCTCGATATTCCGGAAGTATGGCCGCCGTATCCATAATTGCACATAAGTCAGCATCTTCTCTTCCAAATCCCACATCATATCCCAGGTTTGTCTCTTTATCTTCCGGTATGACTGCTGTAAATACCCCAGCAATTCTCCCTGTTTCCGTATCTACTGCCTTAAATCCAACTCCATGTTCTCCATCCAGACATTTCTGATAATCTTCTGCACTGTTGATCACAAACCACTCCTGATGCTCCATGGTTTCATGTACTTTATTGATCAATGCAACAATTTCATCTGCATCTTTTGGTGAAGCCTTCTCTATTACTACCATTTTTTAATTCCTTCCTTTATTCTTTTCTGATTTATTCTAATTATTCCTCCGCTGCCCCACTTTTTTACAGATATTACTGGTATTTTCATCGATTCTTTTATATAATAAACAAAAGCTTTAAGAAAGGAGCTCCTTATGATCGATTTTGAAAACGGCAGTATTATCAAACTGCATCTCGTAGAAAGCAAATCTGTAGAAAAAGAAATCGACCCGTTTCTCATTGCAGATGAAGAAATTGTTGGTATCTTCAAAAGTGTACGTGACCATATTGTATTTACCACACGACGCGTGCTGGCAGTCAATGTTCAGGGCGTAACAGGAAAGAAACGCAGCTTTGCCACACTTCCTTACTCCAAGGTTCAGGCCTTTTCTGTTGAAACATCCGGTGTCTTTGATATCGACAGCGAATTAGACTTATACTACAGCGGACTTGGTCATATACGCTTCGAATTCACCGGCAGAAGCAATGTTCAGGAAATCGCCCAGCTGATTGCTGCAGATATCCTTTAATAACGATGAACCAACAATAAGTTTGAGTATGTGAACCAAAGTCCACATACTCAAATTTTCTTTTCTCTCTTCAATTCTTCTCACACAGCTGAATCCCCATAGATTATCTCATCCTGCCATATACATGGAATTCTGTAATGCAGGTATCATCCCAGGACAATCCCTTATATACAGAATCAATGGTCACACGAATACTGCTGACCGGAATTTCTTCCTGGAACTGAATCACATATTCCTTCTTCTCTTCCGGAAACTCAATAGTAAACGGGTCGTCATCCATAGTGATCGTCAATGATCTTGGTCTTCCGTTTCCGGCATAATAGGTATCATCTCTCCAGTTCCCCAATTTAAATGCCAGATAACGAACTGCATACTCTCCATTCAGCTGGCAAAGGATTCCCTGTCCGATCCCGTCGCCTTCTACCCCTTCCTGCCAGGAGGTTTTTTCATTATCGTCAAACACCATTTCCGCTCCATTCGACACATTTTCCTGTACATATTCTGAAGTACTGGTCAATGAAATCACATGGTCCATAGAAAAACGCGGATAATACGTCATATCAATGGCTGATTTGTCTGTCCATGTATAAGAAATCGCCACAGGCTCTATCGGAGCAACTGTTGGTTCCGGTGTGGGAACAGCTGTTGGTGTCGCTGTTGGAACCGGTGTCGGTGTCGCTGTCGGAACTGGTGTCGGTACCGGAGTTGCTTCAAGAGATTCCAGATTCTGTTCCAATACTTCTGATACTTCCTGACCGTCAGCCTGCTCCTGCATCGTTTCTTCCGTATAATCCAGAATTCCCGGTTTGATCACCTTATAAAACAGCAATAAAACCGAAGCAATCAAAAAGACTGCTACCAGCAATACACTTGGTACAAAAACTCTTATTCTACGGCGAAGTTCATTCTGCGGATTTCTTTTTATACTCGGAGAATCCTTGTAATCCTCGAAAAGATCCGGGAGCTGGTCTCCATGTTTCCAACCACACGATTCACAAAAAGTACTTCCAGGAATAATCGGAGCACCGCAGTTTATACATATATTTACAGAATTCAGTCCATCCTGTTTCATATTCTCACCACCTGTTATTTATTTCATTCGTTCACTGATTAGGTCTATTTTACCATATTTTATATTAAGTGTAAATAAGTCTGAACTAACCGAAGGCTGCAAAAACCGGTGCTGTATCATATCACAGCACCGGGATATTATCTGTTGTTTCATTTATTCTATAAATGCGGACGAATCAGCTTTGGACGATATCCATTTTCTTCTAAAGCATCTACAATCTGATTCTTGTGGTTTGTACCAAAAGCTTCCATTGTAATCTGAAGTTCTACTGCTGCCATACGGTTGGTGCTGAAGAACTGGTTGTGATCCAGTTTAATAACGTTGCCCTGAACGTCAGCGATTACTTTAGAAACACGTACAAGTTCACCTGGACGATCCGGAAGAAGTACCGATACAGTAAAGATACGGTCTCTCTGAATCAGACCATGCTGTACCACGGAAGACATTGTAATCATGTCCATGTTTCCTCCGCTCAGTACGGATACCACTTTTTTATTCTTAACTTCCAAATGTTTTAAAGCAGCCACTGTAAGAAGTCCGGAGTTCTCTACGATCATCTTATGATTTTCCACCATATCCAGGAAGGATACAATAAGTTCATCATCAGATACAACAATCACTCCATCCAGGTTCTCCTGAAGATATGGGAATACCTTATCCCCTACAGTTTTTACTGCAGTACCGTCTGCAATAGTGTTCACTTCCGGAAGTGTCACAACCTCTCCGCAATCCAGAGCTTCTTCCAAAGAATTGGCATATACAGGTTCTACACCGATCACTTTAATGTTCGGGTTCAGCATTTTCGCAAGTGTGGAAACACCTGTTGCAAGGCCGCCACCGCCTACAGGGACAAGAATGTAATCTACAAATGGAAGTTCTTTGATGATTTCCATTGCGATTGTTCCCTGACCGGTCGCCACTTCATAATCATTAAACGGATGGATGAATGTATATCCCTGTTCTTCTGCCAGCTTATAAGCGTATTCGCAAGCTTCGTCATATACGTCTCCGTAAAGAATTACTTCTGCTCCGTAGTTCTTTGTACGTTCCACCTTGATCAGCGGAGTGGTCGTAGGCATTACAATAACTGCCTTTGCATGAAAGCATTTTGCTGCATAAGCTACACCCTGGGCATGGTTTCCGGCAGAAGCAGTAATTAATCCTTTGTCTCTTTCTTCTTTTGATAAAGTGCTGATTTTATAATATGCACCTCTTACTTTATATGCACCTGTCAGCTGCATGTTTTCCGGTTTCAGATACACTTTATTTCCTGTCTGTGCACTGAGATATTCACTGTAAACCAGTTTTGTTTCTTTTACGACTTTACTTACTCGTTCCGCCGCTTCTTCAAATTTCTGTAATGTAAGCATGAACTAGTCCTCTTTTCTGTCTCCAATATTAAATAATGCATTTACGAACTGATCCGAATCAAATTTCTGAAGGTCGTCAATGGTCTCACCTACTCCGATATATTTTACCGGGATGTCAAGTTCCGCTTCGATTGCAACAGCAATACCGCCTTTGGCTGTACCATCCAGCTTTGTTAAAATAATACCGGATACATCCGCTACTTCCTTGAACTGTCTTGCCTGAAGAAGCGCATTCTGTCCTGTAGTACCATCTAAAACAACCAGAGTTTCCAGATATGCATCCGGATACTCACGTTCTAAAATACGATAAATCTTACGAAGTTCTTCCATAAGGTTCTTTTTGTTATGAAGTCGGCCTGCTGTATCACAGATCAAAACATCTGCATTTCTGGCTTTCGCCGCAGCAATCGCGTCATATACAACTGCAGCCGGATCAGCTCCATCCTGACCGCCAATAATTTCTACACCTGCACGATTTGCCCACTGTGTAAGCTGTTCGCCGGCAGCTGCACGGAAAGTATCCGCAGCAGCCAGAATTACTTTCTTGCCCTGCGCTTTTAATTTCCCTGCAAGTTTGCCAACAGATGTTGTCTTGCCTACACCGTTTACACCGATTACAAGAATTACAGATTTGCGGTTTTCAAACAGGTAATCTGCTTCTCCCACTCGCATCTGTTCCTTAATACTCTCAATCAAGAGTTCCTTGCACTGTGCCGGTTCTTTGATTTTCTTTTCTTCCACCTGTTTCTTCAGGTTCTCAATAATCGCGTTTGTGGTATTGATTCCAATATCCCCCATAACCAGAGTTTCTTCGATTTCTTCATAAAAATCTTCATCAATAGAAGAAAAACCGCTAAAAATCGCATCGATTCCCGATACGATATTATCTCTTGTCTTAGAAAGACCTTTTACCAATCGTTTAAAAAATCCCATTTTTTCTTCTGCCATACTACTCTCCAATCTGTTCATTTCTATTGTCTGCTATTTATCCAGTTCATTTTCAATCAGGTTTACTGATACAAGTGTGGAGACACCTTTTTCCTGCATAGTAATACCATACAGACGGTCTGCAGCGTTCATTGTACCTCTTCTGTGTGTAATGATGATAAACTGCGTATTCTTTGTTAACTTATGTAAATACTGCGCATAACGGGTAACATTGCTGTCATCAAGAGCCGCTTCAATTTCGTCCAGAAGACAGAATGGAGAAGGCTTCAGGTTCTGAATCGCAAACAGCAGAGCAATTGCAGTAAGTGCTTTTTCCCCACCGGAAAGCTGCATCATATTCTGAAGTTTCTTTCCAGGCGGCTGTGAAATAATACGAATGCCTGCTTCCAGAATATCTTCCTCTTCCATTAATTCCAGTGTACCCTTGCCGCCGCCGAACAGCTCTTTAAATGCCTTGTCAAATTCAATTCGAATCTGTTCAAACTTCTCTGTGAACTGTTTACGCATACCTGCATCCAGTTCAGCAATAATGCCAAGAAGTGTCTCCTCTGCCTTTACAAGATCTTCATGCTGTTCTGACAGGAAAGTATGACGTTCCAGCAGATTCTTATAATCTTCGATTGCGTTGACATTGACAGAACCCAGTTTACGAATACTGTCTTTTAAGACTGCAATATCTTTTTTCAGAACAGCTCTGTCCGGCATCTCTTCCATGCGGTACTTCTGTGCATTTACAGGTGTAATCTCGTATTCGTCCCACATATAGGAGATCTGTGCCTCTTTGTTTTCTTCCAATCGTTCTTTGTGATTGTTCAAACGGAAGCACTCCTTATCCAGAAGATTCATACGACCTGATAATTCATCACGCTTTTCAAAATAGCTTCTGTGAACAGATGTCATCTGTTCTTTTTCCTTTTGACAAGCTTTCATTTCTTCACGATTTGCTTCTTCTCTTTGGGCTGATGCCTCAATTTCCGTCTGAAGACTGAAAATGCGGTCCTTACGCGCCTGAATGGCATCTGCTTCCCCGGAAAGGTTCATCTGAATACTTTCCAGTTCCTGTGCAAGAACTTCCAGCTCACCCTCAATACGAAACTGATTCTGAAGAAGGAATTCTTCTTTTTGTTCCACTGCAGCATGGGCCAAATGCACAGCCTCAAGTTCTTTGGAATAAGCTTCCTTACGTGCATTTAATTCATCCAGCTGTTTCTGCTGTTCTGCAACAAAGGCTTCCAATTCACCTTCTCTTGCACTGTATCCTTCTAATTCTTCATGAATTGTCTGAGCATTGAGCTTCACTTCCTGAATCTGATTTTCAATC
>X73_One_humped_Camel__coassemble_355_pt1 | contig 13029 bp, 8 predicted proteins | sample X73_One_humped_Camel__metabat2_low_PE_005 | metagenome-assembled genome bin X73_One_humped_Camel
GTTTCAAACGGGAAGTACGATATGAGAACGCTTTACAACAAATCCCTGACGAAACAAAGACCGGAGAATTCCGTTACTTTTGTAGATAATCACGATACGCAGCCGGGACAGGCTTTGGAATCCTTTATTCCTCAGTGGTTCAAAACGATAGCGTATTCTCTGATTCTTCTTCGCAAGGAAGGAATGCCTTGCGTGTTCTATGGGGATTATTATGGAATTCCACACTGTGGAATTGTTCCGGTACCGGGAATTCAGAAACTTGTGAAAGTGAGAAATGAATATGCTTACGGCGCTCAGCTGGATTATTTTAATGATCCCAATATCGTGGGATTTACCAGACTGGGAGACTTTCAGCATAAAGACTCCGGAGCAGCTGTTTTGGTTACCAACGGCAGCGGCGGTAAGAAACGCATGTTTATGGGACGAAAGTTTGCCGGTAAGAATTTTTATGAAATTTTAAAAGGAGATGCCGTGCCGGTGAAAATTGATCCAAGCGGTTATGGCGAATTTACGGTAGATGGAGGCTCTGCAGCTGTCTGGGTTGTAGAAGAGGCATATCGAAAACTTTGGATTGAGCATTAAAAACTTAGAGATATAAGAAGAAGCTGACACCTGTTGTGCCAGCTTCTTTTCTTATTATAATAATATTTTACTGAATCTATAATCCAAAATAGGCATCAATTCCGTTTGCAATGCCTTCGGCCATTTTTACCTGCATAGCAGGGTCTACCAGCATGGCATCATCTTCCGGATTGGACATAAAACCAAGCTCGATGATGGTAACCGGGATTTCACACCAGTTAATTCCGCTCATGTTGTCAAAATACTGGATACCTTTGTTCTGAAAACCGGTAACAGCACAGTATTCATCGATAACGACACGAGAAAGACGTTCACATTCGGAAGCCATATAACCAACGTAAGGATTGGAAGAGGTCGGTGACATGGTAAGCGCTCCTCGTACAGAAGAATTGTCAACACCGTTGCAGTGAACTCGTATAAAAGCTTCCGCTCCTGAGGTATTTGCAATCTTTGCACGTTCGGAATTGCTGATGTTCACATCATGAGTTTCTCGAATCATTACTACCTGATAACCGCGACTTCCCAGTTCTTCTTTCAGAAGGAGGGAAACGTCTAAGTTTACCACGTATTCGTATACACCAGTTGCGCATCCCGTTGTTCCGCTGGAAACTTTTGCTTTCATTACCGTAGAGCCTGGACCATTAGGTTCTTTCTCGGAATTGCCTTTTCTCTGGTGTCCGGCATCGATGGCAACAATATGACCATTGGAATCAGATGGCGGGACAGGCTCATCTGTAGGAGCCGTAGTTGGAACAATGACAGGTTCCGGAGTTGGATCTGCTGTCGGTTCCGGTGTCGGTTCCGGAGTAGCTTCCGGAGTTGGAGTTTCTGTAACCGCTGGTGTTGGCGTAACAGATACGGTTGGTGTAACAATGATCAGATCTACATCTGCGACTTCGGTTTCGGAGGATGTTTCCTGTTGTGCGTTGTGAGCTTCATTTACTAATCTTGCCCGGTATAAAAAACCGTCTAAGAAAAGTATGAGAATACCAAGGCATACAGCAATGGTGATCAAGATATTAACCAGTTGTTTTTTCATTGTTGTTTTGTCCTTTCTGTTTCAGGTTCACATTAATTATTATCTTTGTATTATAACAAAACTGATACTGCTTAGCTATAGCCCGATAAAGAAATATTGCTATTTTTTAAGGGAGTCGATATAATAGTCCCTATAGGAGAGATGCATATGGAATGTAGAGAAGTACAGAGTTTAATAGGAAAATATATCGATGGAACAATGACGGACAAGAAGATGCTGGAGTTTATCCAGCATGTGTTGTCTTGCCGTACTTGTTATGATGAACTTGAGACATATTTTGTGATTCATTATGCCATAAAGTATTTGGACGAGGATTTCCATGCCAGCTGTAATTTTCAAAATATGCTGAAAGAAGATTTAAAACGCAGGGAATCCAATATAAGATCGAGAAGAAGTGCCAGATTCAGTATGTCTTTGTATTTTGGCTTTATTATATTGATATTCATTTTCGTTTCATTATATATTTTTCTTCCGGAAGAGGCAAATTATGTTTTAAAATCAGTGGATGAGCTTAATGATTTTCTACAGCATTTCGCAAATAGATGATGTATCAGAGCAGGATCAGAATAGAAAAAGGTAAATAAATATGAATGAAAAAATAGTTTTAATTGATGGTCACAGTATATTGAACAGAGCTTTTTACGGGCTGCCGGATCTGACCAATTCCGAAGGTCTTCATACAAATGCGGTGTATGGATTTCTGAATATTCTTTTTAAGATTATTGAAGAAGAAAATCCACAGTACCTGACAGTTGCGTTTGACCTTAGTGCACCTACCTTCCGTCATAAGATGTTTGATGCATATAAAGGGACCAGAAAACCGCCGGTACCGGAGTTTCGTGAGCAGGTTCCTTTAATGAAGGAAGTGCTGGGAGCTATGGGAGTTACCTGTGTCCAGATGGAGGGATATGAAGCAGATGATCTGCTTGGGACCATAGCGAAACGAAGCGAAGCAAAAGGTCTGGATGTTGCAGTGATTTCCGGTGACCGAGATCTGCTTCAGCTTGCTACGGATCGAATCAAGATTCGAATTCCGAAAACAAAAGCAGGAAAAACAATCATTGAGGATTATTACGAGCAGCAGGTACAGGAACTCTACGGAGTTACTCCGACAGAGTTTATTGATGTGAAAGCTCTAATGGGCGATCCGTCAGATAATATACCGGGTATTCCTGGTGTAGGAGAGAAAACTGCAACTAAGATTATTGCACAGTATCATACCATCGAAAATGCATATGCACATGTGGATGAGATTAAACCGAACAAAGCAAAGGAATCTCTCCGTGATCATTATGACAAGGCTGTACTTAGTAAAACTTTAGCAGCAATTCATACAGACAGTCCGATCGACTACTCCTGGGAAGACAGTGTCTTGGGAAATCTGTATACGGCAGAAGCTTATGAAATGTTCCGCAGATTGGAATTCAAGAATCTTCTTGGCAGATTTGATGGAACGGTTGCAGAAGAACAGAAGGATCATATTGAAGAATCCTTCAAAATCGTAGAAGAGAAAAAAGAGGCAGACAAGCTGTTAAAACAGCTGAAAAAAGAGGCTGCCCTTGGCATACAGATTCAAAGCAAAGACGGAAAACTGTCTGGTCTTATTGTTTCAGGCGAAGATGGCACCTTCTGTTTTAAGGCAGAAGAGGAAGAGTACGAACAGCTTGCACTGTTTCAAATGACACCTGCAAAGGAAGAGGTTATTTCTTCTTCATATTTGCAGCAGCAGCTTCAGACGCTTTCGGAAAGCTGCAGGAACATTTCCGTGATTGATTTAAAGAAAGTCCTGAAATATGCAAAGATAAAAGAAGAGTGGGTTTTTGATGTATCTTTAGGTGCATATTTACTGAATCCATTGAAATCAGCGTATTCCTACGATGACCTTGCGAAAGAATATCTTGGAGCAATGCTATACCAAAAGGACACAACGGAAGATTATAAAGCCTGTTATGAAGCATATGTTGCGCGACAGGTCAAAGATAAGCTTGAAACTGCATTAAAAGAAACTGAAATGTATCAGTTGTACAAAGAAATTGAGCTTCCTCTTGTATATGTGCTGGATCACTTGGAAAAGGAAGGGATTCTTGCAGACCGACAGGCACTGATCAGTTATGGAGAACAGCTGTATGTGCGAATTCAGGAATTGGAAAGTCTGATCTGCGAGGAAGCCGGTGAGAAATTCAACATCAATTCACCAAAACAGCTGGGTGTGATCCTCTTTGAAAAAATGGGGCTTCCGGGAGGTAAAAAGACAAAAACCGGATATTCCACAGCTGCTGATATTTTAGAAAAGCTTGCTCCGGATCATAAAATTATTTCCCATATCCTGGAATACCGTCAGCTTACAAAGCTGAAATCCACCTATGCAGACGGATTATCCTCCTGCATACAGGAAGATGGACGTATTCATTCCACATTTAACCAGACGATAACAGCGACCGGACGAATCAGCAGTACGGAACCGAATCTCCAGAATATTCCAATGCGTATGGAGCTGGGTCGTTTGATTCGTAAATGTTTCGTGCCAAAGCCGGGATATGTATTTTTAGATGCAGACTACTCACAGATTGAACTGCGTGTACTTGCCCATATGTCCAGGGATGAGAATCTGATTCAGGCTTATCAGGAAGCTGAGGATATTCATCGAATTACAGCTTCTAAGGTATTCCACGTACCTTTTGATGAGGTCACAGATCTTCAGAGAAGAAATGCCAAAGCAGTAAACTTTGGTATCGTTTATGGAATCAGTTCCTTCGGTCTTGCACAGGACCTCAGCATTACCACAAAGGAAGCTGGTAAGTATATTCAGGATTATTTTGCTACGTATCCGGGAATCAAGAAATTCTTGGATGATCTGGTGGCTCAGGGCAAAGAACATGGATATGTAACAACTATGTTTGGCCGTCGCAGACCGATTCCGGAGCTTTCTTCCAGCAACTTTATGCAGCGTTCCTTTGGAGAGCGTATAGCTATGAATTCTCCAATTCAGGGAACAGCGGCAGATATTATTAAGATTGCCATGAATCGTGTCCATCGCCGTCTGACCGAAGGCGGATATGAATCCTCGCTGATTCTTCAAGTGCATGATGAACTTCTGATTGAAGCAAAAATAGAAGAACTGGAAGATGTGAAGGCGATTCTTGCGGAAGAAATGGTAGGAGCGGCTGAATTAAGTGTGAAGCTGGAAATTGATATGCATACCGGAAGCAACTGGTATGAAGCAAAATAAGAAACGAGGCGTCAGATGAAAATTATTGGGATTACCGGCGGAGTTGGCGCCGGTAAGAGCGAAGTACTTTCTTATCTGGAAAACAAATATCATGCGCGCGTGATTCTGGCGGATCAGGTGGCGAATAAGATAAAAGAACCGGGACAGCCATGCTACGAACCGATCATTGCCCTTCTTGGAACGTCGATTCTGCAGGAAGATGGATGGATCGATCGAAAACGCATGGGGCAGCTGGTTTTCAGTAATGAAGAGCTGCTGAAAAAAACAAATGAGATTATTCATCCCGGAGTAAAGAATTTTATTATAAAGGAAATTGAAAAAGCGAAAAGAGAAGACGCTGCGATATTTGTGATTGAAGCAGCTCTTCTTTTAGAAGATAATTATGGTGCAATTTGCGATGAGTTGTGGTATATTTATACCCGCGAAGAAATTCGCAGAGCGCGTTTGAAGAAAAGCAGGGGATATTCAGATGCTTATATTGATCAGATTATGGCCAAACAGCTCTCAGATGAGGAATTCCGTCAGGGATGTGATGTTGTAATTGACAACAGCGATGCATTTGCTGATACGGCCGGGCAGATCGATGCAGCGATTTGTTTATGTAACTGCAGGATGCACAGTTAGAAGGATAGAAGGAAGATTTAAATGAAATTATGTAGTATTACAAGCGGCAGCAGCGGGAATTGCATTTGCGTGGGAAGTGATCAGACAACGATTCTGATCGATGCCGGAATTAGTGGAAAACGAATCGAATGCGGGCTCAATTCCATTGATATGACAACAAAGGATGTAGATGGGATTTTGATCACTCATGAACATTCAGATCATATTCAGGGAGTCGGTGTCCTTGCCAGAAGATACGGGATTCCGATTTATACAACGGCAGGTACCAAAGAGGCTATCTTATCGAATAAATGTATGGGCAAGATTTCAGAAGATCTGTTTCATGAAATTCAGCCTGACCGGGTGTTTACCATTGGAGATTTAGAAGTATCTCCTTTTGCTGTCAGTCATGATGCTGCACAGCCGGTAGGTTACCGAATTAATCAAAATGGGCATTCCATTGCAGTTGCAACGGACCTTGGGCATTATGATGATTATATTGTAAAGCATTTACAAAATTTAGATGTTCTTCTTCTGGAAGCGAACCATGATGTGAATATGCTGCAGGTGGGAGCATATCCATATTATTTGAAACGAAGAATTTTAGGGGATCGCGGACATTTATCAAATGAGTCGGCAGGACGCTTGCTTTCCAAGCTGCTTCATGATAAAATGAAGTCCATTTTACTGGGACATTTAAGTAAGGAAAACAATTACGAAGCACTTGCCTTTGAAACCGTCTGTGCGGAAGTTACCATGGGAGACAATCCTTACAAAGCCAGTGATTTTGAAATCGCAGTAGCGCGCAGGGACCAGCCTTCAAGGCTGATTACCATATAAAATAGAATGCCACGCATTCATGTACATAGGGCTATCTTATAAAAATAGAAAGAGGAGACGATTATGAAGAAAACGATTATCACTGTTGTTGGAAAAGATACTGTAGGTATTATTGCAAAGGTTTGTACCTATCTTGCAAATAACAAAGTAAATATTCTGGATATTTCCCAGACAATCATCGATGGACTCTTCAATATGATGATGATCACAGATACCAGTGCATCCGCGAAAACAACTGCAGAGCTTGGAAGAGATCTGGAAACCATCGGGGAAGAAATCGGTGTAATCATTCGTTGTCAGAGAGAAGAAATCTTCACAAAAATGCATCGTATCTAAGAAGAATACAGAACTAAGCGAACGGAGATTGTTATGATTAATATTTTTGAAGTACATGAGACGAATAAGATGATCGAACAGGAAAATCTGGATGTGCGTACCATTACAATCGGTATCAGCCTTTTGGATTGTATTGATTCAGATCTTGAGAAAGTAAATGAAAAGATTTATAACAAGATTACTACAATTGCAAAGGATCTTGTTAAAACAGGGAATGAAATTGAAGAAGAATATGGGATTCCTATTGTAAATAAAAGAATTTCCGTTACACCAATTGCATTGATCGGTGCAGCGGCATGTAAGTGTCCAAAGGATTATGTGACAATTGCACAGACTCTGGATCGTGCAGCACATACCGTAGGTGTTAACTTCATTGGCGGTTATTCAGCGCTTGTTCAGAAAGGCATGACAACTGCTGATGAAAATCTGATCCGTTCTATTCCGGAAGCTCTTGCATGCACACAGCGTGTCTGCAGTTCCATTAACTTAGGTTCCACAAAAACAGGTATCAATATGGACGCTGTAAAACTGATGGGCGAGATCGTGAAAGAAACAGCGGAATATACAAAAGAAAGAGATTCTATCGGCTGTGCTAAATTAGTAGTATTTTGCAATGCTCCTGATGATAATCCATTTATGGCAGGTGCCTTCCATGGTGTATCTGAAGCAGATGCGATCATCAATGTTGGGGTAAGCGGTCCTGGTGTAGTGAAGGTTGCACTGGAAAAGGTTCGCGGAAAGAATTTTGAAGTTCTTTGCGAAACAATTAAAAAGACAGCATTTAAGATTACTCGTGTAGGTCAGCTGGTTGCACAGGAAGCTTCTAAGCGTCTTGGAATTCCTTTTGGTATTATTGACTTATCTCTTGCTCCGACACCTGCTGTAGGCGACAGTGTTGCAGGCATTCTGGAAGAAATCGGTCTGGAACGTGTAGGTGCGCCTGGTACAACAGCGGCACTTGCAATGCTGAACGATCAGGTTAAAAAAGGCGGCGTAATGGCATCTTCATACGTAGGCGGACTTAGCGGTGCATTCATTCCTGTCAGCGAAGATCAGGGTATGATCGATGCGGTAGAAATGGGAGCACTTACCATTGAAAAATTAGAAGCGATGACTTGCGTTTGTTCCGTAGGTCTTGATATGATCGCAATTCCTGGCGATACCAGTGCAGCTTCTATTTCCGGTATGATTGCAGATGAAATGGCCATTGGTATGATCAATCAGAAAACCACAGCAGTTCGTGTGATTCCTGTTATTGGCAAGACCGTAGGTGATACGGTAGAATTTGGCGGCTTACTTGGTTATGCTCCAATTATGCCAATGAATGCATATGGTTGCGATGCATTTATCAATCGTACAGGAAGAATTCCGGCACCTATTCATAGTTTTAAGAATTAAGGAATTAGAAATGGGTAAAATTTGCAGGTGGATCATTTTGATCCACCTGTTTTTTGTGTAATAAAGAAAAAATGAACTGATTATGGGGAGGTATCAGGTAATGAAATGCCGAAAAAGGTTTCAAAGAGTACTGTCACTGTTTTTTGTGATGGTGATGTGTTTTTCCATTGTTCTCCAATATGATGTGTATGGGGCTAAAACGTACGAGATAAATGGAAAGAAAGTCAGCGTAAATGATTTTTCATCTTCACCAAATGAATGCTGGGTGTATGCGAATCATTTGTATCGTAAAATATGGGGTGAGAATTTTAGCAATTCCTTTAGCGACACAGATAATATGCTTAGAAAGCTGCCGGATTCAGAATTAACACTGACACCGGAGCATTTAAAAGCATATGTTTCACAGGCGGAATTAGGTTCCTGTCTGAGAATCTGTAACAGTGAATATTTACATGGGACAGATGGCTGGGGACACAGTCAGATCATTGTGCAGAAAGACGCCAATGGTTTTACTGTGCTGCAAGGCGGTCTGTCAGCCTACCCATACAAGAATGAAGCGTATTATACATGGGAAGGATACTGCAATACCAGATGGTTAGGCAAATACAAGTATATTAAATACATTAAATGGCCTGGTGCTCATGCTTACGGTGTGGATCGTGCTCCGAAAGGCAGCCATGAAGAGGTTGTCGGAGGCAGCGGAACCATTCGTGTACAAGGCTGGGCATATGATCCGGATACTCCGGATACAGAAGTTGTACTTCACATTTATGTGGATGGCAGCTTTGCTTCCTCCTGTGTTGCGAATCAGCCAAGAAACGACATTGGCGACTCCTTGGGATGTGGAAACAATCATGGATTTGATCATACATTTGAATATAACAGTCCTGGAGAGCATAAGGTAGATATTTATGCCATTAACACAAAGGCCGGAGGGAACAGCGCATTGCTTGAGAATTCTTCTAAAGTAGTTACTGTACAGCCGAAACCGGCACCGGTCGTGACAAATATTACAATCTCTGAAGTTACGGAAGCAGGATATAAAGTGATTTGTGATGTGTCTGGTGATGATGGAGATGTTTATGTAAAAGTTGGAGTCGGTCCGTACATAGATGGGACATGTGACATGAAATGGTACGATGCACAGGTGAACGGCAACTCTGCAGAGTGCTATGTGAAGACCAGTGATTTTAATAACAGTAAGAATGTGATCTATGCGAACTGTGTAGATGCTTATAATTCATATGACCTGCATAACACTTATGATGGTCCGCAGGTCAGAATAAATGAGAGTATAGAGCCGACGAAGACGGCATCTTATAACGATTCGGAATATTTCCTGTTTACAGTTGAAAACAGCCCATGGTCATGGGAAGCCGCAGAATCTTATTGTGAATCCTTAGGCGGACATTTGGTTTCTATTACATCTGAGGAAGAACAGGCAGTGGTAGAAGAGCTTATGAAAGAAAGTGCCATGGATGGATACTGGATCGGCGGAAGTGATAAGAAATCAGAAGGCAATTGGAGATGGTCATCTTCACAGCGTATGAAGTATACAAACTGGGCACCAAATCAGCCGGATGGTGCGCAGGAGGAAAACTATCTGCTTATGATGGGTGATGGTACATGGAATGATATGAAGGAAGCCGGCGCATTTTCCGGAAATATGAGAATTGGTTTTATTATGGAGATATCAAAAGCTGAACCAATTCAGAATCCATTCAGCGATGTTGAAGAGGATGATTATTACTATCATCCTGTACTTTGGGCACTGAATCAGAATATTACAACCGGTACAGCTGCAGATGCATTTGGTCCAAAAGAAGTATGTACAAGAGGTCAGGTGGTAACATTTTTATGGAGATCCCAGGGCTGTCCGGAACCTGCATCCGCAACTATGCAGTTTGAGGATGTGGATGACGATGCTTACTATTATAAAGCCGTTTTATGGGCAGCAGAAAATGGCATTACAACGGGAACTTCTCAGACTGCATTCAGTCCAAAGGATGAAATTACCAGAGCTCAGATGGTAACCTTCTTATGGAGATTAGAAGGAGAGCAGGAGCCGATACATTTAAATACCGCATTTAAGGATGTAGATCCAGACCGCTATTATTACAAAGCTGTGAGCTGGGCTGCTGAACAGGAAATTACCACTGGTATTTCGGCAGAAGAATTTGGAACGGACAATCCTTGTCTGAGATCTGAAGTGGTTACATTCTTATATCGTGCCTATGTGTAATTGAAAAATATAGAACTCCTGATTGGTTTTCTATTCAAAAAACCGGAGGATCAAACTTTTTGCGAGTTTGATTCTCCGGTTTTGCTGTTTATAAGAAGCAGGAATATTATGACCTCCACCCCATCGGTTATTTGTTAACACCGGAGCAAAATTACCAGATAGAATTATACTTCTCGTGGTGTACTGAGGGAGAGTGAAATGAATTCTCAGTTAATCTACCGCTTGCTTGCCTATTTTTTATTGACCCGAAAAAATGTAGTTACCAGCTATGAATTGACTGAAACAAGAATATCCCCACATACAGTCTGTACTTGTCAAACCCTACCCGGATCGGGAAATGGATGAGAGTGAATGTGGCTGGGGCGGTGCAGCGGCTTTTGTGTTTCGTAAAATTTTCTTACAGGAGGTAAGAGATATAGAAAGACAAGATGTCTTGTGGTATAATTTAGTTTATGAAATTGTGCCCACTGATAAATTATGGGCTTTCAAATAAAAAACGCAAAGGGATATCCCTTTATTAGTTATTACATAACTAATAAACACTCCCTTGTTTACTATTAGAGAAGGAGGTGCCGAAAATGTCATTAAGCTATGGAATCATTGCGTTGATTTCCCTCTGTATGGTGGGCGTCTGTGTGCTTGCAGACAAGAAACGCGATATATGGCTATTGTTGGTTTTTGTTTCGGTATCTATTTGTAATCTTGGATATTTTATGATTTCAGTGTCACCGAGTCTTGGTTCTGCTCTGAACTCCAACAGGATTTCTTATCTTGGCAGTGTATTCCTTCCGTTCTTTATGCTGATGATGGTACTGCGTTTCTGTGGAATGAGACTAACAAAACCGCTGATGATCACACTTGTGACACTTGGTGTTGTGATGCTTGGCATTACAACAAGCCCCGGTATTCTTCCCATCTATTACAGCACTGTAGATATTGAGATTGCAGACGGTGCGACCAAACTCGTCCGTGAGTACGGACCGTTGCACACTTTGTACTATGTATATCTGATCGGATATATGTTCTCCATGGTTGGTGTTGCAATTTACGCCATCGCAAAAAGAAAAATCAAATCTCATTTACATACGATACTTCTGCTGTGCACGGTTTTCTGTAACATACTGATTTGGTTCGTGGAACAGTTTCTTCCCCGTGGCTTTGAATGGCTCTCGGTTTCTTACATACTGACAGAGTGTCTGATCCTTGCCATTTATCGTTCAATGCAAAAGCAAGGACTGATGAGCAAGGAATGCGGAACGCCGTCTTATACTATCAACGTACTGTTGAGTATATTCCTGCTGTTATTCGCAAACTTTGTCCGTGTCATCACGATGGACACGACACCTGCAATGTACGTGATTTCCCACATCGTGGTGCTGATGATCTACCTCGGCATTTTGGTATCGTGGGGTATCTCGGTATATGACCGTATCGTGAATAAGGAGATTCGCCGCCATCTTATCATCCTTGTTGTGCTGATGATGTTCTGGATGCTGATGCGAACCCTCAGACATACGGTATTCCTCTACGTGTATCCTGTCGGAATGTGGTGCTGGTACGCTTACTATATATCAATGATTTTGATTCCGCAGCTGTGCCTGTTTGCAGCGAAGTCTATCGGTAAACCGGAGGATTACAAGCTGCCGAAAAAGTGGTACTTGATGTATATTCCCTCCATCTTAATGATCGTAGGTATCCTTACCAACGATCTCCACGGCTTAGCGTTCCATTTTCACAAAGGCTATGAAGCAGGTTGGGACATATATCAGCGTGGCGTTCTTTACTATATCGCAACAGCGTGGATCTTTGCCTGCATTGCTTTGATGATCGCAGAGCTTGTAAAGCGTTGCCGTGTCCCCGGAGCGCACAAAACCGTTTGGCTTCCAATCGCTATGCTCGGCGTCGGTGTCGTATACTCGGTACTTTATGCTCTCGACAGCGACATTTTCGACTTTATCGAAATGACCGCCGCCCTTTGCTTTACGGTGGTTGCCATTTGGGAGAGCGCAATCAAGACAGGGCTTGTACAATCCAATACACATTATGATGAAATGCTCAAATACTCCGGCCTCGGCGTTGCTGTTGTAGATAACGATTACACCGTTTATTATCGCTCCGATGATGCTCTGTCCCTTACCGCAGAGCAAATGAAAGAAACCGAGAACGGCTACGTGATGCTTGACGGCGGTATCCGCTTGTCCGGCTCCGAGATCCGTGGCGGTCATACGTTGTGGCAAGAGGATCTGTCCGAGCTGCTTGACATCCTCGACGAGTTGAAAGAACTTCGCAACGAGCTGGAAGGCTCCAACGCCGTTTCCATGCAGAACTATCGGGTGAATAAAAAGATTCGTGCTCTTGCGGAGAAGAACCGTCTGCATGACGAGCTTCATAAGCAAACGGCGCATCAGATAGATCTGTTGAATGATTGGCTGAAGAAGCTGACTGCAACCGACGATCCAAAAGAAAAGAGAGAACTGCTTCGCCGTATCGTTGTGGTGGGGGCCTACCTCAAGCGACGTAACAACTTGGTTCTGGTAAATGAACAGGACGGAATTATCAAAGAGGAAGAACTGAACTTAAGTCTCAAGGAAATGATGAAAAACCTGCAGCTTGCAGGGGTGAACTGTGCTTCCTCGGTGCAGTTTGAAAAAGACCTTCCGGCAGACGTGGCAATGAAGCTCTTTGACTTTTATGAATACGTGGTAGAAAACGCCTTTGACGGTCTAAGCTACCTGCTTGCCCGTTTCTTCTACCGTGATA
>X73_One_humped_Camel__coassemble_358_pt1 | contig 12872 bp, 11 predicted proteins | sample X73_One_humped_Camel__metabat2_low_PE_005 | metagenome-assembled genome bin X73_One_humped_Camel
GAATATATCCTTTTCAATAGAAACCGGTCAGCATTGTGCTTTTATCGGAAGCAACGGCACTGGAAAAACTACCTTAGTGGACATGATTTTGAATCCGGATAAGCATTTGTACGATGGGAAAATCCTTGTAGAAGAAGGCCGTCGAATCGGTTATATGAATCAGTTTTCTTATGAGGAAAAGGAAAATGAACAGACCGTATTCTCATTTTTAAGTGAACGATTTGTGGAAAACCAGAAGCAAACGGAAGATATCTGTGGACGAATGGCAGTGGAAGAGGATCTGGAACCGCTGTTTGAAGAGTATAACCGACTGCTGGATTTATACCAGGCAATGGATGGAGATCATTACGAAAGCAATATTAAGAAGCAGCTGCATCTGGTTGGAATGTCCTCCAGAGAGAATTCTAAGATTGGTGAACTGAGCGGCGGTGAGTATAAGCTTCTTCAGATTATTAAGGAAATGCTGATACAGCCGGATCTGCTGATTATGGATGAGCCGGATGTATTCCTGGATTTTGAACATTTGAACGGACTTTGCCAGCTGATCAATGGTCATAAAGGGACGCTTCTTGTAATCACGCACAATCGTTATTTGCTGAATCACTGCTTTAATAAGATTCTTCATTTGGAAGACACAGATATTCAGGAATTTGACGGAAGCTACGTAAGTTATAATTACATGCTTCTTTGCAAAAAGGTTGAGATGCAGGAACAGGCTCAGGCTGAACAGGAAGAAATTCAGCGTGCCGAAAAGATGGTAAACCGTATGAGAACCAATGCTACAGTACACAGCATTGCTTCTCTTGGAAGAGCAGTTCATGCGAAACAGACTTACCTGGATCGTCTGCGTGCCCGTGCGATCAAGGAGCCTTTTGTAGAAATGAAAATGCCGGAAATTGCATTTCCAAAAGTGGAAGCAGATCCGGAACAGTGTATTCTTCGTGTGAAAGATTACGAGGCGAAATTTGACGAAGTAGTTCTGGGAGATGTGAATTTTGAATTAATGGCAGGAGATAAGGTGGCTATTGTAGGTGCCAACGGTACCGGCAAGACTACTCTTTTTTATGATATTTATAAGAATCAGAATCCGGCCATCGAGATTAGCGAAGAGGCCAGAATCGGTTTCCTTTCTCAGTTCTACGGAACATTTTGGGATGAAAGCAATACCGTTTATGATGAGTTCCTGAACTTGGGATTTGAAAAGAGGGAAGAGGTACGTGACTTCTTAAAGGATTACTATTTCCAGGACGAGATGCTGACCCAGAAGGTGGGACAGCTCTCCGGCGGTGAGCAGAATCTCCTTCAGCTGGCCAGAATAGCAGCCGGAGATGCGAATCTGCTTCTTTTGGATGAGCCGACCAGCCATCTGGATCTTCATGTACAGCAGGCTCTAGAGCAGGCCCTTGCAGAATACAAAGGCACTGTGCTGATGATTTCTCATGATTTTTATACAATTGTAAACTGTGCGGATTATGTTCTTTTTGTGGATGATACTTCCGTTCGAAGAATGCGAATCCGTACCTTCCGAAAGAACATTTATGCAAATCATTTTGATAAAGACTATTTGGAATTGGAACAGAAGAAAAAAGAACTTGAGACAAGAATCCATACCTGTCTGAAGGAACGAGATGTGGATACAGCCAAAAAGCTTTGCAGTCAGCTGGAAGACATCATCGTTAAGATGGAAGCAATGTAACTGCTGTTAGGATTACAAAGGTAGGGTATTATATATGAAGAAACTGCTGATCACCGGAGCAAGCGGATTTGTGGGAAGCAAGATTGCAGCCCATTACAGCAATCGTTATGAAATCTATACACCGAAACATGAAACTATGGACATTGCCGATGCGAACTCTGTAATGGAATATTTTGCTCAGATTCAGCCGGATTATGTGGTGCATTGCGCCGCGATTTCTGATACAGGCAGATGTGAGCGGGAGCCGGAACTTTCCTGGAAGATTAACGTGACAGGATCCGTCAATATTGCAAAGGTATCTAAGAGTATTGGTGCAAAATGTGTTTTGTGCAGTTCTGATCAGGTGTATTTTGGCAGTGATGTAAGGCTGCCTCATAAGGAAGATGAAGTGCTGGTTCCTGCAAATGTATATGGAAGAGAAAAAGTGGAAGGTGAGAAGCTTTGTTTGACAGTGAATCCGGAAAGTGTCCACCTGCGTCTTGCATGGATGTACGATGGACGAAACTGCGATTATAAAATCCACAGAGATTTTATGAGTACCATAAAAGAGAAACTGCAGAACAAAGAGTCGATGGCATACCCTGTTTATGATCGAAGAGGAATCACAGATGTCTGGGAAGTTGTAGAAAACATAGAGAAGACGTTTTCCCTTCCGGGCGGTGTATACAATTTTGGATCCGGGAACGGAAGCAGCACCTACGATACTGTGAAAGATGTTTTCGATGAATTGGGGCTTTCCACTGCATGGATAGAAAAAAATGAAACTGCATTTGCAGATAAACCGCGCAATCTGACGATGGATCAGGAAAAAATTGGCAGATACGGGATCGAATTTCAGGATACAAAGGCTGCAATAACAAAAAGATTTACAAAATTACTGCATAAATAAGGGTGTCGCAGTTGTACAAGGTGTATATTAATAGAACTTATTTTTATAGAATGATGATATATAATATAGGTAAAAATACGTTGAGAGGTTTCTACAAATGACAATTTACATTGATTTGGCGAATTTGCTGAAAGAAAAAAAGGTGAGCAAAAACATGATCTGTCGTGATTGTGCTATGCAGAGAACACAGTTAAATAAATACTGTAAAAATGAAATGTCCAGAGTTGATTTAAGTATCCTTAGCAGATTGTGTGAATACCTAGATTGTACACCAAACGACATTCTTAAAATGAAGGAAGACGAAGAAGAATAAGTATAAAAGAAAAGCATTTCTGCGATGTGACAGAAATGCTTTCTTTTTTGTATTGAGTTAAAAATTAAATCTTTTTCCTGCTCATGGTGCTGTTATAGTATTCGGAAGAATAGGTCACATCTTCACCGAACCAATCCGGCGGTGTGAAATCCAGGGCTTCTTCCTCGGTCTGGAACTCCACCTCTGCTAAACAAAGTCCCTGATACTCCCCGTGAAAGACATCCAGTTCAATGGTGTGGGATGCATCTAAAGGCATCAGATAACGAGTCTTGGTTAAGAGAATACCATCCACTTTTGTTAAAAGATGTTCGTAAGAACTGCGTTCGAGGGGAAGGTTATATTCTTCCCTGCTCAGCAGCCCTTTAGATTTGTAGGTTAGATAATAATTATCATTTTGTCTGCGTATGCGAATGACCGGGTCCGTACAAAGATAACCTTGTTCGATCTTAAGACTTGGATACTGCTCCAAATCCTTAGGTAACTGGTTTAGTAAAAATTTGCGTTCAATTTCCATATTTGACCTCAAAGAAAATGTAGTTTTTGGATTCAACAGAGTATCAAATGAAACGTCTAGAATCTGAGCCATCTTTCGAAGGGTGGCTACGTCGGGCTCACGCATATTTTGTTCGTAGTGCGAATATGCCTGACGTGTAAGGTGAAGCAGCTGGCTCATGTGTTTTTGGGTGAATTCTGCAGTTTTTCTCAGTTCCTGCAGATTACATGCTAACTGTTCCAATTTGATACCTCTTTGTATAGTATTTTTGTTCCGTATTATTATAGTATAGTTATTCTTAAAATAAAATAGGAAATCAAGATATATTGATTATTCCACGTGTTTTTTGTATTATTAGAGTATTGAAGAATCGTATTCGAAACAGCAAAATGGGAGGAATCTTATGAGTAAAGCATATATTTTTTTAGCAGATGGTTTTGAGGAAATTGAAGCATTGATGGTTGTAGACCTTCTTCGCAGAGCAGATATAGATATTACAACCGTAGCGATTATGGGGAATCTTACAGTGACAGGAAGAAGCAATATTTCCGTGATTGCTGACTGTCTGTTCGAGCAGGTGGATACATTTGCAGATGCAGATCTTTTGGTGCTTCCGGGAGGTATGCCGGGAACGATCTACCTTGGTGAACATGAGGGATTAAAAGGTTTGCTTCAGGAACAGTTTGCCCAGAATAAAAAGATTGCAGCGATTTGCGCAGCGCCGACAGTGTTTGGCAAAATGGGTCTTTTGAAAGAAAAGGCGGCAGCATGCTATCCGGGCATGGAAGAGGAATTATATTGTGCAGACGCCAGAGAAGAAGCTGTTGTTGTGGATGGAAATGTTACAACAAGCCGCGGACTTGGAACTGCATTGGAATTTTCACTGGAGCTGATTCGTCAGCTGAAAGGTGTCGACAAAGCGGAAGAAGTGGCAAAAAGTGTTGTTTTTCTGCGAAAATAAAGGTAAATTATCCCTAAACTTTTTCGAAAAGGTATAGCCATTTATATTTTCTTGTGCTATACTACCTTAATGACTGCAAAAAATTAATAGTTTATTCTTATAAAGAATTTAAGGAGGACGTACGAATCATGAGTACACAGGTTGAAAGATTAGAACACAATATGGCTAAACTTACTATTGAAGTTTCCGCTGAAGAATTTGATAAAGCATGCCAGGCTGCATATGACAAACAGAAAAAGACAATTGCTATTCCTGGTTTCCGTAAAGGTAAAGTGCCTCGCGCAATGATCGAAAAAATGTATGGTCCAGGTTTCTTCTATAGTGAAGCTGCTAACATCATCATTCCGGAAGCATATTCCAAAGCTTTAGACGAAGTTGATGTAGAAGTTGTATCCCAGCCTGAAATCGATGTTGTACAGATCGAAAAAGGAAAAACATTTATCTTCACAGCTGAAGTTGCTGTGAAACCTGAAGTAACACTTGGCGCTTACAAAGGTCTTGAAGTTGCAAAAGCAGAAATCGAAGTAACAGAAGAAGAAATCGCTGAAGAACTTGCAAAAGAACAGGAAAAGAACTCCAGAACAATTCCTGTAGAAGACAGAGCAGTAGAAAACGGCGATATCGTAACACTTGATTACGAAGGAAGTGTTGACGGCGTTCCTTTCGAAGGCGGCAAAGCTGACAACTACCCACTTACTATCGGTTCCGGTTCTTTTATTCCAGGTTTCGAAGAACAGCTTGTTGGTGCTGAACTTGAAAAACCAGTAGACGTTGTTGTAACATTCCCAACAGAATACCATGCAGAAGAACTTGCTGGTAAAGAAGCTGTTTTCAAATGTTTAGTACACAAAATTGAAACAAAAGAACTTCCTGAACTAGACGATGATTTCGCTCAGGACGTATCTGAATTCGATACACTCGAAGAATACAAAGAAGATCTTAAGAAAACTCTTACAGAAAAGAAAGAAAAAGAAGCTAAAACAGCAAAAGAAAATGCTGTAGTAGACAAAGCAATCGAAAATGCTGAAATGGAAATTCCACAGCCAATGATCGATGCACAGGTTGATCAGATGCTCAACGATTTCTCTCAGCGTATCCAGGCTCAGGGTCTTTCTTTTGAACAGTACCTTCAGTTCACAGGCGGCGATTTAGACGCTCTTAAGAAACAGATGGAACCACAGGCTGTAAAACAGATCAAAACAAGACTGGTTCTTGAAAAAATTGCTGAAGTAGAAGCTATCGAAATCTCTGAAGAAAAATTCCAGGCAGAAATCGAAGAAATGGCTAAAATCTACAACATGGAAGCTGACAAATTAGCTGGCATGCTCGGCGATTACGAAAAAGCTCAGATGAAGAAAGATATGGCAGTACAGGAAGCTGTAACATTAATTACAGATGCAGCTGTAGAAGCTTAATCCAACTTCCGTTGATCCATCTTTGCGATGGACAATATATAAGAAATAGTTCCAATAGAATGGAGGCGAATTTATGGCATTAATTCCAATGGTCGTTGAACAGAATAGCAGGGGAGAGAGAAGTTATGACATCTATTCCAGATTGTTAAAGGACAGAATTATTTTCCTTGGTGATCCTGTGACTGATGATACAGCAAATCTGGTTGTTGCTCAGATGCTGTTCCTTGAGTCCGAAGATCCAGGCAAGGATATTCAGTTCTACATCAACAGTCCGGGTGGATCCGTGACAGCAGGTATGGCTATCTATGATACTATGCAGTATATTAAATGTGATGTTTCCACCATTTGTATTGGTATGGCTGCCAGTATGGGAGCGTTTCTGTTAGCCGGCGGTACAAAAGGAAAGCGTATGGCGCTTCCGAACGCTGAGATCATGATTCACCAGCCATCCGGCGGTGCACAGGGTCAGGCTACCGAAATCCAGATTGCAGCAGAACATATTCTGAAGACAAAACACAAATTAAATGCACTTTTGGCTCAGAATACCGGTCAGCCGATAGATGTCATTGAACGTGACACAGAGCGCGACAACTTCATGTCTGCAGATGAAGCTCTTGCGTATGGTCTCATTGACAGTGTGATTACAAACAGATAAGAATAATAAAGAGACTCCTGCGGAAACCCGTAGGAGTCTTTATAGCTTTTGAAAGGAATAAATAAAGATGGCAGGAAAAGGAAGAGATTCCAAAGTCAAATGTTCATTTTGTGGAAAAACAGAGGATCAGGTTCGTAAACTGATTGCAGGACCTGAAGGTGCATTTATCTGTGATGAATGTATCGAAATCTGTACTGAAATTATTGTAGAGGAATTTGGCGAATACGATGAACCGGAAACCGGTGATATTAATTTATTAAAACCGGAAGAGCTGAAAGCATTTCTGGACGAATACGTAATCGGACAGGACGATGCGAAAAAGGTATTATCCGTAGCTGTTTATAACCACTATAAACGTATTCTTGCACCAAAGGATCTTGGTGTGGAATTGCAGAAGAGTAATATTATTATGCTGGGACCTACCGGTTCCGGTAAGACACTTTTGGCTCAGACATTAGCCAGAGTGTTAAACGTACCGTTTGCTATTGCAGACGCAACTACATTGACAGAAGCCGGTTATGTAGGGGAAGATGTGGAAAACATCCTTCTGAAGATCATTCAGGCTGCAGATTATGACGTTGAGCGTGCAGAATACGGTATCATTTATATTGATGAAATTGACAAAATTACAAGAAAGTCTGAAAATGCATCCATTACCAGAGACGTTTCCGGTGAAGGCGTGCAGCAGGCGTTGTTGAAAATTATAGAAGGTACGGTTGCAAGCGTTCCGCCTCAGGGAGGAAGAAAGCATCCGCATCAGGAATTTATCCAGATTGATACCAGCAACATTCTTTTCATTTGCGGCGGTGCATTTGAAGGAATGGATAAAATTATCGAAACAAGACAGGATGCAAAAGAGATCGGCTTCAATGCGCAGATCAAATCCAGACAGAAAAAGACAGTAGGTCAGCTTCTGAACAATATTATGCCGGAAGATTTCATTAAATACGGTATGATTCCTGAGTTCATCGGCCGTGTTCCGGTGGTTGTTACTCTGGATTCTCTGGATGAAGAAGCTATGGTTCGCATCTTAAAAGAACCTAAGAATTCTCTTTTGAAACAGTATAAGAAATTGTTTGAACTGGACAATGTACAGCTGAACATAACAGACGATGCCCTTCGTGCCATTGCAGAAAAGTCCATTTCAAGAAAAACAGGTGCCCGTGGTCTTCGTGCCATCGTGGAAAATACACTGATGGATCTGATGTATTCCGTTCCGTCGGATGAAACGATTCGTGAGTGTACAATTACCAGAGGCGTAGTAGAAGGAACAGAAGAGCCTGAATTGGTGCATGGTGAACTTCAGCCACAGCCGAAAAAATCTTCTTCCCGACGCAAAGGCGGACCTGCGAGCGCATAGAGATACAAGTTGGAGGAAATAAATGAAGGACAATATTAAAGTACTGCCTACCGTTGCACTGAGAGGAACGGTTATTCTGCCGGGGACGATTGTTCATTTTGATGTGAGTCGAGACAGATCTATCCGTGCAATTGAAGCTGCCATGCATCAGGATCAGGAGATTTTTCTTCTGGCACAGCGCGATCCTGCTGTGGAGAATCCTGTAATTGATGACTTATACAAAATCGGTTGTGTGGCATGTGTCAAACAGGTAGTAAAGCTGCCGAAGAATATTAGAAGAGTTTTGGTGGAAGGAATTGAACGAGCTGAAATTCTGTCGCTGGATCAGGATAATGATTATCTTGAAGCAGAAGTTCTTGTAATGGAAGAGGAAGAATTTGATCTTCCGGGTACAGCGAAAGAAGCGATGCTTCGCAGTATAAAAGATTTCTTCCAGTCTTATTGTAAGATTAATCAAAGTATCAGCAAGGAAGTAACCAGCCAGATTATGGAAATCAACGATATTCATAAACTGCTGGAACAGTTGAATATCAATCTGCCGCTGTCTTATGAACAGAAACAGCGTTTCTTAGAACTGCATACATTGACAGAGCGATATGAAATGATGGGCATTCAGCTCAATAATGAAATTGAAATCGCAAAGATTCGAAAAGAATTTCATGATAAAGTAAAAGAACAGATCGATGAGCACCAGAAGGAATATATTCTTCGTGAACAGTTAAAAATTATTCGTGAAGAGTTAGGTGAGGATCATACCCAGAAAGACATTGACAACTTCAAGAAAAGCGCAGGTAAGCTGAAAGCATCTAAGGAAGTCAAAGAAAGAATTCTGGAGGAAATTCATCGTTTTCAGAGCATCGGCACAAACTCTTCGGAAAGTGCCGTGATGCGCGGTTATATTGAAACTCTGTTGGCACTGCCTTGGGACAAGACATCCAAGGACAGTACTGATCTGAAGAAGGCGATGGAAATTCTGGACGCAGATCACTATGGTCTGGAAAAAGTAAAAGAACGTGTGATGGAGTTTTTGGCTGTCCGCATGCTGAATAATAAAGGGCATAGTCCGATTCTTTGTCTGGTGGGTCCTCCGGGAACCGGTAAGACCTCCATTGGGCGCTCCATTGCCGCTGCATTAAACAAGAAATACGTACGTCTTTCTCTTGGCGGCGTACGAGACGAAGCGGAGATTCGCGGTCATCGAAGAACCTACGTGGGAGCAATGCCGGGACGTATTGTAAACGGACTGAAGCAGGCCGGAGTAAAGAATCCACTGATCGTGCTGGATGAAATTGATAAAGTCAGCAGTGACTATAAAGGCGATGTGTCATCAGCCCTTTTGGAAGTTCTGGATTCCGAGCAGAATTACCGTTTTGCAGATCATTACGTGGAATTGCCGGTGGATTTATCAGAAGTTATGTTCCTTGCCACTGCAAATGATCTTCAGACCATCCCGCGACCACTCCTCGACCGCATGGAAATCATTGAGGTGACCAGTTATACGGAAAATGAGAAAGCTCATATTGCAAAAGAACATTTGATTCCTAAGCAGTTAAAAGCCCATGGAATCAAAGAGGAGCAGCTGGTTATTTCCGATGGCGCCCTGAAAGACATTATCACAAAATATACAAAGGAAGCCGGAGTTCGTTCCCTGGAAAGAAAGATCGGCGAAATCTGTCGTAAAGCAGCCAGACAGATTCTGGAAGAAAAGAAAGAAAAGATTCAGGTAAATGGACGTAATCTTTACCAGTTCTTAGGCAAAAGCCGTTATACCTTCCAGAAAGCAAATGAAACAGACGAAGTCGGTATTGTACGCGGCCTTGCATGGACTAGTGTAGGCGGTGATACCCTTCAGATTGAAGTAAATATCATGCCTGGTAAAGGTGAGTTCGTGCTGACCGGTCAGCTGGGAGATGTAATGAAAGAATCTGCCCGCACAGGAATCAGTTATATTCGTTCCATTTCCGCTCAGTATGAAATTCCAGAAGATTTCTTCCAGAAGCATGATATACATATTCATATTCCGGAAGGTGCTGTGCCGAAAGACGGACCATCCGCCGGTATTACTATGGCGACAGCTATGTTGTCAGCAATTACAAACATTCCGGTCAAAGCATCCGTTGCCATGACAGGGGAAATCACTTTGCGAGGAAGAGTTCTGCCAATTGGCGGTTTGAAGGAAAAACTTCTGGCAGCAAAGAATGCCGGTATTAAGACTGTACTGGTTCCGGAAAAGAATAAAGTTGATATTGCAGAAATATCAAAAGAAATTACAAACGGTCTTAGAATCGTTTACGTACAGCAAATGAAAGAAGTGCTGGAAGAAGCACTGACTGAAGTATAAAGTAGATGACAGGAGGATTCTTACATGGTTATCAAAAAAGCGACACTGGACATTGTATGTGGAATTACAAGTACACTGCCGGAAAATAATATACCTGAGATTGCATTTGCCGGAAAATCCAACGTGGGCAAATCTTCTCTGATCAACGGTCTGATGAACCGCAAATCACTGGCAAGAACCAGTGCCCAGCCAGGTAAGACCCAGACAATTAATTTTTATAATGTAAATGATGCCGTATTCCTGGTGGACCTGCCGGGATACGGCTATGCAAAAGTTTCTCAGACAATCAAAGAAAAATGGGGAAAACTGATTGAACGCTATTTGAATACCTCCAAACAGCTTCGCGCAGTGTTCCTTCTGATTGACATTCGTCATGAGCCGTCTGCAAACGATATTAATATGTATGAATGGATCATTGCAAATGGCTACAATCCGATTATCATTGCCACAAAGGCAGACAAATTAAAACGCAGTCAGCTTCCAAAACACATCAAGCAGATTCGCGTTGGATTAAATGTAGTAGAAAACACACCAATTATCCCATATTCTGCAGTGACAAAACAGGGCAGAGAAGAAATCTGGGAACTGATTGAATTATTTATGGGCGACGAGTATACAAAGCCTGTAGAAGAAGCTGATGAAAACAGCGGCACAGATGGTATTGAAGCATAAGTTTCTTATATTATAAGTGGGAGTTTTATATGGGAATCATTAGAGCGAGCAAACTTGGATTTGATTATTTTAAATATAAAGAAGAAGGACAGGAGCCGGAAGTACATCGTGCCATTGATGAGGTAGATATTGATATTGAACCGGGACAGTTTATTGCGGTTCTTGGACATAACGGTTCCGGTAAATCTACACTTGCAAAGCATATGAATGCTCTTTTAGTACCGACAGAGGGGACTCTTTGGGTGGACGGCATTGATACCTCCAGTGAAGAAGACCTTTGGAAAGTAAGACAGAAGGCCGGAATGGTATTTCAGAATCCTGACAATCAGATTATTGGTACAGTCGTGGAGGAAGATGTAGGATTTGGCCCGGAAAATATGGGCGTACCGACGGAAGATATTTGGAAACGTGTGGAAGACAGTTTAAAAGCTGTTGGCATGCTGGGTTTCCGAGATAAATCACCGAATAAATTATCCGGTGGACAGAAACAGCGTGTGGCCATCGCCGGTGTTGTGGCTATGAATCCAAAATGCATCGTTTTAGATGAGCCTACTGCCATGCTGGATCCAAATGGCAGAAAAGAAGTGTTAAAAACAGTCCGCGAACCGAACGAAAAAGAGGGCGTAACCGTCATTCTGATCACTCATTATATGGAAGAAGTGGTTTATGCGGACAAAGTATACGTAATGGACGGAGGACATGTGGTGCTGACAGGCACACCGAGAGAGATTTTTTCTCACGTGGACGAATTAAAGAAATATCGTCTCGATGTCCCTCAGGTAACTCTGCTTGCTTATGAATTAAAAAAAGCAGGTGTTGACATTCCGGAAGGAATTCTTACAGTAGAAGAGTTGGTGAATGCATTATGTTAATGGAACTGAAAAATGTGACATATACCTACAGTCCGGGAACGGTCTATGAGGTAAATGCCATTGAGAATATAAATTTGAATATTGATGCTGGAGAGTTTATTGGAATTATTGGTCATACAGGGAGCGGTAAATCCACATTGATTCAGCATTTTAACGGTCTGATGAGACCAACATCCGGTCAGGTGCTGTTCGAAGGAACAGATATCTGGTCTGAGGGATACAATCTTCGTCAGCTGAGAGGCAATGTGGGACTGGTCTTTCAGTATCCGGAATATCAGCTGTTTGAAGAGACTGTATTAAAAGATGTATGTTTTGGCCCTAAGAATAAAGGTCTGAATCCGGAAGAAGCGAAAGAAAAAGCGGTTTTTGCACTCAAACAGGTCGGCGTTCAGGAAGCTCTTTTCGATAAGTCTCCGTTTGAATTGTCCGGCGGTCAGAAACGAAGAGTTGCCATTGCAGGTGTTCTTGCCATGGAACCTAAGGTATTGATTCTGGATGAACCGACTGCCGGCTTAGATCCTAGGGGAAGGGATGAGATTCTGGATCAGATTGCATTGCTTCACAAGGAACGCGGAATTACGATTATTCTGGTTTCTCACAGCATGGAAGACATTGCCCGCTATGCGGACCGTCTGATTGTAATGAACAATTCAAAACTGGTCTACGATGACATCCCAAAGGAAGTTTTTAAGGAATATAAAGAATTAGAAAAAATGGGACTTGCAGCACCGCAGGTTACTTATATTATGCATGAATTAAAGGCGCGCGGCATGGCCGTAGACGTAAATGCAACAACTGTGGAAGAAGCGAGAGACAGCATTTTACATGCACTAGGAAAATAAATACGAACACGAGAAAGTTTGAATTAGGAGAACGAATATGTTACGAGATATTACACTTGGTCAATATTATCCAACAAATTCCATAATACACAAGCTTGATCCCAGAGTAAAATTGGTGGGGACTGTTTTTTTCCTTATTTCTCTGTTTTTGTTCCCTGGGTTCAGCGGATATATTTTAGCAACAATTGTTCTGGCAGCAGTTATTAAATTATCGAAAGTTCCATTTAAGTTCATGGTCAAGGGAATGAAAGGGATTCTGTTGATTTTAATGATTACCCTCGTATTTCACTTGTTCCTGACTCCGGGAGAGATTCTCTTCCAGCTTGGCTTTTTAAAAGTAACAAAAGAAGGTATTTACCGGGC
>X73_One_humped_Camel__coassemble_360_pt1 | contig 12691 bp, 10 predicted proteins | sample X73_One_humped_Camel__metabat2_low_PE_005 | metagenome-assembled genome bin X73_One_humped_Camel
GATAAGGTGTCAAGCCGTATTGTGAATGAAGTTCCCCATGTGAATCGTGTTCTTTATGATATTACAAGCAAGCCACCGGCAACGGTGGAATTTGAGTAAGGAAGTGAAATTTCATGACGAAATATATATTTGTGACTGGAGGTGTAGTATCCGGTCTTGGAAAGGGAATCACGGCGGCTTCTCTTGGTCGGCTTTTAAAAGCGAGAGGACTGAAAGTGGCAGCACAGAAGTTGGATCCATATATTAATGTAGACCCCGGAACGATGAGTCCGTATCAGCATGGAGAAGTATATGTGACAGAAGATGGAGCAGAAACGGATCTGGATCTGGGGCATTATGAGAGATTTATCGATGAAGATTTGAATCAATATTCCAATCTGACCACTGGGAAGGTTTATTGGAATGTATTAAACAAAGAACGAAGAGGAGAATATCTTGGTTCCACGGTTCAGGTGATTCCTCATATCACAAATGAGATCAAAGAATTTGTGTACCGTGTGGGCAAAAAGACGGACGCGGATGTAGTAATTACAGAGATCGGCGGAACCATTGGAGATATTGAATCTCAGCCATTTTTGGAAGCGGTTCGTCAGATTTCATTGGAGGTTGGAGGAGAAAACAGTTTATTTATCCATGTGACGCTGGTTCCTTATTTGAGTGGTTCAGAAGAACATAAATCAAAGCCAACCCAGCATTCCGTCAAGGAGCTTCGAGGAATGGGTATCAATCCCAATATTATTGTTTTGCGTTCTGATAAACCACTGGAGGAGTCTATTTTCCAGAAGATTTCTCTGTTCTGCAATGTGAAACCGGATTGCGTAATCGAAAACCGGACATTATCGAATCTTTATGAAGCACCGTTAATGCTGGAAAAGTCCGGATTTTCGGATGTGGTGTGCAGGGAGCTTCATATGGATGTGCAAAAACCTGATCTGTCAGATTGGGAACAAATGGTGGAACGTATCCGAAACCGCACCGTAGAAGTACATATCGGACTGGTTGGAAAGTATGTAAAGCTTCACGATGCATATCTGTCAGTGGCAGAGGCAATGAACCACGCAGGATATGAACTGAATGCATTTGTGAAAATCCATTGGATTGATTCAGAAACGATTACAAAGGAAAGTGTAAATGATATTTTAAAAGATCTGGATGGAATTATTGTTCCGGGAGGATTTGGCAATCGTGGCATTGAAGGAATGATCTTATCTGCAAAATATGCTCGTGAAAATCAGGTTCCGTATTTGGGAATCTGCCTTGGTATGCAGATTGCCGTGATTGAATTTGCAAGGAATGTGCTGGGAATGAAAAATGCACATTCAGGTGAGTTTGATGAACAGTGTGAGCATAAAGTGATTGATTTCATGCCGGGGCAGAGCGACGAGATTGATAAAGGCGGAACGCTCCGTCTGGGAAGTTATCCGTGCAGTATTAAAGCCGGAACAAAAATGGAACAATGCTATGGTGCGAACCTGATTTATGAACGTCATCGCCATCGTTATGAATTCCATAATAAATATCGGGAGATGATGACGGATGCAGGACTTGTGATCAGCGGGACCTCCCCGGATGACAGACTGGTGGAAACGATAGAAATGAAAGGACATCCATTTTATATAGGTGTACAGTTTCATCCGGAATTTAAGAGTCGTCCAAATCAGTCACATTCGTTGTTTAAAGGATTTGTTTCGGCTGCACTAGAGGAGTCGAAAGGAAAAGAGGATTAGAAAAATGTGTGGAATTGTAGGATTTGCAGGTAGGAAGGAAGCTTTACCAATATTGCTGGATGGTCTGGAGCGATTGGAATACAGAGGATATGATTCTGCAGGAGTTGCAGTTGTATCATTAGACGGAGACCTGCAGGTGAAAAAAAGTAAAGGACGACTATCGGTTCTGCGTGAAATATTAGATACACAAAGTCCATTGTCGGGAAACATCGGAATCGGGCATACCCGATGGGCAACCCACGGGGAACCCAATGACACCAACGCCCATCCACATGTGGGACAGGAAGGAAAGATTGCGGTTGTTCATAATGGCATCATAGAAAATTATCTGGAGATCAAAAAGTCTCTTATTCGTAAAGGCATTGTGTTTTCTTCTGATACGGATACAGAAGTGATCGTCCAGTTACTGGAATATTATTATAGGAAGAAATCCAATCTGATGGATGCTGTGTATGCAGTTTTAAACCGTATCAAAGGCGCTTATGCCATGGGGATTCTCTGTTCAGATAATCCGGGGCAGATGATTGCGGCAAGAAAAGATGCGCCTCTATTGATTGGGTATGGTGAGGATGGAAATTACATTGCTTCTGACGTTACTGCACTTTTAGCACATACAAGGACAGTTACTTATATGGAAGATGATGAGGTGGCAGTGATCACAGCAGATGGCGTTCAGATCTATGATCGTGACAGATTTCCATTAGAAAAAGAAAAACATGAGATAGAGTGGGATATTTCTGCGGCAGAAAAAAGCGGATACGCCCATTTTATGCTGAAAGAGATTATGGAGCAGCCGGAAGCAGTACGAAAAACAATCTTCCCAAGATTTTCGGATGGAGAAATCGTGCTGGAAGAATTAGGCGATGCAAAAGAGCTGATGACGAATATTTCAAGAATCTATCTTGTCGCATGTGGTTCTGCCTATCATGTAGGCATGGTAGGAAAGTATGCATTGGAGAAACTTCTTAAGATTCCGGTGGAAGCCTGTCTTGCATCCGAGTTTCGATACAGCGAACCTCTGCTGGGAGAAACGGCACTGGTAATCGTCATCAGCCAGTCGGGAGAAACACTGGATTCCATGGCGGCGCTTCGGGAAGCAAAGCGAAAAGGTTCCAAAGTCCTGTCAATCGTAAATGTTATCGGCAGTTCTATCGCAAGAGAGTCAGATTATGTCCTTTATACCTGGGCAGGACCGGAAATTGCAGTAGCAACTACAAAAGCTTATACCACACAGATGGTGCTTTTACTTATGCTGGGAGTATTTCTTGCAAAAGGGTTAGGCAGAATAGCGCAGGAAGAATATGTGACAATGATCAGTGAGATGCAAAGTCTGCCGGAAAAGATAAGTATGGTTTTGAGTGATCTGAATCATTACCAGAAAACGGCATCCAGATATTTCAATCATAACAGTGTTTTCTATATTGGACGAAATCTGGATTATGCGTTGGGGTTGGAAGGAAGTTTAAAACTGAAAGAAATTTCTTATATTCATTCAGAGTCCTATGCAGCAGGAGAACTGAAACATGGAACAATTTCTCTGATTGAGCCGGGAACACTGGTGGTTGCTCTGGCAACCTATGAGCCGCTGGTAGAAAAATCCCTGTCAAATATTGTTGAAGTAAAATCCAGAGGCGCAGAAGTGATTGCAATGACGACGGAGCAAACAGCAGATTTGATTAACAGTCAGGCAGTAGAAGTATTTGCAATACCAAAGGTTCATTCCCTTTTACAGCCGGTTCTCGGAGTGATTCCCTTGCAGATTTTTGCTTATTATGTTGCATTGAATCGCGGCTGTGATATTGATAAGCCAAGAAATCTGGCGAAATCGGTCACAGTAGAATAATACGCAGGAGGAAAAAAGTATGGCGATTCACGAAGAATGTGGTGTATTCGGTGTGATGAGTACACAAAAAGAAAATGTTGCAGGAATTGTCTATTATGGATTGTATGCCCTGCAGCACAGAGGACAGGAAAGCTGTGGAATTGTTGTAAATGACGATGGTGTGTTTTCTTCCTATAAGGATCTGGGACTTGTAAGCGATGTGTTTTCAAAAGATACGTTGTCGCATTTGCCGGAAGGAACGATGGCAGTGGGGCATGTAAGATATGGAACAACCGGTGGAACAACACGAAATAATTGTCAGCCTATTGAAGTTAACCACCAGAAGGGGAAGATGGCACTGGCACATAACGGAAATTTGACGAATGCGTTGGAACTTCGAGATAAGTTGGAGTTGTCAGGAGCTATTTTTCATACCACCAGTGATACGGAAACCATTGCTTATGTGATTACGAGAGAAAGACTGATGACACCAAGTATCGAAGAAGCAGTGAGCAATACTATGAATTAACTGGTGGGAGCCTATTCACTGGTTTTGATGTCATCCACAAAGATGATTGCTGCACGTGATCCCTATGGTTTCCGACCGCTATGTTATGGACAGATGCAGGATGGAGCTTATGTAGTGGCATCAGAAAGCTGTGCATTATCAGCGGTAGGGGCAAAATTTGTTAGAGATCTGCTCCCAGGGGAGATTCTGGTATTTCGTCAAAGTGGAGTGGAATCAAGGAAAGAACACTGTGGGAAGCAGAAGAAGAAAACCTGTATTTTTGAATATATCTATTTTGCAAGACCAGATTCGGTGATAGATGGGGTGTCCGTCCACGAATCACGAATGAGAGCAGGCGAGCTGCTGGCAGAAAGTTATCCGGTGGATGCAGATATTGTGATCGGAGTTCCGGACAGTGGACTGGATGCAGCGCTTGGATACGCAAATAAATCCGGTATTCCATATGGTATGGGACTGATCAAAAACAAATATATTGGAAGAACATTTATTTCTCCGGGACAAAATGAACGTTTGGATAAAGTCAGAATTAAGCTTTCTCCTGTAAAGAGTGTGATCGATGGGAAACGGGTTGTACTCATTGACGATTCGATTGTAAGAGGTACAACCAGCAAGCGTATTGTAAAGCTTTTGCGTGACGCCGGAGCGAAAGAAATCCATATGAGAATATCAGCTCCTCCATTCTTACACCCTTGCTATTATGGCACAGATATCGACTCTGAGGAAAATCTGATTGCCAGTCATCATAGCACGGAAGAGATTGCAAAGATGATTGGAGTAGATTCTTTGGGTTATTTGGGGGTAGAGAAGCTGAGTAAGCTGATTGACAGTGAGAATTATTGTGCTTCCTGTTTTCATGGAGAATATCCAACCAAAATTCCGACAGATCTCCGTAAAGACCGTTTTGAAAGGAAACTGTCAGAACGGGTTTAGATAAAGAGGTGTAATCATTATGAAAAAATTTGACAGAAAACTGATTTTCTCCGATGGCAGCGAGTATTACGGATATGGTTTTGGTTCGGGTGATGAGAAAATTACGGAAATCGTATTCAATACTTCTCCGGTGGGGTATCAGGAAATCATTTCTGATCCATCTTATACTTATCAGACGGTAGTGATGGCATATCCGCTGATCGGGAATTATGGGATTGCAGAAGACGACTTTGAAACAGAAACTCCTACGATCGGTGGATTGGTTGACAGGGATTATAATGATCAGCCATCCAACTTTCGCAGTCAATATACATTATCAGAAATTATGAAGAAATATCAGATTCCCGGAATTTATGGAATTGGTACAAGAAAACTGGTACGTTCCATTCGTAATCTGGGAAGCAGGAAGGTCTTGATGACAGATGCTGATACTCCTCTGCAGGAGGGACTTTGCAAATTGAGTTCCTATGATATACCAAAAGATGCAGTAGCTTTTGTGAGCAGAAAAGAGATTCAGCAATATAGGATTTTGGATGGGAAATATCATGTAGCGGCTATCGATTGCGGTATGAAGCAAAATATTGTGAGAAGCTTCAACAGACGAGGCTGTAATGTGACCGTATTTCCATGGAATATTTCTAAGGAAGAAATAGAAAAAATAAAACCGGATGGTATCTTTTTATCCAATGGACCGGGAGATCCGATGGATGTACAACCGGTGATTGAACTGGTAAAGGCATTGAAAGGGAAATACCCAATCTTTGGCATCTGCCTTGGACACCAGATCATATCTCTTGCATATGGAGCAAAAACCTACAAGTTAAAATTTGGTCACCGGGGCGGAAACCATCCGGTAAAAAATCTTCTGACAGGAAAAATTGAGATGACTTCTCAGAACCACTCCTATGCAGTTGACAGGGAAAGTCTTACAAATACCCGACTGAAAGTCACGCATTTGAATCTGTTGGATCAGACAGTAGAAGGTGTTGCCTGTGAGGAGGACAAGGTGTTTAGTGTACAGTATCATCCGGAAAGCGCACCGGGGCCGCAGGACAGCAGCTATCTGTTTGAACAGTTTATAGAAATGATGGAGAGAACAAAAAATGGCGAGACGAACTGATCTAAAGAAAATCCTTGTCATTGGTTCCGGTCCGATCGTGATTGGTCAGGCAGCAGAATTTGACTATGCAGGTACCCAGGCATGTCTTGCATTGAAAGAAGAAGGATATGAAGTAGTGCTGTGTAATTCTAACCCTGCAACGATTATGACAGATACCAGCATTGCAGATAAAGTATACATGGAACCGTTAACTTTAGAATATGTAGCAAAGATTGTCCGTCATGAGCGTCCGGATGCGATTGTACCTGGAATTGGCGGGCAGACGGGATTGAATCTTGCGATGCAGCTTGAGAAAAAAGGAATTTTGAAAGAGTGCCAGGTAGAACTGTTGGGAACCAGCAGTAAAAGTATTGAAAAGGCAGAGGACAGAGAACTTTTCAAGGAGCTTTGTGAAGAATTAGGAGAACCGGTGCTTCCGTCTGCCATTGCAAATACGGTGGAAGAAGCAGTCAGAGCTGCCGAAAATATCGGCTATCCGGTGGTACTTCGTCCGGCATTTACCCTTGGAGGAACCGGAGGTGGTTTTGCTGATGATGAGCAGGAGTTTCTGGGGCTGATAAAAAATGCCCTTGCATTGTCACCGGTTCATCAGGTGCTGATTGAGAAAAGTATCAAAGGATTTAAAGAAATCGAATATGAAGTGATCCGTGATGCCAATGACACGGCAATCACGGTCTGCAATATGGAAAATCTGGATCCGGTGGGAATTCATACGGGGGATTCTATCGTAGTTTGTCCATCGCAGACACTGACGAATAAGGAATATCAGATGCTGCGTGACAGTGCATTGAAAATTATTCGCGCCTTGAAGGTAGAGGGAGGCTGCAATGTACAGTTTGCACTGGATCCGGAATCTTTTCAGTACTATCTCATTGAGGTCAATCCGCGTGTTTCCCGATCTTCTGCATTGGCATCAAAGGCAAGCGGATATCCGATTGCAAGGGTCTCTGCGAAGATCAGTGTGGGAATGACTCTGGATGAGATTATGCTGGTAAATACGCCTGCTTCTTTTGAGCCGGCGCTGGATTATGTGGTAACAAAAATGCCGCGTTTTCCATTTGATAAATTTACGGATGCCAATCAGAAGCTGGGCACACAAATGAAAGCAACCGGAGAAGTCATGAGTATTGGAAGAACCTTTGAGGAGAGCTTGTTAAAAGCAATCCGTTCTCTGGAAACAGGTGTAAATCATCTGTATATGGAAAAGTTTGAAAAAGAGGATAAAAAGGCTTTGATGGAATATATCAAAATTGGCACAGATGACCGTATCTTTGCCATTGCCCGGTTGCTTAGAATGGGTGAATCGGTTTCTGATATTAGAGAACAGACACACATTGACTGTTTCTTCCTTGATAAGATGAAAAAGATCATAGATATGGAGAACGAACTGGAACAAGGTGTCGGCAACTGGGAACTTTTATACCAGGCAAAGAAAATGGGCTTTTCGGATCAGGCAATTGGGTTGCTGTGGAATACGACAGAAAAGGACATTTATGAAATGCGTAAAAAATATGACATTTTCCCAGTCTATAAAATGATTGATACTTGTGCGTCGGAATTTGAAAGCTATGTTCCTTATTTTTATTCTACTTATGAAGAGGAAAATGAATCCATTGTAGAAGATAGGAAGAAGATTTTGGTATTAGGTTCCGGTCCAATTCGTATCGGTCAGGGGGTGGAGTTTGATTATTCCACAGTACATGCAGTGAAAACCATTAAAGATGCCGGATACGAAGCAATCATTATCAATAATAATCCGGAAACGGTGTCTACGGATTATACTACATCTGACAAGCTTTATTTTGAGCCTCTTTGTGTGGAAGATGTGATGAATGTAATTGAATTGGAAAAGCCGGATGGCATTATCGCCTCTTTAGGCGGTCAGACTGCAATCAATCTGGCAAAGCCTTTGGAAGAACGAGGTGTAACGCTGATTGGCACCGATTGTGCTGCAATCGAAAAAGCAGAAAACAGAGATGCATTTGAAAAGCTGTTATCAGAACTTTCCATTCCACAACCGAAAGGACAGGCAGTAACCAATATTGAAGATGGCGTGAAAGCAGCAGAAGAGATTGGTTATCCGGTACTGGTTCGTCCAAGCTTTGTGCTGGGTGGAAGAGCTATGCAGATTGTGGCAAAGGAGGAACATCTGCGGCACTATCTGAAAACGGCGGTAGAAATAGATGAAGACAAACCGGTTCTGGTTGATAAATATATCTGCGGTAAAGAAGTGGAAATTGATGCAATCTGTGACGGTAAGGACGTATTTGTTCCGGGAATTATGGAACTGGTAGAAAGGACAGGAGTTCATTCCGGTGATTCTATCAGTGTATATCCGACATTCAGCATTTCAGAGAGGGTCAAAGAAACCATTCTGGATTATGCGAAAAAGCTGGGGTTAGGCATAGGTATCATAGGATTGTTTAATATTCAGTTTATCGTGGATAAAGAAGAACAGGTATTTATCATCGAAGTAAATCCTCGTTCTTCCAGAACAGTCCCATTTTTATCAAAAGCAACCGGATATCCGTTGGCTGATATTGCAACGAAGGTCATTCTTGGAAAAAGTCTGAAAGAACAGGGAATTGAGAATATCTATCCAAAAGAGAAGGAAAGATGGTATGTGAAAGTACCGGCATTCTCTTTTGCAAAATTAAATGGCATGGATGCGTACCTGTCACCGGAGATGAAATCTACAGGGGAAGCAATCGGATATGATAAAAAGCTTCACAGGGCAATGTATAAAGCCATGATTGCTTCCGGTATTCGTGTACAGAATTATGGAACCGTCATCGTGACACTGGCAGATGAGGATAAAGATGAAGCCCTTCCGCTCGTCAGACGCTTTTATGATATGGGCTTTAATATAGAAGCAACCTCTCTTACAGGAGAGCATTTGAAACAGCATGGAATACGTACCCGTATACTGGGGAAACCGTCGGAAGGAAGCAGCGAAATACTGGATGCAATTCGCGCCGGATATGTCAGTTATGTGATCAATACCCGTGCGATTCTTTCCGGTGTTCATTATGAAGATGGGGTTGCGATTCGAAGTGCAGCAACTCAGAACAATATCACAATGCTCACTTCTTTGGATACGGTAAAGGTACTTTTGGATGTTTTGGAGGAAGTGACCATTGGAGTGTCAACGATTGATGCAAAGTGAAAGGAGAATAACATGATCAGACCGAACATGCATTATAGCGAATTAAAAGATTCGTATCTATTTTATAATATCGCACAAAAAACAAAGGCATATGTAGAAGAACATCAAGGCATAAAACTTTTAAAAATGGGGATTGGAGATGTTTCATTACCACTTTGTGATGCCGTTATTCAGGCATTGCATGAGGCCGTAGACGACCAGGCTTCGAAAGACAGTTTTCATGGTTATATGCCGGAATGTGGAGCACCGTTTTTAAGAGAAACGATTGCAAAGCATTATAAGAACAGGGGTGTTTTTTTATCTTCGGATGAAGTGTTTGTGTCGAGTGGAGCCAGTGATGAACTGGGAGATATTCTGGATTTGTTTGATCATTCCAGTTCAGCATTAGTCATTGAACCGGCATATCCTGCATATGTGGATGCAAATGTTATGGCGGGACGTAAGGTTGTGCATCTGGCATCTGGGGAAAAAAATGGTTTTCTGCCGGAACCGAACGAAGGAATAAAGGCTGATCTGCTATACATTTGTTCTCCAAATAACCCTACAGGAGCAGTTTTTTCTCGCAATCAGCTTCAAGCATGGGTGGATTTTGCTAATGAAAATGATTCCATCATTCTTTTTGACGCAGCCTATGAGGCATTTATTGAAGACGAGACACTTCCGCACAGTATTTACGAACTGGATGGGGCGAAAACCTGTGCAATTGAAATCTGCTCATTGTCTAAAACTGCCGGATTTACAGGAACCAGACTGGGGTATACGGTCATTCCAAAGGCGTTGAACAGAAATGGAATGAACTTAAATGAAATGTGGGTGCGTAACCGTACAACCAAGACCAATGGAGTATCCTATATCATTCAGAAGGGTGGAGCAGCAGTTTTTACAGAAGAAGGACAAATGCAGATTCATGCGAATATCCAGATTTACAAAAACAATGCGAAAGTACTGATGGAGGCTCTTGATAAACTTGGAATCTGGTATTGTGGTGGGAAGAATGCTCCATATATCTGGATGAAATGCCCGAATGGAATGGGAAGCTGGGAATTTTTTGATTACCTGCTTCATGAGATTCAAGTGGTAGGAACACCGGGAGAGGGATTTGGTGCTTGCGGCGAAGGTTATTTTCGATTCTCAACTTTCGGTTCGCCGGAGGATACAAAAGAAGCAGCAGAAAGGCTTGTAAAGCTGCTTTCAAAATAAAAGGTAAGGTGAGAAAAATGCGTGATTATCAGAAAGAATTTCAAAAACGAGTAGAATTTATAAAGGATGTTTTAAAGAAGAGCAAAGCATCGGGAATTGTTTTCGGAAACAGTGGAGGAAAGGATTCTGCATTGGTAGGGATTCTTTGCAAAGCAGCCTGCAATGATACAGTTGGGATTATTATGCCGTGTAGTACAAAACGAAATTATAGGGAGGATATGGAAGATGCCCAAAATATTGCAAAGCAATATGCAATTGAGACAAGAGTTGTAGACCTTACTGCTGTGAAAGCGGCAGAAATTGAAAGTTTGGAAAGCTCAGTGAATCTAAATAAAGCTGCACTTGCCAATATGGCTCCTCGTCTTCGCATGATTACTTTGTATGCGATAGCAGCCAGCGAAAATAGATTGGTAGCGGGGACGGGTAACAGAAGTGAAGCATATGTAGGTTACTTTACAAAGTGGGGCGATGGAGCACATGATTTTAATCCGATTGCTGATCTGACGGTAACTGAGATTTACGAGTTTTTACGTTACTTGAAAGCTCCGGAATATATTATAAACAAAGTCCCTTCCGCAGCTTTGTTTGACGGGCAGACAGATGAGGCTGAAATGGGAATTACATACAATGAATTAGACCGATATATTGCAGGTGAAATTTTGGATGAAGATAAATGTAGACTGATTGAGTTGCTGCACCGAAAAAGCGAGCATAAAAGAAAAGAGATCGTGAAATGTTTCTAAATTTCTTTTCCATCAACTGATGCAAATGTATTGATTTAGTAATGAATGAGCATTATAATATAATATATCATGAAAGAAATGGAGGAATAGAGGATGTCAAGTACAATTCAAGTGCGTGTTGATGATGAACTGAAAAACAAATCAGATCAATTGTTCAAAGATTTGGGAACGGATACAACTTCAGCTATTAGGATGTTTTTAATACAAGCCGTTGCGAATAATGGCTTTCCTTTTGAAATTAAAAGAGCAGAGAGTAATCCATATACTGCAATGTCCGAGGAAGAGATATTACAAAAACTAGAAAAATCAAGAAAAGCTGCAGCTAAAGGGAATTATCGACCGGCAGATTCGGTAATTTCTGATATGAGGGAACGATATGGTTTATAATGTTGTTGTAACAATCGATGCTGAAGAAGATTTGAATAGATATATCAGATATCTGCTTTTTGACAAGGGGAGCGATCAGGCAGCAAGAAATGTGCTGGATGATTTTGAGGCTACTATAGACAGTTTGAAAAACGTAGCTGGTAGTCTGAAATTATGTGATAATCCAAGACTGAAAGAATTAGGATATCATCGTATTAATTTTCATTCACACCGTTATTTTATGTTGTATCGAATTGAAGGTAGTAATGTTTTTGTGGATAATATTTTCCACGAATTATAGGATTATGAAAACAAAATAATGTAATTATAAAATGACAGGCCATTTACCGTGATGAAAACGATAGATGGCCTTAATTTTTAGCGAAGTTTCTGAACGTTAAAATCTACATCCTGCTTCTCCAATGCATAGATGACTCTAATCAGTTTCTTTGCTACATGAGTAATGGCTACTCTGTGTTTCTTACCTTCTGCACGTTTCTTCGCATAATAGGTTGCAAAAGTTAAATCAAAACGAATCAAAGGTAGGCAGGCATTAAGGAGTACGTAACGCAGCAGTGATGAACCATGTTTCACCATTCTGCCTCCATGAGATTCAGTACCAGAATCATTTATTCCGGGTTCAATTCCGGCAAATGCAAGCATCTGACCGGGATTAGAAAAGTTAGAAATATCACCATATTCAGCGTAAATAACTGCAGCTGAAATAGGACCGATTCCTGGAATGGTTAGGTAATGAGGATGTACTTCATCAATAAGCTTATGAATTTCAGATTCCAGAGCATCGATTTCTTTGACTAGAGATTTGTAGAGAATTAATAAACTATTCAATTCAATATCAAAAATACAGTTATTGAAGCCGACTGTATTGTAAGCGAGTTCTTTTAAACGGAGAAACTGTTGAATGGAAAATTTCCCTCTGGAAATACAGCGAAGCTTGTCATAAGAAGCAGAATTCATGTGTGCCATTTTTTCTGCAGAACCATAGTTTTCAAGCAGATACAAAGCCGTTTTGGAAAGCCGTTCATTGAAAAAAGGTTTAAATTCCGGAAAAGTATGGTCTAAAACAT
>X73_One_humped_Camel__coassemble_364_pt1 | contig 12562 bp, 9 predicted proteins | sample X73_One_humped_Camel__metabat2_low_PE_005 | metagenome-assembled genome bin X73_One_humped_Camel
GAACATATTGTTTATTCACACAGGAGGAAGCCCTTTGTTTTATGATGCGCTCCAAAAGGGTGTCATAGATGGGAAAGAAAGGGAGCAGAGGTAGAAAAATGCGAATTTCAATTGTAATACCATGTTATTATTCGGAAAAAACAATCGAGAAGGTTGTAGAATTGACAGTGGAAGAGTTTCGTGCGCGAAAAGGGTATGAATGCGAATTTATTTTAGTTAATGACGGGTCTGTCGATGGCACGTATGAACAGATTCAGAAAATTGGAAAGAAGTATTCTTTTGTAAAAGGAATCAATCTGTTACGTAACTTCGGCCAGCATAACGCATTAATGGCAGGACTTCACTATACTACAGGAGATTATGTGCTGGGCATGGATGACGATATGCAGACACATCCGTCTCAGATTTTTAAACTGATCGAAAAAATGGAAGAAGGTTTCGATGTGGTATATGGAAGATACGGGAAAAAGAAAAACAATGCTGCGAAGAATTTAAGCAGCAAGATTAACGAAGTATCCTCCCGAATTCTCTTAGGAAGACCAAAACATATTGTGTCCAGTAATTTCTGGATTATTACGAAACAGGTTGCAGATGAAGTTATTAAATACGACAGCTTCAATCCATATATTGACGGTATTTTTTATCGTGTTACCCATAACATCGGGAACGTAGAAGTTGAGCATCATAAACGAGAAGTCGGTACTTCAAATTATACGTTCCAAAAGCTGCTGCGTCTGTGGCTGGCATACTGGAATTATTCTGTAATTCCGCTTCGAATCTCTTCCATGATCGGTGCGGCAATGGCCGGAGTTGGATTCTTAGCATCTTTCATTACTGTAATTCGAAAACTGCTGGATCCAACCATGCTGATGGGATGGGCATCCACCATTTGTATTATGACGATCTTCTTTGGTCTGGTGCTGCTGAGTCTGGGAATCATAGGAGAGTATCTTGGGAAGATTATTCTTACCATTAATCATACACCGCAGTTTATTGTACGAGAAATGATCAATGTGGAAAAGGATACCGCTGAGGGACAGTAAAATGAAAAAGATTATGATATTAGGCGCCGGAATCTATCAGGTGCCGCTGATTCAAAAAGCAAAAGAGATGGGATTAAAGACTTTGGTTGTCAGCATACCGGGTCCATATCCGGGAATTTCTCTTGCAGATGAATTTTTCCCTTTTGATACAAGAGATTATGAAGGGATTCTGAAATGTGCCAAAGAGCAGGGAATCTCCGGAATCTGCACTTCCGGAACGGATGTGGCAGTACGTGCCATCGGTTATGTGAATGAGCATTTGAACCTTAAGGGGATTTCCTATGATGCTGCATGCAGGGTAACTGACAAAATGCTGATGAAAGAAGCATTTGCAGAGCATGGGGTTTCTACCGCACGTTTTATAAAGGTCATGAGTTTAACGGAAGCACTGGATGCGGCAGATGCCATAGGGTATCCGGTGATTTTGAAAATCGTTGACAGTTCCGGAAGCCGGGGCGTTATTAAAGCTGAGAATGCTCAGGAACTGACGGACGCATACGAAGAGGCGTCCCGAATAACAAGAAAAGAATATCTTCTTATTGAAGAATTCATTCAGGCAGATGAAATCGGTGTAGATGCATTTGTGGGAGAACATGGGATGGAAGTATTCCTTCCACATGAGAAATTCACATACACTTCCGACGGTGTGACAGTTCCTTTGGGACATGCATTTCCATATAAAGGAAGTGAAGAACTGCTGAAAGAGCTGAAATTGCAGCTGGAAAAAGCAGCGAAAGCGGTTGGTTTGAAAAACTGTCCGATCAATGCCGACGTGTTTGTAAAAGGAAATAAAGTCTGGATCATTGAAATCGGCGGACGAACAGGCGCAACTTGTATACCGGAACTGATTTCCATTTACAAAGGATATGACTGGTACGAGAAAATTATCTGCGCTGCCATGGGTGAGGCAGCAGACTTTACTTCAGAACAGGAAAATTCCTGTATGGCAAAGCTTCTGTTTTCTGATGTTACAGGTAGGATAGAAGAAATTGATGAAACAGTTTTAAAAGAATTGGAAAAAGAAGGGGCTGCAGTACAGCTGGATTATGGTATTGGTGCCCAAATAGATAAAATGCGCAATGCAACAGACAGAATCGGTCATGTGATTCTGGCCTGTGAAAAAGAGCAGGAGATCGATCGCTGTATTCAGAAAATCAAAGAGGGAATTAGGATATCCTAATTCCCTCTTTGTTATTTGAAAAATTCAAAAATACAATTCACAATATAATTCTGATCTTCCTCGGTAAGTCCGAAGTACATTGGCAGACGTACCAAACGTTCGCTTTCTTTTGTTGTGTAACGGTCTGTTCCGTGGAAACGTCCGTATTTCTTCCCGGCCGGTGCGGAATGGAGGGGTACGTAGTGGAAGACGGTCATAATGTTCTTTTCTTTCATATACTGAATGAAATCCGTACGCTCTTTTAAATCGTTCAGTTTTAAATAGAACATATGGGCATTATGTACACAGTGTTCCGGAACTTTTGGCAGTTCCAGTTTTCCCTGCTTTTCCAATGGGAGGAGTTTGTCATAATAATAGTTGTAGCTTTCCATACGGTCATCTGCAATCTTTTCCCACTGCTCTAACTGTCCCCAAAGGTATGCAGCGTTCAGTTCGCTTGGAAGATAGGATGAACCATAATCTACCCATGTATACTTATCAATCTGTCCGCGGAAAAACTTGCTTCTGTTTGTACCTTTTTCTCGGCAGATCTCAGCTTTTTCCAGATATGCATCGTCATTGAACAATAAAGCTCCGCCTTCCCCCATACTGTAGTTCTTTGTTTCGTGGAAACTGAAACAGCCAAACTGACCGATGGTGCCGAGGGCTTTTCCTTTGTAAGTAGAGCCGAAACCTTGAGCGGCATCTTCCACAACTTTCAGATGATAGCGGTTTGCAATGTCCATAATCTTGTCCATTTCACAGGAAACGCCTGCATAGTGAACAGGTACAATTGCTTTTGTTTTGTCTGTGATAGCAGCCTCGATCAGTTCTTCATCAATGTTCATGGTGTCTGGGCGAATATCAACGAAAACAAGGGATGCTCCACGCTGTACAAAAGCATCTGCTGTGGATACAAAGGTGTAAGATGGAAGAATCACTTCATCACCCGGCTGAATGTCACAAAGAAGTGCGGACATCTCAAGGGCATGTGTGCAGGATGTGGTCAAGAGCGTGTGCGCAACATGGAATTGTTCACACATCCACTGACTGCATTTCTTGGTGAAAATACCATCCCCGCTTAAGTGTTCATTTTGAATTGCAGTTTTTATATGGTCGAATTCTGTTCCTATAAAAGGAGGAACGTTGAAAGATATTTTATGCATAGAGTACTCCATTTCCGGATTAACATCCGTTAAAGATCATTAACATCCCGATGAGTTTCATTCGTTGTCATTATACTCTGTAAAATATATTTTTGCAATAGTTCATCTTTTATGGTTTTTTTCCTTATGTTATAATACTAGACAGGGCGTTATATTTTGGCGGAGTGTAAGAGAAGAAAAAGGAGGAATCATATGAAAAGAAAATGGACAGCGGCTTTTGCTGCAATGCTTTTGGGCAGTGTGTTACTGTTTGGGGGAACTGCCTGGGCATCTGAACTGCCGGAAACAGAAGAGGAAGTATACGTGCAGCTTCCGGAAGGATTTACAGGTGAGAACACAGCAAATAAGGAAATTATTACCGGGATGGACGAGGATGGAACTATTTACCCCGTAGATACGGACGAAATTACATCTTTGAAACAGATGGGAATTGCAAAGTACAATAACAATGGATTTTTTGTGAATTTCAATACGAAATCCAGTTATGAGATTACGGAATATGCCATGCTTGGCACCGGTCAGGAAGGTTACATATGCGGTAAATACGGTGCAGATGCCATCTACCTTGGAATGGTAAATGACCAGGTGAAGTTTATGCTGGCAGGAACCATTGGGCTTGTTGATCCTTCGGAAGTAGAACTGGTTTCCAAAAACGATGCCATGTCGCACAGTTTCTACGAAGTAGTCAATGGGGATCTGATTCACAGAATTACTACGAATATGTATGAATCCGGATACGGCAGCAATTTAAAAAATGGTCCGGCACCGCAGTATCTGGAAGAAAATGTGGATTATTACAGCTATGACGGCCACTATTTTTATGAAGATCTGGATACCATGGCAGAGGACTACGAAGAAGGTCATCGTGACCAGTCCGTGAATCCGAATGAGCCGTTTTTTAACTATTTTCAGTTTCTTCCTCTTCGAAGCTACAGTGAGTATTCAGCAGAGGAACTGTTAGAACTGATCAATGATCGAGTATCAGAGACATCGAAGATGTATAATCTCGGAGATACGTTTGTGGAAATGCAGAACAGCTACGGTGTGAATGCGCTTTTGACTGCATCGATTGCGGCAAATGAGAGTGGTTATGGAACCAGTAACATTGCCCAGACAAAAAACAATCTCTTTGGAATCAATGCAGTAGATGCGACGCCGGGAGAATCTGCTTATTATTATAAGAATCCGGAAAACTGTGTGAAAGATTTTACAGAAACTATGATGTCCAAGCAGTATTTTAATCCGAATGACTGGAAGTACTGTGGAGCATTTCTTGGAAATAAAGCCAGCGGCGTAAATATGATGTATGCATCCGATCCGTATTGGGGAGAAAAGGTAGCTGCTATTGCATGGCTTTTAGATGGCAGATATGGAGAAAACAAAGATGCATATGTGTATTCCATTGCAATTAAAGATGTGATCTGTTCCGAACACACCAATTTAAATGTGCGAAACAATCCGTCAGAAACGGCAGATCGTCTTTATCGTACCAAAACACAGGCGGGACATGCTTTTCTTGTGATTGATCCGGATCCAGTGAACAGCTATTATAAGGTACAAAGTGAACCGGTATTAACAGCAGGAAGAAGAGACATTGCCGATGGAACCGGTGCATATAATAAATACAGCATGTACACATATGTGTCCAGCGATTATGTTACAATGGTTTCTATAGGAACAAAGGAAGAGGTGAACAAAGTAACCTTCAAAGATGTAAAGGAAACCAGCTGGTATTATGATCCTGTGGCATATGCGGTTGAAAACGGCATTATGACAGGTCTGAACTATGATACCTTTGGACCATACGATGTGCTGGAACGTTCACAGCTTCCGGTTATGCTGTATCGTTTGGAAGGGGAACCGGAAATTGAGTATACTAAGAAGTTTACAGATGTTCCGGATAAAAAATGGTATACCAATGCGATTCTCTGGGCAAATGAAAACGGCATCGTAAGTGGTTATACCGATTCTTCTTACGGTGTTAAGGATAACATCACCCGTGAACAGCTGGCGGTTATGATGTATCGTTACGCTGTTTACAAAGGATATCCTGTGGATGAAACTGCTCCACTGGATGAATTTAAGGATCATGAGAAAATAGGTTCATATGCAAAAAATGCACTTTCCTGGGCAGTTGGTTCAAAACTGATCAACGGAAAGGAAGAGGGGACTATACTGGATCCAAAAGGTGTAGCAAGCAGAAGCGAAACAGCAGCGGTATTGAAACGTTTTGTTGATTATTATGACAGTATCAGTTTAGAGCAAGTAAGAAAGGAAGAATAACAATTGAAATATTTGATGTATGTGCTGCTGTTGTCTTTGACGCTGGCAGCTGGATGCGGAACCGGTAAAAAGGCTCCGGTGGAACTGGATAATTACGGAGAAGGCGCTTCCTCTATGGAAGTGCCCGAGCTGGGGGAAGAGAAGGGAATAGAGGAAAGTCAGCCAATTACTGTACAAACAGAATCAGCTAATTACAATCTTACCATTGATGAGGTGGATTTTACTGATCAAAGGAACGAATTTGAAGCGGATTATGAAGCGGTGGTGCTGGTGACTTATACGTACGAGAACCACTCAGAGGTACCGCTGCTGATTGATGATCTTCGGTTTCAGCTGATCAGCATGGATGAAACGACCATCCATATGCCGTATTATCTGTCTGACATGAAGTATGCCAAAATTGCAAATCAGGGCGATTCCGTAACTGCTCAGGTAGCATTTGGCATCCAGGATCAAAGTGAGTCCTTTAAATTGGTGTACAAAGATACATCTAGTGAAGAAGAATCTCTGTGGGCACATGATATAGTGTTACAAAAATATTAAATCTGTATAAACAGTTGCGTTGTATAAAAAAAGTGTTTAGAATGAAGGGAAAGAAGGAGGTAACACTATGAGATTTAAATGGGCAAGATTGATAGCATGTACACTTGCAGTTTCCGTTGCGTGTCAGAGCTCTGCACTTGTTTATGCTGCAGAGACAGAACAGAACATGGTAATTGAAGATGTGCTGCCGAATGAGTTGGGTGAAGCAGCTGAGTTTGAACTGTTTACTGAAGAAAGTCAGGAAACAGTTGTTATAGAAGAGGAAACAGTATCTGCACCTGTGACAGCAAGACAAAAAGTCACAGTTCTGGCAGAGAAAAATGATGAAAGCGGCAGATATTATACGCTGTCATTAAATGGATATACTGCAGGGGATGATATCAAAGCACTTTCTTTTGCTGTATGGAATGAAGCAGACGGGTATACTATTTGGCATGAAGCCAAGCTTATGGAAGACGGTTCTTATGAAGCTGTGATCGATATGGCGAAATACAGCGGTTCCGGAACGTATGTAACCCATTGTTACAGCGAAAAAACAGATGGAACGAAGACCTTTGTGGCATCCGCACAGTTTGATGCAGAAGTGCGTGAGAATCTGAATCCTGTTTTTGTAAAAGAGGGATTTACCGATGATACAAAGACTGTATACGAAATTCAGTATTCCAATGTAAAACTGGCAGACGGAGAAGTGATGCGTGCCGCTGTTTGGAGTGAGACAGATGGACAGGACGATCTGAAATGGCTGAACTTTAAGGTGGATAGCAGCAGCAAGGCAGTTCTTACTGTATCTGTGAATGATTTTGTGTCTGCCGGCAAGTTCCAGGCACATATTTATCGTATGACCGAAGATGGAAGCAATACATTTGTTGCAGCCAGAAGCTTTGATGTTCCAAAAGTCGTGAACAAAAAGGTAGAAATAACTGCCGATAAAAAAGGCAACGGCCTGGCTGTAATTACAATTAAAAATCTTCCGGACGGAACAAAGGGTGTGAGAGTTCCGGTATGGAGTGATAAGAACCAGGGTGATATTCACTGGTATAAAGCTTCTAAGAGCGGAAGCAATTGGGTTGTGAAGATGGATCTGAACAACCATAAGAACAACTGGAGCAATTATAATGTTCATGTTTACGCAACAGATGCAAACGGTCAGGAAAGTTTTGCAGGAAGCACTTCAGTAAACTACAGCTTTAAGACAAGAACTCCTGAGGCAGCGATTGACAAAACAAAAGGAATCGTGAAAATCAGTGTCAACGACCTGGTATTCCCGGAACAGGTGAAACAGGTACGTGCGGCATTATGGAGTGTGGCTGACGGACAGGACGATATCAGCTGGAATGTGCTGAATGTTGAAAATGGAGACGACTGGTCTGTAGAGGTTCCCCTTGGCAATCTTCACAGTGCCGGTGATTGTGTATTCCATCTTTATGCAGCAAAAGAAAACGGAGTTCAGGTTTATGTAGGCGGCGGACGCTTTACAATTGAAACTCCTTCTGTTGGAAGTGTAACTGTTACAACAACAAATAAAATCGGTGATTTTACAATTACCGTCAAAGATGTATCTGATACTGTATCAAAGGTAGAGGCTGTTGTATGGTCACAGGCAGATAAAAGCGATCAGATTACATATGAATTAAAGAAAGATGCAAACGGCAATTATTCTGATTCATCCAATATCAAAACACATAATTACAGCATGGGGCCTTATCAGGTTCAGGTTTATGTGTATGATGCAGGCGGATTTAAGACAGCAGTTCAGCGTCTTACTATGAGTTTCGAAACAAAGATTGGTTCTTTTGAAGTTACACATAACGAAAAAGAAACAGAATATTACCTCAGCATTAAAAATGGAGAATATCCATATGGTGTCCAGAAAATGGAAGCTGCCGTATGGAGTGATGCGAACGGACAGGATGATGTAAAATGGTATGAAGCTGTGGCCGGAGAAAATGGTTACAAAGCGACTGTACTTGTACAGAATCATAAAACTGCCGGAAAATATCACGCACATTTTTATGCGACTAATGCACTTGGAGAAAAGGTTTATGTAACAGCAAAAACCTTTGAAGTGGCAAATGCAGCGCCAAACTGCACACTGCAGGTGGCAAATGCAGGAAATACAGGTACTTTTGATGTGGTATTAAAGAATATTACTGCAGCATCCGGTGTTCAGGCTGTTCGTGTTGCAGCATGGCCGGAAGCAAACTCTTCTGCAGTTAAGTGGTATGATGCAGTAAAACAGAGCGACGGCACTTACAAATGCACCGTTCGCGTGGAAAATCATCAGTACTATTGCGGCGCATATCAGATGCACGTATATACAACTATGGGAAATGGAATTCAGAGCTTCACTATTTCTAGTTCCTATGATTATAAACCATCTAATTATCTTTACGTAACAAATGAGCAGGGAAAAGGAACGAGAACAATTGCGATCCAGAATCCGACCAGTGCTCAGAACGTACGCTTTGCTGTATGGAGTGACGCCAACGGACAGGACGACTGTCATTGGTACACCGCTCAGAAGGCAGGAAACGGCAGCTGGAAAGCAACTGTTACCTATAAAGATTTTAAAGATGCAGGAGCGTTCACCGTACATGCATACGATGGAACTGCAGCACTTCAGACAGGTTCCTTTGATTTTCCACAATCTGAATTCGGTAAGAACGGATGGTATTACGAAGAAATTAACGGAAGAGTTTACAAACTGTACTATGTAGATGATGTACTTCAGAAAGATGTACGCAATATTATCGGCAAACAGCCACAGTATAAAGCAGAAGTTAACCGAACAAGATGTACAGTAACCATGTATGCGAAAGACGGATCAAACGGATATATCATTCCGGTATGCGCGTTCCCTTGTTCCGTAGGTCTTCCAGCGACACCAACACCAACCGGTAACTTCAATACACTGGTGAAATATCGCTGGCATGAATTGATGGGACCTTCTTACGGTCAGTATTGTACACGAATTGTAGGCGGTATCCTGTTCCATTCAGTAGCGGGATCCAATACAACAAGTTACAACTTATCTGCAGCAGCGTTCAACCGTTTAGGTCAGCCGGCTTCACATGGCTGTGTACGTCTCTGTGTACGAGATGCGAAATGGATTTATGATAACTGTCCTCTTGGTATGTCAGTTAGAATTTACGATAGTTCTTATGCAGGACCATTTGGCAAGCCTGAGATGGTCAAAATTCCATCCTGGCAGAATTGGGATCCAACAGATCCGGCAGTACAATAAGAATTGATTTTGAAAGGGATTTCCGACGGAAATCCCTTTTTTAATGGAGAAATGTGGTTTTTAGGGTGTACGAAAAATAAAACTTGCATTCTCTTATCAGGTGTTGTTATATAAAAAGTAAAAAGATCTCACAAAGAAAAGGAATAAAAAAATGAAACGAAACAGAAATGTAGATATTTTAAGAGATGGAGCAATCCTGGTAATCGTTTTATATCATGCGTACGTATTATGCGGTACACCATGGACGGCACATACGAGGCTGCATACAATTCTAAGCTTCTGTGGAGAATTTGGTGTGACTTTATTCTTCCTGCTTAGCGGTTTTGGGATTTATATGTCACTGGACCGAAAGAGAGAAACGACAGGACTTCCTTCCTGGAAAGCCTTTATGAAATCCAGAGCAAAAAGAATTCTTCCGCAGTATTATTTTTGTATTATGATTCTGCTGATTTTTCAGTCTGCTCATCTTCTCAGTGCAGATGGATGGAAACATATTGCGGCGTATGGATTTTTTGTACAGAATCTGTTTGTAGATACACATGGTTCCATCAATGGAGCCCTTTGGACGATGGCAACCATCGTTCAGTATTATCTTGTTGCCAAGTGGCTGTATCTGGGAGTACATAAAAAACCGTTGTTAAGCTGTGCGGCCGCTGTGGTCATCAGTGTGGTCTCCAAATATGTAATGTATACAATGTTCATTCCGGCATTCCAGATGGAGGGCAGTGCTTACTTTGTGTACGGAAGACAGCTTCCTTGTGCTTTGGATAATTTTGTTTTTGGTATGGCAGCAGCAGCTTTTGTTAAATCAGACTGGTTAGCAAAAAGAAGCAAAGGCTGTTTATATGCTGCAGGCTGTGTTCTGACTGCCGGTTCAGCAGCCGGTCTGGTTGCATCGGCCTTTGAACTGGCGCAAAAAGGAATCTATGGAAACAGTATGTCAGGTTTGTTCGGTCATACGATTTTAGCAGCACTGTTTCTGGCACTGATTGTTGGGATTTCCATGCTTCCGCAGATTCAGGGGATTCCGGCAAAAGTGGTACAGTTTTTGGCGAAATATCAGTATGGAATCTACTTATGGCATATGCCTATGATCATCAGTTTGTATCAATCATCCCCATTCTTCCAATATCTTGCACAACAGAATTTTTCTCTATTTGCAACTGGGCTGATTATTGTTATAATAGGGGTTGGGTACATTACATCAAAGGCAGTAGATGCTGCTTTTGGCTGATGCCGGTCCGGGATTTAGTCCATACAGAAAGAACTGGGATGGGGAAAACCCTTGCGATTCGAAAATAATAATGATATAGTACTTGGTTGAAAGAAAGGAACTTAGGAGGTTAATATGGGAAAAATTACAGTAGAAACATGTGAAATTGAAGGATTAAAAGTAATTACACCAGCCGTATACGGAGACGAACGCGGTTATTTTATGGAAACATATAATTCAAATGATTATAAAGCTGCAGGTATTACACAGGATTTCGTACAGGACAACCAGTCCTCTTCCAAGAAAGGTGTACTTCGCGGACTGCATTTCCAGATCAACTACCCACAGGGCAAGCTGGTGCGCGTAGTGAGCGGAGAAGTATTTGACGTTGCAGTAGACTTAAGACCTGGCTCAGAAACGTATGGCAAGTGGTATGGCGTATATCTGTCTGCTGAGAATAAGAAACAGTTCTTTATTCCTGAAAATTTTGCCCATGGTTTCATCGTGCTGTCCGATTATGCTGAATTTGCATATAAATGTACAGATTTTTATCATGGAAATGATGAAGGCGGTTTATTCTGGGATGATCCACAGATCGGCATTGAATGGCCATTACCAGAAGGTATGACAAAAGAAGATCTGATTATCTCTGAAAAGGATCAGAAGTGGTCCGGACTGGACGCATTAAAGGCGAAATAAGAGATTCTTATAACAATGAATAGAATGATGAAGTAATGGAGATATAATATGTCAGTTTTGAAAAAAGTATTTGAGTTGCCAAGGGAACTCATCCAGAACAGGGGGCTGATCTGGAGTCTGGCAGTAAATGACTTTAAGACAAAGTACGCAGGTTCTTATCTTGGTATTTTCTGGGCATTTACGCAGCCGGTTGTAACGATTCTTGTATACTGGTTTGTATTCCAGGTGGGATTTCGAAGCAATGAGGTCAGCAATTATCCGTTTGTTCTGTATTTGACAAGCGGGATCGTACCTTGGTTCTTCTTTTCTGATGCATTAAACGGTGGAACAAATGCATTGATCGAATACAATTATCTGGTAAAAAAAGTAGTGTTTAAAATCAGTATTTTACCGATTGTAAAGATGATCTCTGCCACCTTTGTGCATATTTTCTTTGTGTGCTTTGCGATGCTTATTTGTGCACTGTACGGATATTATCCAAGTTTATACAGCCTGCAGTTTATCTACTATTTTATCTGCAGTTTTGTATTTACGCTCGGACTTGTATATGCAACAAGTGCTATCGTAATCTTTTTCCGAGATCTGTCTCAGATTATCGGGATTCTGCTTCAGATCGGTATATGGATGACTCCGATTATGTGGGATATCAAAATGCTGGAACCATATCCAATGCTGATGAAACTGTTTAAGTTCAATCCGATTTACTATATTGTTACCGGATATCGAGAATCCTTCCTGGATCAGGTTCCAATTTGGGGCCACTGGAAGTGGGCTCTTTATTTCTGGGCTTTAACTGCAATGCTGTTCATCGTGGGAAGCATTGTGTTCAAACGTCTGAAAGTGCATTTTGCAGATGTTCTTTAATCGGAGTAAAGGAGTAAATTCATGAGTAAAGAATTAGCAATTCAGATTAAAAATCTAAGTAAAATGTATAAACTGTATGACAAGCCAATGGATCGACTGAAAGAATCTCTTGGTTTATCAAGACAGAAAAAATATAGAGAGCATTATGCCTTAAATGATATCAGTTTTGATGTCTTTAAGGGAGAAACTGTGGGAATCATTGGAACAAACGGTGCCGGAAAGTCTACCATCCTGAAAATCATTACAGGGGTACTGAATCCAACTTCAGGCTCCGTTGGTGTAAACGGTCGTATTTCCGCCCTTTTGGAATTAGGCGCCGGCTTTAATCAGGAGTATTCCGGATTAGAG
>X73_One_humped_Camel__coassemble_367_pt1 | contig 12460 bp, 8 predicted proteins | sample X73_One_humped_Camel__metabat2_low_PE_005 | metagenome-assembled genome bin X73_One_humped_Camel
GCCTGCAACAGCCCGGCGACAGCATGGGGGCGGAGGCTTCCTGGGAAAATGGAAAAATCCAGTCTCTTTCCATCACGGGGAAGGTTTTCATCGTGGCAAAGGGGACGGCCTACATTTAAAAAGAAAAGCGCGTACAGAGTACGCGCTTCTTTTATTGCGGTCAATCCAGTTTCTGGATGGTCAGAACGGTGTCGCTGTAAGTGCCGTTGGTATCCTCGGCCACCAGAGTGATGGTGACGGGAGTGCCGTTGACGGTGATGACCGCTCTGCCGGAGAGGGTCTGCTCATCGGCGGCCGCACCGATGGAAACGGAAGAACGGGAAGCGGGGATGGGATCGCCGTTCAGTTCCAGCCGCAGGGCTACGGTGAAGGTAGGGCTTGCGCTGGAGGCAACCACGGTGTTGTATTCGATCTCATAGATGCCGGGTTCCGTCAGGATAAATTCCGCTGTGCCTGCCGCATGGGAAATGGCTGTGCCTGCCTGGGCCTGGGTGATGGCGAAGGTCAGGGCTGCGCCTGCGGCTGCGGGCACCTGCTGATCTACATTGGCGGAGCTGTTCAGGTTCAGGGGAGCGGCTGTGCCTGTGGAGCCTGTGGCACCTGTAGAGTCATTCTTTTATACACAACTAATATATGTTGCAAAATATTAATACTTAAAGTAGAAAAACGAGAATCTATAATCACACAAGAGATACCATATGCTGGGAGGTTATATGGTATCTTTATTTTTGGAAAGAACTTATTTTTATAGGATAAAAACTTGATTTAGTAGTCGTTTCTTAATTATTTCTTACATTTTGAAAAAAGTATTGAAATAAAATTAACATAATGTCATCATAATGTTGGAAAGATTATATATGGATGAAGGAGTTGATTGATTGTTATGAATCAGATAACCTTAGGATTGAGTTGGCTATGGAAACAATATCGTTTTTATGTTTGCAGTCTGTTTTTTTTACTTGCATATACTGTGCAACTTTCAATTGCTTTTAATACAACGAATAAATCCTATTATTTTGTGACTTTTTTTACGAGTGGAATATTTATTTGGATATTTTCTGTTTTTTTAAAAAAAACATTGTTTTGGGATGAATGTGGAAATAACGATATAGAAAAAATAGAAAATGAATTGGAAAAAGCGCAAATAACAGCAGTATTGACGTTGTTAGGGTTATGTTTATGTGCATCAATACGTATAGGTACTAATGATTGTTGGAAAATGACGTTTGGTATATTATTAGTATTAATAATGAAATGGATTGATGAGGCGGATTTAGATTTCGCAAAAATAAGGAATAAAATTAAAAAACAATTTCTTTCGTCTGCAGAAGATGGCCTACTAACGAATGTGAGCTTTTATTGTTTTTTGAGTACTTTGGTAGTTATGTTTTATTCTGCTTTGGCAAGTGGATTTTAGGAAACTAGTTAAATTAAGAGAGCCTGAAAAAACAGATTAAATAATCTGTTTTTATTTTGCAAACTCATTTATATAAATCTTAAAAAAGGGAGGGTATAATGATATTTGACTACCATTATGAGTTGGAAGCTGAACAGTATGCTTTCTATCGTATTCCAAAGGTTTTGATAAGTGATTCACTTTTCAAAACGCTTTCGTTAGAAGCAAAATTTTTGTATGGAATGATGATAGACAGATTGGCTCTGTCTGCGAAGAATGGATGGAAGGATGAGGAAGGAAGAATTTACATTTATTTCACGATAGAAGATATTTGTGAAAATCTTACTTGCGGGAAGGACAAGTCTGTAAAAGTATTGAAAGAATTGGAGAAGGATGCAGGTCTGATTGAACGGAAAAAACAAGGGCAGGGAAGACCTACTATGATCTTTGTGAAAAATTTTACAAGGACATTGGAAGAAGGAGAAAAAACTGCCATCCCAGATTTCGGAAAAGTCGAAGTCAAGAATACGGAAAGTAAGAAGTCAAGAGTTCGGAAAATCAGAAGTCTGGAATACGATAAATCAGAAGTCAAGAATATGGAAAATCAGGAGTCTAGTTTTCTGGAAAATAGAAATCTAGAGTTCGGAAAAACCGAACGAAATAATACTGAGAATATAAAGACTGACTCAAGTAAAATAAATCTATCTATCCATCAATCTGAAAAAGGAATGATGGATGTGATTGAAGGATACAGGCAGCACGTGAAAGAAACAATTTCTTATGATTATTTGATACAGCAGCATCCGTACAACACAGATTTAGGCGAAATTGTAGAGTTGATCGTAGAGGTTCTGTGTACGCAGGAAGAATTTATGAAAATTGGGAAGAAGCAGGTCTTTACTGCATTGGTGCAGGATCGAATGAATCAACTGGACTATACCCATATTGAATACATATTGGAGTGTATGAAAGAGTCACCATCAAATATCAGAAATATTAAAGCGTATTTGTTGGAATCTCTTTTCAATGCTCCGGTGACGATAGGCAATTATTATAAAGCAAAAGTAAATCATGATTTTTATGAAAGTGGTTGAGTAGCAGAACGAAGGAGGTTCTGTTTTTTTATTGCAAAAAAGAGGAGAGTGCTGTAAATGAAAACAATAGCGATTGCAAATCAGAAAGGTGGAGTTGGAAAAACGACCACAACAATAAATTTGGGGATAGGACTTGCTATGCAAGGGAAGAAAGTCCTGCTTGTGGATTGTGATCCGCAGGGAAATTTAACGGAAGGTATGGGATTTTATCCGGCAGACAAATATGAAGAAACAATAGCAAATGTATTTACTAATATAATTTTTAATAATGAATTTGATCAGAATTTTGGAATACTGCATCACGCAGAAAATGTTGACTTATTACCAGCAAATATCGAACTTTCTGGCATTGCAACGATGCTGGTGGACTTGAAACAACGAGAAGTGGTGTTGCGTAAATATATCAATCAAGTGAAAGAAAGCTATGATTATATACTAATCGACTGTACCCCTTCTTTGGGGATGTTGACGCTGAATGCTTTGGCAGCAGCGGATAGTGTAATTATTCCTGTAGAAGCACAATACTTACCAGTCAGGGGTCTGGAACAGTTGTTACGGACGATTAGTAAAACGAAGCAGAAAATCAACCCGAAATTGGAAATCGAAGGTATTGTAATGACGAAAGTAGATTACAGAACAAATTTCGGGAAAGATATTGTAGAGCTGATTAGAAAAAGTTATGGAAATAATATAAAGATTTTTTCTAACAGCATTCCTGTGTCCATTAAGGTCGCAGAAGCGACAGTGGGAGGACAGAGTATTTATACTTACGATAAGAGAAATAAAGCAGCATCAGCATATCGTGCTTTTACGAAGGAGGTGTTAGATAATGAAAAGTCACGCAAAAGAAATAAAAATGACATCGTACGATGATTTGTTTAAAATGAGTTCACATCCTGCGGAAGAAAGTGTGGATAAAATCGTATATCTTCCTTTGTCGGAATTGCATACACCCAGAAACCACCCCTTCAAAGTGAATGATGATGCAGCAATGCAAGAAATGACAGAAAGTGTCAAACAAAGCGGTGTATTATCTCCTGGTATCGCAAGATCATTGGAAAATGGCGGATATGAACTACTGGCTGGGAACCGAAGAAAAAGAGCATCTGAACTGGCAGGGTTAGATCAGATGCCGATTATCATAAAAAATCTGACAGATGATGAAGCGATTATTCTGATGGTGGATTCTAACTTGCAACGAGAAGAACTACTGCCCAGTGAAAAGGCTTTTGCATATAAGCTGAAGTTGGATGCGATGAAACGGCAGGGAATGAGGAATGATTTAACTTTATCGCCAATGGCGACAAAGTTGGATTCAGCGGCGGAATTAGGAAAACAAAGTGGAGAGAGTAGAGATCAGGTGTTTCGTTATGTCCGATTGACCGAACTTACGCCTGACCTTCTGGAACTGGTCGATGAAAAGAAAATTGCTTTTCGTCCTGCGGTGGAATTGTCTTATCTGACTAAAGAGGAACAGCAAATTTTGTATGAAGTGATCGATACGGATGAAGTATTCCCTTCTATCAAACAAGCACAGGACTTACGACATTACAGTAAGCAAGGTCGTTTCAATGCAGATATTGTGACGGTTATTCTAAATCAGGAAAAGCCCTTAGAACATAAAATTACGTTGGACGGGAATTGGGTACGAAAAAGGTTCCCAAAAACTATGACACCACAGCAGATCAAAGATCGTATTAATAAGGCATTGGATTTGTTGGAGAAAACAGAAAGAATAAAGCAACAGAGAGAAGCAAGATGACCGCTAAGGATAGCGGCTTTTTTATTTGGAGGGAAATATGAAACGGAATGAGATACCATTGTTCTGCTTTACAACATTGCAGGAAACGGGCGAACTGGTTTTGGTGAAGCAATATGAAAAGGGCTATTTCAAAACAGATTATGATGTTGGGAATAAAAGAAAAAATATGGAAACAGCAGATTTCCTCAATCGAAAGTATAGCGTTACGCCAGCACAGAAAGAAGCGTTACTGTGTGGTTCTTTGTTTGGTTGGCATCATGCCGTAGCTGATCCACAGGAATATTATGATAAAGCAGTATTGGAAAAAACGGAAATGATAAGTGGTCATATCAAAGACCCTGTAATGAGTGTCATGTATCCGGTAAAAGGAAAGTTATATCAATACTATGTTGCAGGAAAGAAAATGCACTATCTGGATTTATCCGCATTATCGCCAGGCTATATGGGAAAAGATGCAACCTATGTGATGATACCAGATTTAATTCAGGGAATTCCCTTGATGCCAGTTCAGGTCAAAATTGCTGATAATGGGAGCCATGTTTTGGAATTGGAAAATGGCTGTTTTTCCAGTGAAAAGGAAGTCAACCAGTCGTATTCTATTATCGCCAGAGTACAGGTGAAAGATGTGGAGTATGTTATAGCAGAGAATGCAAAAGCACCTTCCTGCTATGTTACCTGGGAGTGTACCCCTGCCAATGATAAGGATGGAGAAAAGAATTATTACTGGGGAAACTATTCCGATTCTCGTGAAAGTATGATTTCGATTTTTAAGGAGCGTGCCAAAAGTAAATTTCAGTTTCAGCAGATATTAAAGCAAAGCAGAAATAGAAAGCAGGAAGAAAAGGAACGGTGATTTGAATGAGCAATTTCAATCCTCAAATGATAAAAGGCGTCTTGGCATTTCCGAATGAAGAAGGAAACCGGGAAATTCGGTTTATCGATGCAAAATATAATACTTATTTTTCTGTTCTGGATGGAGCAAATATTATTCTGACTACATTTGAAGGAGAACAGCGGATTTTGCCCTGTGAATACATAGATGACTACCATGCACAGATTGGAAATGCGGTTTATCATATCTGCCAGTTTGCAGAGAACATGGAACAGGCAGGAGCGATCTATGCACCGGAACATCCAAGAGAAGGAGATAAAGTAGACACTTATGAAATTTATCAGATCAAAAATCTGGAACTGACCCCCTATGCTTTTTGTTCCTATGATTCTGCGAAGAAGTATTTTCAGGCATCAGACTACGAGAAGGTATATCAGGCGATGCTTTCTCCAGAGGCAGATCTGGCAGGGCTGTTTATCAAACACAACAGAGATGAAAGACCTTTTGGAAGAAAGATGCACTCTTTATCTGTCAGTGATGTAGTGGTTCTGAATTGGAATGGAGAGAAAAAAGCATTTTACATTGATGATTTTGGGTTCAAAGAAGTTCCAAAGTTTTTGGGGACAGAGAAGAAGAAAAAAGTGAACATAGAAAAAGAAAGAGGATAAGGAGGGATATGTTTGGCATCGAAACTGAATGATATTATCCCTTTGATGGAGCAAACAACGAGAAATCTGACTACCAATCCTCAGAACTGGACAGCATTTCTCAGAACGGCAGGGAATAATTATAAGTATTCTTTCCATGACCAGGTATTGATTTATGCCCAGCGTCCAGATGCTACTGCCTGCGCCCCTATTGATATGTGGAACAAGCGATTTAGAAGATGGATCAACAGAGGTTCCAAAGGGATTGCTTTAATTGATGATACAAAAGAAAAACTTTGTCTGCGGTATGTGTTTGATATGGCGGATACTTTCAGCCATTACGGAAATGAAGTTCGCTTATGGCAGATGCAGCAGCGTTTTCAGGAAGGTGTTGCAGAAACGCTAACGAATAGTTTTGGTATGGTAGATGGAAGTGATATTCCATCTATTTTGCTTTCCACAGCAAAAAATGCTGCCGATGACCATTTTACAGATTATCTGGAAAATTTGATGGATGTGAAAGAGCGTAGTTTTCTGGAAGATCTGGATGGATTGAGCGTACAGGTCGCCTTTCGTCAGATGTTGGAGAGTTCCATTGGATATATGCTTTTAACTCGTTGTGGCTATGATGCTTCTGAATATCTGACCCGCGATGATTTTATGCAAGTTTTCAATTTCAATACTGTAGAGACAATTACCGTTCTTGGGACTGCATCCAGTGATATTTCTGAAATGGTGCTGCGAGAAATCGAAAGTACCGTAAAAGGGATGCTGCGAGAAGAAAAAAGAACTGGTGAAAAATTTGCAGAAAATGAAATCACCATAGATAATGAAGTTGAAAGAGTAGAAGAAAAGAATAAAGCAGAAAGGGGCGTCGAGTATGGAAATCACTTACAGACAGATGGGCGATTACCAGCTGCCGGAACTGACACTGACAGCAGACCAGCCGAACATCGGGAAATACGGACGGATGCGGAAAGCATACCTGAAGAACCACAAGAAAGCATATTACTCAACACTGATCCTGACAGGGAAACTGATGGAACATCTGGCGGAAATCGAACAGACAGCCCAGAAGCAGATGGAAGATCTGACGAAACAGATGGCCCAGAAAGCAGGACTGACCGAGGAAATGAAAACCCAGGATCAGATGAACTGGGTAGGAATGATGAACAATATCCGTCAGGCGGCAGAAGAACAGATTCTGAACGACCTGATTTACAGCTAACTCCTTCTCTAAAGGGCGGTAATGAAGAAAAAACATTACCGCCCTTCCTCAATGAAGAATTGCTGAACGAACTGTTTTGCAGTGAGCAGCATTTGAAGGTAAAACGCAGTGATGTGATTCAGTATTTCAGAGAACATACGGATATGGACGAGCGTGCGGAATATATGAAAGGCATTTATGGTGATGCCTATACAGAACTGCTTGTGCTGGATGGACAGCGGGTAGGCTATAAGAAAGAAGATAAGGGACTTCTGACTTGGAAGGGCAGTTATCTGTCCAGAGAGGAAGAGTCCCTTTTTTCATGGGGAATCGTACAGGAATATGTGGCGAACCTGATCGAAAGGAATCTGTATTTCCCGGCACAGCCCTTGCCAGTGCTGAAACCAGTGGTAGAGCAGATGTCCTTATTCGGTGTGGAAACAGAGGAACAGGCGAAACAGATCAAAGAAGTTCCAAAACCAGCATTTACTCTTTCTCAGCAGGTGATTGATGAAGTGCTGACCAGTGGCAGTAATAAGCGAGATACCCGACTGCGTATCTGTGCATGGTTCCAGAAAAATAAAGGGCTGGAACGGGATGCGGCATTTCTCCGTGAAGAATTTGGGAATGACGGCAAAGGCTTTATCATTGGCGAAGAACGAGTGACAGCTAGATATGATTTTGACGGCATCCATATTGCAATAGGAAATACTGTAGAACGATCCCAAGTATCACTTGTGGTCACATGGAAACAGGCAGCTGCCCGAATTCGGGAATTACTGAAGATTGGGCAGTTTATGCCGCAGGAAGAATTGGATCAGGTCAGAGATTGGGAACTGCGTGATGTGGCAGTCAATGTGAATTATCTGTATCGTGAAGAATTTCGGAATATTCCTGCACAATACAAAATGATCGAAACACAGGGTATGAGTTTTGAGCAGTTCGTGAATAAAACAATCGAGAAACTGAAAGATGATGACTGGGTGGAAAGCCTTGCGGAAAATATCAGTGAAGCAGGAATGCTGATGCAGAATTATCCTCCGCCTTTTCGCATTATCCATAATCCGGAGGATGTCCATGAAAAAGTTTTAGATTTGTTGTATATACCTGAACCGTTCAAAGCAAATGAAGCATTTACTTTCGGTGAAGAAAAGAATTTTATTTCTGACGATGAGATTGACGCACTGCTGATTCGCAGAGGAAGCGGCATCGAAAGTGGGAAGTTTAGAATTTACACGTATTTTTCTAATCTGCACACCGATAAAGAAAAACTGGATTTTCTGAAAAATGAATATGGCACTGGCGGTTTTGGCTCTGATGGTGACAGTGAAATGCACGATGGAAAGGGTATCGAGTACAGCCGTGGAATCATTGGATGCCCTTATGATAAGGTCAAGTTATCATGGACACAGGTAGCAAGGAGAATTGAAAAACTGATTGAGGAAAATCGCTACATGAGCCAGTCTGAATTGGACTATTATCCCGAATATGAAAAAAGGGTATTAGCCAGAAGGGTAACTTCGTTCTTTGATAGAGTACCGGAAGGCACTCCCAGACCATTTCCTAAAGGAACGTATTGGAATGATTCTATTGACCTCATTCGGACAATGCTGGACGATCAGGAACAGGTGCAGAAATTGATTTCTGATATGACTGCGGTACTGGATAATATTGCTGATTTCGATAAGGCGTATGGCAGGAAGAAAGAAATCCTTGAAGATCTGATTTCCTATGACAACGGTACTTATGCTTTAATAGGCACCAGAAATGAAAGTCCATATCTTGTTCTGGAAGAAAAAGAAACAATACAGGAAGAAGGACAGTCATCAGAAGAAACTGAAATTTCCCTTCCTGAAATTACTGTTCCGAAGAAGGAAGAATCAGCGGAACAGCAGCTAGAAGGCGAGAAAACAAACTTCCGTATTACCAATAATAGCTTGGGTGTCGGCAGCGACAGAGAAAAATGCAGAAATAATATCGAAGCCATCCGTACCCTGCGACAGATCGAGCAGGAAAATCGCTTGGCTGCACCGGAGGAACAGGAAATCCTTTCCAAGTATGTTGGCTGGGGTGGATTGCCGCATGTGTTTGATGAAAACAATTCCTCCTGGGTGAATGAGTATCGGGAACTGCAGGGACTTTTGACACCCGAAGAATATGTTTCTGCCAGAGGTTCTGTACTGAATGCCCATTATACTTCTCCAGTTGTGATCCGTGCCATGTATCAGGCAATCGAAAACATGGGATTCTGCAGAGGGAATGTTCTGGAGCCTGCCTGCGGTACAGGCAATTTCTTTGGTATGCTGCCTGACAGTATGCAGGAAAGCAAACTGTACGGCGTAGAACTGGACAGCATTACAGGCAGAATTGCAAAACAACTTTATCAGAAAAACAACATCGCTGTTTGCGGATTTGAAGAAACAAATCTCCCGGACAGCTTTTTTGATGTGGCGGTGGGGAATGTCCCCTTTGGCAGTTATAAAGTATCGGACAAGAAATACGATAAGCATAATTTTTTGATCCATGATTATTTCTTTGCCAAGACCATTGATAAGGTGCGTCCTGGGGGCGTAATCGCCTTTGTAACGAGCAAAGGCACTATGGACAAGAAGAACTCCTCTGTTCGTAAATACATCGCTCAGAGAGCCGATTTGCTGGGGGCGATCCGATTGCCAAATACAGCCTTTCGGGCCAATGCAGGTACAGAAGTCACAGCGGATATTTTATTTCTGCAGAAGCGTGACCGAATCATTGATATTGAACCTGACTGGGTACATCTGGGGCTGAATGAAAAGGGTATTCCCATGAACCAGTATTTCCTTGACCATCCAGAAATGGTGCTGGGGGAAATGGCATACGATGAAGGTTTGTACGGTGGTGAAAAGGTTACAACCTGTAACCCTTCCCCTGATGTTGATCTGAGTGAGCAGCTGACAGAAGCCATTACCCATATCCAAGGGGAAGTCAATGAATATGAATTTGATGAAATTCTGGATGAGGAACAGGTTCAGTCTATTCCAGCAGATCCAATCATCCGAAATTTCAGTTACGCTTTAGTAGATGGTGACATCTATTATCGTGAAAACAGCCGAATGTATCCTGCAAATGTTTCTGCAACAGCAGAAAGCCGTATCCGTGGAATGATCGGTATCCGTGACAGTGTAAGAAGGCTGATTGAATATCAGACAGAGGAATATCCGGATAAGGATATTTTGGAAGAACAAAAAACACTGAATGATCTGTACGATGCTTTTTCCAAGCAGTATGGTTTGCTGAACAGCCGAGGCAACAACATGGCTTTTTCGCAGGATAGCAGTTATCCTCTGCTTTGTTCTCTGGAAATTCTGGATGAGCAAGGCAATCTGAAACGGAAGGCGGATATGTTTTCCAAACGCACCATCAAACCTAATGTAAAGGTAGACAGGGTAGATACTGCCAGTGAAGCATTGGCAGTATCCCTTGCAGAAAGAGCCTGTGTGGATATGGGATTTATGTCCAGTCTGACAGGAAAGAATGAAGAAGAATTGTTCTCTGAACTGACAGATGTTGTGTTCCGAGATTATGACGGCTTTTCCAAAGATGTTTTTACCTATCGTACCGCAGATGATTTCCTTTCCGGCAATGTGCGTCAAAAGCTGAAAAAATATCAGCAGATGGCAGAACTGTTTTCGGATGATACCCGAATGTCAGGTGTACTGCAAGGAAATATTGAAGCATTGCAGAAGGTACAGCCGGAAGATTTGAAAGCCAGTGAGATCAGTGTAAGGCTGGGCTCCACATGGCTTCCTGCAGAGGTGGCACAGCAGTTTACCTATGAATTACTGGATACCCCTTATTATGCAAGACCGCAGATCAAAGTGCTGTATTCCAAGCATACAGGCGAATGGAATATAACGGCGAAAAGTTATGACAGAGGGAATGTCAAAAGCGAAAATACCTATGGTACAAAGAGGATCAATGCCTACAAAATCATTGAAGATACACTGAATCAGAGGGATGTTCGTATCTTTGATACGATTACCGATGAAAATGGGAATGACAAGCGTGTTTTGAATAAAAAGGAAACTGCCATTGCTCAGAGCAAACAGGAACTTATCAAACAGGCTTTCAAGGATTGGATATGGAAAGATGCGGACAGAAGGGAACAATTGGTAACGCTGTATAATGAACGATTCAATTCCATTCGTCCCCGTGAATATGACGGAAGTCATATCCGATTCTCCGGCATCAATCCTGAAATTACGCTGAGAAAACACCAGATCAACGCTATTGCTCATATCATGTACGGCGGAAATACCTTGCTTGCCCATGAAGTAGGGGCAGGGAAGACTTTTGAGATGGTAGCCGCAGCTATGGAAAGCAAACGATTAGGGTTGTGTTCTAAAACATTGGTGGTTGTGCCGAATCATATTACGGAACAGTTTGGTGCAGAGTGGCTGCAATTATATCCTGCGGCAAATATCCTTGTTGCAACGAAAAAGGATTTTGAAACGAAGAACCGCAGGAAATTCTGTGGCAGGATCGCTACAGGAGAATATGATGCAGTCATCATCGGGCATAGTCAGTTAGAGAAAATTCCTGTCAGTGTAGAACGGCAGCAGCATATCCTGCAAAGTCAGATCCATGAAATCATAGAAGGTATCCGAGAAGCGAAGGCGGCAAGAAGCGAGAACTATACCATCAAGCAGATGGAGAAAACAAGGAAAACTCTGGAGGCAAAGCTGAAGAAACTGAATGACCAGAGCAAAAAGGATAATATCGTAACTTTTGAGGAATTGGGTGTTGATCGCCTGATGGTGGATGAAGCACATTATTTCAAAAATTTGTTCCTCGTGACAAAAATGCGAAATGTCAGCGGCATTGCTCAGACAGAAGCACAGAAATCTTCTGACCTGTTTATGAAATGCCGATACTTGGATGAGCTGACAGGCGGTAAAGGTATTGTGTTTGCTACAGGTACACCTATTTCAAATTCTATGGTGGAACTTTATACCATGCAGAGGTATTTGCAGTACGGCACACTGGCTCAGATGGAATTGCAGCATTTTGACGCATGGGCATCTACCTTCGGAGAAACCACAACGGCGATTGAACTGGCTCCGGAGGGCTATACTTTTATAGGACGATGAAAATCGTCCTTTTAAATTGCAAAAAGATAATCAAAGACGATTGATAAATTGAGAATATTTTTAGTTTTTTTCAAAAATAGTTCCGCTTTACCCCTCTATTTTCTCCTATTAGTGAGAAAGTAATATCTTTAATTGCAAAACAGATTACATAAGGAAAGGAGGAGAAAAGAATGTCAAGGACTTCAAAGATTACAGCCCTCTATGAGCGATTATCAAGAGATGATGACCTTACCGGCGAGTCAAATTCAATTATCAATCAGAAGAAATACTTGGAAGATTATGCCCGTAGAAATGGGTTCGGTAACATTCGACACTTTACGGATGATGGTTTTTCGGGTGTGAATTTTGCTGGGGTTAGATAGCGATACTTTTTACATCTACCATGTTACGGCG
>X73_One_humped_Camel__coassemble_369_pt1 | contig 12310 bp, 10 predicted proteins | sample X73_One_humped_Camel__metabat2_low_PE_005 | metagenome-assembled genome bin X73_One_humped_Camel
TTCACGTTTCTTCTTAGCATCGCTGATCGTAGCAACACCTGCAATTTCAGTGATGATAGCAAGACCTTCTGGTTTTCTTGCTTCGACAAGTTCTTCGACACGAGGAAGACCCTGTGTGATATCTCCACCCGCTACACCACCGGTATGGAATGTTCTCATTGTAAGCTGTGTACCTGGTTCACCGATAGACTGAGCTGCGATGATACCTACGGATTCACCAACCTGAACTGCTTCACCAGTTGCCATGTTTGCACCATAACATTTCACGCAGACACCAACATGAGATTTACAGGAAAGAACGTTACGGATCTTAACTTTTGTAAGTGTATTACCAAGTTCATCCACACCTTCCTTCATAACTCTTGCTGCACGTTTTGGTGTGATCATGTGGTTTGCTTTAACTACTACATTGCCATCTTTATCTTTGATATCTTCAGCTGCGAAACGACCTGTGATACGTTCCTGTAAGCTTTCGATTTCTTCTTTACCTTCCATAAATGCGGATACGTACATACCGGAAATTTCATCACGGTTTACGCAACAGTCATTTTCACGGATGATCAGTTCCTGAGAAACGTCTACAAGACGTCTTGTAAGGTAACCGGAGTCGGCTGTACGAAGCGCTGTATCGGAAAGACCTTTACGAGCACCATGAGCGGACATGAAGTATTCCAGTACGTCAAGACCTTCTCGGAAGTTGGACTTGATTGGAAGTTCGATTGTATGACCTGTTGTATCGGCCATAAGTCCTCGCATACCGGCAAGCTGTTTGATCTGTTTTTCAGAACCACGGGCACCGGAGTCAGCCATCATGAAGATGTTGTTGTATTTATCCAGACCGTCCAGAAGCGCTCTTGTCAGAGTGTCGTCAGTCTTTTTCCATGTATTTACAACTTCCTGGTAACGTTCTTCTTCTGTAATAAGACCACGTTTGTAGTTCTTGGAGATCTTATCTACAGTTGCCTGAGCCTGAGCAATCAGTTCCGGTTTCTGTGGAGGAACAGTCATGTCAGATACGGATACGGTCATAGCAGCTCTTGTGGAGTACTTATAACCCATAGCCTTGATCAGGTCGAGAACTTCTGCAGTTGTAGTTGCGCCATGTGTATTAATAACTTTTTCAAGAATCTGTTTCAGCTGTTTCTTACCTGTATGGAAGTCAACTTCCAGAAGAAGTTCATTTCCTTCAACTGTACGATCCACAAAACCAAGATCCTGTGGAAGGATTTCGTTAAATAAGAAACGTCCTAAAGTAGATGCCACCATACCTGATTTCACAGTACCGTCCGGCATTTCTTTTGTTACACGAACACTGATTCTTGACTGAAGGGTAAGATAACCATTTTCGTATGCAAGAATTGCTTCATTTAAGCTCTTGAAGCAGCTGCCTTCTCCCTTGGCACCAGGTCTTTCCTGTGTCAGATAGTAGATACCAAGGACCATATCCTGTGAAGGAACGGCCACAGGACCACCACCAGAAGGTTTCAGCAGGTTGTTTGTGAAAGCAGAAGGGAGCTACATTCTGCCTGAGCTTCTACAGACAATGGAAGATGAACCGCCATCTGGTCACCGTCGAAGTCGGCGTTGAACGCTGTACATACGAGCGGATGAAGCTTAATTGCTTTACCTTCAACAAGAATTGGTTCAAATGCCTGAATACCAAGTCTATGAAGAGTAGGAGCACGGTTCAGCATAACAGGATGTTCTTTAATTACTTCTTCCAGAACGTCCCAAACTTCTGTCTGAAGCTTTTCTACCATTTTCTTAGCACTCTTAATGTTGTGAGCTGTTCCCTGAGCAACAAGCTCTTTCATAACGAATGGTTTGAACAACTCAATCGCCATTTCTTTTGGAAGACCACACTGGTAAATCTTTAATTCCGGACCTACTACGATAACGGAACGGCCAGAGTAGTCAACTCGTTTACCAAGAAGGTTCTGACGGAAACGACCGCCTTTACCTTTCAGCATATCAGAAAGAGATTTTAATGCTCTGTTACCAGAACCGGTTACAGGACGACCGCGACGACCATTGTCGATGAGGGCATCTACCGCTTCCTGAAGCATTCTCTTTTCGTTACGTACAATAATTTCAGGAGCACCAAGCTCAAGAAGTCTTTTCAGACGATTGTTACGGTTGATAATTCTTCTATATAAATCATTTAAGTCAGATGTAGCAAAACGTCCACCATCAAGCTGTACCATTGGACGGAGATCTGGCGGAATAACAGGTACTACTGTCATTACCATCCATTCCGGTTTGTTGCCGGATTCACGGAAAGCTTCTACAACTTCCAGTCTCTTAATGATACGTGCACGTTTCTGACCTGAAGCATCTTTTAATTCTGCTTTCAGTTCTACAGATTCTTTTTCAAGATCGATTTCTCGAAGAAGCTGCATAATGGATTCTGCACCCATTCCAGCTTTGAAAGAATCGCCAAATGCATCACGTGCATCCTGATATTCTTTTTCAGACAATACCTGTTTATACATCAGGTTGGAAGTGCCTGGATCAAGCACGATATAATTTGCAAAATAAAGTACTTTTTCAAGAATACGTGGTGAAAGATCAAGAATAAGCCCCATACGAGAAGGAATACCCTTGAAGTACCAGATATGTGATACTGGTGCTGCAAGCTCAATGTGACCCATTCGCTCACGACGTACTGTAGATTTTGTAACTTCTACGCCACAACGATCACATACTACGCCTTTATAGCGAATTTTCTTGTATTTACCACAATGACATTCCCAATCCTTGCTCGGACCAAAGATTCTTTCACAGAACAAACCGTCTTTTTCTGGTTTTAATGTTCTGTAGTTGATGGTCTCAGGCTTTTTAACCTCGCCATAAGACCATTCTCTAATCTTGTCCGGAGATGCCAGGCCAATCTTGATGGCATCAAATGTCATCACTTTTTTGTCTTCTTTATTCATGATTTCTGCCATTAAGAACCTCCTAGTCTTCGTCCATTGTTTCATCAAAATCGGAGAATGCATCGTCAATTTCTTCTTCAACAATATCATCTTCAACGTCAACAAGTTCCTCTCCATCGAATTCCTGCTCTGTATAGCCATGAGCAGCAAATTCTTCGCGGTTCTGTCTTCTGCTTTCGCCTTCAATTACAGAACGAAGATCGGTATCACCGTAATCAACACTTTCCATAAGTACAACTTCTTCACGATTTTCGTCAAGAACTTTAATGTCGAGACCTAAGGACTGAAGTTCTTTTAAGAGAACTTTGAAGGATTCCGGAATACCTGGAGCCGGAATATTATCACCTTTGATAATAGCTTCGTAAGTCTTAACACGACCAACAACGTCGTCAGACTTCATTGTCAGGATTTCCTGCAGTGTATAGGATGCGCCATACGCTTCAAGAGCCCAAACTTCCATTTCACCGAAACGCTGACCACCGAACTGAGCTTTACCACCCAGAGGCTGCTGTGTTACCAGTGAGTAAGGACCAGTGGAACGTGCATGGATCTTATCATCAACTAAGTGATGAAGTTTCAGATAATGCATGTGTCCGATTGTTACAGGGCTGTCAAATTCTTCACCAGTTCTACCGTCGCGAAGTCTTACTTTACCATCGGCAGAAAGCGGAACACCCTTCCATAATTTTCTGTGTTCAAGGTTGTTTCCAAGGTATTCCATAACTTCAGGATTTAAAGATCCTTCATGTTTAGCCTTGAATTCATCCCATTCCATATTTACATAATCATTTGCAAGAAGCAGGGTATCAGCAATATCCTGTTCGTTTGCACCATCGAATACCGGTGTTGCAATATTGAAACCAAGAGCCTTGGATGCAAGACTTAAGTGGATTTCCAATACCTGTCCAATGTTCATACGAGAAGGTACGCCCAGAGGATTCAGTACGATATCCAGCGGACGGCCGTTTGGAAGGAATGGCATATCTTCTACTGGTAATACACGGGAAACAACACCCTTGTTACCATGACGACCAGCCATCTTATCACCAACGGAGATTTTTCTCTTCTGAGCAATATAAATACGAACAGACTGATTTACTCCCGGAGGAAGTTCATCACCAGCTTCTCTTGTGAATACTTTTGCGTCAACAACGATACCGTATTCACCATGTGGAACCTTCAGGGAAGTATCACGTACTTCACGTGCTTTTTCACCGAAGATTGCACGAAGCAGTCTTTCTTCTGCTGTCAGTTCTGTTTCTCCCTTAGGAGTAACTTTACCAACTAAGATATCACCGGCGCGTACTTCAGCACCGATACGAATAATACCGCGTTCGTCCAGATCCTTTAATGCATCATCGCCAACACCAGGAACGTCACGAGTAATTTCTTCCGGTCCTAATTTTGTATCTCTGGATTCTGCTTCGTATTCTTCTATATGAATAGATGTGTAAACATCTTCCTGAACTAATCTTTCACTTAAGAGTACCGCATCTTCGTAGTTGTAACCTTCCCATGTCATGAAACCGATCAATGGGTTCTTACCAAGAGCAAGTTCACCTTTGGAAGTAGATGGGCCGTCTGCGATAACAGAACCTGCTTCTACATGTTCACCTTTGGTAACGATCGGTCTCTGGTTGTAACAGTTACTCTGGTTACTTCTTAAGAATTTAGTTAATTTATAAACATCTCTGGAACCATCATCGTTCTTGATAATGATTTCTGTAGATGCTGCGCGTTCTACTGTACCGGATTTCTTAGCAACAACACAAACACCTGAGTCAACAGCTGCTTTGCATTCCATACCAGTACCAACAACAGGAGCTTCTGTAATAAGAAGCGGAACTGCCTGACGCTGCATGTTAGATCCCATCAGCGCACGGTTCGCGTCGTCGTTCTGAAGGAATGGAATAAGTGCTGTAGCCACGGAGAATACCATCTTAGGAGATACGTCCATATAGTCAAATCTGGAACGTTCATATTCCTGAGTTTCTTCTCTGTAACGACCGGAAACGTTCTTATTAATAAAGTATCCGTTTTCATCCAGTGGTTCGTTCGCCTGTGCTACGTGGTAGTTATCCTCTTCATCCGCTGTCATGTAAACAACTTCGTCTGTTACACGTGGATTCATAGGATCTGCTTTATCAATCTTACGGTATGGAGCTTCAACGAAACCATACTCGTTGATACGCGCATAAGATGCCAGGGAGTTGATCAGACCGATGTTCGGACCTTCAGGAGTCTCGATCGGACACATTCTTCCATAATGGGAGTAGTGTACGTCTCGTACCTCGAATCCGGCTCTGTCTCGAGAAAGACCACCTGGACCAAGTGCGGAGAGACGTCTCTTATGAGTCAGCTCGCCAAGCGGGTTGTTCTGATCCATGAACTGGGACAGCTGGGAAGAACCAAAGAATTCTTTTACAGCAGCTGTTACCGGTTTGATATTGATCAGAGACTGTGGTGTAATTGTGTCAATATCCTGAGTGGTCATACGTTCACGAACCACACGTTCCAGTCTGGAGAGACCGATACGGTACTGATTCTGAAGAAGTTCACCAACGGCACGGATACGACGGTTACCTAAATGGTCAATGTCATCATCATGACCAAGACCATATTCAAGGTGCATATTATAGTTAATAGAAGCTAAAATATCTTCTCTTGTAATATGTTTAGGGATCAGCTCGTTAATCTGACGTTTAACTGCTTCTTTCTGTTCTTCTAATCCTGCATATTCTTCCAGAATATTGGCAAGAACAGGATAATATACTAACTCTGTAACACCAAGTTCCTTAGGATCTACATCCATGTATTCACGGATATCAACCATAAGGTTGGATAATACTTTCACGCTGCGTTCTTCTGTCTGGATCCAAACAGCCGGTACTGCAGCATTCTGAATCTTTTCTGCGAGTTCAACAGTTACATTTGTACCTGCTTCTGCCAGGATTTCACCTGTTGTAGCATCCAGTACCTCTTCTGCTAATTCAAATCCGCAAATACGATTCTTAAGAGCAAGTTTCTTATTAAATTTGTAACGACCAACTTTAGCCAGATCGTATCTTCTTGCATCGAAGAACATACTCATGATAAGGCTTTCTGCGCTTTCTACTGCAAGCGGTTCACCTGGACGAATCTTCTTATATAATTCAAGAAGACCTTCGTTGTGATTTGTAGATGTATCTTTTGCAAAACTTGCGCGAATCTTTGGTTCATCACCGAATAATTCGATAATTTCTTCGTTACTTCCATAACCAAGTGCACGGATCAGCACAGTAATCGGCACTTTTCTAGTTCTATCTACACGAACATAAAAAACGTCATTGGAGTCTGTTTCGTACTCCAGCCATGCACCACGATTTGGGATGACTGTGGATGAATACAGAGTTTTTCCTAATTTATCATGTGCAATTGCATAATAGATACCAGGAGAACGAACCAACTGGCTTACGATAACACGTTCAGCACCGTTAATAATAAAGGTACCTGTAGCAGTCATAAGCGGAAGGTCTCCCATGAAAATTTCATGTTCTTTGATTTCACCGTTTTCCTTGTTGTGAAGTCGTACTTTAACTTTTAATGGTGCTGCATAGTTAGCATCTCTTTCTTTGCACTCGGAGATTGGATATTTTACATCATCTTCGCACAAAGTAAAGTCAAAGAATTCCAAACTTAATTTGTCACTGTAATCCTCAATTGGAGAGATATCATCAAATACCTCACGAAGGCCCTCACTAATGAACCAATTATACGAATCCTTCTGAACTTCGATCAGATTCGGCATTTCCAGAACTTCTTTCTGTCTCTGGTAACTCATTCGCATACTTTTTCCACATGTGATTGGACGAATTCTGTTTTTCTCCATTGGACGTTTCACCCCTTGTATTTTCTAAGATTTATTACCGCCAAACACCTGATTTTATTTCTTCTTTATTTATATAGGAAGAAATAAACATATACAGACAGTATTAGCCATAATAGTGCATTTTCAAATGTATCACAAATTTTCAAGGGTGTCAATATGATTTTAGGGATTTTTTACATTTATTTTTAATAGAACTAGATTTTGACAGGTATAAATATGTTTTAGATGTGAAAAAAACAGGGCAGACATAACTGTCTGCCCTGGCAGTGTACAAGAAATACAATTATTTAACTGTAACTTTAGCACCTTCTGCTTCAAGTTTAGCTTTAAGATCATCAGCTTCTGCTTTGGAAACTGCTTCTTTAAGTACTTTTGGAGCGCCGTCTACAACTGCTTTAGCTTCTTTAAGACCTAAACCTGTTGCTTCACGTACAACTTTGATAACTTTAACTTTGTTTGGACCTACTTCTGTAAGTTCAACGTCGAATTCTGTTTTTTCTTCAACTTCTTCAGCTGCTGCTGCAGGACCTGCAACTACAACACCTGCTGCTGCAGATACACCAAATTCTTCTTCACAAGCTTTTACGAGTTCGTTTAATTCTAATACAGTTAATTCTTTGATAGCTTCAATAAATTCTGCTGTTGTTAATTTTGCCATTTTAATATCCTCCATTTTAAAATTTTATAAATGTTCTATGTTGATTTTCAACGATTTTACTCTTCTTTATCTGAAAAGTATTATTTCATATAGTGCAGATTATTCTGCTGCAACTTCTGCTGCTTCTTCAGCTGGAGCGCTGTCTTTTTCAGCGATCTGTTTAATAACACGAGCGAAGTTAGCAACTGGTGACTGCATGCTGCCAAGCAATCTACCAAGTAAGATTTCTCTAGATGGAACATCAGCTAATGCCTGAACACCTGCTGCGTCGAAGTATTTACCTTCTACAACACCAGCAACGAGTTCCATAGGTTTAACCTGTTTTGCATATTTAGCAAGGATTCTAGCTGGAGCTGTTGCATCTTCTGCTGAAATTGCGATAGCGTTTGGTCCTTCAAGATGTTTGGAAAGAGCTTCACACTGTGTACCTGCGAAAGCGAAGTTCATCATTGTGTTCTTGTATACTTTGTAAGTAATACCAGCTTCTCTTAACTCTTTACGCATAGCAGTATCCTGTTCTACAGTCATACCAGAGTAGCGAACAACTACAACTGCCTGAGCATCTTTAACCGCGCTGTTGATTTCTTCTACGATCGGTTTTTTAAGTTCTACTTTTGCCATAAAATTGGTGCACCTCCTTATATTATTTGAGTGCCGAATATTTCAAAAAAGAAACCCTCATGTCAAGACATGAGGGCATAAACTTCTCTTAATAAGAAATAATTCCTCGGCAGGCGCTTATAACTTATACCTAACGGTACCTGCTGTCTTCGGCATATTACTTTTGGTATTTTATCAGAATTGACAGCATCTGTCAACTATGATTTTAAATTATTTTACTGCAGTTCTACTGGGTTTACTTTGATACCAGGGCCCATTGTAGAAGCGAGTGTTACGCTCTTCATGAACTGACCTTTAACTGCTGCTGGTTTAGCTTTGTTTAAAGCTTCGATAAGAGTTTTGAAGTTTTCTTCAAGTTTTTCAGCTGGGAAAGAAGCTTTTCCGATTGGGCAGTGGATGATGTTTGTCTTATCAAGACGGTATTCAATCTTACCTGCTTTGATATCGTTGATAGCTTTTGTAACGTCCATTGTTACTGTACCAGCTTTTGGGTTTGGCATAAGACCTTTTGGACCAAGGATACGACCAAGACGACCAACTACACCCATCATATCTGGAGTAGCTACTACTACGTCATAATCGAACCATCCATCGTTCTGGATTCTTGGAATAAGTTCTTCAGCTCCTACGAAATCTGCTCCTGCTGCTTCAGCTTCATCAGCTTTAGCACCTCTAGCGAATACTAAGATACGAACTGTTTTACCTGTTCCGTGTGGAAGAACTACAGCACCACGGATCTGCTGATCAGCGTGACGTCCGTCACAACCTGTTCTGATATGAGCTTCGATTGTTTCATCGAATTTAGCTGTTGCAGTTGTTTTAACTAAAGCAATTGCATCTGCTGGATCGTACAATGTAGCACGGTCAACAGCTTTAGCAGCTTCTAAATATTTCTTACCATGTTTCATTCTTCTATAACCTCCATGTGGTATTAGCGGGGGACTTCCCTTCCACTTACTCTTCTACGACTACACCCATACTTCTGCATGTTCCAGCAACGATACTCATAGCTGCTTCAAGTGAACCTGCATTTAAGTCTGGCATCTTTGTTTCAGCGATTTCCTGAATCTGAGCTTTTGTAATTTTAGCTACTTTTGTTTTGTTTGGAACACCTGAGCCGGATTTGATACCGCAAGCCTGTTTGATCAGTACTGCTGCAGGTGGAGTTTTTGTGATAAAGCTGAAGCTTCTGTCAGCATAAACAGTGATTACAACAGGAATTACAAGACCTACTTTATCAGCTGTTCTAGCGTTAAACTGTTTTGTAAATTCTACGATATTTACACCGTGCTGACCAAGAGCTGGTCCGACAGGTGGTGCTGGTGTAGCTTTGCCACCAGGAATCTGTAATTTAATATATCCAACTACTTTCTTTGCCATTTTCGGCACCTCCTAATTTTTGTGGTATGGCGGGACTTATTACCCCTTCCACGTTATCACCTGAAACTGTCCGGAACTTACATCTTCCGTACTTCTGCGAAACTTATTTCTACCGGTGTTTCGCGACCGAACAACTCTACATTAATTGTAACTGTCTGTTTCTGCACATTGATACTCTGGATAATTCCGGTTGTATCTTCCCATGCACCAGAAATTACAACTACATTGTCGCCAACTTCGAAATCAACTTCGATAGACATAGCGACTGTTTCATCACCAACGATACCGAGATTTCTCATCTCTGCTTCTGTCAGCGGAACCGGTTTGGACCCTGGTCCTACGAAGCCCGTAACACCTCTTGTATTACGAACCACATACCATGTATCATCATTCATGACCATGTTCAGCAAAACATATCCAGGGAACATCTTCTTCTGTACCTGTCTGGATACGCCATTCTTTAATTCTGTAACATCCTGCATAGGGACGCGAACCTCAAGAATCTGATCCTCAAGGTGTCTGTTTTCAATAGTCTTTTCAATATTGGCTTTTACTTTGTTTTCATAGCCTGAATATGTGTGAACCACATACCATCTTGCATCTGACATATCTAATCACCCTTGTCCTTTATCTTATTATCCTACTAACAGGTTGATACCTTCCAAAACTACGCTGTCAATTGCTGTAATTAACACACCAAGAATCAATGTTACGACAACAACCAGAACCGTCTGTTTGATCAGATCTTTTTTCTTTGTCCAAGCAATTTTTCCAAATTCTGATTTAAGGCCTTTGAAAAAACTTTTCTTTGGAGCAGTGTTTGTTGTTTCTGCCATTATCTTCACCAGACCCTTTCCTTATTTTGTTTCTTTGTGCATAGTGTGTTTTCTACAGAACTTACAATATTTTTTAGTCTCCATTCTTTCTGGATGCTCTTTTTTGTCTTTCTTAGTATTGTAGTTACGCTGTTTGCACTCTGTACATGCTAAAGTTATCCTTGTACGCACGGTTATACACCTCCAATGATATACTATTTTGCTAGGTCCAATGATATACTGCTATCTACTGATATTTAGGCATAAAAAAAAGACCTACCTATTACTTTGTCACTCAGTTATACTATCACAGGATAACCTATAAGTCAACAATATTTTCGGTCTTCTTTTTATTTTATTATTCATCCCATCCGTCTGTAAAACGAATGTTTACGGAAATATTTCTTATAATCTCGCCCTCTTTTAAAACGATATCATCAGACACTGTTTTCCCAGGCAAATTACCGCCAAATTCTGTTAATTCCACATAAATCCAGTCATACATGGCTGCATTTGCATCTTCGATGGCATCGTCCAGTGTATCGCCTACACCTTTGCAGCCTTCTAAGTCAGGAAATCTGCCTTCAAACTTACCTTCGTCATTCTTATGAAAAATCGCAGGATATACAAATACCATATTCGGATCTCCTTTTCCTTGCTTATTAATTCTCTTATTCAAAAAGCGGTGTGGAGAAATATCTTTCCGCTGTATCCGGAAGTACGGTTACAACAGTCTTGCCTTTTCCAAGCTTCTTCGCAAGCTTCAATGCAGCTGCAACATTTGTTCCGCTGCTGATTCCACACATAATACCTTCTTTGCATGCCAGATCTTTCGCAACCTGAATCGCTTCCTCATCTTTGATGATACATACATCGTTGTAAATGTTCTGGTTCAGGATATCTGGAATCACACCGTCACCAATTCCCATCTGTACATGAGTACCGATGGAACCGCCAGAAAGAATTGCTGCATTTTCCGGTTCTACTGCCCAAATTGTCATATCGGGATTCTTTGCTTTTAAAGTCTCTCCAATACCGGTAATTGTACCGCCGGTTCCGATACCGGAACAGAATCCATGAATCGGGCCTCCTACCTGTTCCAGAATTTCCACACCTGTACTGGAACGCTGAATCGCCGGATTCGCCGGATTTTCAAACTGCTGAGGAACGAATACTCTTGGATTTTCCTCTTTCATGCGAAGCGCCATATTCAAGCATTCTTCAATACAAAGACCAATATTTCCATCATCATGCACAAGAATTACTTCCGCACCGTAATGACGTACCAGCTTACGACGTTCTTCACTTACGGAATCCGGCATAATGATCTTCACCTCATATCCGCGTACTGCACCTACCAGTGCAAGACCGATCCCCTGATTTCCACTGGTCGGCTCCACAATAATTGTATCTTCTTTAATTAAACCGCGCTGTTCCGCATCCAAAATCATATTAAATGCAGTACGAGTCTTAATGGAACCGCCCACATTTAAACCTTCAAATTTCACTAAAATTTCCGCTGCATCCGGTTCAGTCATACGTTGAAGTCTAATCATAGGTGTCTGACCCATTGCTTCTAAGATTGTATTACAAACCATTCTATTTTCCCTCTCTCATTCATTATCCAAATGCCATATTTTGAAATTTTAACACATTCCCGCAATATTATCAATAGTTTCAGTTTCCTGCTGTCTTCTGCATCCTATGGAATCCAAGCCGGCAATTGCTTCTTTACGGTGCCTTTCTTGATTTCCTGCTCCTGCACCGTAATGCACTGAGTTGCTTTACGGTGCCTTTCTTGATTTCCTGCTCCTGCACCGTAATGCACTGGGCTGTTTTACGGTGCCTTTCTTGATTTCCTGCCCCTGCACCGTAATGTCTTGTGCCTCTTTACGGTGCCTTTCTTGATTTCCTGTTCCTGCACCGTAATGCACTGAGTTGTTTTACGGTGCCTTTCTTGATTTCTTGGTCCTGCACCGTGATGCACCGAGATATCCCTCAGGCTGTAAACTTCCCATACACAGCATTTTCT
>X73_One_humped_Camel__coassemble_372_pt1 | contig 12204 bp, 6 predicted proteins | sample X73_One_humped_Camel__metabat2_low_PE_005 | metagenome-assembled genome bin X73_One_humped_Camel
GCCAAGGATTATTCCACTCCCAGCGAGTGAAGATCAGGTAAAACGTGTCATTCTGCTGGAAGAAGCGGTAGAACGTTATATTGATAAACTTTTCTTGAGCTACGATGTGGAATGTGCTTGTCCATATCGTATTATGAGAAATGCGGACCTGACTATTGATGAAGATGAAGCAGCAGATCTTTTGAAGGAGATTCAGAAGCAGCTGAAAAAACGTCAATGGGGAGAGGTTATTCGTCTGGAAGTAGAAGAGAATGTAGATAAGAGATTATTGAAAATATTAAAATCTGAGTTCCGTGTTCGTGAAGAAGAGATTTTTTATATCAATGGTCCTCTGGATCTTACCTTCCTTATGAAAATGTATGGTTTGGATGGATTTGACCATCTGAAAACACCAAAACATATTCCTGCTGCTGTACCTGAATTTATGGATGGTAAGAGCGTGTTTGAAATCATACAAAAAGGAGATGTTTTCCTGCACCATCCATTCCAGAGCTTTGACCCTGTTGTGGATTTTATTCGCCAGTCAGCAAAGGATCCTCAGGTATTGGCTATTAAGCAGACACTGTATCGTGTAAGTGGTAATTCCCCAATTGTTGCAGCACTGGCACAGGCTGCAGAAAATGGGAAACAGGTATCGGTACTGGTAGAACTGAAGGCCCGATTCGATGAAGAAAACAATATTGAATGGGCCAAGATGCTTGAAAAAGCAGGCTGCCATGTAATATACGGTCTTTTGGGATTAAAAACACACAGTAAGATTACTCTTGTAGTCCGTTCTGAAGAACAGGGAATTCGCAGATATGTGCACCTGGGAACAGGAAACTACAACGATTCTACAGCGAAGCTTTATACAGACTGCGGTATTTTGACCTGCGATGCTCAAGTCGGTGCGGATGCTACAGCTGTATTCAATATGCTTTCCGGTTATTCAGAGCCTGACAGCTGGAACAAACTGATCGTTGCACCGATTTGGATGAGAGATTCATTTCTGCATCTGATCAAGATGGAAATCGAAAATGCTAAAATGGGAAAACCAGCTTACATTCGTGCTAAGATGAATTCGCTTTGTGATAAAACCATAATTGCTGCATTGTATGCTGCATCGGCTGCAGGAGTTCAGATTGACCTGATTGTGCGAGGAATCTGCAGTCTGAAAACCGGTATTCCAGGCGTTAGTGAAAATATTCGTGTACGCTCTATAGTAGGGAATTTCCTGGAACACAGCCGTATCTTCAATTTCTGCAATGGGGGAAATGATGTAGTTTATATGGGCAGTGCAGACTGGATGCCAAGAAATCTGGATAAACGAGTAGAAATCGTATTCCCTGTGGAAGCAGAGCATATTAAAGCTGAGGTGATGCATGTGTTAGATGTATTATTGAAAGATAATGTTAAAGCACATATCCTGCAGACTGATGGAACATATGAGAAAGTGGATAAGAGAGGGAAAGTGCTCGTATGTTCACAGGAACAGTTTGTAGAGGAAGCAAAAGAAAAGGTGATTATTAAAACGTCTATTCATAATCCGAGAATTTTTATACCTGCTGAACCGCCGGCTGAGTGAAAAGAATAAGTTCGTAATACGCCCGAGAACAAATCGTTTCTGGGCGTGTTCTCTGATAATATGCAATAAATATATCATATATGGAGGAAACCATGAAACAAAATAAGCACAAAACAAAGAATAAGACAAAGAGTAAAACGAAGAAAATATTGGTACAGAGTCTGATTATTCCTTTGATTTTTCTTTGTGTATTATTATCAGCTTCAATCTTTTGGATGTTAGATACTTGGAAAAACGTTGATATTAACGAAATAATCTATCATCTGCGAGCACCGAAAACTGGAACCGACAGCAGCATTATAACCGGTTTTATTGTAAAATGCATAGTTCCTTCTGTTGCAGCTGTATTTTTGTCTGTACTTGCAAATAAATATGTAAAAAAACATAATAATGTGATTTTACCTGTTTTACTTGTAATTTCAGTAGTAGCTGTCGGATTCTCTGTAAAACATGTATGGGATAAACTGGATGTTGGTACATATATAGAAAACAATTCTGTTTACTCCAGTTTTATAGATGATCATTACGTTTATCCGGAAGATACAAAAATTACATTTCCGGAAAAGAAACGTAATCTCATTTACATTTTCCTGGAAAGTATGGAAATTACATATGCAGACAAAGCATCAGGCGGCGCTTTTGATGAAAATCTGATACCGAACCTGACAAAATTTGCTTTTGAGTATGAAAGTTTTAACGGTCCGGAAAAGGTTTTAAATGGAGGAACCGTATTAAATAAGACGAATTTTACGATGGGCGGAATGTATGCACAGAGTATGGCACTGCCTTTGATACTTCCGATTGACGGTAATGCCATGTGGTGTCAGGAGTCTTTCTTCCCGGAGTTGGTCGGTATCGGTGATGTGTTAGAAGAGGAAGGGTATCAGAACACACTGCTGATTGGTTCTCATGCTATGTTCGGAGGCAGAAATCTGTTCTATCGTGATCATGGAAACTATGCGTTACAGGATTATTATTATTCCATTCGTAACGATGAGATACCGGAAGATTATAAAGTTTTCTGGGGATATGAAGATGAAAAGCTCTTTACATTTGCAAAGAAGCATATATTAGAAGATGCTGCATCCGGACAGCCGTTTAATATGACGCTGCTTACCGTGGATACGCATTTTGAAGATGGCTATTTCTGTCAGGATTGTGTAAATCTTCACGGAGAGAATACGTATGCGGATGTGTTCAACTGTTCCGATAAGAAAATCGCTGAATTTGTATCCTGGATTCAGGAACAGGATTTCTATGAAAATACATCTATCGTTTTAGTTGGTGATCATTTGACTATGGATTCTAACTTTTGTAAAAATGTAGATAAATCTTATGATAGAAGGGTATATCTTTCTATTATTAACGGTGCAGTAGAACCGGAAGAGGATCGTGTCAGACAGTATTCGACCTTAGATTTGTTCCCGACGACACTTGGGGCGCTGGGAGTTGAGATCGAAGGAAATCGTCTTGGCCTTGGCACCAACTTGTATTCGTCAGAACCTACCTTGCTGGAACTGTATGGAGAAACAGAGATAAATACAGCATTTGATCAGAAATCTGTGTTTATGGATTATCTTGGTGCTCAGATAGATTTGACAAAAGAAGAATTAAAAGCCTATGAAAAATAAATAAAAAAAAGAAATCGATGCAACATTTTCAGTCTGTAAATACTCTTTATTTATAGAAATGCATTTCAAAGAGAGGTGAGATATATGGAGCGATTTATAGCGTTATATGAGACGGTATATAAAGATTTATATTATCTAGCACTGTATTATACAGGGAATTCTCAGGATGCGGAAGATGTTGTCAGTGAGACGGTATTAAAAGCTTACGAGAAGTTTTCTGATTTACGTAAAGAAGAGGCTTTTCGAAGCTGGATCATTCGTATTTTAATCAATCAATGTAAACGCCAGTATCGTATTGGAAAGATACATAAAAGCGAGACGTTTGTTACGGAACCTTCGTATGTTCCCGCTTTGGAAGATAAACTTGTGACGAAAGAAATGATGCGTATTCTTTCACGAGAAGAACGAATGATTGTTGGATTATCCGTTTTTTGCGGATACAAGGGCGAGGAAATTGCAGAATTGATGTCTCTTAATCACAGCACTGTGCGTTCCAAATATCGCAGAGCCATGGATAAGCTAAGGAAGCAGATTTTGGCGGAGGAGGTGCATTATGAAATATAGAGAATCAGATGAACGTTTGATGAATCAATTACATAAAGAAGCAGAGCAGACAATCATACCGGAAAGGTTGGAACCGGAACAGATCAAGATATTATTAGAAGCGGCAGATCGCAATAAAAAGGGTGTTATTGCTGATTCTATGACTAAATATTCGAAGGCACTGGCAGCTGCAGCCGCAATATGTTTCGTGATCGGCTGTACTGCCCTTGCCGGATGGACTGTGAAAGACGAGAGTTCAGATCAAGCGGCTGGTGAGTCTTCGGTTCGGTTAGAAGAGACAGATGCATATGTTTATGAAGTACACACATATGAAGAAATCTATGCATCTATGGAAAAGGAATGGGAAGAACAGTCTGCCAGAGAGTATTATGAGTATGCAGATGATGCAGCTGTTTTAGAAACAGTGCGTGAGCCTATGGATGGAGCTCTGGCGAAAGATGCATCGGAGATGGAAACAAACACTTTTGGAAATACGAATGTACAGACTGCAGGAGTAGATGAAGGGGATTTCATCAAAAATGACGGCCGTTATTTGTATCAAATTGTAAATGAGTATACAAACGAACAGTTTATTCAGATTGTAGATACGAAGGATGGATTGAAGGAACTGGTCCGCATAGATGGATTTGAGAATATCGCTGAATTTTATGTATGGGAGGAACTTCTGGTTGTCATTGAATATAAACAAATAGAATGCATTGATTATCATCAAATATTTATTATCGATATCAGTGACCGTGCTGTTCCCATAGAAAAGAAGGTGTTTACACTGCAAGGCATGTATAGCTCTTCTCGTATAGCTGATGGATATTTCTATGGGTTCAGCCGATATTATGCAAATCCGGGAAGTGGGGAAGACGATTATGATTCCTATATTCCGACTTTGGATGGTGCAAGGCTGTCAAATGAAGAGATTTATCTTCCGGAAAAAAGCAATGGTACGTCTTATTTAGTAATTGTTTCTGTGGATCTGCGCAATCCTTCGGAATTTGTGCAGACGGCGGGAATTGTTTCAAACAGCGAACAGTATTATGTAAGTGCTGACAATATGTATGTAACATACCAGGTCTGTCAAGAGCAGACAGAAGGCTGGAGAGAAAATAAAACAGCGATTATGCGATTTTCATATGGAGAAGGTGCGTTTTCTTTAGAGGCAGAAGGAGAGATTCAGGGAAGTCTGAATAATTCATTTTCCATGGATGAATATCAGGATCATTTACGTGTCGTTGCAACGGTTGATGAATCTTATCTGGAAGAGGTGACAGATAATCGAACCGGCCTTGTAATCGGTATGGATACCATAGAAACACGTCGTACAAATGCATTGTATATATTAGACGAAACCCTTGCTGTAACAGGAAAAATTGAAGGTTTAGCTGAAGATGAACGGATCTATTCGGCAAGATTTTTCGGCGATTCAGGTTATTTTGTAATGTTCCGTCAGACGGATCCCTTGTTTGCCGTTGATCTATCTGAACCAGCAAATCCGTTAATACTAAGCGAATTGAAAGTCAGCGGTTTTTCTGAATATTTACATTTCTATGGAGAGGACCGATTGTTCGGTCTTGGAATGGAAGCAGATGAAGAAACCGGCAGGCAGGAAGGAATGAAACTTTCCATGTTTGATATTTCTGATCCCGGCAATGTGAATGAAATCAGCAGACTGCATATGGAAGATTATTATTACAGCGAGGCGTTATATAATCATCACGCTATTTTGATTCATCCGTCTAAGAATATTATCGGATTTGAGATGGAGGGTATGCAGGATAATGCGTATAGGAAAGAATATTTCATTTATACGTATGAAAATGAAACCTTTATAGAAAAATTTAGAATCGACACCAAAACAGAGGAAGGCTGGTATGGAATGACCCGCGGCACTTTTATAGGAGATGTTTTCTATTTAATGATGAGAGATGGTGTAGTGAAGAGTTATGACTTAAATACCGGTGAATTGTTGGATACTCTATCGTAGAGGAATATAATCAAATCGTTGCATAGGGCACCGTTTTTCGCTATAATGATTTTGATGATTAGAAGAATAATAATCATATATATCAGTTAAAAACGGAGGTACCGACTATGGATAAAGTTGTTGTAATAACCGGAGCTACTGACGGCATCGGACGTGCCCTTGCCCTTTTACTTGCGAAAGAGTACAAGCTTGCTCTTTGCGGCAGAAGCAAAGAAAAAATGAATTCTCTGTTAGAAGAGATTTCTGCACAGGGTGACTTTGTTGTGTATGCAGACTGTTTCGATTTGACAGATGATGAAAAGAGAGAACACTTCTGCAAAAACGTTGTAGAAGAATTTGGAACAGTAGATATTGTTGTAAATAATGCTGGCGCCAATACAAAAAAGGATAAGGTTGCAGAGATTTGCCTTGATGATCTTCGATATATGTTTGAATTGAACTGTGTAAGCACTCTGGGAGTGATCCAGCAGTTCTATCCGGTTATGGCAGAGAAAAAATCCGGCCTGTTCGTAAACATTTTAAGCACCTGCTGCTTGTATAATAATCCTATGACGGGAAGCTACAGTGCAGCAAAAGATGCTATGGAGGGTCTGACAAAGACTCTGCTGAAGGAAGCAAAAGCAGACGGAATCGGTGTCTGCAGTGTTTATCCTGGCGGAGTTGATACAAATTTCCGTGCCAATGCTAATACCAGTTACCTTCGTCCAGATACTATTGCGAAAATGATCAAAGTATGTATGGAAAACGAAGACGGATGCGTACATGATATTGTTATTCGTCCTGATATTGAGACAAATATGGCATAGTTTTTCTCTTTTAGAATTTGTTATACTGTATAGATCAAGGATTGCAGAATGTAATATTTCTGCAATCCTTTTTTTATAGCAAAGCAAGAAGAACACTTTTATTTCGAAGACGTTTCCAGTATAATTGAATCAATATGCGGAAAATAATGGAGAAAATTATTATGAAAAAATGGATGATAAGATGTGTGGCAGGCCTTACTGCTGCCGTATTAAGCAGTGCTTTTGTTGGCTGCCAAGGGGGAGCAGAAGAATTAAATCTAACGATTAACGGACACACTGTTACGAATGATGAATTTATATCTGTAATGAATACTCAGATCTATGATGTGACGAATTACTTTTACGAGACGTATGGTGCAGCTGTAGATCGTGATTTTTGGTCAAAGGATTTTCAGGGTGAAATTCCTCATCAGGCACTTGCAAAAGCAACGGTGGAACAGTTGAAATACTATTATGCAGTATATGAGCATGCAATGGAAATGGGATATGTAAACTCTGTCAGTTACGATGATTTTCTTGCCCGTATGGAGAATGAGAACCAAATCCGTAAAGAAAAGATTGAACGTGGTGAAGTTGTTTACGGTTTGATGGAGTATTCAGAAGATCTGTATCGGGAATATGAACTGGATATTTTCCAGAAGGCCTACTGCGATGTGACTACGAATGAAGGCATGGATATTACAGACGAACAGAGACAGGCCTATTATGAGGAGTATAAAGACACCTATTTTGTTGCATACGACGACATTAGTATTGATTACCTGAAAGTTTACTGTGAGACAGAAGAAGAACTTAGAGCGTATAAGAGTCAGATGACTGATATTTACAAATCCATGGATCAGGAGCATTCTTTAGAAATGCTGGTTCAGGGATATCCTGAATTACTTGCCTATTATGCAAGTGAGGATATTTTATCTAATGAGTATTCGGTATATGCCAAAACGATTCCAGACGTGCTGGAACACGCAATGGACCTTTCGGCTGGTGAATCTACTCAGGTGATAGAGTCTGACAATGTTCTGTATTTGATTGAATGTACCTCACGTACAGAATATGACTATCATCCAATAGAAGATGTGGCAGACAATATCAATGCGGAACTGAGAGAAAGCATCTATGATTCCATTGTGAAACAGCGCGCTGAAATGATTCAGATTTCTGGTGAGTGGGAAGACATATATCTGTTTACTAATAAAATAATACAAAGTTAGGAGGACGAGTATGAAAAAGCAATTGTTAGCAGTTCTGTGTGCAGCTAGTATGATCGCTTCTTCATTTGCAGTTCCGGTTACTGCAGTTTCTGCTGCTGAAACAGGTACTACGTACTATGTGAGCAGTGTGAACGGCGATAATAAGAACGCAGGAACAAGCGAAGATAAAGCATGGCAGACACTGGACAAATTGTCATCTGTTGTTGGAACACTTCAGCCAGGTGACAAGATTCTGTTAGAAGCAGGATCCGTATTTAATGGTTTCATTCATCTGAAAGATGTACATGGAACGAAAGAAAACCCAATCGTGATCAGCAGTTACGGTGAAGGCAACAGCCCAATCATCAACTGCAACAGCCAGGGTATCTGGTATCAGGATTACGGCAAAGCATTAGATAATTCAGGTCATAAAGGTAAAGGATATGTATCCTCTGCAATCAATCTGTATGACGTGGATTATGTAGAAGTAAGCAATCTTGAAATTACAAATACAGCTGAAGAGGTAGACCTTTTTGAAGAAGGTGAAAAGCTTGCCAACCATATGGACAGAACCGGCGTATCCGGTATTGCAAAAGATGGCGGCACAATGAGAGGTATTACTTTATCTAACCTTTATATTCATGATGTAGAAGGTAACCTTCAGGATAAGCACATGAATAACGGCGGTATTCAGATGAATGTACTGCAGCCGGAAGATGAAGCGGCTACCGGTATTGCAAGATATCAGGATATTCTCATTGAAAATTGTTATGTGGAAGATGTATCTAGAGCAGGTATCGTAGTTGGTTATACTTATAACTATGATAAATTCTATGGTTCTGAAATCTCTGATGATATTGCAAAACAGTATGGTCATACAAATGTTGTTTTCCGTAACAACTATGTAAAAGAAACTGGTAATGACGGTATCGTTGTTATGTATTCTTATAAACCATTAGTTGAAAACAACGTAAGTGACACTGCAGGTGTTGACGTTGTCGACAACGAAATCTGGCAGCGTTTCTGCTGTGCAATCTGGCCATGGAAATGTAAAGATGCAGTGCTTCAGCGAAATGAAGCATTTGATACCGTAGGTACAAACAATGGTGACGGTCAGGCTTGGGATATTGACTACTCTGACAGCACTGTTTATCAGTACAACTACAGCCATAACAATGGCGGCGGTTCTATGCTTATTTGTCTGACTGAATCTTATAACGGAACATATCGCTATAACATCAGTCAGAACGACCTGCATTGTTTTGTAACATTACAGGGAAATCCTCTTGCATATATTTACAATAATGTATTCTATGTAGACGGAGACAGAAATACAAGAATTCATCACAGCGCTGATGGCAAACGCAGCGGTGCAGCAGTATTTGAAAACAATATTTTCTTCAATGCAAGCACTGCGAACCCTAATGATAAGTGGGAAAACAACGGAAATCAGACCTTCAGCAACAACCTTTACTATGGATACAGTGCTGCACCATCTACAGATAAAAATGCAGTAGTTGTAACAAATCCTGCAAAAGTATTTGTGGATCCAGGCAAGGCTCCGAATGAAACAACCGGAACGATTCATGCAGTAAAGGATTTCGAAGGCTATAAACTTGCTTCTGATTCACCGGCAATCAACGCAGGTACATTTGTAACTCCTGGAGAAGACTTCTTTGGTAATAAGATCGGACGTATTCCTGATATCGGTATCCATGAAATCAACACAGAAGATGAAGATATCATCGTAGATGTAGTATCCGGTGAATACGATGTAGATGCTTCAGCACTTACAATTTTCAACGTTGAATTCAATACTTTAGCAAAAGATTTCAAAGGAAATCTTACTTATTCAGATGGTCTTACACTGAAGCTTACTGACAAAGACGGCAAAGAGAAATCAGACAATAAGGCTGTTGTAACCGGAGATAAACTTGTAGTTTCTTATCAGAGCGAAAGCAAGACTTATACAGTCCGTGTGAATGCTGAAGTTCTTAAGGTTGCTTCAAGCAGCTACATTGTAAAATCCAACGAAGTACAGAACGTACCTAAGAATACAACAGTTTCTACTTTCTTATCCAATATTGATCATGAAGATCACCTTACAATTGCTGTTAAAGGCAAGAGTGGTTCTGACATTGTTAAGAATGGAGATATCCTTGAGGTAACTTCCAAGAATACTGGCAGTGTATATGAATACACAATTGCACTTGTGAAAGAATACAAAGAATATGACGTGGCAGGTATGAAAGCAACTGTAGGAAGTCAGCAGCTTAACAACGCAACAGAAGGTGGCGGGGAACTTGCACTTGACGGCAACTCAGGTACATTATGGCATACTGCTTGGAGCGGAACAGCAAGAGAAAATTGCTGGATCAGCATTGATATGGGTGAAGAAAAAGAAGTATCCATGTTCAAATATGTTCCAAGAGCACCACAGAAGAACGGTAACATCACAGGTTACGAAATCTATGTAAGTGATGATAACAAGACTTGGGGTGCACCTGTCGCTTCCGGCGCATGGGAAGATGATGGAACTGTAAAATATGCTAATTTTGACGAAGTATCTTGCAGATATGTAAAACTTGTTGCAACAAATACTGTATCTAATGAAGCGGGCAAGATCTTTGCAGCAGCGGTAGAAGTTCGTGTTGGATATGAAGTGAAGGAGGACTAGGTATGAAGAAAAGAATTTTCTCAGGATTACTTGCATTAGTACTTATGACCGGTTCACTTGGTGTTCAGAGTGCATCAGCTGCAGAAGAAGCACAGAATACAACAGGTACCACATATTATGTAAGTACTTTAGACGGAAATGACAATAACGATGGTCTTTCCGAAGACGAAGCTTTTTACAGCCTCGATAAAATTAATGAAATTACATTACAGCCAGGAGATCAGGTACTGTTAGAAGCTGGTTCCGTATTTACAAACGGATACCTTCATATCAAAGGAAGCGGTACAGAAGAAGCTCCTATTATCATTGACCGTTACGGTACCGGTAACGACCCTCGTATTGACACAAATGGTCAGGGCGTATGGTATCAGGATTACGGCGGAAGATTAGACAGTGCGTCTCATAAATACGAAGGTTACGTTTCTTCATCCATTCTTCTCTACGATGTGGAATATATTGAAGTCAGAAACCTTGAAATTACAAATAAGGCGCCTGAAATTGAAAATGTATACAATGCTTTAGATACAATGAACCGTACCGGTGTAGCTGCAGTAGCACAGAATATCGGTACTGTGGATCATATTGTTTTAGATGGTTTAAATGTTCATGATGTAATTGGTAACGTATATGACAAGCATATGAACAACGGCGGTATTTACTTTACTGTATTTAAACCGGAAAATGAAGCAGCAACAGGAATTTCCAGATACAATGACGTTCTTATTCAGAACTGTATCGTAAAAGATGTAAACCGTTGGGGTATTGCTGTTGGTTATACTATTTATCATGGACAGTTCAACCCTGCAGCAATTAGTGATGAAACAATTGCGAAATACGGTTCCGGTGATGTTGTGATCCGTAACAACTATCTTGAAGAAATCGGCGGCGATGCAATTACATTGATGTATTGTGACAGACCTCTGATTGAATACAATGTATCCAAAGGCGCTGCAAAACAGATCAATCCAAAAGACTATGCTCTTACAGGAAGCGGTCGAGTAGCAGCCGGTATCTGGCCATGGAAATGTAAAGATGCCGTATTCCAGTACAATGAATGTTATGATATGTATGTGAACCAGGATGGTCAGGCATGGGATGCGGACTCCGGTGACGGTACAATTTATCAGTACAATTACAGCCATAACAATGGCGGCGGCTGTGTAATGTTCTGTGCAGGACAGGCGATCAACAATATCTTCCGCTATAACATCAGTTATAAAGAAAGCGGCGGCGTTATGAATAATGCAGGCAACCCGGATGCACATATTTATAACAATACATTCTACATTGATGGAAACATCGATTTTATCCGTACAGGCATGGCCGGCGGCGGCATGGTTCTTGAAAACAATATTTTCTATTATGCCGGTGCAAATCCTAAGACAGAAGACTGGTATAAGAGCGGAAATACTACAAGATACGTATACGATAACAACTTATACTATGGTTACGCAAATACACCAACTGGTGATAAGAATGCGATTGTAGAAGATCCATTGTTTGTGGAAGCTGCAGAAGCTCCAAAGGTTCCATCCGGCGTATCTGCATTGAGCGGAAGAGATATTACATATCCTAGAGCAACTGCTTTTGATATGTTCAAATTAAGTGAATTCTCACCTGCGATTGATGCTGGTAAAGATATTGAAAACAACGGCGGTAAAGACTTCCTTGGCACAGAATTAACTGGTGCATTAGACCTTGGTGCTATTGAATATACGGATAATTATCCAGAGCCAACACCGGAGCCAACACCAGAACCAACACCGGAACCAACACCAGAACCAACTCCTGAAC
>X73_One_humped_Camel__coassemble_378_pt1 | contig 11969 bp, 6 predicted proteins | sample X73_One_humped_Camel__metabat2_low_PE_005 | metagenome-assembled genome bin X73_One_humped_Camel
ATGGGTTAGCCCATGGTTCCGGAGTTGGTTCTGGAGTTGGTTCTGGAGTTGGTTCCGGAATTGTTTCTTTGTTTTCTACTGCTGCACGAAGTTCAGCAAGTGCTGTATTCACACCGTTTACAGTAGCGTATTCGCTGTCAAGAATTGCTTTTGCTGCTGCAAGAGCTGCTTCAAATGCTGCTTTGGATCCTTCTGACCAGTCAGCTGTATCCATATCTTTTACTTCTGCATAGTATGTTTCTAATTCTGCTTTATCTGCAGCTTCCGGAGTATTTCCGGATAAGAGGATTTCGTGGATCTTAGGTACATTGCCTTTTTCCCATGCTACTGTGATTTCAATTACATTTGCAAATGAAGATGTATTGAATTCTACAAGACTTGTGGAAAGTGTACCAAGTTCTACCTTATCAGTTTTGTTGTTTTCGTCAACAACAGTTGCAATTACTTTTGCATTGGAGATTGTTGCAGGGCTCTGAAGCACTGTAATCTTCTGTACATTTGTATTTTCAGAGAGACGATATGTGAAGGAACCGTCTTCATCTGCTGCTGATTCAAATGTTGTGGAAACATCACCGTCGATCATAAGTGTAGGGATGTTGCCTGTGGATTCTTTACCATCAAGAACAACTGTTGGGTTGTTTTCAGATGGAAGGTAGAAGTCACCGCCGTTTAATTCGAATTCGCGGATACGAACCCATTTGTCTGCGCCGGCTTTGTTTCTTGTAATTTCAAATTTGATATAACGAGCTTCTGTGTCCAGATCCTCTACAGATTTTGTGTAGTAAGAAATTTCGTGATCCGGGAAGAGATCAGAAATATCATCTGTATTTTCTGCTTCGCCTTCGTTGTTGGAATCCTGGTTACCGATAACCATTACTTCTTCCCAAGTATTGCCGTCTACAGATACAGATACTAACGCATGACGTGGGTAGTCTGTTGTACCGTCATGAAGAACGAGTTTCAAGCTGTCAAGATCGATTACCTGACCAAGGTCATAAGTAATGTATTTGCCTGTGTACTGGCTAGCCTGAAGAACTGCTTCTGTTGTACGATCCTGGTCAAATGCTCTTAAGTGAGTGCCTTCATCGCCAAAGTTTGTAGCTTCTACGGAAATACCTTCGATTTCATAAGATTCTACTGTAAGGTTGTCGTAAGATACTGTGATATCTTTGTCTGTGTTGTTGATAAGACGGATATAACGAGCATCTTCGTATTCATCTTTTACTGCAGTCCAGATTATATCGTTCATAGATGTTTCAAGTGTAAGACCGTTTACACCTTCTGTTGTGATTGCAGAGATGTCTTTGATTCTGTCTAAACGAATACCAAGGTAATCGCCAGGAGCAAATGTAATATCTTCTGTGCTGGATAATGCAGCTTCTGCATCTTCTACTGTGATGTTCATAGCAGGAAGATCAGACATATTTGTAAAGATCGCATCTGTACGAACGATCTGTTCTCCTACGGAGATTTCAAAGATCTTGATCCAGTTGCCTGTAGCACCGTTGCTGTAGAATCTTACATATTTAGCAGAGATATCTTCAGCACTTAAGTTTACATACATTTCGTTTGTTGTATATGTTTCATATGTTGTGTAGTTTACACCGTCAGTAGAATACTGAAGAGAGTAATTTGTGAAGTAGTCACCACCGTCCATGAGTAAGGAGATTTCTCCTAATTTCACTTCACGGTCAAGTTCTACACCAATGTAATCGCCGGCTGCAGCACCGCTGCTGTACCAGATGTAAGAATTTGTTCTGCCGTCTACTACGTTAGAAAGACTTCCGTCGTATACGCCTTTGCCGTTGTCAAATGCTTTTAATGTAAGGCCTTCTGCTTCATCTTCGCCTTCGCCTTCAGCACGTACATCAAATTCATAAATTCTCCACCAGATTGCAATTTCTTTGTCGTTTACGAGACGAACTGCTTTTGCATTTACCGGTGTAAAGGAAGCACTGAATACTTCACCAATGTTTGTATAGGAACCGATCGCTACCCAATCACCGTTTTCTTTCTGGTATTCTAATGTACCTTCTGAAATGTGGTCGCCGGATCCCTGTGTAATTTCTACATAACCGATTGTTTCAACTTTTGCAAAGGAAAGACCTACGTAAGCGCCTTCTACTGTGTAATCTTTCTTTAAGTCAGCACCGTCATTGCTGTGAGAGAAACCTACATAACCATCTGTAGCATCATCTGTAAACTGGCCAAGGTTACCGTTTCTGATTACCATTTCATCTTCGTTGTAGAAACCAGTTCCTGTGATTACATCAGATGCAGAACCGGAATCATCGATCATAGCGTTAACAGTTGGAGCCAGTAATTTGTTAAGGTTTGTAACGAATGGTGTTACATGTTTGGAAGCCGGAAGAGCTGTTGTTGTACCTGTTCTTGTAGGACGAAGGTGACTTTCACTTCCTGCCATTTCAGCAATTGCTTCTGAGTAATAGGACCATACTTTGGAAGCATTGTTTTCTTCAATACCTTTCTGAGTATTGATAAGAGCGATTGCTGCTTCTGCACGGTCTTTTAATGAATTTGTGAAAGGAAGAAGTTCTTCTTTCATATCTTCATTCTTAGATTTTTCATGGTAAGCATCACAAGCTGCAGCGATTTCTGCAAATTCAGCGATCATTGCATCATGATCTGCTTCTGTTGCTGTTCCGTTTTCCACTTTTGCATAGTATGCATCCATAAGCGGTTTTAATTCTTCACTCTCTGCAAGGTTCAGGCCGTGACCGTTTGGTGAAGGGTCAGACATGTGTTTTGCAAGTGTATGAAGTTCTTCAGAAGCATCAGGATCTACATACTGGAAACAGTCAGCCCAGCTCTGATCATCATCAAAGTCAGCGATATTCCATGTGTAGTCAGCTACTGCAAAGAGAGAAACCTTGGAACATTCTGCATCCTGCATTGGGTTAGTTACAACACCAACAAGATCTGCAGGATCAACATCTGTGTGAAGGAGACTACCTTTACCCATCATAAGACGGGACATGTTAATATCGTTTACAGGCCAGTTCAGCCAGAACAGAGGAGCACGTCTCTGACCGTTTGTTGCATTGAAGTTACGGAAATGATCCAGTGTTTTAACTTCTACAGGCTGACATACTGCTTCACCTGTCCAGAAGATCTGAACGTCATCCGGGAAACCTGCATCGTATGTATTTAATTCAGAGTAGTTGCCCTGCCAGGAGTGGTTGTAACCAGCCGGACAGAATACGGAATCGTATACATCGCCTTTTTCTTCAGCCCATTCAGATACCGCTTCCATAACACGGATAACGATGTCTTTGTTCAGGGAACCAACGTCATCGCCAAGTACACCGAACTGACGAACGCCAACTTCGTATAACTGTTCGAATTTCGCTAACAGAGCGTTAATTTCGCTTTCTACAGCACCGGAGTTGAAACCGCCCATGAATGGATGTGCTGTCCATACGAAACGACATTTGTTCGCATTACCAACTTCTACCATTTCAGCGATTGCTTCGATTTCTTCCTGTGGATAGAGCTGTCTCCATTTGGATGTATGGTATGGGTCATCCTTTGGAGCAAATACGTAGCTGGTCATTTTGAACTGACCGCCGAATTCCATAAGAGACATACGGTCTTCGTTGGACCATGGAATACCATAGTAACCTTCGATGAAACCACGGATACTTGTATCCGCATAGTCTTCAATTGTAAGACCGCGAACTTCAAGTTCCGGAGACTGATCCAAGATGTGCATCAGAGATACTACACCATAGAACGCGCCGTCAGTGTTTTTACCAAGAACTACGATTGTGTCATTCTGAGCGTCTACATCCAGTACATATGCATCGAACTCATCAAATGTAGATTCATCAAAGCTGAGATTTTCTTCTGCATAGTTGTCTACATAATCGTCGGAGCCGTATACACCTACAAGGATGTTTGCGCCGTTGCCTGTTTTGTTAGCCTCTTTCATTGTGAGACCGTTATCTTCCAAAACAGCTGCTACTTTGTTTTCTGTTACTTCATCAATACCTTCTCCGAAGATCACATCCACATTTCCTTCTAAAGAAAATGTTTCGTCATCATATTCGATGCTGTGTGGTGTCGGATAAATCTTATATTCAGTTTCAGCCGCACTAACCACTAAGCCCTGAGGTAAGATAGAAGCCGCCATTGCCATTGTAGTAGCAAGGGCAAGGAATCTTTTTCCTTTCATTTTTTCTTTTCCTCCCTTAAGTTTATTATTGGCAGACGGTAAATACCGCCCGCCAATTTACAATTACACTTTAACATAGAATGCGAGAATTAACCATTACTTTTTATGTATTCTGCTATTTAAAATAACGATACAGCATAGTTACCGTCTGCTCTCTGAGAACCTTATCGTTTGTTCCGAAAGTTCCATCTTCGTAACCTGTTACGATACCCTGTTCAGATGCCCATGTTGCTGCGTTTGTATACCACTTGCCTGCTGCCACATCCGGGAATGGACAAGCTGCCGCCGGAGCAGGTTCCCCTGCATGTCTGTAAAGGAAGGTTGCCATCTGAGCTCTTGTACATGTTTCTTCCGGACCAAAGGTGGTTGCGGTAAGACCATTTACAATACCTTTTTCTACTGCCCAAAGGACTGCATCGTAGTAGTATTTGCCTTCTTCAAGGTCGGTGAATTTGTTTTCTGCATCTTTTACTTCCGGCTTGCCCATTGCTCTCCAGATGAATGTAACAATCTGACCACGGGTACAGTCCGCTTTTGGACCGAATTCGTCCGCTTTCAGACCATTTACGATACCGTTCTGGGAACCCCAGGCTACTGGTTCGTAGTAGTATTTACCTTCTGCTACATCTTTGAATGGGTTTTCCCATGGTTCTGGAGTTGGTTCTGGTGTAGGTTCCGGAGTTGGTTCTGGAGTTGGCTCTGGAGTTGGCTCCGGTGTTGGATCCGGCTGATTCGCCTGAATATATTCTTTTGCCAGTTCTGTAATGCCCGCATACATACGAGCTGTTTCTGTAAATACCAGCTCACGATCTGCTTCTGTTGCATAAGTTGCACTGCCGTATCCATTGCCGCCCTGCTGCGGTCTTCCAAGAGACAGCACCAGATTGCTTACCTCTTCTGCCATCGTTTCATCCAGAGACATAAGGTATTTTGCCTTGTTGATATCACGGACTCCTTTTTTCAGCATTTCATAACGAGGTGTGCTGTAATAATACCCGGAATCTTCATCTGCATCCTTTTCTGCCGGATAAATAAACCATCCATCTCCTGGCTCCCAGTATTTGTATGTAACATTGCTCAGCGGATCAGCTACCCAGTTGTCCCATGCCCAGCGAAGGAAACCATTTGTGTTCTGATTTAAGGAATACCACATGGTCCAGTAGTTATCTGCCGGATCACTGATCGTAAAGTTGCCAGGATAATTTCCGGTACAGGTGTAGATGGTTGTCATTAATCCTAATTCTTTACGATGCTCTGCCAGATCACGAAGTTTATCACTGGAACTTGAAATATAGCCAAGGTTAATGGAAATATCATCCAGACGATCCATAAATGTATCATCTGCCTGACTGTAGTTAAATGCAGAGGAGATCATAAAACTCTCTCCCTCATCATTTGTGATGGATTCTATCAATTCTACTGCAGGTACAAGCTGATCCATGCTTCTTTCATCCATGGAAATATAAGTAATATCAAACCAGCCCTTTTCTTCGGAATGCTCCATGAAATCTTTCAGGAATATCGTCCACATATTCTTCCAATCCGCTGCTCCCGGTGTGTAGGATTTCTGTACCATTCTGCCGGCTGATGCATCATAATAAGCAATCTGGTTGTTCCAAGGTACAATACTGTAGCATTTAATCTGTCCGATTCCATTGTCAGGATCTAAGACGCCGCATTCAATCAGGAACTCAATCCATGCATCATACCAGGTATAATCAAAGCTAAATGTTCCGTCACTGTTTTTCGTCCATTTCACCATGGATGGGTCGCCGTAGTAGGACTGATGATTCCATGCTTCTTCCACAATATTTGCAACGATATCTACACCGCCCAGCTCTCTGTATTCTTCCATGGAAGCTCTCATGTATTTAAAATGTTCTTCTGTAAAATAATCTTCTTCCGCAACTCCGTAATAATTTGCTACAGAGAACGGATGCTGCCAGATCTGAATCTGCGTATCCGTATCTGCCGCTGTCGGCTGTACCAGATCTAATACTTCAAATCGGTAGCTCAGCTGATAATCTTCTTCCAGACCTTCTGCACTTACCGTGATAACACCTTCATATGTACCAGGAACTGCATCTTCCGGCACACGGATCGTAATCCAGGAAAATGCTGCTGTTTCTTTTGGAATATCCAGCACGCCTCCCTTATGGATAACATCCGGGAATTCTTTTACCGGTGCATTAACATTTCCTCGGCCGATGTTTGCCTGGACTTCTTTCAGCCATTTTGCCTCTGCACAATCGGAAGAAATGGTATGTTCTTTTCCATTTTTATCTGTCATTGTAAAATCACTGATTGCAACTTCTGCACGTTTTACCGCTTCTCCACGGGAACAGAGCACGATCTTGGCACTGAGAACATCACCTTTCCATGCAGTATCAAAAAGATCATTGCCTAATACCTGTTTCAGTTCCTCATAATCTTCATGCGTTTCCAAACGTTCTGCTGCTGAGAAACCGGCTGACAGATAAGAAATCTCCGGTATTACTTTTACTTCTACATCATCTTTCAAAGAGGTTTTTTCATCCATAACTGTAATCTTTGTTACCCCCGTTCCAACTGCCGTTACTTTTCCATCAGCATTGACTGCTGCCACATCTTCATCAGCACTGCTCCAAACCAGTTCTACGTCGGTAGCTGCAGATGGAACCACCGCTGCTGTCAACTGTTTTTCGCTTCCTTCTTCCAGACAAATGCTGTCTTCTCTTATCAGCACTTCTTCTGCCTGGATTTCATCATGATACACACGAATGCAGTCGATCTGAATATTCTTATATCCATCTTTCAGAACTACCTTCAGCGTATGTTCTTTATTTTCCAGTTTCTCTGATATAAAAATGGTCTGCTGATGAATGGTCGCGCCATCCGTAGTAGAATCGGCCTGTCCTGCCAGTTCACCATCGATATACACATCATAAACTCCATGAACTTTGTTCAGACTGGCGATCAGTTCCACCCTCTGTCCTATAAAATTCATTTCAAAATAAGCGCCTGCCGCTCCTGAATAATGGTCATCACCATTGGAAAACAGATCCTGATAGCCGGTTTCTGCATACCACCCATCAGAATACCGAAGCTTGAACAGCTCTCCAGTTGCTGTGGTCTGACTGTCCTCTACGGTTGTGATCACCCCGTCTTCCGGTTCTGCATTTACAGGCATGCTGCCAAGCAGCATGGACAAAGAAATTACAGCTGAAAGAATACGGGTAATTACTTTTTTCTTTTTCATCTTATTTCCTCCTTTTCCTTTCCTTCAAAAAATAGTACTATTATTACTATAACATGTATTGGAGCAATTGTAATGAAAACTATCTACATCCTACTGACAAAATCTGAAACTTATATTTCCAAGATCATCCAAGCAACAACTAACGACAAGTATACCCATGCATCCATTTCTTTTGATTCTTCTCTGCAGCCCTTGTATAGTTTTTCCAGACTGCAGGCAGATATGCCGCTCCCTGCCGGATTACATACAGAATCGTTTGACAGCGGTTTCTTTCACAAATACCCTTATCTTCCATGCACCCTTCTGGCTCTGGAGGTTGAGGATGAAACCTACGAATCCGCCAAGGCTCACGTTGAAGATATGATGTCCAGATCCGATTCCTATCGCTACAATGTAATGGGATTGATCTTCTGTCGCTTGAATATTCCTTTAAACCGCAAAAGCCATTATTTCTGTTCCGAATTCGTTGGACACGTTCTGCATAGGAGCAATGCCCTGGAGCTTCCTAAGGATCCTTCCCTGATGAGACCTTATGACTATACGAAGATCCCTCATTTGTCCTGCCTGTACGAAGGCTCTCTCTTTGACCTGCTCAGCTATCTCTCTGCTAAGAAGGTTTCCGTCCCTCAGAGAGCTTTTGCGCTTCCTTTATAATATTTTTAAAACATTTTAAATTACTGCTTTTTTCATAATTATTTATGTATATTCAGACAATTTAAAATTTATTTTATTTTTTTCAAAATATATATTGACAAATCCCACTGTATGTACTACAATAAACTCAACAAATAAAACAAACGAAGAGACAACTTCACAAACAGGAGGACGGTCCAATGGCTTCATAAATCTTTAATCCATATGAAAAAATCTCTTAAAGAGTTTACATAGATGAGCTAAAGGAGGAGATTTATATGAAAGGAAGAGATCCATAGTGGACAACCTAAAAATCAATAGAAAGAGAGGTTATACAGTGAGACTTCTAGAATATCATTAAAAGAGCTATTCGATAAATAAAAAATCGAATAGCTCTATTACTTTGCATTTTTATTTATTTTTCTCTTTCAGCATCCTGTAATTTCGCTTCGCATAGTGGAAACAGGACACCAGCATCATGGCCACACTGGCACACAGCAGTATCATGGAAACTGCGTATGGTATGTCATACCATACCACATGAGTAAAGATCATGGCATAGATCAGACAAGTGGTGACTTTGCCATGCCACTTGGCACCATGTACTTCCCCTGTCTTTTTAATTGCAAGCAGACTGGTAATTCCAAGGAAGAATTCCTTTACGACCAGTAAGAAGATCGGAATCCACATAAAGGAAAATCTGCTCAGCAGACACAAAAGCATCGTAAGCTGTGTCAGCTTATCTGCAATCGGGTCAATGGCTTTCCCAAAATCACTGCTCATATTAAAACGTCTGGCAATATAGCCATCCAGAATGTCCGTCAGACCGGATAACAGCAGCACAACGGTTGCAGCCGGATAATTTGCCTCTTTCATATACAGCCAGACGAACGGCGGAATCATAAGGATTCTGAGCATGGACAGGATATTTGGAATGGTTAATATTTTGTTCTTTGTTGTTGATTCTGTCATATCCCATCACTCCTCTTCCATGTTCATATAGGCTTCTGCCACCTTATTGTATTCAAACTCTCTGGTAATCTTCTCTACCTTAAAGTCATCTCCCTGAATCACACTGCGATAAATATAACGCCCTTCATCCAGAATCGTATCTCCCTGAACAACAGCACCTACCACATAATGCTTCTTATCATATTCAAATTCATCTACTACGGCCATCTCCACATCACTGCCGTCTTTCGCCTTTACATGAAAGGTTACGTATTCGTTATATTCCTGTTCCATCACGGTTCCTCCTTCATCACATTTCTACCATTATAACCCATAATGGGAAAAAAAGTCGACATTTCTGCCGACTTTTCTTATTCTTTAGAAAATATTTAGAGATTTGTTTCAAAACCGATCATCAGACCGCCTTTTTCTGCATAAAAACTGCAAAGTCCGCCGGTTGGTGCGATCACTACTTCTGCCTGTGGAAATTCTGCTAATGTTGTTTCTTTTAATTTTGCTGATAAGCCTTCGTTGTAGCAATGATCAATCAAAAGCTTGCCGCCATTGTAACCAAGTCTCTTCATATTGCGATAGATTTCTGTCAGTGTCTTCTTTTCACCACGGCATTTGTCTGTTGGATGAAGCTGACCTTCAGGACTTACATCACCAACCATACGGATACCCATAAGTCCTGCAATTTTTGCTACTGCGTGACTTATACGTCCGTTGTTTGCTAAATTGTGGAGAGATTCCAAAGAGAAAATCAATGCAGTATGCTGTTCTTTGTATTCTGTTACTTCCTTGCATACAGTTTCGAAATCTTTGCCTGCAAGAACCAGTTCACGAATCTTCTCAATGTGAAGCTTGATTTCCGGACCTGCGGAATAGGAATCTAATACAAATACTTTCTTGCCCGGATTCTCTTCTTCATACTGCTGCTTTGCAATCATTGCTGCATTATAGCTTCCTGAAAGTGTGCTGATGATTGTTACACAATATACAATATCACTGTCGCCAAATGCATCCAGCCAGTCACCTACGCCTGGACATGCAGTACCGGAGCGTCCTTTATAGGAACTTAATTCACTTACCATCGCAGATACATCTAATGCTGTATCATCTACATATTCTTTACTATCAGTAACAATTCTTAATGGAGCAACTTTAAAATCCACATCTGTCAAACTGTATAAGTTTGCAGAAGAATCTGCAACAATCCTTATCTTCATAGTAATATCCCTTCTGATTATTCTCTGGTTGATAGTTTTATTATTTTAATTACCGTTTCATGTGGTTTCAAAAACTACATGCCTCTAAAAAATACCATATAGACGTACCTCTGTCAAGTCATGTTTTACATACTTACAGGAATGATTGTATTCAAATTTTTTTTATGATATCATGGTTGTATGTTTTACAGAAAGGAACGCATTATGACTTTTTCAAAGGATTCGGTCAGTCGAAAAGAAATCTATCGTTACCTGGGCTATAAAGGTTTTCTCCCGGATGATACCGTACAGCAGATGACAGAATGCGTTCTGGAGGAACTTTTTAAGGTCATACAGCCCAAACATGTTTACCAGTCTTACGTATGCCAAATTCAGAAAGATCTGATACTTCTTGGGGATTATTCCATTTCCAGCAGTTCTCTTTCCAGGAATCTGGCGCAGTGCAGCCATGTGATCTTGTTTGCAGCCACACTGGGCATCCAGTGCGACAAACTGATTCAGCGGTACACAATCACCAACATGGCCAAAGCTTCTATCGCCCAGGCATGCGGAGCCGCTGCTATTGAAGCTTACTGCAATCATATACAGGAAGAAATTCGTCTGCAGGCTTTGGAACATAATCTCTATTTAAGGCCGCGATTCAGTCCGGGATATGGAGATCTGCCGCTGGAGACCCAGCAGATTCTGTTTGACAGTCTGCAATGCACCAAGCGGCTGGGACTTACCTTAACAGACAGTTTACTGATGTATCCCTCAAAAAGTGTAACAGCATTCATTGGCTTAACAAAAAATAAACAGAGCTGCCACATTTCCAAATGCGGCACCTGTAAGAATATAGGATGTGAATTCAGATATGAAGATTAGTGAAAAATTAGGAAAAGAACTATTATTTTTTGACGGTGCAATGGGCACCGTACTGCAGTCACGCGGTTTGAAAACCGGTGAGATTCCGGAAACCTGGAACCTCCTCCATCCGGAAAAGATCAAAGAAGTACACAAAGAATACTTACTTGCCGGCGCAAATGTAATCAATGCCAACACCTTTGGCGTTAATACCTTCAAATGCAAATCTATGGACTACACCGTAGAGGAACTGGTAAGTTCCGGAATCCGCATTGCCAAGGAATCCATTGAAGAAGCCAAGGCCAAAATGCTGGAAATGGGTACTCCAAAAGAAGAAATCCATGATATGTATGCTGCCCTTGATATCGGCTCTCTTGGAAAATTACTGAAACCGCTGGGCGAGATTCCTTTTGAAGAAGCTTACAATGCATTCAAAGAAATCGTAATTGCCGGTGACAAAGCAGGTGCAGATCTTATTTTAATTGAAACAGTCAGCGATTCTTACGAAATCAAAGCGGCTGTTCTTGCTGCAAAAGAAAACAGTACACTACCGGTAATCGTTACTATGATTTTCGACGGAAACGGAACGCTCCTCACAGGCGGCGATGTCGCTTCCGTAACAGCCATGCTGGAAGGACTGGGTGTGGATGCCATTGGTTTTAACTGCGGACTTGGTCCGGATCAGATGCTGGCACTGCTTCCGGAACTGACCAAATGCTGCTCCATCCCGATCGCAGTCAATCCAAATGCCGGTCTTCCATCCGTTGTGAACGGCAAAACCGTATTTAATGTGGAACCGGAAGAATTTGCCCAGAAAGTACAGCTTTTGGTAGAACATGGAGCAAGTGACGTAGGCGGATGCTGCGGTACGACACCGGAA
>X73_One_humped_Camel__coassemble_379_pt1 | contig 11951 bp, 9 predicted proteins | sample X73_One_humped_Camel__metabat2_low_PE_005 | metagenome-assembled genome bin X73_One_humped_Camel
CTTATGGAGCGCATCATAAAACAAAGGGCTTCCTCCTGTGTGAATAAACAATATGTTCTTATCTCTGATTCCCTGCTCCTTAAGATATTGCAGCATTCCTAAAAATGCTTTTCCGGTATACACCGGATCAAGAGGCAGTGAATTCACTGCAAATTCTTGTGAAATACAATCAACAATCTGGGAATCGTATTTCCCATAACCGCCTTTTGTATACTCGGCCAGCAAATGAATCCGGTCCTCATAATCATCCTTCCATTCTATCTTCTGTTCCTCAAACCAGCTTGTCATTCCCTCTTTGATAATGGACCATGCTCGTTCATAAGTTCTGGAAGAGATCAAAACCCCCATAATCGGTGTTGTACAGCTGCTTACGATTGTTCCGCAAGTAAGACCGGCCTGGGTAGATCCGGTTCCGGATGCATGAAAAATATAATCAAAGGTACAATTCTGTTCTTTTTCATACTGCTGTATCTTTGAAAATACCTTTGCATAAGCGCGGGCCGGAGTGCCTTCATTTCCGGCACCATATTTATTTCCATATATATAATATGGCTTATGCCCTTGTTCTTCCAGTGTTTTTATTAAATTTTCCACAGTTTCCGCAATTTTTGTACGTTCACACAGTACAAGAGAGGCATTTAACAGCTGCATCAGCCGGCTGTTGCTTGTCTGTTCCACATCATCCCCTTCTTCCATTGTACAAATGATATAACAGGGAATATTCTCTCTATAACAGCGATTGGCAATCACTCTGCAAATATTCGATTTCACATTTCCATATGCAATCATAACATCGCAGCCTTTCTGCCTCATATCCGCAAAAAACTCTTCCGCTATGCGCACCTTGTTTCCTCCAAGTGAAAATGGAAGCAAATCTTCTCGCAGCACATAAAAACGATTTCCGGTTCCGGTTCTGTCCTGAATCGGATGAATTGGTGACAATCCAAAATCCATAGATTCCTACCTCCTTACTCTGAAAAAAGAAGGATGAGATTCTCTCCCATCCTTCCATATTATTTAGATTTACGTCTTTTTCTGCGTTTTCTAACACTCTTTACAATCAGTGTCACTACAATAGCAATAATACCTAAGCCAATAAGAACAATAAATACACCGATAATAATATGAGAAACCGTGAACAGTTCCTTGCTGATCGGTTCAAGCATCGGTTCGGATAATACATTATTCTTAATATCCTCTAAACGTTGTTCTTCCAAAGCTCTTTGTTCTGCTATCTTCTGTGCAATCTCTTCCTGAAGACGCTGTTCTTCCAGCATTGATTCTTCTGTAACTGCAACTTCACCAATTTTGTGATCTTCATAATAGAAGTAGCGCCACATCATGTTACCGAAAGAAGTAGCAAATACTTCTCCATCTTTTTCTGTATAAACTTCTGCTGCCATTCCATTTGGAAGTGTAATGCTTCCTCCGGAATAAAGATGATTTCCTTCTTCTACCACGTGATTGATAAAATTATTAAAACCATATTCATACAGTGTTTTTGCATTCATAAATGAGTCAGCGGATGATGGAGAGAACATCGTTACCTCAATTAATGTCATGCCGTTTCTTTCTGCTCCGGAAACAAATGTATTTCCGGCAGCATCTGTATATCCGGTTTTGCCGCCGAGACATCCTTCAAAATAATAAGGACCTTCGTTAATCAGTTCATTATGAGAAGTAACGGTTCTTTTTCCGGATAAAGTTGTATTTGAAATTTCAAATTTACGAGTAGTAGCCACTTTACAAAATGTTTCATTTTTGAGAGCTTCACGCATGATCAATGCCAGATCATACGCACAAGTATAATGATTTTCATCCGGCATACCATGAGCATTGTTAAAATGTGTATTTACACAGCCGATAGCTGCCGCTCTTTCATTCATCATCTGGCAGAACCCTTCAACACTTCCGCCTACGTGTTCTGCAATCTGACTTGCGAAATCATTTGCTGATTTCAGCATCAATGCATACAGGCATTCTTCCATGGTAAATTCTTCTCCAACCTGTGTATTCAGATTGGAACTTCCGGAATAAGCTTCTGCAACACCTGTTTCCGTAAATACAACAACTTCATCTAATGACGAATTCTCAATTGCCAAAAGTGCAGTCAGAACTTTTGTTGTACTGGCAGGATACATTTTCTCAAGCATGTTCTTATCATACAAAATCGCTCCGGTATTTGCGTCCATCAGACATGCAGTACGAGAATTGATTTCCGGTCCCTGAGGCCATCCTGTCAGATTATTTGTCGCAATCGTACTTGGTGTCGGCACGGCTTCCTCTGCAGTCTCCGTCACAGTTTCTGTTACAACAGCTGTATCTTCTGCCGCAAAGGCAATGCCTGGAACAAGCATCATACATGCCAGGCCGGCAGCGAACCCTCTTATATACTTATTTATTCTTTTGTTTAACATATTTGCTCTCCCAAACCATCTTCCACAGCTTTTACCATCGCAGCCAGTGCTTCCTCTTCGTCCACACCATCGCAAATGATTTCTATTTCATCCCCACGTCTGGCACATGCACCAAGTACACTTAATACACTTTTTGCATCTGCCAATGTATCTTCGAAAGATAAACGTACTTTACATTGAAACTTTGCAGCTTCTTTGCAAAAATATGCTACCGGCCTTAGATGAAGGCCGGAAACATTAGTTATAACTACTTTCTTTCTTACCATTTTTCCACCTACTTGTTTGCAGCTTTTCCGGTGAATAACTGTAATGCATTTGCATTATCCGCCGTAACAGCTGTCTCCTGTTTAGAAATCTCAAGTTCTATCACAATGTCATCCACAAGTTCTAATCCATTTGGCAGTTCAATATGAACAGGAACTGTATGTGAACCTTCCGAAAGTCCTGCAAGCTCTACGTATCCTTTGATTTCTTCTTCTTTCAAACCTCTTAAAATCTGCTGATTTCCTTTGATACGCACTTCCAGTTCACTGGAACCATATACTGCAACCAGGTTATCTGCCAGTTTTCTCTGTTCAATATTCGTAACCGGAACGTCGAACAGTTTACTGCCGTCCGGAAGAATTGTCACATAAACAATGACACTGGAACTGACATCCGTCGCAAGACGAATGTTCTCCGGAAGATATGGATTGATATCAACTCGCGCAGTCATATCGTCTATCTGATCTTCCACATCAATTTCGTCTGACGGAATCACAATTCGATTACCGTCTTCTTTTAGGGCTTCCAAAGCTTCGTCTGTTCCAACCACCGTAAGCACTTCCGGTACTGTTGTAATCTTCTCAACTTCAAAGCCTCCTCTCGGTTTGCCCGAATAATCCACTTCAATCTTAATATCTGTCTGAAGTTTCCACAATTCTACATCTACAGCAACCATACCATTCGCATCAGTACCATACAGCTTAATATACTTCATCTGCGCTTCTGTAAATGCATCCTGATTCTTATCAATAATCTCTATCTTGCCCTGGAATCTTCCATTGGCCGCCAATCCGTTTACATCCACCTTTGCAACCACTTTGTCAATTTTTGAAACAAGGGATTCCGGTCCGCTGATCATCAGCTGTTCCGGATAGGTCATCATATTGCCCACTTCATACTCTTTGGAAGGCTTTGTTTCCCCTGTAGATGCGGTGAGTACAAAGGATTCACTGATCAACGATTCTACCTGAATCGCAATGGATGCCGGTGTCACGGAAAAAGCTTCTACTTCTAATTCCGGATAACGGGGACAGCTTGCCGACAACGGTACCATGACCGGATCTGCCTCAAGGCTGACAATCTGTGTCATATCCGCAAGAACAAGAATATCCTCTGTGTCAATATTATTCAAAATAGATCTAGGTCCATGAACGGTAACACGCACCGTACCTCTTTGCATCTGATAACTAAGCCCCATACTTTCAAGATACGGCCCATTGACTACTTCAATCGGCACTTCAGTAATTACCTTATCCTTAAGAGGATCCTCTACATTTAATGCCACAAACCAGCATAGAATCGCTAAAAACACAGATCCAATCTTCAATCCAAGATTCTTCGTAAATATCTCTTTCACACGGGCAAGATTAATTTTCGGTATTTGTTTCATTCTTATCCCGTCCTTTCCATATTCTGAATTTCTTGGAATCACTGTCATCTGTGTTCTTTTTCTGGAATCTGACAAGTTCTTTCTTCATATCAATCGAAGTTACTTCTGTGACCAGTTTGCCTCGATGTGCATAAGAAACTCTTCCTGTTTCTTCTGACACCACAATGGTAAATGAATCACTGACTTCACTAATACCAAGAGCGGCTCTATGTCTCGTACCTAAATGCTTACTTACATTGCTGTTATCGGATAACGGAAGATAACAGGTTCCTGCAAGAATACGATCTCCTTTTACTACAATCGCACCGTCATGAAGAGGTGTATTATGTTCAAATATATTTACCAGGAGCTGACTGCTCAAAATGGAATCCATCTGAATTCCGGTATTTACAAACTCAGTCAAATCAATATCGCCCTCGATTACGATCAAAGCACCCGTTTTCACTTCACTCATGTCGTATACACCGCGAATCAATTCCACGATTGTTTTGTCAGAATAACGCACTACCTCTTCTTTTCCAGAATCAAACTGAATTGGAATAATAGAAGAAACAATTTTCTTCTCTCCTAAGTTTTCCAATGCCTTTCTTAATTCCGGCTGGAAAATAATTACAATCGCAGTCAGTGCAACCGTACCTACACTTTCTAAAATCCAAAGAAGTGTGGTCATTTGGAACAGATTTGCCAGAAGAATAAAAAACGCCACAATGTAGATACCCTTTAACAGAGTATACGCTCTCGTCTTCTTGACCCAAACAATGCAGAAATAAATAATAACTGCCAGGATCAGAATTTCAAGAACATCTAAAATCTGAAAATCCGGTATATAAATACCGTCAATATAGCGTCTCAAAACCTGAAATACGGTATCCAAATCCTCACTTCCTTTCTTTATAATCTCGTATTACGTAAATGCAAATGAATTTTATAATTCTTTTAATGATTCTTCTAACTTTTTCTCTAAATCATCCTGGTCATAATCGATTGCTTCACAGTTATCACCTAACATGTTTTCAGCAATATCAATGACAATCTTTTTCTCTTTCTGTGCAATCGTTAATTTCGGAACTGCTTTTACATAGTAATAGTATTCATCGTCTTCATATTCAAGGTGTTCTGTTCTTGTGTAGTCTACACTAAGTACAAAATAAGTCAGAATAATACCGGCTGCCATTGCACTGATTGTTCCAATGATCAATGCTGTCATGGAAACTCCAAGATCCAGGAAAATTCCTCCGCCGACCATGATACCGAAGTAACAGCAGGCACCAACAAAAACAGCGATAAACCATGAATAATCGATACTCAGTTTACGAATCGCATATACCACGATAAATACAAGCACCATTGCCACAATACTGAGCAGCATCATTTTATTCTTCACAATGCCATCCAGAATCAGTCTCACATTGGCAACTAAATCCGCTTCTTCTGTTCCCTGAAATACCGGTGCTTTTTCTTTGATCACCTGAATCAAATAATAGACAAATGTTCCGCAGCTTACAGACACTGCTGAAGATGGTCTTTTCTTTAAACCGTAACAAACCGGAATTATACAGGCACATCCCGCACCGAACGCAAGCGGTGTCAGCACAAAAGCCAATGCATCCTGTTCCACATATCTGGCTGCAAATATATACAAAAGAACAAGAATAATTGCAATGGTTCCAGCCACTTCTATTCCCAGTGCATAACTATGACCCATGATCATAACACCGGCAAAAACAGCGATCATTCTAGGTGATAATAAGGCACAAATCAGTGCCATGATCAGCAGTACAAAAATATTTGAAAAAATCGGTAAAAATCCAATCGTATTATTAATTGAAGTAAATACCAGCATCGCCAGAGCAAATTTCAGGATTGGAAGAATCCAATCCGCACCTTTGATGTATATCTGTCTGATTCTCTCTTTTAATTCTAATAAAAATGTCATTTTCATTCCTCCGCCTCTTCTGATTTACTTCACTTTTTCATATTTTCCATGCGGTAGCGTTTCTCTAACCTAGCCAGTTCATGGTCATATGCCTGAATCTGATGTTTCGCTTTTGCATATTGTATGGAACGCACAATATATGTAATCGCTGAATAAACTACCAAAACAATCACGTACCCAAGCAGAATCTCAGCAATAAGAACTCCTAAATTCAGATGATGAAGCTTCTCCATCAGAAAATCCAGATGATAAACAGCCAGCATAACTAAAACCAATCCATACCCAACAGTTACTGCAAAGAAGTTTTTGATCAGTGACATACCAATATAATCACTTCGGTACATTCTCTGAATCTTCATAGCCTCCTGTCCAGGTCCTTCCTCAAACCGGGCCAGGTTTGTCATAATTCGTATTTTTTCTTCACTTAACATATAAATCTCCATTCCACTGTTACTTTGTAACAGCTCTATGCTTACAATATTTCATATGCATACAGTCACGACATAATATCATTCCTATTGTAACACAAAGCCTTTTCCAATGCAAACCGATAGACAATATATTTCTCGAATCCCGCATTTTTTCAACGCCTCCGCAGCGGCATCCATGGTGCTTCCAGTGGTATAAATATCGTCCAAAAGAAGCACTCTTTCCCATGGAATCGGAATCTGCTCTGCAATAAAAGCATCTTTTAGATTCTCCCTCCGCTCCTCCACGGTCAGTTCTTTTTGCGCAATTGTCTTGCTTGTTCTTTTTAAAATCTTTTTTTCCACCGGTATGTTCATATAACCTGCCAAAAGTTCCGCCACCACTTCCGCCTGGTTATATCCTCGTGCTCTTAACCTGCTTTTGTGCACGGGAATGGGCACAATGACCTGTGGATTCCATCGAAGCAACGTGTTCTTACCATAACGCCAGGCCGCTGCCGCATAAAAAGCACCGTATTCCTTTCTGGACATATATTTGAAATAATGCATGGATTTTCGCATCACTTCATTATAAAGAAAAATGCCCATACCCTCCGTAAACGCATGTGCCACCACTGAACAGTCGTAGCATACGTCGTCTCCTTCCGATACAGGCTTTCCGCACTTTGTACATTTAGGCTCCAAAACAAGGGGCAGCTGTTTCATACAGCTGCCACAGATCATCTGAAATCCAGGTTCCACAATATCATGACAAATTGGACATCGTGGAGGATACATCAAATCCAGAAATACTTTTTTTATTCCCAATCGCTTCATTTAATTCTTTAATTCTCAAATCCAGCGTTGTATAGCGATTCTGTTCCATTTTGTTCTGGACCATTTCGTCAAAGGTTCGTTCACTTCCCACCATAGTCACACAATGCTTCGCACGAGTCACTGCCGTGTACAGCAGGTTTCGGCTCATAAGCATGCGCGGACCGCCCAAAAGCGGGATTACAACTGCCGGATATTCACTTCCCTGGGATTTGTGAATGGTAATTGCATATGCCAATTCCAACTCTTCCAACTGCTTAAAAGAATACTCCACAAATCTTCCTTCATCAAATTCAATGGTCATACACTCCGCAAATTCATTCATTTCCCGGATAATCCCCATATCCCCATTGAAAATCCCTACACCTTTGTCCACCGGAATCCCATATTTGCCTCGGATTTCCCATTCCAGCTGATAATCGTTCTTGATCTGCATCACTTTATCACCTTCACGGAAAATGCGGCTTCCATAGGTATGTTCTTTCTTTTTGCCATCCGGCGGATTGATGTATTTCTGAAGAATCTCATTTAAATTCTCCACACCAAGAGGCCCCTTCCTCATTGGTGTAAGCACTTGTATTTCCGACAGATCAGCTTTCACATGTCCCGGAAGCTTATCCTGAACCAGCCATCGGATAATACTGATAATCTGATTTGGATCTATATAGTTTAAAAACATAAAATCCTTATGCTTTGTCTTTAAATCCACATATTCCCCATTGTTGATCTTATGTGCGTTGACAACAATGGAGCTTTCGGATGCCTGTCGGAAAATCTTCTCCAACTGCACCACCGGAAACTGTCCGGAGCGGATAATATCCAAAAGCACACTTCCCGGTCCAACGCTTGGAAGCTGATTCACATCACCTACCAAAATCAGTCTCGTTCCGACCGGTATGGCACTGAGCAGCGCATGAAGGAGATGGATATCCACCATGGATACCTCATCAATAATGATTACATCCGCTTCCAAAGGATTCTGTGCATTGCGTTCAAAATGAACACCTTTATCCAAATCCTGTCCGCCGCCGTTGATTTCCAGCAGACGATGAATCGTAGATGCCTCATATCCTGTAGTTTCCGTCATACGTTTTGCTGCACGTCCTGTAGGAGCTGCAAGCAAAATGTCATCTCCATGGGCTGAAAAATATTTAATAATCGTATTAATGGTGGTAGTCTTTCCGGTACCCGGTCCACCGGTCAAAATGGTAAGTCCATGCTGAACCGCCGTAACAACCGCCTGACGCTGCTGCTCTGCCAGCGTGATTTTGCTGTTTTTCTCGATTCGATCCAGCCGGTCATGAATCTCTTTCTCATCTGCAAAACAAACCACATTCAAATCATTTAACATACGAGCCGCATTCAATTCCAGATAATAATACTGGTTGGCATAAACAATGACCTGAGGCTGCTCCATGGCATCTTTTTGTTCTTCTCTGACCATCAGTTTATGCTCGATGGCCATATCCATAATATGCTTTTCCATGCATTCCGTGTCCACACCCAGAAGCTCTGCAGTCCGGTTCAGGAGCACATCCTTTGGCAGATACACATGACCGTCTCCGGCCGCCTGCATCAGCACATATAAAAGACCGCTTCGAATACGGTATTCGGAGTCCCCTTGAATGCCTAAGCGCTGTGCGATTTCATCTGCCGTCTTAAATCCGACGCCTGGAATATCTTCTGCCATTTTATATGGATTCTCCTGAAATACACGGTACATTTCTTTACCATAAAACTGGTAAATCTTAATCCCCAGATTCAGGGGAATCCCATACTGCTGTAAAAACAGCATGGCTTTTCGCATGTCTTCCTGTTCTGCCATCTGCTCGGCAATATCTCTGGCTTTACGCTCGCTGATTCCCTTTACTTCCGCCAGCCTCTCCGGCTCCTCTGAAATAATACGCAAAGTATCATCTCCGAACCTGCGAACGATTCTTGCACTTAACGCTGCACCGATTCCTTTAATGGCACCGGAACCAAGATACCGTTCAATGGCAGCCGCATCCGTTGGAACAATCGGCTCAAATGATTCAATTTTAAACTGCTGACCATAAGAGGCATGTTCTATGTATGTACCTTCTGCACGAATCATTTCCCCTTCATTCATATACTGAAAATAACCGACGCATGTCAGCTCTTCTCCGTCTACAATCAACGAGAGAACGGTATAACCGTTCTCTTCGTTTCTGTATATGATATGGTCGATATATCCTTCTACAGTTCCCTGCATAATATATTCCTAACCTCTTCCAAGTTTCTCCATAACGGAAGTGTACTGTCCGGTTCCGATAGCAACTGCATAAGACGGTTCTTCACAAACAATCGTATTAATACCGGTTCTTTCCTCGATCAGTTCTTCCAGACCATTCAGCAATGCGCCTCCTCCGGTAAGAATGATTCCTCTGTCTGCCACATCTGCAGCCAGTTCCGGCGGTGTTTTTTCTAATACGCCATGTACTGCTTCCACAATCTGCATCGTTGTATCATTCAATGCCATACGCACTTCTTCCGATGTAATTGTAATTGTTTTCGGAAGTCCGGTCACTACGTTACGTCCCGTTACTTCCATTTCTTCTACTTCCGGACGCTTATAAGCAGTGCCGATTCGAATCTTTACAGCTTCTGCAGAACTTTCTCCAATAAATAAGCTGTAATTCTTACGGATATTTCGCACGATCGCCTCGTCGAAATTGCCGCCTGCCACTCGGATGGAGTTGGATACGACCACCCCGCCTAATGAAATCACTGCAATATCCGTAGTGCCTCCACCAATATCTACAATTAAATTGCCAAACGGCTTTGTAATATCAATGCCTGCACCGATTGCTGCTGCAATTGGAGATTCCACAACGGTAACTGTTCTGGCTCCCGCCTGATAAGTAGCTTCTTCTACTGCTTTTCTTTCCACTTCTGTAATACCGCTAGGCACACAGATGCTGATGTGGGGCTTGCGGAATGCTCGTCTTCCCATAGCTTTCTGAATAAAGTATTTCAGCATTGCTTCCGTAACGGAAAAATCTGAAATCGCGCCATGCTTTAACGGTCTGATCGCAACAATATTTCCCGGAGTACGCCCAATCATCTGGCGCGCTTCTTCTCCTATCGCACGAATCTTATTTGTATCTTTATCATAGGCAACTACTGCCGGTTCTTTTATAACAATACCTTTTCCTTTGGCATAAACCAGAATATTCGTCGTCCCCAGATCAATTCCAATATCTGTAGCTGGCATATACGAACCTCCTAACCATTTTTATTCTTTCTATTGCCATATTTATTTAATGTCCTGCTTTATGGTATCATTTTTTTAAATATTTGGCAATATATGCACCCGTATAGGATTCAGGAACTTTTGCAATTTCTTCCGGTGTACCCACAGCAACGATCTGCCCTCCCCGGTCACCGCCTTCCGGTCCTATATCAATAATATAATCTGCAGATTTGATCACATCCAGATTGTGTTCAATAACAACTACCGTATTGCCGCCTTCTGCCAAACGCTGAAGGATCTCAACCAGCTTATGCACATCTGCAAAATGAAGTCCTGTGGTAGGCTCATCTAAAATGTAAATGGTCTTTCCGGTACTTCTCTTGGAAAGTTCGGTTGCAAGCTTGATACGCTGGGCTTCTCCGCCGGACAAAGTGGTGGACGGCTGTCCCAAACGAATATATGAAAGCCCTACATCATATAAGGTCTGAATCTTTCGATGAATGGATGGAATCGGTTCAAAGAAAGTCAGCGCTTCTTCCACCGTCATATTCAGAACGTCATAAATGCTCTTGCCTTTGTATTTGACTTCCAGTGTTTCTCTGTTGTAACGTTTCCCTTTACAAACCTCACAAGGAACATAAACATCTGGAAGGAAATGCATCTCAATCTTCAGAATCCCGTCACCGGAACATGCTTCGCATCGTCCGCCCTTCACGTTGAAACTAAAACGTCCTTTTTTATAGCCCTTTGCTTTGGCATCTGCAGTTGCTGCAAACAGATCACGAATCTGATCAAAGACGCCCGTATACGTTGCCGGGTTTGATCTTGGGGTACGTCCAATTGGAGACTGATCAATGTTGATTACCTTATCCAGCTGCTCCAGGCCCTTGATTTCCTTATGTCTGCCCGGAATCGTTCTCGCTCTGTTCAGGTCCCTTGCCAAACGCTTATACAGGACTTCATTGACCAAGGAACTCTTACCGGAACCGGATACTCCTGTTACACAAGTCATGATTCCAAGAGGAATATCTACATTCACATTTTTCAAATTATTGGCTGCTGCCCCGCGAACCTTCAAATATCCTGTTGGCTCTTTTCTCACTTCCGGTACCGGAATCTTGATCTTTCCGCTTAAATACGCACCGGTAATAGAATCCGGACATTCCATGATCTCCTTGGCAGTGCCTGCGGCGACTAATTTCCCGCCATGTTCACCGGCACCCGGTCCAATATCAATGACACAGTCTGCTGCCAGCATAGTATCTTCATCATGCTCTACAACAATCAGGGAATTCCCCAGGTCACGCAGATGAAGCAGTGTCTTAAGAAGCTTATCGTTGTCTCTCTGGTGAAGCCCGATACTCGGCTCATCCAGAATATAAGCCACCCCAACGAGACCTGAACCAATCTGTGTAGCCAAACGAATACGCTGGGCTTCTCCACCGGACAAGGAAGCGGTAGCTCTTGCCAGCGTTAAGTATTCTAATCC
>X73_One_humped_Camel__coassemble_384_pt1 | contig 11803 bp, 9 predicted proteins | sample X73_One_humped_Camel__metabat2_low_PE_005 | metagenome-assembled genome bin X73_One_humped_Camel
AGTAAGATTCTTCGAAATGGCAAACATCTATCTTCCAAAGGCACTTCCACTGACAGAACCGCCAGTAGAAAAGAAAATGCTTTGCCTTGGAAGCTGCGGCGCATCCGAAGATTTCTATACAATGAAAGCAACATTGGAAGCATTTGCATCAGCAAATGACCTTAGCTTTACTTATAAGAGAGGCAATGTGCCATATCTCCATCCGGGCAGAACAGCAGAAGTATACTGCAACGGTGTGAAGATCGGTCACTTCGGTCAGCTTCGCTACGAAATCGTAGACAACATGAACATTGCACTTGGTAAGAAAGCAGATACAAGAATCTTCCTTGCAGAAATCGACTACAGCGTGCTGTACGATCTCTTCAAAAAAGCGATCAAATACACACCGGAAAGCGGATTCGCAGGAAACTGCCGTGACATCTCTATGCTGATTGATAAATGCGTAGAATGTGGAACAATCATTGAAGCAATCAAAGATTGTGATGAACTGATCAAGAGCGCAACACTTTTCGATATCTTCGAAAGTGAAAAACTTGGTGCCGACAAGAAGAGTATGGCATTCAAACTTCAGATGGCTTGCTGCAATTCAGATGTAACAGATGAAATGACAGACAAGGTATGTGAAAAAGTAGTTGCTGTACTGGGTGAAAAATTCGGTGCACAGATGAGAATGTAAGATTAATGAAATATAGGAGGCAGAACCTGCGGGTTCTGCCTCAGACTGTAGACAAAGTTGGAGTTTCAGCAAATGCTGAAACTCCACTTTTCTTTTAATGTTGAATTTTTGACTTTTTTGATTAATGCATGTAAAAGGTCGTCTATTTTTTCTGACCTTTCATCTCGTTTTGCAAGCAATCTTGCTAACTTCTTCAAGTTCATGCATGCGTAAGTGAGCCCGACCTTCATTTCCATCCGGGCTTTTCCTATATATTGTGTATAACGGAATCCGTGTTGTTCTTTGGCAGTTCCAAATATCCTCTCAATTGTCTCTTTTCGATGTTGATAAATCTCTTTATTTCCAATTGTGTAGCGGATATCTTCACTTAATTCCATGTATTCTTCCCACACATGTCTTGTGATTAATTTTACATGATCCTTACTTTCAGTACACTGGGAAAGATATGGACAACCCGCACAATCCCGGCAGTCGCTTTTATATTCCCGATATCCTTCTCTGTTCGTGGTGCGATATTTAAGCACCTTGTTATTCGGGCATACATAACAGTCATAATATTCATCATATGCGAATTCATGTTTTTTAAAGAATCCATCTTTTGTCATTGGTCTTTTGTATGGAAACAATGGCTGTATCCCATCTTCCAGCAGTCGGTGAGCAATAGCCGGTGTTTTGTATCCGGCATCCATGACTATCATTTCCGGCCCAAATGGTAACAGTTTATCATATAGTTTCTTAATTGTTCGGCTGTCATGTTCGTTTCCTGGATGTACACTGTAACCAAGGATCCATCCGTGACGATCGCATGCAGTTTCTACACCGTATGCAAAAACATGTTTATGTTCTCCTTTGCGGAACCAGCCGCTTTCCGGATCGCTGGTGCTGCATTTCTGTGTTTTTACGCCTTCCGGGATATCTTCTGGGCCATCCTGATCATCACCGCTGGATGAAGGAGGCAGAGTCTTATCGTTATCGTCCTTATCTTTCAAGGGCTTTTTACCATGGTTCTTTCTATCTTCATTGATCTCTTTTTTCAGTTCTTCCTCATACCAGAGAGCTTCCTGTCTTGCAACACGTTTCCTCATCTTTTTGCTATTCGCACAGGCTTTTACATGTGTGGAATCTGCAAATATCACAGATGTATCGACCAGATGATGTTTCATACATTCTTCTAAAATACGGGAAAATATCTGCTCAAACAGATCCGTATCTTTAAAACGTCTTGTATAATTCTTTCCAAAAGTAGAGAAATGAGGTACTGGATCAAGCATATCCAGACCCAAAAACCAGCGATATGCTACATTAACTTCGATCTCTTTCATAGTCTGGCGCATGCTTTTGATACCATAAAGATACTGGATAAATGGTATCTTTATAAGCATAACCGGATCCATACTCGGACGCCCGTTATCCTGACAATATTTATCTTCAACAAGATCATAAATAAAGTTCCAGTTAATTGCACGGTCAATAGTTCTAAGTTGGTGATCTCTTGGCACCATGTCATCCATACAGAACATGAGCATCTGTTCTCTTTTCTTATCGGCATCTCTCGTCATCATAGGCAGTACCTCCTGGTGATTCCATTATACCATGAATCAGTAAAGAATGCTTTAATGAGAGTTTGTTTCTGACAAAGAAAAGCCCAGGCTACACATCGTGTAGTCTGGGACTTTGTCTACAGTCTGAGGCAGAACCTGCGGGTTCTGCCTTTTGTTGTTATGTGAGCAATGATATTTGAAACTTAATATTAAAAATATTAATATGAGAGAGGGGAAAATAATATTTCTTATACTTGGGCATTTTGTATTATATTTAGGACAAATAATGAATTTTTTTATAGGGAAAAGTATTGTTAAAAAAAATAATAGTGATAAAATAAAGTGTTGTAGTATGCGAAAAAGAGTATGTACATATTAAATAGTGTTAAATGAGGGACGAAATGAAAAGGAACTACATAAAGATTAAGAGAGGTATAGATGTTGTATTATCAGCTGCTGGTTTGATTGTGTTATCTCCGGTATTTCTGGGTTTAGTAGCAGCGATTAAATTGGATTCACCAGGGCCGGTTTTCTTTAAGCAAAAAAGAGTGGGAATTCATAAGACGCATTTTAATATATTGAAGTTCCGAACGATGAGAATTGATACTCCGAAAGATATGCCGACACATCTTTTGGCAAATCCGGAGCAGTATATCACGAAAACAGGTAAGTTTTTACGTAAGACATCTTTGGACGAATTACCACAGATCATCAATATTTTAAAAGGGGAAATGAGTATCATAGGCCCACGTCCAGCACTTTGGAATCAATATGATCTGATTGAAGAACGTGATAAATATGGTGCAAATGATGTGCTTCCGGGACTTACCGGCTGGGCACAGATTAATGGGCGTGATGAACTGGAAATCCCAGTGAAAGCAGAACTGGACGGATATTATGTGAAGCATATAGGATTGTCCATGGATATTAAGTGTTTTGTCGGTACAATTACATCTGTTCTGAAAAGTGAAGGTGTAGTAGAAGGTGGGACCGGAGAACTTAATAAGCAAAAGAGGAAAAAATAGTGAGAATTGCAGTATTATCAAGTCATACACCATCTTTGTTCTGGTTTAGAATGGAAATGATGGAGTCATTTCAATCTCTGGGTTATGAAGTGTATGCTCTTGGAAATGAAGATGAAAGCATTTGGGCAGAGAGATTTGCTGAAAAAAATATAATATATAAAAAGATAGAAGTAGAAAGAAACGGAATTAATCCTATGAAAGATTTGAAATCGATTGTATCGATCAGAAAAGTTCTTGCAGAAATTAAGCCGGATAAACTGTTTACATATCAGGCAAAGACTGTAATATATGGCGGTATTGCTGCTAATCTGTTGGGGATTACTGAGGTATATCCTCTGATAGCAGGTATGGGATCGGTCTTTTTGAAGAATGACCTGAAAACAAAAGTAATACGAACTATATTGAAAACAGAGTATAAGCTGGGAATGAGAAAAAGTCCGGCAGTATTCTTTCAGAACAATGATGATAAGCAAGTATTCATGGATAATCATATTCTGAGTAAGCAGAAGATTGTTATGATACCGGGATCCGGAGTGAACACAAAGAAATTCCAAGTAATGGAACTGCCGGAAGAGTTTGCTTTCTTATGTATCAGCCGTTTGATTCGAGATAAAGGCATTTACGAATATTTAGAGGCAAGCAGAGAAGTAAAGAAAAAATATCCGAATGTAAGATTTATCCTGGTAGGCCCATATGATACCAACCCATCTGCAATTAAGCCAGAGGAATTACAAGCGTTTATCGACGAGGGCACGATTGAATACTACGGAGAACAAACCGATGTCAGACCGTATTTGGGGATGAGCAATGTTTTTGTTCTGCCATCCTATCGTGAAGGAACGCCGAAAACGAATCTTGAAGCAATGGCCTGTGGCCGAGCTGTAATTACGACAGATGCTCCGGGATGCAGGGAAACCGTTGTAAATCAGGAAAACGGTTTGTTAGTTCCTGTGAAAGATGTAAAAGCATTAATTGAGACGATGGTGTACTTTATTGAACATCCGAATACAGTATCCGAGATGGGAACGCGTGGAAGAGCAATGGCAGAGGAAATCTTTGATGTCAGAATTGTAAATAAACGCATTTGTGATGCGATGAGATTAGAAAAATAAAACATAAGAAAAAAGACAAAGAGGTAGAACTATGTATAGTAATTTGTATGAAAAACTTGTATCAAGAGAAGAAACCATTTCTTTAGTTGGTCTTGGCTACGTGGGAATGCCAATAGCAGTTGCATTTGCCAGAAAGATCAATGTAATAGGCTTTGATTTGAATGCTGCAAAAATTGAATTATATAAAAGCGGAGTGGATCCAACTCGTGAAGTTGGGGACCAGGTTATTAAGGAAACAACCGTAGAGTTTACTGCTGATGAATCACGACTGAAGGAAGCAAAGTTTCACATTGTTGCAGTGCCAACACCGGTAAATGATGATCATACACCGGATTTATCTCCGGTAGAAGGTGCAAGCCGTATTCTGGGTCGTAATCTGACAAAAGGATCCATTATCGTTTTTGAATCAACAGTATATCCAGGTGTAACAGAAGAGGTATGTGTACCGATTCTGGAAAAGGAATCTGGATTACAATGCGGTGTGGATTTTAAGATCGGCTACTCACCAGAACGTATTAATCCGGGTGATAAGGTACATAGACTGGAAACCATTACGAAGATTGTATCCGGTATGGATGAAGAGACATTAGATATTGTTGCAAAAGTATATGAATTAGTTGTAGAGGCCGGGGTGCACCGTGCGGAAAGCATTAAAGTGGCTGAAGCAGCAAAAGTAATTGAAAACAGTCAAAGAGATATTAATATTGCGTTCATGAATGAGTTGTCCATTATTTTTAATAAGATGGGAATCGATACGCAGGCGGTACTTAAAGCTGCTGGCACTAAATGGAATTTCTTGAAATTCTATCCGGGACTTGTTGGTGGACATTGTATTGGTGTGGATCCATATTATCTTACATACAAAGCAGAGATGATGGGATATCACAGTCAGATCATCTTAGCAGGTCGTCGCATTAACGATGATATGGGCAAATATGTGGCAGAGAATGTAGTGAAAAACTTGATTGCAGCAGACAAGCCGGTAAAGAATGCCAGAGTTGCAATCCTTGGTTTCACATTCAAAGAAAACTGTCCGGATACAAGAAATACGAAAATTATTGATATTGTAAATGAATTAAAAGAATATGGCATTACACCAGTCATTGCAGATCCAGAGGCGGATGCAGATGAAGCAAAATGGCTGTATGGTATCCAGTTTGAAGATATTGCAAACGTAAAAGATATGGATGCGGTTATTTTAGCTGTTGCACATGATGCATTTAAGAGGATTACAAAGGATGAGATGGATACATTTTTTGCAAATGGCAAAAAGGTACTGCTGGACATCAAAGGGTTATTGGATCGTAAAGAATATGAAGATGCAGGCTATTCATACTGGAGATTATAGAAGAGGTATAAGTTATGGGATATAGAGAATTAAAGTTTCCGGAAAATTCCCTTTTTCTGGTAACAGGTTGTGCCGGTTTTATTGGAAGCAATCTTTGTGAAGCGATTTTGGACATGGGATATCGTGTTCGAGGATTGGATGATATGTCTACAGGATTACAGAAAAATGTAGATATGTTTCTGGGAAATGACAGATATGAGTTTGTAAAAGGTGATATCCGAAATCTGGAAGACTGTCTGTCAGCATGTGAAGGAGTAGATTACGTATTGCATCAGGCTGCATGGGGAAGCGTGCCTCGCAGTATTGAGATGCCGCTGTTTTATTGTGCAAATAATATTACCGGAACCGTACATATGATGGAAGCAGCGAGACAGAAGAATGTTAAGAAGTTTGTGTATGCATCCTCTTCTTCTGTATATGGAGATGAACCAAATCTTCCCAAAAAAGAAGGTCGAGAAGGAAATCTGCTGTCACCTTATGCACTTACAAAAATGTGTGACGAAGAATGGGCAAAACAGTATACGAAGCACTATGGCTTAGATACATATGGTATGCGCTATTTTAATGTCTTTGGCAGAAGACAGAATCCGGATGGGGCTTATGCAGCAGTTATTCCGAAGTTCCTGAAACAGCTTCTGAACGGCGAAGTGCCAACGATCAATGGAGACGGAAAACAGAGCCGTGATTTTACCTATATTGAAAATGTTATTGAAGCAAACTTAAAAGCTTGTCTTGCACCGCATGAAGCAGCTGGTCAGGCGTTTAATATTGCATATGGCGGAAGAGAATTCTTAATTGATATCTATTATGGCCTTACGGAAGCGCTTGGCCTTAAGGTGGAACCGAATTTTGGACCGGACAGAGCCGGTGATATTAAACACAGCAATGCGGATATTAGCAAAGCGAAGGAACTGTTAGGATATGATCCGGAATGGAGCTTCGAACGAGGTATTCAGGCTGCCATTGAATGGTATAAGGAGAATTTATAAGATGAGTAAAGGAAGCTTTCTTTACGTAGGTGGATTTCAGCTGCCGGATAAAAATGCAGCAGCGCACAGAGTAGTGACCGTTGCTAAAATGTTAAATATGCTGGGGTATGAAGTGATTTTTCTGGATGTGGATGCAGATAGACAAGAAGAACGTTTATCAGATGCGCATATGGAAGCAGGATATCAGACATATTCACAGCGACGTCCAATCGGAACAAAGGATTGGGCGAACTATGTGCTGAATCCGCTGCACGTTGAGGAAGTGCTTGATCAGCAAACAGACTGGGTTGGTGTGATTGCGTATAATTATCCTGCAATGGCACTGTTCAAGCTGAGAAAGATCTGTAAAAAAAGAGGTATTAAACTATTTGCTGACTGTACAGAATGGTACCAGTCAAAAATTACTTTTTCCCTGCGTAATATCGCATTGAGTCTGGATTCTTTCTTCCGTATGCGATTCGTACATAAGAAGTTAGATGGATTAATTGCAATCAGCAGTTATTTGGGAAAATACTATCAGAAGCATGTACCGGTTGTGCTGATACCGCCGCTGGTTGATAAGGAAAATCCAAAATGGAATAGGGACGGAATTGTCAGAGATGCATCAGAACTGAGACTCTGTTACGCCGGTTCTCCGGGTAAAACAAAAGATAAATTAGACAGTATCATTCATGCGGTGTGCAGAAGTAAAAATGATAAGATTCGTCTCACAATTGTGGGAATTACAAAGGAAGAGTATATTACATATTATCCTGAGGATCGTGAACTGTTGGGATCACTATCAGCATCTGACAGAATCGTTTTCAAAGGAAGAATTCCACATTTACAGGCCATAGAAATTGTAAAAAACAGTGATTACACAGTGTTTTACAGAGAAATCACAAGAGTGTCTATGGCTGGATTTCCGACAAAATTTGTGGAAAGTATCAGTTGTAAGGTTCCGGTTATTACGAATCAAACCAGTGATTTGAAGGAATATGTCAGTGAAACAAAGAATGGTTACATGCTTAGCACGGAACTGTTTGAACAGGAATTAGAGGAATTGTTTGATATCCTGATATCTCAGTCAGAGCATGAAAAAATAGTAGAAGAAAACATATTTGATTATAGAAGATATGTGGATACGTTCCGTCAATGGATCAGCACATGTCGATAATAAGGAGTAAGAATGCAGCACAAGAGAAATTGGGTTCAAACATTGTGTATCTTATACATCATAATCTGGACGATAGCGCCGCCGCTTGGTATTGATATGATTTATCGATTGCTGGCATTGGGCTGTGTGGGGATATGGTTCATATTTGCATCGGCAAGACGATTCTATATACAGAGAATACATATACAGGTGGCTCTGTTCGTCATGCTGGTAATCTTAGTTGCCATCGTTGAACATGGTGACTTTGATGGAGTGTTAAATCAGATAGCCTTATATATTTTAGCAGTGTGTTTCTTTATGAATACTTTTTATGAGGACGGAAGATGGGAAGAATTAAGGGGGATTATTCCCATCGTGCTGATACTGCTGGCAGTATTTAACCACAGAACTGCAGAAATACTGGCAGAAGATCCTTCAATTGCAAGAAGATTGGTACGCGCTGATGCAAGTACTTTCGATTATATGCGTCAGGGAATCGGGGGATATGGTCTCATTTATCCGCAGGTATGTATCTTTCCGGCGATCCTAATGTGGACGATAAGCTCCATGAAAAAGAATAGGTTATGTTTTGTAGTGGGAATCATCTGGCTGATTACGTATTATGAGTGTGTATCCAGTTCCGGATATTCCATTGCTATCTATGTAACGGTTCTTGGTGCGATTATGCTGTTCTTTTATAAAGGCAGAAAGGTCAAAACCGCAATTCTGATTTCCGCATTGATTTTTATCGGAGCAATGGCTTTGCTGCTGTATAACGAGGGATTTAGAAATGCTTTGATTGAAATCTTTGATGGGACAGAAGTGGTTAATAAGATCAATGATATTGTATCTACCAGTGAAACGGGACAAACAGAGGATTCGATCTATTATCGAATGGAAGCATATAAATATAGTATTGATGTAATAATGCGGTATCCTGTTATAGGGAGTTTGTGGAATATGAACGGAGGCGGTCATTCGGCAATCTTGGATACAATAGCAAAATACGGCATCTTCGGCGGATTCGTGTACTGCAGTATGTTATTCAGTGTTCCGAATCGATATAAGAAAAAATATCAGAATCGTAAGATTTGGTGTATATCTAATGCAGTTATTATCGCAATTCTCTATGTTGCGATGCTGGATTCTGTACCGTTTAATTTTATGGGTTTGATTATGCTGTTACTGCCTTTGTTGTTTGAAGATATCATAAAATGGGAGTCAATTTACGAATGAAAGTATTATGGATTGTAAATCTTATACCGGCTGATGTAGCCGAATATTTAAATATTCACTCAGAAGTTTTAGGCGGCTGGGTAGAATCTATGGCCCGACAGATTCGAATAAAGGAAAATATGGAATTAGCGATAGTCTGTAAAGCGAAACCGGAACAGAACTTTGAAGTAAGTATAAACGGTGTTCAATATTACAGTCTTCCGTATTCACCGAAAACAGATATAGAAGAGTTAAAAAACAAATGTGAGATAATCCTCGATAAGTTCCAACCTGATATTATTCAGATTGAGGGAACGGAGTTTCTCCATGCAAAAGCAATGCTGGAGACAGGAAAGAAAAGAAATGTTCCAACAGTGGTATCCATGCAGGGAATCTTAAATGGGCAGTATCAGTATCAATGCGGACAGCTTCCGATAGAAGATATGATGTGGTCCTGGTCTCTGAACAATATGTTTGCAGCATGGATTCTGCATCTGCGTAAACGTATGTGGTTTAAACCTAGAATGAAACCGGAGCGTGAAATCATTGAATCTGCAGAATATATTCTCGGCAGAACGACCTGGGACAGAGCCCATACTTATGCAATCAACCCAAAAGCTAAGTATTATTCCTGTAATCGTATTCTGCGTACACCATTTTATGAAAAAAAATGGGATGTAGATAAAATGGAAAGACATTCTATCTATGTGGGAAATGGTTATTTTGCACTAAAAGGATTGCATTATGTGATTATGGCATTGCCGGAGCTGATTCGCGAATATCCGGATGTGAAAATTTACGTAGCGGGATATAAACCATATGAAACAAAGGACAATAGATCGATTATCAAAAAGGGATATGCAGCATATCTGAAAAAACTGATTAGAGATCTGGATGTGGAGTCTCACATTGTATTTACAGGTCCGCTGAAAGCGGAACAGGTGGCAGAAAAGTTAGCAAATGTTCATGCATATATTCTCTGTTCTGCAATCGAAAACAGTCCGAATACATTAGGAGAAGCAATGATGGTTGGTACACCGTCGGTGGCTTCGTATGTAGGCGGTGTGCCGGATATGGCAACAGACGGTAAGGAAGCATTGTTCTATCGTAATGATGATCCGGCATTGCTTGCGTGGAATATTAAAAGAATTTTTGATGATGATTTATTAGCATCTCAACTTTCTGAAAATGGACGAATGAGAGCAAGAATGACTCACGATGAAAAAGACAATGCAAACAAGTTAGTACATGCATATGAAGATATATTAAAGGATAGAAGTTAAGATGTTATCAAGACCATTAGTATCAGTAATTATACCGGTGTATAACAACGAATTATATATTGGCGAATGTCTTGACACAATACTGGGTCAAACTTATACGAATCTGCAGGTGATCATTGTGGATGATGGTTCAACAGATCATACATATGAAATATGTAAATCATACCAAGATCATCGCATGGTTTTAGTGTCAAAGACAAATGGAGGTGCTTCTTCCGCAAGAAATGTTGGATTAAGATATGCCAAGGGAGAGTATGTTTATTTTCAGGACAGTGATGACTACCTTGAAACGAACGCCATAGAGAAATTAGTGAGTTTGATCATTGAAAAGAATGGAGATTGTGTCTTTTTTGAGGCAGAGAACTATACAGATGATGATGATCTAAAAATAAAAAAAGATGGTTTGATTCAAAAAACAGAGTATGCGATTCAAAGTGGTAATTCGCCGATTCCCCAATTATTGGTAAACAAAGATTATCATGCGGCCCCGTTTTTATATTTCATTCATCGTTCCGTGTATGAAGGATTATTCTTTGAAGAAGGGATTATGTTTGAGGATGAATTGTTTACTTTCCAAATGCTGAGAAAATGCAACCGCATTGTTTCATTGCGAGAGAAATTGTATCATCGAAGAGTTAGACCAGGATCCGTTATGACATCTGCCGGAAAAGGTTTATTTCGATTTCACAGTATAACAAGAGTATTTGAAAGATTATTGGAAATATATCAAAACAATAAATCGGATATAGTATTAAAACAGTATCTTGTGCGAATCGCTTTGTTATGGTTTGGTTACTGGCGTAATTTGCTAAGCGATGAGAAATTCACTGTAAAAGAAAAATACGAGATTTTGAGAAAACTGATTTTGGAATCTAAAGGATTTGGAAGTTTTGAATTGGTAATCAGATGCTTTGGTTATTATACATGGCTGTTATATATAGCTCCGGGAAGATGTATACGCAGAATAAAACGTAGGAGATTGCGATAAATATGAATCGAATATCAATTACAATGTTCTCAAATGGTATGAGTCATCATCAGCTGCCATTTTGTAAATATATGGATGAAAGAACGGATGTGGAGTTCTGTTTTGTAGCTACAAAACCAGTTGCTGAAGAACGATTGAAAATGGGATACGAAGATTTGAATTATTCAGAAAACTATATTCTTCGTTCTTATGAAAATGAATTGTGTTATCAGGCGGCGATGGAAAAAGCAGATACCAGTGATTTTGTGATTTACGGATCTGCACCTTATGAATTTATTAAAAGGCGTTTAAAAGAAAATAAATGGACATTTCTTTATTCTGAAAGAATTTTTCGAAATGGATTGAAGGATAAACGTATTATTAAAAAGATTATTGCATATTTTATTCATTATGCTGTTGTGTCTAAAAAAAGATTATTATTATTATGTGCAGGTGCGTATTCAGCAAAGGATTTCAGATTATTTGGATTTAAGGTAAATAAAATGTATAAG